>Ga0065707_10081719_pt1 | contig 66042 bp, 51 predicted proteins | sample SwiRhicommuniRL3_FD_59094 | JGI IMG/M metagenome (GOLD analysis project Ga0065707, IMG submission 59094) | Switchgrass rhizosphere bacterial communities from Rose Lake, Michigan, USA - RL3 v2 (version 2) | ecosystem: Host-associated > Plants > Roots > Rhizosphere > Soil | place: East Lansing...
TCCCTGCCCTCCCCCGCGGAGCGGGGGAGGGGTGGGGGTGGGGCATCTTTAAACGACGCCGAGCTCGCGGCCTGCGGTAGCAAATGCTTCGAGAGCCTTATCCAGTTGCTCCCGCGTCAGCGCAGCGGACATCTGCGTACGGATGCGCGCCTCGCCTTTCGGCACAACCGGGAATGAAAAACCAATGACATATACACCCAGCTCCAGAAGGCGACTTGCCATGCGGCCGGCGAGGGCGGCATCGCCCAGAATTACCGGAATAATGGGATGCTCGCCGGGTTTGAGATTGAACCCTGCGCGCGTCAGGCCCGCACGGAAATGTTCAGTGTTGGTCATCAGCTGCTCGCGCAACTCAGGCTTTTCGTCCAGCAGGTCAAGCACCCGCAGGCTCACCGCAGCCACTACGGGCGGAATACTGTTGGAAAACAGATAGGGCCGCGAACGCTGACGCAGCCATTCAACGATTTCCTTGCGGGCGGAGATATAGCCGCCGCTGCCGCCACCCAGCGCCTTGCCCAGCGTGCTGGTGACAATATCCACGCGATTGGCGACACCGCAATGCTCCGGCGTGCCGCGACCGCTTGGCCCCATGAAGCCGGTGGCATGCGAATCGTCCACCATCACCAGCGCATCGAACTGCTCGGCGAGATCGCAAATGGCGCGCAGGTTGGCGACGGCGCCGTCCATTGAGAACACGCCATCCGTCGCGATCAAGCGGGTGCGCGCGCCTTGCGTCTGCACCAGCAGGCTTTCGAGCTCTTCCATATTGTTGTTGGCATAGCGATGGCGTTGCGCCTTGCAGAGCCGGATGCCATCGATGATGCTCGCGTGATTGAGCGAATCTGAGATTACGGCGTCATTTTCATCCAGCAGCGTTTCGAACAGGCCGCCGTTGGCGTCGAAGCATGACGAATAGAGAATCGTATCCTCCAGCCCAAGGAAGCGGCTCAACCGTTCCTCGAGCTCCTTGTGAATGGTCTGCGTGCCGCAGATGAAGCGCACGGAGGCCATGCCGTAGCCAAAGCGATCGATGGCTGCATGCGCCGCCTCGCGCACCGCCGGATGATTGGCGAGGCCCAGATAGTTGTTGGCGCAAAGGTTGATCACCTCGCGCTCGCCCGTGCGCACTACGCTGCCTTGCGGACTTGAGAGCACGCGCTCGCTTTTATAGAGGCCTTGTTCGCGCACGGCGGCAAGGTCGGCCCGCAGACGCTTGAGAAACGCATCGTTCATAGTGTGGAAGTCACGTCACGGGAAAAGGGCGCGAATTATACTCACCCACCCGTGCGTTCATGAGAGCATGCGGCGGCGCGCCGAAACTGTGTAAGATGTATATTGTAAGTTATTGATATAAAAGTTCTTTATGTCCCTCAGTGTATTCGATATTTTCAAGATAGGCATCGGCCCGTCGAGCTCTCACACCATGGGTCCCATGCGCGCCGCCAGCGAATTCGTGCTGGGCTTGAAGCAGGCGGGGCTGCTCGCTGCGACCCACGAGATTGCCGTGCGCCTTTACGGGTCGCTTGCGCTTACCGGAGAAGGGCACGGCGCCGATCGCGCCATTCTGTTGGGCCTCGAAGGCGCCGACCCGGAAACGGTGGATCCCGACAGCATTGAAGCCACCGTAAAGCGTATCCGCGAGACGCATCGGCTCAAGCTTTTGGGCGAGCATGAGATTGCGTTCGATGAGCCGATGCAATTGCTCTTTCTGCGCACGGAACGGTTGTCGCGGCATTCGAACGGCATGCGCTTCGCCGCGCTGGCGTCCGATCGGCGCGTGTTGAGTGAAGAAAGCTATTACTCGGTCGGCGGCGGCTTCATCGTGAAGAACGATGAGGCGGAGGCGGCGGGCGCGAGCCGCGCGGCGGCGCCTCATTCATTTGCTTCGGCTGCGGAATTGCTGGCGCGCTGTCGTGAGGACGGCCTCGAAATCTATGAGCTGATCATGGCCAATGAGCGCGCGTGGCGTTCCGAAGCGGAAGTTCGCGAACGCGTGTTGCGCATTTGGAATGTGATGCAGGCCTGTGTGGAGCGCGGCTTTCGCCAGACCGGGGTGTTGCCGGGCGTGTTGAAAGTGCGGCGGCGCGCGCCGAAGCTGTATCGCGTGCTTACCGAAAGCGGCGGCGCGAACAATGCATTCGATGCGATGGATTGGGTGAACGCGTGGGCGCTGGCGGTGAATGAAGAGAACGCCGCAGGTGGACGAGTGGTGACGGCGCCCACTAACGGGGCGGCCGGCATAATCCCTTCGGTGCTGCATTTCTATCGTCGCTTTGAGCCAGGCGCAAATGACGATGGGGTGGTGCGCTTTTTGCTCACGGCAGCCGCCATGGCCATGCTTTACAAGCAAAACGCCTCAATCTCTGGAGCGGAAATGGGTTGCATGGGCGAGGTGGGGGTCGCGTGCTCGATGGCGGCCGCCGGACTGATCGCTGCGATGCATGGCACGAACGAGCAAATCGAGAACGCGGCCGAGATCGGCATGGAGCATAACCTCGGATTGACTTGCGATCCGGTCGCGGGCTTGGTGCAAATCCCGTGTATCGAGCGCAACGCCATGGGGTCGGTAAAAGCCATCAACGCCGCTCGCCTGGCCATGCGCGGTGACGGTACGCACAAGGTTTCTTTGGATCAGGTCATTGCCACCATGCGCCAGACGGGGGCAGACATGTCCACCATCTATAAAGAGACGTCCCAGGGCGGGCTCGCGGTGAACGTGCCGGAGTGCTGATTCGGTGCTGGGCTTGCAGATCGCAATTGACTGACTCGAGCTTGAAGGCTCCCATGAACGCCCGCCGTCTCATATCTATCCTCGTTCAACACGGGGGATATTATCGGTCTTAACTGCGTGTCAACGAAATCGGATACAGGCCAATGAGCCGATCGCCGAATGCGGCTCCCGGCGGTACGGCTCAACTATGGAAAGCGCCTGTCTGGCGCGCCGCGTGACACGATAAGCCGAGGTATCGGGGTGACTAGAAGGCTTGTGCATTTGTCGCCACCGCATCCAGGCCAACCGTTGAAGTCACTCGCAAGCGTCACCTACATCTTAAAATTTGAATGATGCGCGGGCGTAATAGAATCCCCCACTCATTCCAAATGGAGCCCCCAGAACATAGGGATAGCGCAAAACTCCGCCTGGTAAATCGTTCAATGCCTTTATTCTCTTTGGATAGTTGTCAAGAAAATTCTGGGCGCCCAAGGTCAGCATCACGGCTTCAGTGAGGTGGTAAGATCCTTCGAGATCCGCAACCCATTCGTTGGAGAAGTTCTCCGTTGTGTCGGGGGGAGCATAGCTCAGCCACCTCATAGCGCCGTAGCGCGTCCCTCGCAGTAGAAGTTCCCAGTTAGCGATACGGTAGTTCGCCGAGAGGTTGATCCGCGAGCTCGGTGTATCGCGCGTTGCTCCCCCGATCACCAAGGACCACGACGCCGACGTCAGTGCGGCAAGCTCGGGCGGCGCGTCAGCCACTCTCAGGACTCTTTGTCGACTGTAGTTTGCAGCAGCCGACAAGTTCAGCCGCGAAGCATTACCTAAACCAACCAGGTAGTTCGCGGTGAAATCCACTCCATCCACCCGTTTATCGACAGCATTGATCGAGTAGGTGGCGCCGGCAATGTTAGGATATCCCTGGGCCGCCAGGAAGTCCGTCAACCCAAAGAACGTGTTTGAGGTGACGATTGCGTTATCGACATAGGTTCGGTACACATCGAGCGTGAAGCCAAGCCCACTGCCTAATGCAAACGTTGAGCCCAGCGAAAAACTTGTGGATTTTTCCGGCTTTAAAGGCTGAGCGCCGAGCAGAACAGCTACCGGACTGCTTACCCGGAAGTTCCTCGTAACAAAAAACTCACCGTTGAAGAACGCCGAATCGGTCGTGCTGAAGTTGGATTCGGTCAGCGATGGGGCGCGAAAGCCGCTGCTGGCGCTGCCACGCAAGGCGAACGCGGGGGCAAGCTGCATCAGGAAAGATACCTTGCCATTCACCGTCGAGCCGAAACCACTGTAACGCTCGTAGCGGGCGGCGCCGGTCAGCAGGAGCGGTTCGGTGACTTGATTCTCCACATCAATGTAGGCTCCGATGCTGTGTCGCGATTCGCTGCCCACTTCATCAGGCCGATATCCTGAACTGCCTTGCGACCCGATCGCGGCAATACCTCCCGCGTTAGGCCCATCCAGAATCGGCACTCCGCCGTATATGTATGAAGCCGAATCGCCGGCGCCGGACTTATAGGACTCGTTACGAAACTCAGTACCCAACGCAATGCGCAAAGGCGCGTTTAGACCGACTTCAAGGCTGCGGCGGAAATCCAGGTTCGTCGTTGCCTGACTGACTTTATCCAATCCTCGGTAGAAGCTGGTTGGACTGTCGGCCCCTAAAGAGACGTTCACCGAGTGGTCCATAAAGTTCTTTACTCGACTGAACCCGTAAGACTCGCTCAGGTCCCAATTCCAGCCGCCGGCTTCCCCGCGAATACCGGCGGCGGCATTCAAGTCCGAGATGTGAACATCCATGATCGGAGCGTAGCCGTCTGGATAGATCGCACGAACGTTGGTGTCACGGTTAGGGTTTCGCCAAATCAGCTTAGTTTCTGAAGTGCGATCCGTGTAGCCGCCAAAAGCGTAGGCCGTAAAGGTCTCGGAAAACGGCGTTTCGAAATTGAAGGACATGCCAGCCTCTCGGCGCTGCGCATTGCCTATTTGGAAATTGTTGTTGCGATCGACGCCCGTCGCCTCACGTGGGTCGCCGTCAAAGTACTGTTGGCTGATGTCCGTACCCTGACGATTGGTCGGATCGGCACTTCGATAATAAGCCGAGACATGCAGAAATCCGCTGTCAGCGAATTGCCAGCCGTGATCCAGTCCGAATTCCGTGGTATTGCCATCGCCCTCATAGTATTGCCCGGTTGTTGCAACCACCTCAGTGCCTGCATCCTTCCTCAGGAACAGATTGACGACGCCGGCAATCGCGTCCGAACCATATTGTGCAGAAGCTCCGTCCCGCAACACTTCAACGTGGTCGATGGCAGTGGAAGGGATCGAGTTGAAGTCAAAATAGGTCTTCGCACTATTGACGGCGGATAAGTGCCACCGCTTGCCATTTACCAGGATCAAGAGCTCCTCTGGCGGCAAACCCCTGTAGCTGAACGGCCGGACTGCGCTGGCACTGCTGGCCACGGCCACAGGATCGAAACTCAGTGCCGGCACCTGGACACTGAGAGCCTCGGCCAGTTCGGTGCGCCCACCGGCGCGCAAGCTTTCCGCCGAGACGACATCCACCGGGACTGGGGACTCTAAAACGTTGCGGCCCCCGAACCGTGTTCCCGTGACAACGATCTCTTGGATCTTTCCTTTCGAAGAATCTTCTGAAGAAGATTCTTGTGAATTAGAAGCTGTGGAATTCTGATTTTCCGTGTTTTCCACTTTTTTCATGGATTCGGTTTCAGACTGGGAGAGACGAAGTCCCGTCATGTGGTTTTCGTCCGCACTGCTATTCTTCAATGACTCGACGACAATCGCGCCTTGCGTCGTTACTCGATAAGTCAGTCCGGAACCTTCGAGAATCAACTTGAGCGCCTGATTGCGCTCAAATTCACCTTTGACAGCGACAGCTTTCTTCTCCCGCACCGCATCAGGCGCAAAGACGATCTCAGTGCCCGTCTCGCGTCCAAACTGCGTCAGCGCCGCAGAGAGATCCTGCGCGGGAATATCCACGTGCACTTTCTGCGCGGCCTGGGCCATGCCGGTTGGGACGAAGGCGATGGATAGCAGGCTGAACGCTACCGCAATGGCGCCCTTAGACAGGCGGTCGAATCGGAGACTCTTCATAATCGTTTCCCCTGAAATGACGGTTTTATGAACCCGTTCAATCCTGAAAACGTAAGTCATCGAAAAACCCGCATAGTTGGGATGTAAAAAAACGTCATGCTGGCCTTAAGGGTCGCCATCCTCATCCAGCCGGCTCCGCAAGGGCCGGCTTCTCCAGACGCTGGAGAAGCTGAAGAATGATTCTCGCGGGGCGAGCCGGGGTTTCGGAGTCTTCAGAGACTTTCGTTATTTTTTGACTTCTTAAGACCCCGAAACCCCGACGCTGGCATCGGTTTCAACACCGTTTCGCCCTGGACGCCGCGCTCGACCTGGAGCGGGAGCAGTTCCTGGATGACGGCGCCAAATCGATCCGGCTGGCCAATGCGAAAGACTCCGCTTAAACGCATTTGCCGCACGGCATCATCTGCAGCGACGATAGGCCGGTCGGAATAACGATTCAGTTCGGCTATGGCTTGTTCCACGGTTTCGTCTTCAAACACGATCGAGCCTTCGCGCCAGCTGGTGGCTTGCACGGCGTTTGTTGCCGTGATCGAAGCAGGTTCGTCCTGTGCAGCAACCAACCGCTGATTGGGTTCGAGCTCTACGCGTGCGGATCGTCGCGTGATTTTGTCCATCAAAGATGGAGTGCCGCGGTCCACACTAACGCGGCCTTCCAATAGCACCACTTCAAGCCGGTTTCGGTCGAGCTTGACGTCAAACTTTGTCCCCAGCGCCTGGATGTGCCGGTCCGCGGCCACCACGATAAATGGACGCTTTAAATCTTTGGCGACCTCGAAGAAGGCCTGTCCTTTGGTGAGATAAATCAGGCGTTGTTGTGCGGTGAAATCCGTTTTTAAAGTGGTGTCGAGGTTCATCGACACCAGCGTTCCATCGGGCAGTGTTACCGTCGAACGCTGATTGTGCGCGGTGACATACTTGCCGGCAGTAGTGTGCAGCGCACTTATTTGCACGACTCGAACGTCGCTGGAAAGATGCCAGGTCAGCGCAGCAATTCCGATAATCCCAACGACCAGGCTAGCGGCAATGGCCGCTGCACGCGGCCAGACATTGGGAACCGGACCGGTCGCCAAAGCAGCAACACGCAAGGCGCGCAGCTCGCTGTCGTCAGCGGCGTCCTCGAATCCCGCCCACATCGATCTTGTTTGTTCGTAAGTGCTGCAATGCTCTTCGGAGGACCGCAGCCAGCTCTCAAACTCGCGCTGGTCTTCAGCGGTCATGCCTTGGGCATCGTGCCGCACAAACCAGTAGGCCGCCGCCTCGAAGGGCGTCATCGCGGCCAAATCCTGTTTTGAAATGCGTTTTGTGTTCACTCTTCGCCCATCCGTTGCGTGAGGTACGCCACTGCCCGTGCCATCTGCTTTTCCGCCAAACTCAAAGAAATATCCAAACGTTGCGCAATGTCCTGATATCGCAAGCCTTCCAGCCGGCGCAGGACGAAAACTGCCCGGACGCGCTCGGGCAGCTCCAGCAGCGCGCGCGAGGCACGAGTCAGTGTCTCCTCTCCTATTAAAACGCGGTCGGACGGAAAATCCTTATTTCCGTGGATGATGGGATCGAAGCCGATATGGTCGTCGCTGTGATGTGAGACCCTCTTACGGGCGCGATCCGTCAGGACGCTGGCGGCGGTCTCGAAGAGGTAGCCCCTCACATCCTGCAGGGCGGATATATCTCCGCGCTTCAGCAGGCGAATGAAGACCTCCTGGACCAGATCTTCCGCTTCCGGCCGGTCCCTGATACGGCGTTGGAAGAACTGCAGCAGCACGAGGCCGAATTGGGCTGCCAGCGCATTGAGGGCTTCCTGTTCCGAGGGTGTTGCTTGGGGCGCGGGTTGTGTCGGGCTCTGAGGAGTCACGCTCGGAACGCTACGCCTGCGGCGGGTTACAGGCAACTGCGGCGAACGCTTTATGTGCGCAGCTATGCGGGTTTTTCGATGGCTTACGTTTTCAGTTAAGGAAGGTCTGACTTATCGACGCTGAGCGCATATTGATGAGCGAAATCGATCTCAAAAGCAGATGAAGCGGACGGCAGTGGCGGGGCTTTGCGTTCATCGGATGCCATTTTTGACTTCCCGCTCTGATTTATCGCTGTTTTCAGAGGCACTGCTGCTGCACTCCTCATCCGGACAGCCGCCGCACCGTCCGTAACACCCCATTTGAACCCCTTATCCCCGCTGCGCCCGCGCGAGCTGCTCCATGACCTTTTGAATAGCGTCGAGCTCGGGCGAAGAGCCATAGATCCGCGCCGCAGGTTCCGCCACGTGTCATTGGCGAATGGATGCGACTTCAGGAATAAACGAAATCATCCTTTGAGGGCTGCCTATCAAGGTGTAGTGATCAAGTGGTGATTGCTCTTGGATTCGCGCTGCGAAATGGTCTCAATGAGTCGACGCCGTTAGTCCACGAGGGTGTGATCTTTGTTTATAGCGATGGTAGGGTGACCCAAAGGATGCCGCAAACTTTGGACCGGTGCGCTGATCCAGGACATTCTCATGACAGTGAGCGTCAAACCAGCTATTGTCATTGACTCACTAAGCAAAGCGCATGAACAATGCGACGCAACAGGTTAACGAGATAGACCGAGTTAGGCTGCAGATATAACAATGAAGATCCCCATCCGCGCCAGGCTAGTTGTTGCCGCGGTCGTGATCAGTGTCGCCTGTCTGAAAAGTCCATTTTCGGTCATGGCTGCAGAGCTGACACCGAGCCCCACGTATACCCTCGCCCAAGCAGCGGCCGGTCAGACTCTATACGTCAAGCAGTGCGCCTTGTGCCACGGTGACAATTTGAATAATGGTGAAGCGCTGCCGCTTGCTGGCACGGGTTTCCAAAGCAAGTGGGGCGGTAAAGCCGCATTCGAGCTGTTTAGGCAGATGCGCACCACGATGCCGGCGACCGCACCCGCTTCGTTGAGCGATGAACAGTATCTCGAGCTGCTGGCCTATATTTTTCAAAAAAACGCTTTACCCGTGGGCTCGCAACCCCTGACGGGTGACACCGCGGCCCTCAAAGCGATGATCCTGCCCGCTACGGTTGCGACGGCTCATCAGGTCAAGCCAGCTGTGCTGCCGCCACCTACTGCAGCCCCTAATCCGCTTGACACGATGACGCCTGTAACGGATGCGATGTTGCAGAACCCACCGGATGGAGAGTGGCTCTCTTGGCGGCGCACGCTCGCTGCTGAAGGCTATAGCCCGTTGAAGAAAATCCGCCGGGACACTGTTCATCGCTTGAAGACGGCCTGGGCGTGGTCGCTGCGAAACGGCCTCAATGAGTCGACGCCGTTAGTCCACGAGGGTGTGATCTTTGTGTATAGCGATGGCGATGTCGTGCAGGCGCTCAATGCGGCCAATGGGGATCTGCTGTGGGAATACGACCGTCAATTGCCGAAAAGCGTTGTGGCAAGTCTTGGGATGGCGGCTTTCAGAAAAGCGCTCGCCCTTTATGGGAATCGTCTTTATCTGACGACAGGCGATGCGCATCTCGTGGCACTCAACATCCGCAGCGGCGAAGTGGTGTGGGATGTCGAGGTGGCTCCATTAGGTACGCGCATGACCGGTGGACCGACGATTGCAAAGGGCAAAGTCATCCTGGGCGCCGGCGGCGCGGGCGGCCTGATCGAAAACGGGGGTGGCTCGATCATCGCACTGGATGCCGCCACCGGGAACATCGCGTGGCGCTTCAAGACCATTCCCGGGCCGGACGAGCCGGGCGGCCATACCTGGAATGCGCTGCCCATGAAAAAGCGCTCAGGGGGCACGGTGTGGACACCGGGCAGCTATGATCCTGACTTGAACCTGGTGTACTTCGGCACCGGACAAACCTACGACACCGCCTTGCTGCGTGAGCGCGTGCCGGGCAGCCCCGATACCAACGACGCGCTCTATACCGACAGCACACTGGCGTTCAATCCCGATACGGGCAAATTGGTCTGGTACTTCCAGCACATGCCTAACGATCAATGGGATTTCGATTGGGCCTTCGAACGCCAGCTGATGACGCTGTCCGTCAAGGGCGTCATGAGACGCGTGGTCGTGACCGCCGGCAAGCCCGCCGTTCATGATGTGCTGGATGCCAAGACGGGGCAATATCTGTACTCCATCGACCCCGGTTTACAGAACGTCATCACGGCCATCAATCCTCAAACCGGCGCCAAGACTTACGATGCGTCCAAGATTCCCGGCAACGGTCAAACTCCATTGGTGTGTCCGCACGTTCTGGGCGCCAAAAGCTGGCTTCCCAGCGCCTACAATCCCACCACCAAAATAGCGTACGTCTCGCTGGTGGAGAGCTGCATGACCCTGGCGCCGGCGCCCGCCGGAACGGGAGTGCTGACCAGTGGCGTACAGATCGACTTGATCCCCCCTCAGGACAGCGACGGTCGCTTCGGCCGCCTGCAAGCCATCGATATTGAAAGCAAACAGACCGTATGGGTCGAGCGCCAACGTGCGCCGCTCACCAGCGGCGTGCTGGCCACAGCGGGCGGTTTGGTTTTCGCCGGTTCGCTCGACCGCAGGTTCGCCGCCTACGACGATGCTTCCGGTAAGAAGTTGTGGAGCACGCGCTTGAACGAGGTATTGAATTCGAACCCAATCTCCTACTCAGTGAACGGCACGCAATACATCGCGCTCGTCACGGGCTCGGGCGGCCCGCGCGTGATGCAGTTCATGCCGCTCACGCCGGAGGTAAAATTACCCGTCAATCGCAGCTCAACGCTCTGGGTGTTTGAGCTGGCACGGACCGAGAATCCTTTATGAAGCACACACACCTACTGCTTACCGCCTTCATCTATATCGCTTTGACGGCGCTCAATACGGCAGACGCTCGCGTAGTCCGCTTTGTTGTCGAGGAAAGGTCGATCTTGGCGAATGGCGCGCAATGGGGGTCGGCAGGCCCCTACGAGAAGCTGCTGGGCACGGCATACATGGAGGTCGACCCGGCCGATCCGCTGAACGCGATTGTCGTCAATCTTGATAAAGCGCCGCGCAATGTGCGGGGAAGGGTGGAGTTCAATGCACCCTTTGTCATCCTAAAACCCGCGGATATGGCCAAAGGGAACCGAAAGATCTGGTTCGGCCTGAACAATCGCGGTAACTGCATAGAGCTGCCGTTCCATTCGTTCCCAAATCACCTGAAAGATGGGTCCTGCAATCCTGTGTCCATCAAGGCAGTCGGTGCTAACAACAATCTCTTACAGGATGGATTTACATGGGTAGATGTGGGTTGGCACGGAGACGGCATCATGCCGCCGGACCGCAGCAAGCTTTACGCGAGTTTCCCAACGGCCAGGAATCCCGACGACAGGTCGATCGTTGGACTGAACCGCCTGGAATTTCGGCCGATGAACTCGACCTTCACCGTACCCTTCATAACTGGTTTTCGGCCGTACGAAGCCGCAGATGTTCGAACGTCACATGCGACACTAACGGTTCGCGATCGAGCGGATGCGCCTAGAAGCGAAATTCCTGCTGACCGGTGGGAGTTTGCCGCATGCCCGACAGGCGTCGCCTCTCAAGTGCCGTCACGCAGCGACGTTTGCTTGTTCGATGGTTTCGCGCCGCGCAAAATTTACGAACTGATCTACCAGGCCAAAGATCCCATTGTCATGGGCCTTGCTTATGCCGTGACGCGCGATATCGGTTCGTTTCTACGCAATGAAACGCATGATGATGCCGGAAATCCCAATCCACTGGCGGCCGGTGAAGATACTGCCGGCATTCGTCGGGCTTACGTCTCCGGGACTTCTCAAACGGCGGCGTACCTTAGGGAGTTTTTGTACCTGGGTTTCAATGAGGACGAAACGCATCGCAAAGTATTCGATGGCGCCTCTATCTACTCGGCAGGCAGTCGCTTGCTGCATGCAAATGTTCAGTTTTCGAATCCAACGTCCCCATCAGGCCGGGATCAGCAGGACAACTTCATCACATCCGATGCGCTTCCTGCCTTTACCTTTGCGGTGACGACTGACCCAACCACCGGCGTCAAAGATGGAATCCTCAAGAAACCGGCAACCGATCCGTTGGTGATTCAGGTGGATGAGGAACTGATGTTTTGGCAGCGGAAGGCATCGCTAAATGTGACAGATGCGCTCGGTCATCCTGTGCCTATCCCTGAGAACGTGAGGCTGTATCACCTAAATGGCTTTGGCCATATCGGAGCCGCGGGACCGTCCGCGCCATCAGGCACTTCTGAGCTTTGTAAATACCCTACCATAGGGGGCAACAGCGGAACGCCGGTCGGCGGATCGTCCTTGACGTCGCGCGCGATGGTGAAAGTGCTGGATGATTGGGCGGACCGAAGCATAGCGCCGCCGGCGAATAACTATCCGATGATTCAGAACAAAACATTGATTTCCTTGTCCGAGTACAGAAATCAATTCCCGAAAATTCCCGGCCTCGAGCCGCCGCGCATGATGAACGGACTCATGGCCCTCGATTCAGGTGGCGTTCAATCGCTCAAGGCGCCACGCCCCGCAGTAAATCCCACAAACGGCCACGGATCTCAGTACACCGTTTTGGTCCCACGACCCGGGCCCGATGGTACTGCGATCGCAGGGATCGATACGATCTTTACTAGGGCACCCATCGGAACGAATGTGGGCTGGAATGTTCAAACCGCACCGCGCGATCCGGACTTGTGCACTTTAGAAGGGTCGTACGCGCCGCTGGCCAGGACCAAAGCAATCCGTCTGGAGAATGGTGACCCCCGCCTGTCGCTCGAGGAACGCTACGGGACTCATCAGGGTTTTGTGAAAGCGGTCAAGAAGGCAGCGTCGCAGCTCGTCTCCGCTCGCTTCCTGCTGCTGGCGGACGCGAATGTATTGATCCAGGCCGCGAAAGATAGCGACATTCTGAAATCAAAATCTGGGCTTTGAAACGGTATTTTCCCAAAGAGTTGCTTTAGTGCCCGGACACTGCTCCTGTCGGCCTTCGCGCCCCTTACATATAGACGCGTAGTCAGCTCAAAGCGATTTCCAACCCACACCAGAGTAGCAAGCGATGACACAGTCGATTGACGTTCTCGCGGGCCAAGGCCCGGCGCGTCAGGCCGCAGGGGTAGCGCTGGCGATCCTTCTCGCCTGCACGGCGTCCGCTGCTGAGCAAGCCACCCAATCTCCCACACCCGGAACCAATAGTTGTAGCCGCTGCGAGGCGGTCGCAGAGCTCCTGCAAAGGGCAGGGGCATCATCCGACGACACGCACCAGATTGACAAGGAACTCCGTGAGGCCCCGACCGACGCGAGCATCGGATACGAGGCATACCTGCGAAACAAAACGTCGGCGGAGATCGTCAAACTCCTCGAAGTCAAACAGGCGGATGATCGGTACACACCCGGCCCCGATTCCCAACCGCAGGCCGGCGTGCCCCAGGGCAAGACCTTCGAGTTCGCGTTCGACCGATCCGCCGTATTCCCCGGCACCTCGCGGACCATCACAGTCTACGTTCCGGCGCAATATCGGGGGAATGCTCCCGCGTGTCTTTACGTGGGGCTCGATGGTCTGTGGTTCAACGCACCGATCGTGTTCGACAACCTGATTCACAAGGGCGAGATGCCTGTGACCATTGCCGTAGGCGTGCCGCCGGGAACGGTGGACTCGGCCAGCACTGCGGTGAACCCACGGTTCAACCGCAGTTTCGAGTTCGACGGCATGAGCGGCAATCTCGCGCGCTTCCTGCTCGAAGAAGTGTTGCCCGAAGTCGAACGTCGCAAAACGCCCGATGGCCTGCCCATCCTGCTATCGAAAGACCCCAATGACCGCGCGGCAGGCGGCGCCAGCACCGGCGGAATCGGCTCTTTCACGCTCGCATGGGAGCGTCCCGATTCATTCCACCGCGTATTCTCGGCGGTGGGCACGTTTGTCGGGATGCGCGGCGGCGATCACTATCCCGTGCTCGTGCGCAAGACAGAGCCCAAACCCATTCGCATCTTCATGCAGGATGGAGCGAATGACAACATGGACGGCACGTTAGGTGAAGTCGGTAATTGGTGGGCGAGCAATCTCAACATGCTGAGCGCGTTCGAATTCGCGGGCTATTCGGTCGAGCATATCTGGGGCGAAGGAGGGCACAACCTCAAGCACGGGACCGTCGTGTTTCCCGATGGCATGCGCTGGCTCTGGCGGGATTGGCCGAAACCCATTATCGCCGGCGAGTCGAAGAACGTTTTCCTGCGAAGCACGTTACTGCCCGGTGAAACGTGGCAGCCCACTTCCGAGGCGGATCGCGAAGCGCGCCATCTGCTCAGTGAGGCCCGGCGCAATCACATCCAGGTCGCGCAAGGTCGTGAATATTGGGTGCAGACGTACAACGAGCGTCGCCGTCGCGGAGAAGTGTGGCTCAAACAGTCGAACGGCCGCAGCATCTTGCTGGACACCGACCTGCAGAGGCCGACCGGAATCGCACTCTCACCGGATGGCTTGTGGCTTGCCGTGGCCGAAAGCGGCACCCATTGGGGCTATAGCTATCGCGTGGAACGGAACGGAACCGTCCAGCACAAACAAAGGTTCTATTGGTTTCACGTACCCGATACCGCCGATGACAGCGGCGCCGGCAATTGGGTGTTCGATCGGGAGGGCAGGCTCTATGGCGCGACTCGTCTGGGCGTGCAGATATTCGACCGCAACGGTCGTTCGCGGGCGATCCTGCCCGCACCTGACGGGACTCCTCTGGCCGCTATCGCGTTTGGCGGGCCCCAACTCAACGTTTTGCACATCGAAACGGTCAAAGGCAAACGGTACCGCCGCACACTGAAGGTTTCAGGACTGCCGCCCGGTGCTGAAGCGATAAAACTTCCCGAAGGCAGCGCCCCCTGAGTTCCTCAGCCTCGGCATACGAATTCATCGTCCCCGACGTCCCACATCCATACGGTCCGATCGCCGTCGATCAGTAGATTGATCTAGTATAATCATATATGATTAAATAAAATCATCATGTGGCTGGCCTAATGTCACCACAGTCCCGGGGGATAAAAATGCTGAGCTGGCTTTTAAGAAGCCGAGCCTGGGCTTCGGCTAATGGCCCCCAGGTCCAGAGCGGCGTCGAGACGTGAGCGCTGCTTTGCAACTGACGGGAATTTCCAAGGCGTTTTCCGGCGTCAGCGCCATCAAAGACGTGGATTTCGAGGTGCGTGCCGGTGAAATCCATGCCCTGATGGGTGAAAACGGCGCGGGTAAATCGACACTCATCAAGGTGATGTCCGGCGTGCACCAGCCGGACAGCGGAGAAATCCGCATCGGCGGCAAGCTTCGGCGTCTTTCCTGTCCGCGAGAGGCTGGTCGCAGTGGAATTGCGACCGTTCATCAGGAACTGCTGCTATTCCCGGAATTGTCCATCGCCGAGAACATTTTTCTGGGCCATGCGCCGCGCACTCGTATCGGTGGCGTTGACTGGCGCGCCATGCGCACACGCGCACGAGCTCTTTTGGATGACTTGCAAAGTCACAACCTAGACGTCGATACCAAGGTCCGCGAGCTGTCGATAGCGAATCGCCAGCGCGTGGAGATCGCTCGCGCGCTATCGCAGGAGCCGCGAGTGCTGATCATGGATGAACCCACCGCCGCGCTCGCCGAAGTCGATGCGCAGCGTCTGCTGCAGATCGTGAAAGGACTGCGCGATCGTGGTGTGAGCATTGTTTATGTGAGTCATCGCATGCCCGAGGTCTTCGCACTGGCCGATCGCGTGACAGTGCTGCGCGATGGACGCCGGATCGCAACTCAACCGATCGGCGAAGTGGATCATGCGCTCTTGGTGTCACTGATGGTGGGCCGTTCGGTCGATCAGATGTACCCCAGATCGCACGCCGAACGAGGTCAGCCCGTGCTCGAATTGCGGAGCCTCTCTTGTCGCAAGCTCGTGCAAGACGTGTCATTCACGCTGCATGCCGGCGAGATCCTCGGTATCGCCGGGTTAATCGGTTCGGGACGCACGGAACTCGCGCATACCATTTTTGGCATCACGCCCGCCACATCAGGCACGCTGCTGCTTGCGGATCAGCCTGTGCAAATGACTGCGCCGGCACAAGCACGCGATCGTGGCATCGCTTACGTGCCCGAAGATCGCGGTTTGCAAGGGCTGATCCGTTCTCAGAGCGTGCGGGCTAACCTCTCGCTCGCTAACTTGAAGTCATTTACCAAGGCCAGTTTCATCCGTCGCACTGCCGAGTTGCATGCGGCGCAGCGCGCGATCGAGGCCTTCGGCATCCGTACCCGTGGGCCCGAACAACCGGCGCGCCAGCTCTCCGGCGGCAACCAACAAAAAGTAGTGCTGGCCAAGTGGCTGGCGACTAAGCCGCGAGTCGTCATCCTGGATGAGCCCACACGCGGCATCGATGTGAGTGCGAAGGCGGAAATCCACGCTTTGATGACGCAGTTGGCGCAGCAAGGCATCGCCATCCTGCTGATTTCCAGCGAGTTGCCGGAAGTGCTGGGCATGAGCGATCGGGTGTTGGTGATGAATCGTGGCCGCGTGATCGCCGCCTTCGAGCGCGATGAAGCGACCGCAACCCGGGTCGGTGCGGCCATGACTCATTTCGAGACGCGGGCTGAGGCAGTATGAGCAACGACGCCGCGCCCATACTCGCGAGAAATCCACTCACAACTGAGCTCGCAGGGGCCGCAGTCACATCGACTCCAATGGTGAGTCTGCGTGCGCAGATCGGTCAGTGGCGCCACGAGTTCATTCTGCTCGGGGCGATAGCGGCCCTTTTCATCGTCGTTGGCGCGGTCAATCCGATGTTCCTGAATAGCGCCAATGTAACGAACCTTTTCGCGGGCAATGCTTATATCGCCATCGCGGCCATTGGCATGTCCATGGTTATCATCTGCGGTCACATCGACGTCTCCGTCGGCGCTTTGATCGGCGTGCTCGCCATGGTTTCGGGTTCTCTTGCCGTGAATGGCTACTCGCCCTGGCTGGCATGGCTGATACCGATAATGATCGGTGTATCGATCAGTGCTTTCGTCGGCGCGCTGGTGGCTTATGTGCGTATTCCTTCGATTGTCGTCACGCTGGGAATGTTCTCGATTCTGAAAGGGGGCTTGATCACCGTGACCGGCGGCATGTGGCTCTCCGGCCTCCCTGCAGATTTCCTGATCGCGCAGTATCGTTTTTTCGGCATTCCGTCCACCGTCTGGTTGATGTTCGTTCTGACCATGCTGGCTGCGATGTGGCTGCATGGGTCGTTTTCCGGTCGTACGTTCTATGCCGTGGGCTCGAACGCCGAGGCAGCACAGGTCATCGGCATTCGCACCGCGCCCACCGTGGTTCTGGCTTTTGCCATGCACGGTGGATTTGCCGGCATTGCCGCCGTGTTGTTCGCCACCCAGATGCAAGTGATCCAATCGACGGTACCGGCGGGGCTCGAGCTCACCATCATTGCGGCCTCGGTCGTCGGTGGCGTCAGCATTCTGGGAGGGCGCGGCTTCATCGTCGGCTCCACGTTGGCGGCGATTCTCTTCGCCATCATCAATTCATCCCTGATATTTCTCAACGTATCCGCCTATTGGCTGCGCGCCGTGCAGGGTCTGCTGATCCTGGTCGTCGTGCTGGCCGACATTACCCAGCGACGGCAGGTTCGATGAGTACTTTATCCATCGATCCGCGCCGCTTACTGCGCCACGAGACAGTACTGGTGTTTCTGCTGGCAATAGCCCTGCTGGTACTGTCGGTACAATCGGAGCATTTCTTCACGGCCGACAATTTACTCAATCAAGGACGGCTGATGACCGAAGTCAGCCTGATCGCGCTGGCCATGACTTTCGTGATCCTCACCGGAGGCATCGATTTGTCGGTCGGCTCCATTTTCGGGTTAGTCGCCATCTCGCTCGGCGTGCTGTGGCAATCTCTCGGTTTGCCGCTGCCGATGGCGATGATCGTCGCCGTCATGATCGGTGGCGCGGCAGGTTTGCTCAACGGGCTCATCATCACGCGTTTTGGCGTTCCGCCGCTGATTACCACGTTGGCCACTTTGATGCTCTACCGCGGTTTAGCCGAAGGCATCAGTCAAGGACGCTCGGTGCGCGGCTATCCGGATTGGTTTTTGCAATTGGCGCAAGGCGAACTGCTGCATGTGCCGAATCAATTCTGGTTACTATGTATCTGCGCGGTGGCCGCAGCGGTGATTTTGGGATGTACCGCATTCGGTAGAGCCATTTACGCCACCGGGGCAAACAAAACCGCGGCTTGGTTCTCAGGGATAGATATACGCCGCACCCAACTATGGATCTACATCGCGTCGGGATTATTGACGGCGATGGCGGCGATCATTTTCGTCTCACGCGTTTCAACCACACGCTCCGACATGGGAACGGGCATGGAGCTCGAAGCCATCACGGCCGTGGTACTCGGTGGCGCCAGCATCTTCGGCGGTCACGGCACCGTGATCGGCACGGTGCTCGGGCTCGCATTGATGCAAGCGCTCAAGAACGGACTGGCGCTGGCCGGCGTCAGAGGCGATGGAACCATCATCGTCATCGGCCTCGTCCTCATTGCGACGAGTCTGATCAGCAATTCGTTCAACCGGGGAAAAAGTTAAACCGCCTCTTTGGAGAAGCCATTGAAACATTTTGCAAAATCCATCGCCATATTCGTACTTGCAATAGCCAGTTCGAGTGCCTTCGCGGCAACCTGGACGGGCGCTGACGATCTTCCCGCTCAACCGTTGAGTTGCGATGCCACGCCGGCCCCGGCGGTTGCACGTCCTTACGATGGTGGAGCGCCGGTCAATGCGCCCAGTCGCAAGGGAAAGAAACTCAATGTCGTCGATGTCCCCAAGCTCATCGGCATCGGCTATTTCAATGCAACCACCAAGGGCATCGCCGCTGCCGCGAAGGAACTCGGCACCGTCAAGGTGAGAACGGATGGTCCGACCAGGGCGAACATCGATGAACAAATCACCTTTATCGACAACTACATCACCAGCGGAGTCGACGGCATCCTGTTCGCCGCCAACGATCCCGTGGCGATCGCACCGGTACTGAAAAGAGCGCTATCCAAAGGCATCAATGTCGTAGGTTATGACGCCGATGCCGCGCCCAGGGCGCGCCAGTGGTTCGTCAATCAGGCTCAATTCAACAGCATGGCCAAAGTATTGATCGATACTCTTGCGCGTGAGACCGGTGGCCGTGGCAATTTCGCCATCGTCACCTCGACATTCACGACGCCGAACCAGGCGCGCTGGATCGCCGAGATGGCCGCTTATCAAGCCAGATGTCATCCGCAGATGCGATGGCTCGAGACGGTTGAGGCGCAGGAAGACAACATGTTGTCGTTCACTCAGACCTCGACTTTGATCAATAAATACGGTGACAAACTTTCAGGCGTCATGGGCATGACCACGGTCGCCACACCCGCCGCGGCCGAAGCCATTACGCAGGCAAAAAGGTGCGGCAAGGTCGCTATCGTCGGCATGGCGACGCCGAACGCGGTAAAGCCTTACCTCAACAAAGGCTGCATGAAGTCGGCAGTGCTGTGGAATCCCGTGGACCTGGGTTACGCCGCCATGTACGCACTGCGGGCTGCAGCCGACGGAACGCTCAGGCCGGGCAGCACATCATTGAAGGCCGGCCGCCTCGGCGAATTGAAGGTGGTTAACGGCAGCGAAATTCTGCTGGGCGCCCCTTACGTCTTTACCAAAAGCAATGTCAATGGTTTCGATTTTTGACGCATACGAAATCAGGCGATCAGCAATGAGGGTTACTCGCAGAGCGTTTCTGAAAGCCACCACGCTCTCGATTGGCGTCACACCATACGTGCGGCATGCCTGGGCGGGGCTCGACTCCACTTCGGACCTGCCGGCACGCGTGAAGAATGTGAATACGACGAGCATTCGCGCCGCAGTCGAGCTTGGCTGCGGTACGATGCAGAGCGTCTTCGATGCCGACGATGACGACAACCCATTTTTTCTTTCGTTCGTATGGCCGACGGCGCTGCTTGGTTTCTATAAAGATTTCTCCGAGGCGCACGTTCCCGGCCGGCACCTGAATGCCTTGCTCGAGGCGCAGGACGCACTGGGTGTGCGCGTCGATGATTCTTCGATCGACAAACTGATGAGAGCCGCATTCCTGTCTTACAGCGGACCTGTCGCACTGCCGCTGAATCGCGAGCGTATCGGCGGCAAGCCCGTTCGATTTCTTCCTCACAATATCCGTGAAGGGTTTCACGCGCTGTATGCGCTGGTGAAGCACCGAAAATCGGAGCAGGCGCGCAGGCTGGCGGAGCGCAGTATCGCGGATATTCAGAAATATTGGGTGCCCGACCATGGCTGGGACAAACCTGCTCTGGAGGGCATGGGGCTCACAGTCATCGAGTGGCCGGGTCCATTCATAACCGGTATCGCACGGGCGCTCGGGCCGCTCGTCAAATACTATCGCGCTACGCAGTACCAACCCGCGCTGGATCTCGCCACCGCTATCAAAGAGAAGCTGACGCGCGAGTACTTCACGGAAGAGGGCGAATACAGCATCGAAAGGTTCGGGACGCACACTCATTCCACGACCTGCGTCATGTCCTCTCTCTCGCAATATGCCGAGTTGATGAACGATGCGGCACTGATCCGGCGGGTGCAAAAATTCTTCGACAAGGGCCTTCCCGTGCTCTCCGACGAGCTCGGCTGGTCGATCGAAAACACCGATCCCAAATCGATTCCGGATCGCGGCGAAGCGAACAACACCGGCGACATCCTGGAGACCGCGTTGATCCTCGGCCGCATGGTCGATGCCGACTACTACGGCCGTGCCGAGCGCATCTTGCGGGGACATCTGCTGCCCTCCCAGCTGCGGGATATTTCCTGGATCCGCAACCCGCCGAATCCCGACGGCGAGGACGGCAAACGGAATGTGGCCGAACGTCATCTCGGAGCTTTCGGGTTTCCGGCGCCGTACGGTCACAAGCCGGTCGGCGCGCCGTACCTCAGCTTCAACATGGACATCGTCGGCGGCGTCGTCGGATCGCTGTGTGAGTCATACCGCCATGTCACGGACTTCGACGGCTCGAGGCATCGTGTCAATCTGTTGATGGATCACGAGACCGATGCGATCGCAGTTCGGTCGCCATACACTCACGGCGCGCTATCGATCGAGTTGCGCAAGCCCGGAGCTCTGTTCGTGCGCCTTCCCCAATGGCTGAGACCGGACGAGGTCTCGGTGGACGGTGCTGCCGCCCCCGACCGCAACGGCGCATATCTGGTATTCCCGGATGTCGCCGTCGGGAAGCCGATCCGCATTGGAATGCCATTGAAGCCAGCAACGATCTCGCTCGCGCATCGTAGTCATCCCATCCGGGTGAATCTTCGAGGCGATAGCGTGGTCGCCATGGAGGGCTTCGGGCAGCCGCTGACCTACTTCGATCCGACCTGAACGAACATTGCGTACGAAATTAGGTGATAAACCATGAGTGATTTATATAACAGCAAGTCTTCAGGACCTATTTCCCGGCGCGACCTTCTGAAGGTTGCCGCGGCGGGAAGCGTGGCGGCATCCACCTTCGCCCAACTTCTTCAGCCTGCGATGGGGGCATCGACGAAGAGCTCGCCTCAAAGACGCGCATGCACCCGTATCGCCGGCGCCAAATTCAATTTGAACGGATGGATCGGAAATTACCTGAGCGCCGTCAGCGAGCAATGGCTGAAAGTGGCGCCGTTCAGTAACCCGGCCATGCTGGACATGTTTCGCGATCGGGATCGGGACCCCAAACGCCTGCTGTTGCCATGGTCGGGAGAGTTTGCCGGTAAATATCTCACCTCGGCCGTGCAGGTGTATCGCGTCACGGCAGATCAGTCGCTTCGACAAGTGATTGCCGGGTTTGTCGCGCAATTCATTTCGCTGCAGGATGAGGATGGGTACCTGGGTCCCTGGCCGAAAGAGAACCGTCTCGCTCTAGAGGCGCCGAATGTCCGGATGAGGTTGCCTTACAAAGGTGAATCGTTCGATAGATACAATAAATGGCGAACAACATGGGATGCGCAGGGGCATTACCATGCCATGCTGGGACTGCTGTTGTGGTACGAGGACACCGGCGATGCATCGGCTCTGACGTCCGCGCGCAAGATCGGCGACCTGCTATGCAATGTATTCGAGCACAAGCCCCTGCTGGACAGGGAGGCGGAACCGGCGAACATCATGAATGTGAGCGAGATGCATCAAGCGCCGATTCATTCGCTGTGCTTGTTGTACCAACACACCGAAAATCCACGTTATCTGAACCTGGCGAAGAAGATTAGCGATGAGTTTGCGGCGACCGACGCTGCCGGCAAGCCGCTGGCCGGCGATTATTTAAATCAAGCGTTGGCGGGCAAGGAGTTTTATGAATTGCCCAAGCCGCGCTGGGAGAGTCTGTATCCGATCATAGGTTTGGCAGAGCTCTACGCGATCACCGGCGATGAAAAGTGTCGTCAGGCCGTTGAACACTTTTGGTGGAGCATTGCGAAGACCGACCGCCACAACAATGGGGGATTCTCGTCCTGGGAAAAAGCAGTGGGTCACCCCTATGACAAGGGAGGGATCGAAACGTGCTGCACCCTTGCATGGATCGCGCTCGGCGTTGAGATGTTGCGGCTGACACGCCATTCGATCGTCGCCGATGAGCTGGAGCTCTCCACCTTGAATTCGGTTATTGGGCTGCACTCGCCCAACGGACGGTGGGTCACCTACAACACGCCGATGGACGGTGTTCGAAAGGCAGGTTCGCAAGATATAGCTTTCCAAGCTCGCGAGGGCAGCCCCGAATTGAATTGCTGTTCTGCTCATGGGGCGCGCGGCTTCGGGATGATCAGCGATTGGGCGCTGATGTCCACAGATGATGGGGTCATCCTGAATTGGTACGGTCCTGGGTCGATGAGCGCTCCGTTGCACGGCGGCGAGTTGACGCTGAAGCAGGAGACGGAATACCCGCGCGGCAATCAAGTGCAGTTGAAAATCGGATTGAATGAGCCCCAGTCGTTCTCACTCCGATTACGAATCCCGTATTGGTCGAAGAACACGCAAGTACGGCTCAACGGAAAGTCTGTATCGAAAGTGGAGCCTGGACAGTATCTCGTGCTGGAGCGGCTCTGGCATTCGGACGATCGGATCGACATCGCTTTCGACTTCTCATTGCAATACTGGGCCGGAGAGCGCGAGTACGAAAACAAAGTCTCGATTTACCGCGGTCCGATTCTTCTGACCTACGATCGCCGTTTCAATACGGCCGATCTCGAACAAATCCCCGCGCTCGATGCCAAAGGACTGATCGGAAAAATGGTTCCGTTCGACCAATGGCTCCCGCCGATGTTGCTGATGGAATTCAAGACGGCCGATGGGCATACGCTGCGTCTGTGCGACTTTGGCAGCGCGGGAGTGGGTGGGAGTCCTTATCGCTCGTGGCTGGATGTGGGTTCCTGTTCAAAAACAGAGTTTTCCAAAAGCAACCCGAGGCGTAGCAGTCCAGTCATTTGAGATTCCATACGAATGCAGGTGATTGGCAATGAGTGATTCATACAACGGCAAGTCTGCGTCCCTCTCCAGGCGCGACCTTCTCAAGGTTGCCGCGGCGGGAAGCGTGGCGGCATCCACCTTCGCCCAACTCCTTCAGCCAGCGATGGGGGCAACGATGAAGAGTTCGCCTCAAAGACGCGCATGCACCCGTATCGCCGGCGCCAAATTCAATTTGAACGGATGGATCGGAAATTACCTGAGTGCCGTCAGCGAGCAATGGCTGAAAGTGGCGCCGTTCAGTAACCCAGCCATGCTGGACATGTTTCGCGATCGGGATCGGGAACCCAAACGCTTGCTGTTGCCGTGGTCGGGAGAGTTTGCCGGTAAATATCTCACATCGGCTGTACAGGTCTATCGTCTCACGGGAGATCCCGCGCTTCGACAATTGATCGCTGACTTTGTCGCTCAATTCATTGCGCTGCAGGCGGAGGATGGATACCTGGGTCCTTGGCCCAAAGAGAACCGTCTGGCTGCACACGCGCCGAATGTGCGCTTGTATCTGCCTTGCGCCGGTGAATTCTGCGACAAAATGAATGGTTTGCGAAACACCTGGGATCCCTGGGGGCACTACCACGCCATGCTCGGACTGCTGTCGTGGTTCGAGGAGAGCGCAGATGATTCGGCTTTGACGTGCGCGCGCAAGATTGGCGATCTGCTCTGCAATACCTTCGAGCACCAGCCCTTCGTGAATACGGATGAGGGCGCGTTGCTTCTGAACCAAAACGAGGTGAATCAAGCGCCGATTCATTCGCTGTGTTTGTTGTACCAGCACACTGGGAATCCACGTTATTTGAACCTGGCGCAGAAGATTCGCGATGAGTTCCCGGCGACCGACGCCGCCGGCAAGCCGGTGGCCGGCGATTACTTGAATGCAGCCTTGGCGGGCAAGGAGTTTTATGAATTCCCCAAGCCGCGCTGGGAGAGTCTGCATCCGATCATGGGCTTGGCGGAGCTCTATACGATCACCGGCGATGAAAAGTATCGCCAAGCCGTTGAGCGCATTTGGTGGAGTATCGTGAAGAGCGATCGCCACAACAATGGAGGCTTTTCGTCCGGGGAAAAGGCGGTAGGAAATCCCTACGACAAGGGCGCTATCGAAACATGCTGCACCATTGCATGGATCGCGCTGGGCGTGGAAATGCTGCGGCTGACGCGCAATTCGATCGTCGCCGATGAGCTGGAGCTCTCCACGTTGAATTCCATCGTTGGACTGCACTCGCCCAACGGACGCTGGGTCGCCTACAACACGCCCATGGATGGTGTGCGCAAAGCGAGCGGCCAAGACATCGCTTTTCAAGCTCGCGAAGGCAGTCCGGAATTGAGTTGCTGCTCTGTCAATGGAGCTCGAGGCTTCGGAATGATCAGCGATTGGGCGCTGATGGCCGCGGACGATGGGGTCATCCTGAATTGGTACGGTCCTGGATCGATGAGCGCGCCGTTACGCGGCGGCGAGTTGACGCTGAAGCAGGAGACGGAATACCCGCGCGGCAATCAAGTGCGGCTGAAGATCGGATTGAATGAGCCCCAGTCATTCGCACTCAGATTGCGCATCCCGTATTGGTCCAAGAATACGCAAGTACAGCTCAATGGAAAGGCCGTGCCGAAAGTGCGGCCTGGACAGTATCTCGTGCTGGACCGGCTCTGGCGTTCAGACGATCAGATCGACATTACCTTCGATTTCTCATTGCAATACTGGGCCGGAGAGCGCGAGTACGAAAACAAAGTCTCGATTTACCGCGGCCCGATTCTTCTGACTTACGATCGCCGTTTCAATAAGGTCGATCCCGAGAAAATCCCCGCGCTCGATGCCAAAGGGCTGAGCGGGAAAATGGTTCCGTTCGACCAATGGCTCCCGCCGATGTTGCTGATGGAATTTAACGCTGCCGGTGGACGCCCCGTTCGTCTGTGTGACTTCGCCAGCGCGGGAGTCGGCGGGAGTCCTTACCGCTCTTGGTTGGACGTGGGTTTTTGCGCGAAGACGGAGTTCACCAAGAGCAACCCGAGGCGCAGCGGTCCAGTCATCTGAACGCATTAAAACTCGAAAAAACCCATGACTGCTTCAAAGTCGAACATTACACGACGCAATCTTTTGGCACTGGCGGGAGCCGCGGCAGGCTGCCGGCTGGGTTCGACTTTTGCGGATACCGATCCGAATAAACCTTTTAAGAATCCATTGGAGCAGGCGAAGGTCGTCTGGCATATGGCAACGCTTGAGGCCACCGGCGCGGATTCGCTGACGTTGCAAGCGAATGGCGCCAAGACAGTTACAGTGGGACAGAAATTGGAGGGCGCGGAGTACGCTGAATCACTCAAGCGCGGAGGGGATGGGTTCGTTGCGGTGTTCAGTAATGTGCCCCCGAACGATTATGTTCTCGGTACATCGCCCAACGGTCAGCAAGGCTGGTTGTCGATAGGCGCTCCACAGGCAAAGGATCTGCGCCCCGAGGCTGCGGCAGCCAGTCTCTACATCCGGACATTCTTGCAGGAACCCGATAGCTGCGGCACGTTACTCTTTTCAGACTCCATCGCCTTGGCGGTGCATCAGAGCGGGCTGGCCGAAGCATTCTTGGGCCAGAAGACCGTTGAAGGAGCCACCTTTCGCGAGGTGCCACTGGGAATCATCGAAAGAGGAAAATGGCTCGATCTGGTCATTCGAATCGATCGTCGACAGCTGGATTTTTTCTGCAACGGAGTGCTCAGGAACTCGATTCCACTCGGCAAGGAGATGGGCATCCCATTTGAAAGCGAGCTGGCGATCGGCTCATTTCTCGGGGCGCCCGGGGGTTGGAAAAGGCATTCGCATGGTCTTAGCAACGCGAAGATCGACACGATCGCACTCTGGGATCGCTCGCTGACGGATGCTCAGGTGGCGTTTCTTTCCGGGCTGGCGGATGTGCGGCCGCGGGCCAAGAGTCCGGCGGATCAAGCCATCGTGGCATACAACCGCTTCTATGACGCCTCGGAGAGCAAGGATCTTGATCTTTGCCATCGCTTGGAACGTTCGATGCGTGAATTCATGCGGCAGGACCCGACTCGCCCCATCTATCACCTCACGGCTCCCATAGGCTGGATTTACGATCCGTGTGGGGCTTTTCAGTTTCAAGGCAAGTATCACGTCTCTACTTACCACAATATTTATGCCGTGCTTCGTTTGAATGGTCTCGATCACTACGTCAGTGACGACTTGGTGCATTGGCAGATGTGGCCGAGGGGGCCAATAGCGGATACTCAGGTTGATGTCGGGGGTATCTGGTTATCCAATCACCTCATCGACGATAAAGGTCTGCCGAATGTCATTTACTGTGCTTGGGGCGCTGACGGAGAAGAACGAGGCATACGCGCCCGCAGTCACGATGGAATGATTTCCTTCACCGACAAGAAAGTCGTCCTTCCAGACTTCCATGACGGTCACCCGTGGAAGGAAGGCGACACCTGGTATGCGATTACCATGCGCCGTGTGCGAGGCAAGATACAAGAAGACCCTGAGATCGTCCTCTTTTCATCGACGGATTTGGATCACTGGGCGGAACGGGGGGTTGTTTTCAGGCCCAGCGAATACTTGGACAAGGACAAGAATGTGGGAGGAATGGAGTTCCCTTACCTCTTCTTCCTGGGAGACAAGGCCGTTTTGATGGCGGGCTGTATGCCTGCCGGGGTCTTCTATTGGATAGGGCGGTTCGATCGGAAGTCATTCAAGTTCATTCCGGACGATCCGCAAGGGCTGCGCGTGGATTACGCCAATCCCTTCCATTGCTTCAATCCCTCGACGGTCGACGCAAAAGGTCCGAATGGCGCACCTCGGCGGATCATCATGGCGATGGAAACTCGCCCCAGAGGTTCCCTGCAGGGCCTGCCGTGGAATGGCGTGCATGCCATGCCTCGAGTGCTCACGTTGGACGGCAATCGTTTGCGGCAAGACCCGTTGCCGGAGTTCGAGACATTGCGTGGGCAAGTCCATTCACTCAAGAACACGAGGGTGACGCCGGAAACTTCCGGCTACCTAAAATTACGCGGCGACGCGCTGGAAATCCGGGCGGAGTTCGAGAATCAGGGCGCGAGCCGTTTCGGCGTGAAGGTGCGGCTGTCCAGGGATGGCAAGACCTTTGTCAAGGTCTTCTACGATGCGAAGACCGGTGAATATGGAGTCGACGGCAATATCGCCAGATCATTGGCATTCCTCGCTGTTTCGTATCCGGACCTGGGTCGCGGGCCCTCCTATATTCCCAACGGGAAGCCCGTGCAGATGAGAATTTTCCTGGACAAGGCGCTGATAGAAACCTTCGTCAACGGACAACCGTGTACCACGAGTGTGGAGGACACGAATCCGCTGAACGACGGTCTGGATTTATTCAGTGAGGAAGGTGCGGCAATGTGCACACGATTGGATATCTGGGAGATGCGGAGCTCTTTCTGATCCATGTGGTACAGCAGGCCCGGCATGAAATCATTTGTGTTTCGACTCGTCCTTGCATCGGTCCTGCTATGGAGCCATCAGGGCTGCGGGTGGGCAGCGGATTTTGCGAAGGTGTTGACGGACTCCCGCAATAATATTTCCGTGAAGCGTTGGAAGCTCACCAGCAAAGAGGTGGGCGCCGGCGAGACCGGTGCTCCATGGAGCATCACGAAACGCACGCTTGCCGGCGGCCGGCAGACGGGCGTCGAGGTCATCGAGGTCGACAACGGCGCGATGAAATTCACGGTGGTCCCCACGCGGGGGTTCAGCGTGTGGAGTCTGCACGCCGGTGATCTTCGCTTCGGCTGGGATTCACCCGTGCGGGAAATCGTGCATCCTCAGTTCATAAATCTGGACACGCGCGGCGGACTTGGCTGGCTCGACGGATTCGGCGGCTGGATGGTGCGTTGTGGACTCGAATCCAATGGCGCACCAGGCAAAGATGGCAGCCAGTTCCTTAATTTGCATGGCCGCATCGACTACATCCCCGCGAGCCGTGTCGAAGTGCTCTATGAGGCGAAGCCTGTGCCGCGCATCGTGCTGCGCGGAATCGTCGAAGAATCGTTGATGTTCGGTCCGCAGCTGCGGCTTGCGGCGCAGATCTCGACCGTGGTCGGTTCGAAGGAAATCCTCTTCGAAGACACCGTTACGAATCTCGCCGACGTCCCGCAGGAGATGGAGCTGCTGTATCACGTGAACTTTGGGACGCCGCTCATCGGCGCCGGCGCTGAATTTATCGCGCCGGTCAAAACGGTGGCGCCACGCGATGCCCGTGCCGCCGAAGGCGATATCAACCTCTGGGCACAGTATCAAGGGCCGCGACCGTTTGGCTATACCGAACAGGTTTATTTCCTGGAACTGCAGGCGGATCGCGCGGGCATGACCGAAGTGTTGCTGAAATCACCGGACGGCAAGCGCGGCGCTTCTATGAAGTTCGATATCAACGAGCTGCCTTACTTCAGTTTGTGGAAGAACGAAGCGCCGTTGAAGACCGGCTATGTGACGGGGCTCGAACCTGCGACAAACTTTCCCAATCCCCGGGCACAGGAGCGTGCGGCAGGCCGTGTGCCGAAGTTGCAAGGCGGCCAAAGCTATCGTTTGCAACTCACCGTGAGCGCTCTGACCTCCATGGCGGAAGTCGGCGAAGCGCAGCGGCGCATCAAAACGCTTGAAGCGGCTCGTCCCGTCGTTAATCCATCGCCGCGTGAGCTCGACTGAGTATGTCGCCACAACCCAAAGTAGTTTACATCATGAGCAATGTCTTCAATTCTGCTAAAGCTGTTTCCCTATTGGTAGGCCTGATGAGTCTGCCTGTCTGCGGACAAGTAGCCGAACAAAAGCCGACTTTCGAGGAGTACCTGCGTAGCCTGGCGATGAGTCGCGAGAAAATTGACGAGGCGGTAGAAACTTTCTCGCCAGGAAAGTTTCTTTGGATGAACCGTTGGCGACGGGATCCGGTGCTGGGATATGTCGAGCAAGACTACGAGGAGCTGCCGCCTGCAGCAGTAGCCCAGGAAAAGTGGAAATGGGCTGGCGGCATTGATGGTAGTGGCGTGGTGATCAGAATCAATCCCAACGGCGCTCGCCAATCATTCATGTATGCCGATCGAAAGCCACGCATCAACACTTACGGTGACAGCTTCACGCATTGCGATCAAGTCAACGACGGCGAAACCTGGCAGGAATATCTGGCGGCGCATTTGCGCGAGCCCATCGGCAACTTCGGCACGGGAGGGCATGGGGTCTATCAGGCTTACCGGCGCATGCTGCGCGAAGAAACCGGCCGCAACGGTGCGGATTACGTGATTCTGTATATCTGGGGCGACGACTCTACCCGCAGTCTCTATCGTGGCAGGCACCCCACCGGCATGACATTGGCGTTTAGCAGCCTCGTGGTTGGGAAAGCGTATCCCATCATCAACATGACCACGGGCCGCTTTGAAGAAAGAGACAACCCACTGCCGACGGTACGATCCTTTTACAAATTGAGCGATCCAGACTGGATCGTTCAGAACAACAAAGATGACTTGGCGCTTCAGCTGGGCCTTTATGAACGAGGGCTCATTCGCGAACTGGACAAAGAGAGCATCGATCGCCTGGCACGCTTTCTCGACTTCACATTCGATTGGGGTGATCCGCAAACTTATGCCGCTCAGTCCACCGCGCTACTAGATCGTTATGCAAACCGCGCCTCGATTTACACCCTCGGTAAGGCTCGTGAATTCACGCAAAGCCGCCACAAGAAACTGCTGATCGTCGTCAACGATCCGTTTCGCGCTTTTCAGCAAATGCTCGATGGCAAACGGCGCTACGACCAGGAGCTCGTCGATTATCTAAAGAGTGAAAATTTCGACTACTTTGACATGACCGAAGCCCATTTCCGGGATTTTCAGGATTTGAAGATCAGCTTGGATGCCTACAGAAAACGCTACTTCATCGGTCATTACAATCCGGCGGGCAATCACTTCTTCGCCTTCGCGATCAAGAACAAGGTCGTTGAATGGCTGGAACCGAAACCCTACACCTACCGCCTCGGAATCGGCCAGGCGGGCAGCTCAAAAGACTACATTTTTAACGGGCAGCAGCGGAAATAAGCGCTGTAAGCTTTGTTCCGGGTCTTCATATGCGTTTGTATTTAGGCATCGACATCGGCACTTCAGGAGTGCGCGCGTGCGCCATCGATGATAAAGGCGTTCGGCGCCATGACTCAAGTTGCAGTCTGCCGGAGCCGCGGCGAGAAGGCACGGCGGTATCGCAACACGCCGAACTTTGGTGGTCGGCGGTGCTTACGACTTTGAGCGAGTTGCTGGCGCAGCTGGACAGGCAGCGCGTATGCGCCATCGCCGTCGATGGCACCTCCGGCACTTTGTTGCTGACCGATGAGCGGGGGACGCCGCTGGGCCCTGCGCTCATGTACAACGACGCGAGCACTGCCGGACAATTGAGTCGAATCGAGAAGGCCGCTCCGATGAGCAGCGCCGCCCGGGGTGCGGGATCGGCCCTCGCGAGACTTCTTTTGTTACAGGAACGTCATCCCAATGCGCGCCATGCCTTGCATCAGGCGGATTGGGTGGCGGGGCGGCTCGCGTCGCGTTATGGATTCAGCGATGAAAACAACGCGCTCAAGCTCGGCTACGATCCGGAAGCGCGCCGCTGGCCTGATTGGTTGTCGACGCTTGCGGTGCGCAGCGAATTACTGCCGCGCGTGCTCGTGCCGGGCTCACCGATCGGATGCATTGACGCGTCGATTGCCGATCGCTTGGGATTGACTCCAGAAGTGTCGATCGTGGCTGGGACCACAGACGGTGTGGCGGCTTTTCTCTCCACGGGCGCGGATCAAATTGGCGATGCGGTGACGTCGCTGGGTTCGACTCTCGTCGTGAAAGTCTTGTGCGCGCAGTCCATATCGGCGCCCCAATACGGCGTGTATAGCCACCGGCTGGGCGATGTTTGGCTTGCAGGCGGCGCGTCGAACACTGGAGGAGCCGCCTTGCTCAAATTCTTCGATGTCGAAACCATGAACGCGTTAACCCCACGTTTGCGTCCCCAACATCCTACCGATCTGGACTACTACCCATTGCCGCATATCGGTGAGCGATTCCCGATCAACGACCCCGGGATGCCTTCGCGTACGCTGCCGCGGCCCGATGACGACGCGCTTTTCTTCCAAGGACTGCTGGAAGGGATCGCGTCGGTTGAACGAGCGGCCTATCGGCGGCTCGAAGCGCTGGGTGCGCCTTATCCCAGCAGTGTGCGCACTGTCGGCGGTGGCGCAAGCAATTTGGCATGGACGCAAATCCGCGCGCGGCATCTGTGCGTGCCGATGCATTCATCCGCGGAAGGCGAGGCTGTCTATGGTGCTGCCTTGCTCGCTCGTCGGGGTGCCGAATATGATTGAATTGAATCAAACGCCGGTCGAAGTTCTCGATGGCTTGCGGCCACTGGCGGAGCGCTACGATGGATTCATCCTCGATCAATGGGGAGTGCTGCACAACGGCCAAACAGCCTACCCCGGAGCGGTGGAGTGCCTGTCGAAGTTGAGAGCGCTCGGAAAACAAACCGTCATTCTCAGTAATTCCGGCAAGCGGGCTCATGCAAACGAAGGCCGTTTGGCCGCCTTGGGTTTTGAGCGGAGCAGTTATAGGCAGCTCATTACCTCGGGCGATGTCGCATGGCAAGCGCTCAAGACGAGAGCCGATCCGTTCTATCGCAAACTGGGTCGCCGCTGCCTGTTGATCAGCAATGATGGCGATAAATCTGTGGTGGAGGGTCTCCCATTCGATTTGGTCAACGAAGTGGAGAATGCCGATTTCATTCTGCTGGCCGGTTCTGGCGAATGGGCTAAGCAATCCGATTATGATTTTTTATTGACGTCGGCTCTTGCGCGAGGATTGCCTATGCTCTGCGCAAATCCAGACCTTACTCGTTTAGTCGAAGGCGGCGTCGCTCCTGGGTGCGGTGCCATCGCTTTATCCTACGAGCGGCTCGGCGGCGAAGTGCATTATGTGGGAAAACCGCATCCGGAGGTCTATAAGTACTGCCGCACTTTTTTCGAAGAACATACCGCTCGACGCATTGTGGCCGTTGGGGATTCGTTGCAGCACGACGTTGCGGGCGGCAATGCTGCCGGCTTCGACACAGTCTTTATTTTCGGTGGTATTCATTACGACCACTTTGTGTCCGCCTTGGATAACAAGGCAAAACAAACGCGGCTTGCCGAATTAATTGATGCACATAGCGACAGACATCCCACATGGATGTTGTCTTCGCTGCGCTGGTAACTAACGGTCTCTCAAGGATTTATTGATATGAGTGATGCGAACAAATATTCCAGCCCGCCACCTGAGCTGGTTGCGCTCGCTGCCAGTGTGGGTGCTAACCGGATGTGGGTCCAAGGCGCAGGCGGCAACGCATCGGCAAAAGCGGATAACGTGTTATGGATCAAAGGATCAGGCAAATGGATGGCCAACGCTCATGCCGAACCTGTCTTTGCCGCAGTCAAGCTTTCCGGTGTGCGCAACCGCATGGCGGCAAAAGAATCCGATCCTGCGACACCGGAGTTGTTGCCCATCAGCCCTGAAGGCTTACGGCCTTCGATCGAAACTAGCATGCATGCGCTGTTGCCTCATCCAATAGTGATGCATGTGCATTCGGTGAACGTCATTGCGCACAGCGTGTGCGCGGAAGGACTTCTGCAAATCGAACAGCGACTCAAAGAATTGCGCTGGGCTTGGGTGCCGTACGTGCGTCCGGGAATCGATCTGACCCATGCGATTACCCATGTACTGCAGCAGGCACCGGTCGACGTGTTGATCTTGGCCAATCACGGGCTGGTCGTTGGTGGAGCAACCTGCCTGGCTGTCGAAACGCTGCTGGACGAAGTCGAAGCACGGCTGAATTTGCCTGCGCGCACGCTGCCATCTGTCGATCTTCAAGCGCTGGAGGAGTTGTCTGCAAACACGCCATATCGTCCGGCGCCCACTGTTGAGCTCCATGCAATGGCTATCGATGCGACTCAACGAGCGATCGCCGTCGGTGGTTCGCTCTATCCGGATCATGTGGTATTCCTGGGCCCCGCTGTGGTGAGCCTCGGTCTCGATCAAGACATCGCCGGCTTACTTCAGGCGCGTGCGGAGGCGGGACTCGATGTACCGGCAGTGCTTCTCGTTCCCGATGTTGGCGTACTGCTGCGAAAGAACCTGAGCGCCGCGGCGTTGGCAATGGTGGACTGTTTGGCCATGGTGCTGGCGCGTATTCCCGGTGCATTGACGGTGCGCTATCTGACCGTCGAGCAAGAAGCTGCATTGATCGACTGGGATGCCGAGAAGTATCGCAAAAGCCTGTCGCAGGCAGGCAGCTTGACGATGTGAAGTGAATGTCGCAATTATTACGATGAGTTACCCATCCAATCCCATGAACGAAACAGAACGTCATCGCCTCATTGCCGATTTTCTAAAAGATCGGCCCTTTGGCACCGTCAAAGATCTGAGCTCCGTGCTCGATGCGTCGGCGGCGACCATTCGCCGCGATATTCTCAAGCTGCATGCAGCGGGGACAGTACGTAAAGTTTTTGGCGGCGTTGCAACCGTCGATACACAGGCGTCGATGGATCGATTGTCGGCGCGCCCATTTGCGCAAAGCCGCGTTTTGGCGGTGGATGCCAAGAAGGCTATTGCGGCTGAAGCTGAAAAACTTTGCAACGACGGCGATGCGGTGATCATCAACGGCGGCAGCACCTGCTATCTGTTGGCGCTGCGGCTGGTGAAGCGCAGTCTTAAGATCTACACTAACTCGATGCCGGTCGCGGCGGTGCTGCACGAGAAAGGCATTGGACAGCTCGTTGTCGCGGGTGGAGAGCTGCATCGCGAGTCTCGCATTTTATTTTCCTCGCAACCCGATCCGGCGTCTTTCCTGGCGTCGAAGTTTTTCGTCGGCGCACAGGGCATCGGACCTGACGGCGTCATGGAGTCGCATCCGATGTTAGTGCGTGCGATCGAGCGTTTGCTGCAGCAAGCCGATGAAGTCGTGGTATTGGCCGATAGCCGCAAGTTTTCGGTGAGAGCCCGTCATATGGCTTTCTCCCTGTCTCGCATCGGTGTGCTGATTACCGACGATCAGGTGGCGGAGGCGGACGTCAGAATGCTGGAAGAAGAGGGCGTGCGGGTTGTCATTGCCCCACCGTTGCGTTCATGAACAATTCCGCGACCGCTTCGCAACCGATCGCTGTCTTCGATTTCGGCAAGACGAATGTGAAGATGTTCGTCTTCGCAGCGGACCTGTCGATTCTTTATGAGGAGCGTTGCACTCCGGTTTGGCGCGATCACGGACCCTATCGCGCATTGGACACCGAAACGCTGTGGACGTGGATGCAGGATGCGCTGCGTCGCGGACGAGGGGCTGCGCCCTTCGGCGGCATCATGGTCACGACGCATGGTTGTACTGGTGCTTTGATCGGCCGCGACTCACTCGCCTGCCCGATTCTCGACTACGAGTCCGTTGCCCCTGCGCAGATCGAACAGGCTTTCGCGCCATTGGTTCCAGACTTCCAGGAAACTTTTTCACCGCTGCTGCCGACGTGTATGAACTTCGGAAAGCAACTCTTTTGGATCGAAGAGACCGAACCGCAAGTCTGGGCTCGAATTGAAGCCGTCGTTTCGTATCCGCAGTTCTGGTGTTGGAAGCTGGGCGCGCCTCCAGTCTCTGAGCTTACGTCCCTGGCGTGCCACACACATCTCTGGTCGCTGCGGCATAACGACTTTAGTTCGCTTGTTTATAGCAGCGGCTGGCGTAAGAAATTTCCGGCATTTGCGTCCGCAGGTGCTGTGATTGGCGGCTTTTCGCTGGACGGTAATACCTTACGGGTACACAACGGAGTGCATGACAGCAATGCATCGTTATATCTCCATCGCTACATCGGCGGGCATCACGACTGCGCACTGGTGTCCACCGGAACCTGGGTCGTGTCGTTCAATCCTCATTGTCCGCATGCAGCATTGAAGGCGGAGCGTGGCATGCTGACCAACATTACAGTCAATGGCGATAGGGTTCCGACGGCTCTTTTTATGGGCGGACGAGAGTTCGATCTTCTCACGCAAAACACGCGCGTCGATGTCACTGCGGAAGCGATCGAACACGTTATTCGGCAGCAGCAATTTGCGCTGCCGAGCTTCGCGCCCGGCGGTCCATTTCCGCGTTCGATTGGCCGCTTCGTCGGTCCTGCTCCGCAGTCCGCTGAACATCGTGCGGCCATCGCTTCCCTTTACCTCGCCTGCATGACATCGGCGGTGCTCGATTTACTGCACTCGAAAAACTCCGTTTTGCTTGATGGCGGCCTGGCTTGCAACGCCGCTTATCTCGGACTGCTCGCCGCTTTGCGAGGCGGACAGAAGGTGTTGCGAAGCAATTCGAGTGAAGGTACCGCAGCAGGTGCGGCGGCTATCGCTTACGCCGCGCTTGGACACCGGCCCACGATTGCAGCATCCACTATTGTTAAACCGCTGCGCGCCTCTGGTCTGGAGTCTTATTACCGGCGATGGCGTGAGTTATGCGAAGTCGAGAGTGTCTGCGGATGACTTCCCGAACTTGATAAATAATGAACGGGGCATTGAATCTTTCATGAAACACACACAACGACTGCTGACCGCCTTCATTTACGTCGCTTTGGCGGCCCTCAATACGGCAGCGGACATTACGAAGTAAGACGCTTCCGACTACTGGGCGATTCGAGTCGCACCGGCGCTGCGCTCGCGCTGAATCTCCTCCAGTGACTTCCCTTCATGGCGCGGCGCCCAAATCAGGCCGACGAGGCCACTCGCGGCGAGAAAGCCGGTGAGTATCCAGGCCAGTGTCGTAAAGCCTGTAGCGGTGAGCACGGGCACAAAGAAGCTCCAGAGGCCGAGCCCAACACGCACCACAGCAAACGTAACGCCCTGCGCAGTAGCACGAAGCATGGTCGGGAAGAGCTCGGCGCTCCACAGTTGAAAGAAGGATTGCGCGCCGAATCCGCCGCCGAATTGCATGAGAAAGATGTAGATCAATGCGACGCCGGTGGTCAGAGGGAACAGGGCCAGCAACGACATGCCCACCACCTGGATCAGCGTCGCGGCGATGAACAAGGCGCGCTGGTTGATGCGGTCGGAATAGCGCATGAACACGAGCGCGATGGAGGCCATGCTGATGGCAAAGCCAACGGCCTGCAGCGTAACGCTCGCGGCTTGGCTCTGCGCGCCCACGGTGCGCAGGATATAGGGGAAGAAAAATCCATTGGTTCCCGCCCAAAGGTTCCACAATCCATACATGGCGATGAGGAACACCATCGACTTGAGGTAGCGGGGAGTGGTGAGAAGCTCGTGCCATTGGCCACGCGCCGGCGTGGGCGCGGCTTTCGCGGCTTCCCAAAGTGCGGATTCCTTCATGCGCGATCGCAGGAATGTCAGGATCAGGCCGACAACCGCCAGATGAGCGAATACGATTCGCGCGCCCAGGATTCCAAGCGGCGCGAGGACGAGGAACATAAGCAATACCACTACGGGACCTAGATACCAAAGCACCTGGGCGACGCCGCTGTGTTTGCCTCGCGCGCCCTCGGGAGCCATTTCGGCGATCAGCGACCAGGAGGCGGGTATGTCAGCGCCGACGGCGAGGCCGACGAGAACGAATCCGGTGACGATCATCCAGGGCTGGCTTGCGAATACGAGCCATGACATGCCGAAGGCATAGAAGAGCATGTCGAATTGATAGATTTTTTTGCGGCCATATTTGTCGCAGAGCCGTCCGCCGATCAGCGCGCCGACGCCGGCCGAAATGGCATTGGCGCTGAACGCGCCGATCAGTCCCACAAAAGAGGCGCTCAGGTGATAGAACTCGACCCATAGGGCCAACGCGGCGGAGCCGGCGACGATCGAACCGGCGTCAATGTAGTTGGCGAGACCCGCGAGGATCGTGTTTTGCCAGGCCGTGCGCTTCATAGCTATCTCTGTTTGCATGCTGTGCCTTCAGTGCGGTAACGCGCGCAGTGCGCTATCGAGTGCCGCCAGTTTTTCGTCGCTGATTTTAAAATCCATTTCGAGGAGCACGCCGGCCGGATAGGCGCGGATGCGCTCAATGTCGGGATCGCCGATCAACTGTGGACCGACGAATCGCTCGAGCAGTGCGGATGCTTGCCGATTGTCAAGTAATCGGCCGATGCTGGACTTCAAAGACAAGGGTCCTTCATCCACAGCCGCCGGGAAGATTGGAGCCAGGGGGCGGCCGAGGAAACCTTCACGCCTCAGCCAGCCCTCGAGTAACGTCGGCCACTGATCCAACTGCGGATCGCCATTGCCAAGGCCCGATCCGTGCGGGCCCCTACCGAAGATATGCAACTCGACAGGAACTTTCTTGGCCAATAGCGCCCGATAAAACCTGACGCTGTTCTCGGCCGAAAGCTCGTCCTCGCTCGTGTGATACAGAAAGGTAGGTGGAGTGTCTGCGCGAACCAGTTTGTCGGGTACATATCTCGAGAACACCTTAGGGTCGCACGCTGGGATCTTGGTGAGCTCGCAATAGGCCGAGCTGCCGTTCGGCAGTACTTCGAGAAACGCGATGGCGGGATATCCGAGCACCATAAAATCGGGCCTGTCGCTGACTCGATCGATGAGATCCTGAGCCTTCTCGTTGGCGCCGAGAAAACTCGTGCCTGCCATGGCTGTAAGATGGCCTCCTGCCGAGAAGCCAATCATGCCAATCTTGTCTGTGGATATGCCCCAGCGCCTTGCATTGGCGCGGACGAATCGGATCGCGCGCTGTGCATCGGTCAGAGCAACCGGAAACGGATAGCGCTTGCCTAATCTGTAATTCAGAACGAACGCCGTGACTCCGCGCGCTGTAAACCAGTCTGCTACCTGTCGCCCCTCGAGATTGGAGGCCAGTCCGACGTATGCGCCCCCGGGGGCCACAATTACGGCCGAGCCGTTGATGCGATTGAAGAAGGGGCGCAGCACCGTCACCGAAGGCACGTCTGCAGGCGAATCGCCACGGGCGCCCGGAGCGGAATCTTCCCATAGGCTGATACTTTCTATTTCGAGGAACCGCTCGCTGCGAATTGGCCTGGGCGTCTCCTTCGCTAGAGACAAAGAGGCATGAAGTACGCCACTCACCAAGAGCGCGGTACACCAAAGTCTCTGTTGGTGAGGCTTGCTTGTTTTCATTGTTGCTCACGCCCTACTCATAGCCTATTTGTCGAGCTGCCGGCCATACCGAATGTGGCAAGGGCAAGTGCGGTATCTTTTCAAACAATGCCGCTGCGCGAGCCGGTGCCAGTCGGCCGTTTCGCGGCACAGGCGGCGCGATACCCGCTTGCGCGATAGGTAGCGATGGGGTCGATGGCGGCGCCTTTGTCGAGGCGGGCGCGTGCGAGGATGGGGCTGACGTCGGTGGTGAATGCGCGCTTGAGGGTCTGCGTGGCCATGAGCACGTCGTTATCCTGCTGGTATTGCCCGAGCAGGTCCCGTTCCACGATCAGGGCCTGCGCATAGGCGCGTTGCAGCTCGACAGCGCTTCCCATCAGGCTCTCGATGGGATCGGTCACGTTGTGGGACTGATCCAGCATGTGAGCGGGGCTGAAGTCGGGCGCCTTGCGCCATTGCGCATCGACGAGCTCGTTGAAAATCAGAAACAGGCGGAACGGATCGATCGATCCGGCATCGAGATCGTCATCGCCGTACTTGGAATCGTTGAAGTGAAATCCACCGAGGCGCTGCGCGTGCACCAGGCGGGCCACGATCATCTCGATGTTCACATTTGGCGCATGGTGTCCGAGATCGACCAAGCAGAACGCCTTGGGGCCCAGGGTCTGCGCAGCCATCAGCGAGCTGCCCCAATCTTGAATCACTGTTGCGTAGAACGCCGGCTCATACATTTTGTGCTCGATGAGCAATCGCCAATCATCTGGCAGCGCTTTGTAGATCTCGGCGGCCGATGCAAGGTACCGCTCGAAGGCGCGCGCCAGATGCTGCTGGCCCGGAAAATTTGCGCCGTCGCTGATCCACAGCGTGAGCGCCTTGGAGCCGAGTATCCGGCCAATGCGGATGCAATCGATGTTGTGCTCGATCGCCTGGGCGCGTACCGCAGGGTCCGTATGCGTGATGCTGCCGTACTTATAGGAAGCCCGCTGGTGGGCTTGATCCTGAAACGTGTTTGAGTTCACCGCGTCGAAGGCGAGTCTGAGGGCGGCGGCTTTTTCCTTGAGCGCCGCGAAGTCGTCCGTCTTGTCCCAAGGCAGGTGCAGCGACAGGGTGGGCGTCGCGCCGGTCAAACTGTGTATGACGGCGCAATCCTCGAGCTTCTCGAAGACGTTACGGGGCTCTCCCTCGCCGGGAAAGCGCGCAAACCGTGTGCCGCCCGTGCCGACACCCCAAGAGGGCAATGCAACGCCGAAAGCGGATACGAGCTGCGAGATTTCATCGATCCTGACCCCGCGCCGCTGCAGCGACTGCCCGAGCATCGAATACTCGGCCGCAAGCGTCGATTGCAGCGGGGCATTCGTATCGCCGATGAAGCCGCGATCTGTCGGGTCAACAGTCTTTTTCATTGATATGACTCAACGGGTGAATGCGGCCGCGTTGCCGGCATCCACGTTGATGATGTTGCCGGTGGATTTCGCCGAGCGCTCCGAAGCGAAAAAGGCGACGGCTTCGGCGATGTCTTCCGGGAAGACGCTGCGCTTGAGCAGGCTGCGCTCGCGATACACGGTTTCAAGCTCATCCGGTGTGGTTCTGTATTGATCTGCGCGTGCTTGAGCCCACTCGCCTTGCCAGATGCGTGAGCCGCGCAACACAGCATCGGGATTGACGACATTCACGCGAATGCCGAAGGGCGCGCCCTCCAGGGCGAGACAGCGCGCCAGATGCAGTTCCGAGGCTTTGGCCGTGCAATAGGCGGCCGCGCCCGGGGATGCGGCAAGCGCATTTTTGGAGCCGATGAAGACGATGGAGCCGCCGAGGCCTTGCGCCTTGAGCAGCTGGAAAGTACGCCGCGCAATCAAAAAATAGCCCGTCGAGAGGATGCTCATGGTGCGCTCCCAGAGCGCTAGCGAGGTGTTTTCGATCGCGGCTGCGGAGGCGATGCCCGCATTCGAAACGCAAATATCGACGCCCCCGTATGTCCGTGCCGTCGCGGCGAAGGCCTCATCCACGGCATTCTCGTGGGTCACGTCCACCCAGATGCCCGTGAGCACATCCGCGGAATATTGCTTGCGCAGCGCCGCTTCTGCCTCGGCAAGCGCTTCGCGATCGATGTCGCACAGCGCAACGCAAGCGCCCTCGTGCATGAGGCGCTTTGCCGTTTCGAGCCCGATGCCGCCTGCGCCGCCGGTGATCAAGGCGATGCGGCCCGCGAGCGCCTTGGGTTTTGGCGTGCGCTGCAGTTTCGCCTCTTCGAGATCCCAATATTCGATATCGAACGCTTCCTGCTCCGGCAGGCCGCGGTAGCTTGAAACGCTTGCCGCACCACGCATCACGTTGATCGCGTTGACGTAGAACTCACCTGCGATGCGAGCCGTCGCCTTGTCCGCCGCGAAGGTGATCATCCCGACACCTGGCACGAGGTAGACCACGGGGTTCGCGTCGCGCATATTCGGAGAGCCGGCGCGTTTGCAGCGCTCGTAATAAGCCGCGTATCGTTCACGATAGCCTTCGATGGCGGGTTGCACGCGCTCGCTCAATTGCTCAACCGTCTCGGCGGTTGAATCGAAAGGCAGCACCAGCGGCCATATCTTTGTGCGCAGAAAATGATCGGGACAGGATGTGCCGAGCGCCGCCAGCGGCTCAAGCGCCTGCGCGCCTACAAATTCGAGCACCGTCGGGCTATCGTCGAAGTGTCCGATCTTGGGGACCTGCGCCGAGATCAGTCCGCGGATGCGTGGCATCACAGCGGCCGCGATCTCGCGCCGTTTTTCCGGCGGCAGCGGTCTCACTTTCACAGTCCCGAAGGGCTTCTTGCCTTCGCTCCGGCGCGCCAGCCAGAGCGTCGCGCGGTTGATGACATCGAGTGTGTTCTCATAGCACGCCTTCGAAGTATCGGCCCAGGTAAACAAGCCGTGGGCTTCCAGAATCACTCCGCGCGCCGCAGGATGCTCCTGCACGAATTTGCGCAAACGCAGACCGAGCTCGTATCCAGGGCGCAGCCATGGCAGCCAGCCGATATCATCGCCATAGATTTCTTCGGTCAGCGCCTGGCTGTCAGCCGCCGCTGCGATAGCAATCACCGCATCGGGGTGCATGTGGTCTACGTGAGCATGATGGATGAGACCGTGCAGCGGCGTATCGATGCTTGCGGCGCGAGGGTTTAGATTGAAAGTGCAGTGCGAATAGAGCGGGACGAGCACGCTGTCGCTATCCGAGCCCTTGTAGAATGGCTCGAGCGCGAGGAACCGGTCCATATATAAGGTGGCAAAGCCGTCGAGCTTCATGGTGCCGAGGTCGCCCCCCGATCCCTTTACCCATAAGACATCGACCTCGCGCCCGGTGAGAGGGTCTTTCCCGCGGAGCTTGGCCGAGGTGTTGCCGCCGCCGAAGTTCGTGATGCGCTTGTCCGCGCCCAGCAGATTAGAGCGGTAAAGCAGTAATTCTTGCGGGGACAGCGTCGCCGCAAAGTGGGAGTCCCAGCGGTTTTCGAGTCGCGGCGAGGGGGTTGTCGTGGACTGGGGCGAGCTCATTGAGGTAAATATGGAAATTGTTGAGCGGTGCCGATTCGAAATCTGGCTTTAACGAAGATCTTGCCAGTCAATCCACTCAAATGCAATCATATAACATACAAATCCAATCACCAGCGGCCAAGGGCTAGTCCTTTATAAGGAGTGCGCCAATGTTAGAGCGTGAGCGCCAAGAGCTGATTCTGAAGCGAGTGAATGAGCGCTCCATCGTGAGTGTCGCAGAGCTCGTCGAGGCGCTCGGCGCGTCCGAGGCGACCATTCGCCGCGATATCAACACGATGGGCGAGCGGGGGGAGATCCGTCGGATTCGCGGCGGCGCTGAGGCGATACGGCCCAGACTCGAAGCGCATCTGGTGGGCATGCCGTTTTCCTTGAGCCAGGACATTCGCGTGGCTCAAAAGCGCGCTATCGCGCGCGCGGCGGCGGCGCTCATCGCACCCGGCGAGAGCATCATTATCAATGGCGGCACCACCACTTTCGCGCTGGCGGAATTTCTCATCGATCAGGAGCTCGATATCTTGACGAACTCCTTTCCCATCGCCGCAAAGTTGCTGGCCACCAGCCGCAATCGCATTACGCTGCCGGGCGGACAGATCTTTCGCGAGCAGAACATTGTGCTGAGCCCGTTTCCCAACGACAGCATCAGTCATTTTTGGGGGCAGAAGCTCTTTACCGGCTGCTATGGCATCAACCGCTTCGGCGTGATGGAAGCCGATCCGCTCATCGTGCAGGCGCAGACCCGGCTGCTCGAGCGTGCCGAGCTTGTCATTGTTCTGGCGGACAGCACCAAGTTGCGGCAGCAGTCCTCAATGATCGTCGCCGGTCTGGAGCGGATCGCAACGCTCGTCACCGACGATGGCATCCGGCCCGAAGAGCTCGAGGTGTTTGCGGCGGTGGGGCTGAAAGTGATCGTCGCCAAAGCTGAGGAAGATCGATTGCAACAAGCTACCGCCTAGCCGTTGCGCTGCGGCAGTGTCGGCATGAAGAGCGATCTCATCGCGGTACTCGATATCGGCAAGACGCATGCGAGGCTGAGTCTCATCGATGCGCAATCGGGCGCGCAGGTTTGGATTGCGTGCAGAGTCAATGAGAGAAAAGAAACATCGATCGGCTGGCAGCTCGATATCGAGGGTATCGAGTGCTGGCTGATCGAGGCGTTCGCAAGCGCGCCCGACCGGGATCGCATCTGCACCGTTGTGCCGATCGCGCATGGTGCGGCAGCCGTCTTGATCGGCGATCGAGGTCAGATTCTTGCTGCACCGGACTATGAGGATCCTCGCTTTGAGAGCGTGAGCGAGGAATATGAGCGGGAACGCGATACTTTCACGTCGACCTACTCACCCAGTTTGCCGCTCGGTCTCAACCTCGGTCGCCAGCTCTTCTATCTGGAGCGGCGTGAGTCGAAGCTCTTCGCTCAGGTCGCGAAAATTCTCACATTTGCGCAGTTCTGGGCGTGGCGTTTGAGTGGAGTCATGGCGAGCGAGGTGACCTCGCTCGGCTGTCATTCCGATTTGTGGCGGCCCCAATCCCGTTCGTTCTCGTCGCTCGCGAGCAGGCATGGCTGGAACACTCTCTTCCCACCGGCACGCTTTGCAGGTGACACACTGGGGCCCGCACGCGGAAGCATCGCGGAGATTGCCGGCCTTCCGCCAAGCTGTCGCGTCGTGTGCGGAGCTCATGACTCTAACGCCTCCTATCTTCGACACCTGGTCAACCGTCGCAGAGATCGCTTCGCTGTGATATCGAGTGGCACGTGGACGGTATTGATGGCGAATGGAGCTGAGCTGGATCGATTGCGGGCCGAGCGCGATACGCTCGCGAATGTCGACGTGTTTGGGTCCCCGGTCGCCACGGCACGGTTCATGGGTGGGCGCGAGTATGAGGCGATCGCGAGGACGAGCGAGCCGCCCACTTTCCCTGCGCTGGAGAAGGTCATCGCTAAGCATGCGATGGCCCTGCCCACCTTTGCGGTGGGCGGTCCATTTTCAAAGTGCAAGGGCCGCTTGCTGCAGGCAGACGGGCTCGACGATGCGGAGCGTGCGGCATTGGCGACGCTGTACGTCGCGTTGATGAGCGATGTGGTGGTCGAAGCGCTGGATGCCGACGGAGATATCGTTCTTGACGGGCCACTGGCTTCGAATCCGCTCTATGGCGCCTTGCTGGCGAGCTTGCGTCCGCGCAGCCGGGTTTGGGGGGACGACGGCCAATGCGCCGCTACCGCCATTTGTTACCTGGCCGGATTTGCGCAGGCTTGCCAGCCATCGCTCAGGTCTATCCAACCTTTGAACCTCGACGTGCTGGAAAACTATCGTAGGGATTGGCGTGAATGGGCCATTGCCGGCCATGGACGGTAAGGCAGCTTTCGGGGTGCTTCACGCAAGCTTACGCACCGTTCGCAACGGAAAGTGCAGCGCCTGATTCGCGAACTTAACCCCCGCATTTCGACATGAAAACCTAAGCTCCAAGGCGTTTAAGTCCAGCGCGACAACCCTCATCATTCCCCCATCTCACAACAAAAGTGGGACGACGAAAGCAAACCCTTGAGATGCGCGCCGTGGAACGAACTGAAGGCGAATCTCCCCTCCATCTAATACGCACGACCTCAGCAAATGTGCATCCTTGCAATGAGCTATTTTTGGTATTCAGCCGCATTCTGGCTTTCCTGCTGCGTAACCCTGGAAAGCCGCCCCCTTGAAACCGGCTCGTAACCAGTCCACCCTAGGGCAGGACGATAACATCTCGGAGGCCAGGACCGCCTCCCCGTACGCGGTTTCGAATGAGCCCCACACCCACACCCGCAGGTCCGGCGAACGACGACAATGCGCGGATAGTCCCGCAGTTGCGTCCCGCGCTACTCCAATATTTCCGGCGCAAGACCGGCAATACCACGGAGGCGGAAGACCTCACCCAGGAAGTTCTCCTGCGCGCACTGCTCCATACAACCTGGAAAACGCCAGAGCAGGCCAAGGGTTACATCTTCCGCATCGCCATCAACTACTGGCGGGACAGGAAGCGCCGCGCCGCGACACATGGCATCTCGACCGAGTGGAACGAAATTACCGGACAAGCCCTAGGTACACAAAATCCCCCCGAGTGCGTCTTAGTAGTAAGGGAAGAGCTCGATCAGGTCGCTGCGGCCCTCGAAGAGCTCAATGTACGCACGAGGACCGTGCTGATGCTGATCAAGTTGGAGCAAATGCGAATCGCGAGCGTGGCGGAAATGCTGGGCATCTCCGTGAGCGCCGTGAACAAGCACCTCGCAAGAGGCCTTGCCCACTTGGCACAGCTACGCAAGAGTCAGGAGGGACTATGAACTCAGGCAACCCGAAAAAGGATGCCATTGCCGGCACGTTCGGCCTCGAACAAGAGGCCTCTGACACCTTCGTTCGACGACTTCAGGGGCAATGGTCGGCACTGGATCAAACCATCCTGGAACATAGGCTCCAGACGGACTTCGCCTACGCCGATGCCTACCGACGCGTAGAGGATTCCTGGAGCGCCCTCGATACCCACGCGGAGGCCCCGGAACTGATGAATTTCCGCGCGGAAGCGCTGAACTTTGCACGCCGCACCCACGCCGGGCGGTGGCTCAAACAAAGCCCCGACTCCCGCGCGCGCTGGCGCCTCGCAGCATCCATTGTCCTGGGCGCCGTCGCAGTCGCCGCCGCGGCCTGGCAGTTCGCACCCTTTGGAATGAAACCCGGAGAATATCGCACCGACATCGGTGAACAGCGCATCGTTGAGCTCGACGACCAATCCCGCATCGCCCTGGATGCCGCAACCCGACTGCGGGTCCGCTACAGCGACGACACGCGGCTTATCGAGCTCCAACAGGGGCAGGCCCAATTCTCCGTCGCCAAAGATGTCAATCGCCCTTTCAAAGTCAAAGCGGGCGCGCAAACCATCGTGGCCTTAGGCACCGTATTTACCGTCGAATACGTCGGCGACAACATTCACGTCGCCATGATGGAAGGGCGCGTCGCCATCGTTCTCCAGGAAACGGCTCCAGCGCGTTCGACCGCACCCAGTCGTACTGCACGGACCGTCTCCAGCACCCGTTCCGGCCCGACGGCTAACAGAGTGTCAGAGCAGGCGTCGGACACCCGGCACGTCCCCGCGACCGCCCGATCCGCAATCCCAGCCGGCCCCATCGAACTGTCGGCAGGCGAAGAGATCCGCATCAAACCCGGTGGACAAATGACCGTCATTGCCAAAGCAGACCTCGAGGCCGCTACGGCCTGGCGCGAAGGCAAAGTCATCATCCGCACCGAATCCTTGAGCGAGGCCGTCCGTCGGCTCAATCGCTACTCGCGCATGCAGATCCAAATCACCGACCCGCAACTCGCCGCGCGCCACGTCAGCGGCGTATTCGAAGCCGGGGATACCCAAGGCTTCCTCAACGCAGTCCAACGCATCTACACCGTCAACGCCGATCACTCCGACCCCGACGTCATACGGCTCAGCTTGGCCCCATGACTGGCGGCCTCATGTCAGATGAGGTTGGCTGAAACATTCCTAACCCCGTGCGCCGCGGTTTGCGGGGTTTGTCCAGAGCGCGCCTCGTTTGTACCCGCGAATCCCCCAAGTCCTACAACGTCTTGGAGGACACAAGGCCCCCTGCGCAGCACCGGCCTTCGGGAGATCCCTCTCTACCGAGTGGAGAGGGCAAAGGGTGAGGCCCACGCCCAGCGAAGCCCCGGCGTCCGACGCTCCCTCCGACACCGTCAATCGGCCGTTGCACCCCCCACCACACACCCAAAAAAACTCACCACCCAGATGCACACTTTCGCCCCTCGCGCGTATTGATGAGTACACGGACACAAATCCGTCACACACAAAACAGGGGAATCAAACATGCGCATGCACCAGCAGACGCCCATGGCGATAGCGTTGGAAAACAACAAAACAACGACAACAGCGCCGACAACCTCAACGATTATCAGCGTCAGAGACGGTGTCCGACGCCTGCTCCGACACAGCGTCCGACCCTTAACGGCATCCGCCGTTCTCAGCTGCACCTTTGCCTTCATCGGCGTGACGAGCATCGCATCCCCGCCCGCCCAAGCCCGCAGCATCACCTACGACTTGGACATTCCGTCGCAGTCTCTGGATGATGCGCTACAAGCGCTTGCGCTCGCATCCCAGCACAAACTGCTTTACTCGTCCGAGATCGTGGACGGGAAGGTAAGTGCGGGGATCAAGGGCGAATTCACCACAGACGAAGCCGTAAAAAGACTGTTATCTGGAACAAACCTGATTTACGAAGTCACCTCTGACGGCTTGGTTGTTATTGAGAAGCGGAAGTCGGTTATTAAAACATCAGCAAGCAATCCTGGGAACATCCATCTAGCCCAAGCAACTCAAAATAGCGAAAATCCAAATTCTACTTCCGAAGGTTCTTCAGAACCTTCGGAAGACAAATCCGTAAAACTCGAGGAGATTGTTGTGACGGGAACGCGATTCGAGGGCCGCAACGTTTTGACGTCGCCAGTTCCGGTGGATGTTGTTTCGGCAGAGAGCTTGCGCGCGGGCGGACACACCGAATTAGCCGAGGCTCTCAGCGTCCAGGTGCCGGCACTGAGCTTCGACCCGGTGGCTGTGGCCAGCAGTCTTAGCGCCGTTCGCCCGTTCAGCTATAGGGGCTTGCCGCCAGAGGAACTCTTGATCCTGGTGAATGGTAAGCGGTGGCACCCATCCGCGGTCAACAACCCGAAATCGTATTTTGATTTCAACTCGATCCCTCCCACGTCCATCGGACATATTGAGGTATTGAGAGACGGAGCGTCCGCGCAATATGGTTCGGATGCCATCGCCGGAGTCGTCAATCTGTTCCTGAGGAGGGATGCAGGTACGGAGATCGTTGCAACGACTGGGCAATACTATGAGGGCGATGGCAATACCGCGGAGTTTGGGCTGGATCACGGCTGGCAATTCGCCGATAGCGGATTCCTGCATGTCTCTGGCTACTATCGAAACTCTGACCCCACCAATCGCCAAGGCGCGGATATCCGTCAACAATACTTCGACGGCGACCCACGTGAAACAACCGGCGTTGATCGCAACGACAATTTCCAAGTAGGCAATGCTCAGCGCCGAGAGGCCGGCGTGTCGTTCAATTTAGAGGCATCCCTTTTCGAGGGTCTCACGAGCTACGCCTTTGGGGGATATACGGATCGCACTTCAGAGACCAAGCTGCTTTGGCGCCGGCCTAGGGCCGACAACAACGTCCGTGCAATCTATCCGGACGGCTACGCTCCAATCTTTGATGTTCGCATCTCGGACCTAAACTTTGTTGCCGGCGTCCGCGGTGCCAAAGGAGGTTGGGATTGGGATGTAAGTGAGTCTTATGGGTTCAGTCGAGTGAAGAACTTCACGGACCACTCGGTGAACGTCTCCTTTGGGGTCGACAGTCCAACCAGTTTCTATCGAGGATTGGATAAGGTCAGTCAGGCCACTACGAACCTGGATCTGCGTCGCAGCGTTGACGTGGGTCTCGCCGCCCCTTTGCACATCGCGGTCGGCAGTGAATTCCGGTACGAATCCTATAAGTCCGGCGCAGGCGATCCGGCGTCCTATGAATATGGCGGGGTACCGATTCTCGATGGGCCTAACGCGGGCGGCGTTGCGGCGGTTGGAAGCCAGGGCGGAGCAGGGTATCGACCAGATGAAGTAGGTAGTGAATCTCGGCACAGCATAGGCGCTTATATCGACGTTGAGAATCAACTTACCGAACGCCTGCTGCTGACGGCGGCCTCCCGTTACGAGCATTACAGTGATTTTGGCTCGACGGTAAATGGCAAGGTGTCGTTCCTGATGCAGATGACCCCGGCATTTGCCCTGCGGGGGAGCGCCAGTAGCGGATTTCGTGCGCCATCGCTTACTGAATCCAACTTCAGCACAACCGACTCTACGTTTGTGAATGGTGAGTTCCTGATCGGGCGGACCTTCCCCGTAAGCAATCCGGTCGCCATACTGCTCGGCGCTAAGCCGTTGGAGCCTGAGAAGGCCAGAGGCTTCTCGCTCGGGGCAACACTCGCGCTCGATAACGGAATGAATTTTACGCTCGATGTGTATCGAGCCTACGTCGATAACGCAATCATCGGCTCAGGCCTATTTACTGGTCCCGATTTGACGGCGTTCCTCGCAGCCAATGGTTACCCCAACATTAGCGGGGCCGGATACCAGATCAATGCAGTGGATAAACGTGTGGATGGCGCGGATTTCACCGCCAGCTATGTAGCCCGATTTGCGAATGCGTCGCGCCTCAACCTATCGGCCGGTGTGAACGTCAATCGACCGAAGGTCTTGAGTGTGGCGGGCACGCCGCCCGAAGTGGCTGCGGTCTCGCCAATTCCACTATTCGGCGCAGAGGATGTCAACAAGGTCGAACGCGGCACACCGCGTTCGAGGATCAATCTGTCGGCCAATTATCAGATCGGCGATTGGGAGCTGTTGGTGCGTGGAACTCGCTACGGCTCGATGCGGTGGCTGAGCTACGCTCCGCCCGATACGACCGAGAATTTCCCGAACCAGTGGGTCGCAGATCTCCAGGCATCCTACGAAGTCACAGAATCCGTTAAGGTGGCCTTGGGCGCGCAGAATCTCTTTGACAACTATCCAAAGAGAATAAAGGCGGCTAACGATATTGGAGGCGGAGTTCTCCGCTACCCTTACAACCAAGGAGCGCCGTTTGGGATGAGTGGCGGGTTCTACTACGCCCGGTTAACCTTCAAGTTTTAAGGGATCGGGCTGCCGAAGGTTCGCCGCCCTCAACAGTTTGCGGTTGAAGCTTCGGCAGCCCCAACAAGCGTTGGGGAGATCGATGGGCCGGTCTTTATCGAAACAGATCGCGCGACCCCCGTGCGCTACGCTGACGGCGCGATTAGTTGCCCGGAAGCGCTTTGGGGGTAATTCACGGTGCAGGCTTGCGCAGTGTGAAGCTCAGTGATTCGGGTCTTCGAAGACAGCATGCTTGCCAGTTTTGAGATGCCGGGGTTGTGACCCACCACCATCAAATGCCGCACGTTCGAATCTACGGCACGGATTACTCGCAGGATATCTTCCGCACGCGCAAGATAGAGCTGCGCTTCAATCTTGAGGCTATGGGCCGCCAGCCCCAGCTCGCGCGCCAGAATCTCCGCCGTCTGTCGCGTACGTCGCGCGGAGCTCGCTATCAATAGGTCCGGAATCAGTTGCTCTTGCAGCAACCGTTTTCCCAACGCTTCCGCCTCGCCCAAACCTGTCCTGTTCAAAGGACGTTCCGAATCCGACATCCCCCCATGCTTCGACTCCGCCGCCGCGTGCCGCACCAGCGTAAGGCGTTTCATGCCGGCAGCTCCACGAGAATGCGGCCGTTCTCAACACGCGCATTGAAGGTGCGCACTGGCTCATAGGCAGGCGGAGTCAGCGCCTCGCCAGTGCGTAGACAGAAGCGCGCGCCATGGCGCGGACAGATCACCTGGCAATCTTCGACTTCCGCGCCAGTCAACGACTCGCCATCGTGGGTGCAGCGGTCCTCGATTGCGAAAAAATTCGCGCCGCAACGCAGCACGATGATGTCGTAACCATCCACTTCCGCGCAAAGCGGAGTGGTTTCCGTGGCCGCAGTCTCCGGGCCCACGTCAACCCATTGAACCGCCGGAATCATGCTTCAAAACATCCCCGTCTGCAGGCGCGCCGCTTCCGACATCATCGACTGGCTCCACGGCGGGTCGAAAACCAGTTCGACATCGGCGACGCGCACGGTGGGAATACGCTCCACTTTATCTTTGACGTCCGCCACCAGAACTTCGCCCATGCCGCAGCCGGGCGCCGTCAGCGTCATTTTGATACGCACGGTACGCGTGCCGTCCTCGTTGGGTTCGACGTCGCATTCGTACACCAGGCCCAGCTCCACGATGTTGATCGGGATTTCAGGGTCGTAACAGGTGCGCATCTGATCCCAAACTATTTTTTTGATGTCATCGTCCGTTGCGTTGGGGGGCAGCTCGGGTGCATGCACCGCTTCCTGGCCGATGGCATCCGCGTCCCCGCCGGCGATACGGAATAGATTGCCATCGACATACACCGTGAAGCTTCCGCCGAGCGCCTGCGTGATGTAGCCGGCCTGGCCCGGATTCAGCATGACTTCCGTGCCGGCAGGCACGACAACTGCGCGGACTTCGCGATTCACGACAAAAGGTTCGTTAGCGTGCGTGCGCACCGCCTTACTCCGTGGAAACCGGCGCGGCGCGCCGTTCGAGCGCCGCATTCAAGGTGTGCCAGCAGAGCGTGGCGCACTTCACTCGCATGGGGAACTCACGCACGCCCGAAAGGGCGGCGAGCTTGCCGAGATCGGTCGGCGTAGCGGCATTGTCCTGCGTGAGCAGGTTGTGCACCTTCTCGAACAAGGCGCCGATCGCAGCGCGATCCTTGCCTTTGATCGCCTCTGTCATCATCGATGCGGAGGCGGTGGAGATGGCGCAGCCCTTGCCTTCGAAGCGCACATCCTCGACGCGCTCGCCGTTCAATTGCAGATCGAGCGAGAGACGATCCCCGCACAAAGGATTGTGGCCCTCGGCATGCGCGTTGGCGTTCTCCAATCGCCCGAAATTACGCGGCTGTCGATTGTGATCCAGGATCACGTCGCGATAAAGGTCTTTCAGTTCCACTATTGGAATACCTCGCGCGCCTTATGCAGCGCGGCCACGAGCCGATGCACGTCGTCAACGGTGCTGTAGCACGCGAACGACGCGCGTGCCGTGGCGGGCACCCCGAAAAAATCCATCACCGGCATTGCGCAGTGATGCCCCGTGCGGATCGCGACGCCTTCGCTGTCGAGAATGGTGCCGATGTCATGCGGATGTACTCCGCTCAGGGTGAACGAAATGACGGCGGCCTTGTGAGCCGCGGTGCCGATAATCTCAAGGCCGGGAATTTCCTCGAGCTGCGCACTAGCAAGCGCCAGCAGCTGCTGCTCATGAGCGGCAATCGCATCGAGCCCCAGGCTTTCCACGTAATCCATCGCCGCTGCGAGACCAACCGCCCCCGAAATATTGGGCGTGCCTGCCTCGAACTTCCAGGGCAGATCGTTGTAGGTGCTGCGCTCGAAGGTGACGGAGCGAATCATGTCGCCGCCGCCCTGCCATGGCGGCATGGCGTTCAGTAATTCTTCGCGGGCGTACAGCACGCCGATGCCGGTGGGGCCATAGAGTTTATGGCTCGAGAAGGCGTAAAAGTCGCAATTCAATTCCTGCACGTCGACCCGCGCATGCGGCGCCGCTTGTGCGCCATCCACCAGCACGACCGCGCCCTGCGCGTGAGCCATTTCAATGAGTTGTTTCACCGGCAGGATCGTGCCCAAGGCATTGGAGACGTGCGCAATCCCCACGAGCTTCGTGCGCGCGGACAACAGCGCCGCAAATTTTTCGACAATGAGCTCGCCGCGGCGGTCGATCGGCGCGACTTTGAGCTTCGCCCCCGTCTGCTCGCATGCCAGCTGCCACGGAACGATGTTCGCGTGATGCTCGAGAGCCGTGATCAAGATCTCGTCGCCCGGCTTGAAGCGCGGCCGCGCGTAAGATTGCGCGATCAGATTGATGGCCTCCGTAGTCCCGCGCACGAAGACGATCTCTTTTGTCGAGCGCGCATTGATGAAGCGGCGCACTCGCTCGCGTGCGCCTTCGAAGGCATCCGTCGCCTCCTGACTGAGCGTGTGAACGCCGCGGTGCACATTGGCGTGTGAGTGCGTCTCATAGTGCTCTATGGCGCGCAGCACCGGAGCAGGGCGCTGCGATGAGGCCGCGCTGTCGAGGTATACGAGAGGCTTGCCGTGAACGGTGCGCGCCAGAATCGGAAAATCGCGCCGCACACGCTCGACATCGAAGGACGCACTCATTGCGCGAGCGCCTCCAATGCCGTTGGGTCGTTCATTTGCCCGGCGAGACTGGCTTCGATTTGTCGCCGCAGCTCGGGCACTGCAATCTTGGCGACGACATCCTCGAGAAAGGCCCATTTCAACAAGCGTTGCGCCGTTTCGGGATCGAGGCCGCGTGACAACAGGTAAAACAGCATCGCCTCGTCCAGCTTACCTGCGGTGGCGCCATGCGCGCAGCGCACGTCATCCGTATAAATTTCCAGCTGCGGTCGCACATCGATTTCGGCTTCAGCGCCGGCGAGCAGGCCGCGCAAGCTCTGATAAGAATCAGTGCCATGCGCGCCTTCGCGCACCACCACTTTGCTATTGAATGCGACCCGTGAGCGGCCGCCGGCGATGCCGCGAAAACTCTGTCTGGAGCGCGCGTGGGGAGCGGCGTGCTCCACCAGCGCATAGGCATCGTGTACCTGCTGGCGATCGCCAACGGAAACCGAATGCACGCCGAGCTCGGCCTGCTCGCCCCGCAATACGATATGCATCGTGGACCGGGCTGACTTCGCGCCGAGATTGATGAGATACAGCTGATAACCCGCATCGCGCGCCAGCGAAGCGGATAGCGTATCGAACCAGATGGCCTGCGTTCCTGTCTGTTGCACGCGGCAATGATCGACACGCGCGCCGGCGCCGATGTCGAGTGTTACCGCGCCATTCACGAAGTTGGCCCCGCTGCCCACGCTAAAGTGCCTTTCGATGAGGCCAAGTTGCGCTTGCGGGCCCACTTGCAACTCAATTCGGGGGTACGACGCTGCGGTCTGCGCATCCGCCGAGGCCACAAACACGATCTCGATGCACGCCGGGCAATTCGCGCCAGGCGCGGCGACGACGCGTGCGACATCCACCGCGTTGGCCTCATTGAGCAAGGCAAAGCGCATATCGCCCACTGTGTCGCTCGCCGGCGTGACGGAACGGATGGCTTCAACAGTGACGCCTGGCTGGCCGAGAGCGTTGGAAAGATCCGGCGCAAACAATCCATCCACGAACACGTAGCGGGCATAGCCTTCGATAGGGGTGGGAAGCGCGTCCGCTGAAATTCCAGGCGAGCGCTGCGAAGCCGCTGTGAAACGCACCCGCTCCAGCGGACGCAAATTCGCGTACTTCCAATTCTCGTCGCGCGAAGTCGGCAGATTGCGCGACTGTAAAATCTCGGGGGACGTGCTCATCGTCATGCCGCCTGGTCGCTCACCCAGTCATAGCCGCGTTTTTCGAGCTCCAACGCCAAGGTGCGATCGCCGCTGCGCGCGATACGCCCGCGTACGAGCACATGCACTTGATCGGGCACAATGTAATCAAGCAGCCTCTGATAGTGTGTGACGAGCACAAACGCTCGCTCCGGACCGCGCAGGCTATTGACGCCGCTCGCTACGACTTTGAGCGCGTCGATATCCAGCCCCGAGTCCGTCTCATCGAGTATGGCGAGCCGCGGCTCGAGCACCAGCATCTGTAGAATCTCGTTGCGCTTCTTCTCGCCGCCGGAGAAGCCTTCATTGACGCCGCGGGACAGAAAGCTGTCATCCATCTGCATGAGCTGCATCTTCTCGCGCACGAGCCCGAGAAAATCGAACGCGTCCACTTCCGGCAGGCCGCGCTGTTTGCGCACCGCATTGACGGCCGCCTTCAGCAGATAAACATTGTTGACGCCGGGAATTTCAACCGGATATTGAAACCCAAGGAAGACCCCCGCGCGGGCGCGCTCTTCAGGAGCAAGCGCGAGCAGATCCTTCCCATCGTATGTTACGGACCCTGCAGTAATGGCGTACCCGGGCCGCCCTGCCAGCACATGCGCCAGCGTGCTTTTACCCGAGCCGTTCGGTCCCATGATGGCGTGCACCTCACCGGCGTTCACCTCGAGGGTGACGCCATTCAATACCTTCTTATCCCCCACGCTTGCGTGCAGGTTCTCGATCCTAATCATCCTACGGCCCCTTCCAGGCTGACCGCCAACAGGTTCTGGGCTTCCACCGCAAACTCCATCGGCAATTCTTTGAATACGGTTTTGCAGAAGCCGCTCACGATCATGTTCACCGCATCTTCCTGCGTGATGCCGCGCTGCAGGCAATAAAACAGCTGATCGTCGCTGATCTTCGAAGTGCTGGCTTCGTGCTCGATCGTCGCCGAAGGATTCTTGACTTCGACATACGGGAAAGTGTGCGCGCCCGATTTATCGCCCATCAGCAGCGAATCGCACTGCGTAAAGTTGCGCGCCCTGTGCGCACTCGGCAGAACCTTCACGAGGCCACGATAGGTGTTCTGGCCATGGCCGGCCGAGATGCCTTTCGACACGATGGTGCTGCGCGTATCCGGGCCGATATGAATCATCTTCGTGCCTGTGTCCGCCTGCTGGTAATTATTCACAGTGGCCACGGAGTAGAACTCGCCGATCGACCCCGCGCCCCGCAACACGCAGCTTGGATATTTCCATGTGATGGCCGAGCCGGTTTCCACCTGCGTCCAGGAAATATGCGAATTTCTTCCGCGGCACTCGCCCCGCTTGGTCACGAAGTTGTAAATGCCGCCCACGCCCTGCGCATCGCCTGGGTACCAGTTCTGCACCGTCGAGTATTTGATGAACGCGTCGTCGAGCGCCACCAGCTCGACCACCGCCGCATGCAGCTGATTCTCATCCCGCATGGGTGCGCTGCAGCCTTCGAGATAAGAGACGTGCGAGCCTGCATCCGCGATGATCAACGTGCGCTCGAACTGCCCCGTGTTGAGCGCATTGATGCGGAAATACGTGGACAGCTCCATCGGGCAGCGCACGCCTTTCGGCACATAGACAAACGAGCCATCCGAAAAAACCGCCGAGTTCAGCGTGGCGTAGAAGTTATCGGAGTAGGGCACCACCGTGCCGAGATATTGTTCGATCAACGCAGGGTGCTGCTGCACTGCTTGCGAAAATGGCAGGAAAATAACGCCCGCTGCGGTCAATTTCTCTTTGAAGGTGGTGGCGACGGAAACACTATCGAACACCGCATCGACGGCGACCCCCGCCAGTCGCGCCCGCTCATGCAGCGGCACGCCGAGTTTCGCGTAGGTCTCGAGCAGCTTGGGGTCTACCTCGTCCAGGCTCTTCGGCCCATCTTTCTTCGCCTTCGGCGCGGAGTAATACGAAATGCTCTGGTAATCGATAGGTTTGAAATTCACATGCGCCCAATGCGGCTCGCGCATCGTGTGCCAATGGCGCAGCGCTTTCAGCCGCCATTCGGTCAAAAACGCCGGCTCCTTCTTCTTGCGTGAAATGAAGCGCACCACATCTTCGTCCAGGCCCGGCGCTACGGTGTCGGACTCGATATCCGTGACGAAGCCGTGCTGGTAGCCGCGCGCCAGCAGGGTCTCGAGTTTTTCCGGCGCTTCGCTCATGACTCGAGCCGCCGCGCCGCAAATTTCACTTCATGCTCGAGACCCGCAAGCTCCGCCAGGCTCACCGCATACAAAGAGCGCCGGATGGCGACATTCAGGCGTTGCCATACGTGGCTGACGCTGCAGCTGCTTTCGATGTCGCAGTGCCCGTGGCCGGTAGCGCAGTCTGTCAGCGCAATCGGGCCTTCCAGCGCATCGAGGATCGCAGCGGCGCTGATTTGCGCAGGGGGCTTCGCCAGCTGATAGCCGCCATGCAAGCCCCGCGTGGATACAACCAGGCCCGCGCGCTGCAGCTGCTTCAGCAGTTTGCTCACTGTGGGGGCCGCAATTTTCGTCCGATCGGCCAGCGCCGGCGCGGTCTGCACCCTCTCCGGAGCCTGGGCCAAAGCCGCCAAGACGACGGTGGCGTAGTCGGTTAATCGCGTAATCCGCAACATAAAAATGGGCGAACGGCAAAAGGGGGACAATTTTAGTCCTGTTTATGGGATTCGTCATCCCGCTTGTCTATAATCGCCGCCCTCTAAACGGAGGACATTGAATGAACCTAGCGGATCTCGAGCGCGTCGCACGCGCAATGGTGGCGGAAGGCAAAGGCATTCTGGCGGCTGACGAAAGCTCCGGCACCATTAAAAAGCGCTTCGATGCGATCGGGGTGGAATCGACTGACACCAGTCGCCGCGACTATCGCGAAATGCTGTTTCGCAGCGGCGCCATGAAGGATTTCATTTCCGGGGTCATTCTTTACGACGAAACCATCCGCCAGAAGGCGGCGGACGGCACTCCTCTCACCCAGCTGATTGAAAAGGCAGGCAGCATTCCCGGCATCAAGGTGGACGCGGGAACGAAACCCTTGCCCGGCTGCCCTGGAGAGCTAATTACCGAGGGCCTCGATGGTCTCGACAAGCGCCTCGACGAATACTATGCACTGGGCGCGCGTTTCGCGAAGTGGCGCGCGGTAATCGATATCGGGCCCAAGATCCCAAGTTACACCTGCATCATGGCGAACGCGCATGCCTTAGGCCGCTACGCCGCGCTCTGTCAGGAGCACAAGATCGTTCCCATCGTCGAGCCCGAAGTGCTGATGGATGGCGATCACGACATAGCCCGCTGTTATGAAGTCACCGAGATGGTGCTCAAGATCGTGTTCGAGCAACTCTATTATCAGCGCGTGAGGCTCGAAGGCATGGTGCTCAAGCCCAACATGGTGATCGCCGGCAAGAAGAGCAAAAAGCAGGCGTCAGTCGATGAGGTCGCAAGCGAAACCGTTCGCGTGTTGAAGAACTGCGTGCCGCCTGCGGTTCCCGGCATCGCATTCCTCTCGGGCGGCCAGAGCGATGAGCTGGCAACCGCGCATTTGAGCGCCATGAACGCGAAATTCGGGCCGCTGCCCTGGAAGCTTACTTTTTCGTATGGTCGTGCTCTGCAGGCGGCTCCGCAGAAGGCCTGGTCGGGCAAGGCGGAGAATGTGCCAGCCGGTCAAAAAGCGCTTTCGAAGCGCGCCAAACTCAACAGTCTCGCCACCACCGGCCGATACGCTGAGGAAATGGAGAAACAGAGCGCTTGAAAATCGACCGCTCCGCCGATGGCGTCGTCATCGACGTGCGCGATGTGCATTACGCAGTCGGCGGGCGGCCAATCTTTGCCGGACTCAATATCCAGGTACGCCGGGGCCGCATCACGGCCGTGATGGGGCCGAGCGGCACGGGCAAAACAACACTTCTACGGCTGATTACCGGTCAGATCAGGCCTGACCGAGGACAGGTGCTCGTCTGGGGCCGGGATCTCGCCACTCTCGATCGGGCTGAACTATTCGCGCTGCGCAAGCGCATGGGCATGCTGTTTCAAAATGGCGCGCTGCTCACCGATCTCGAAGTGTTTGAGAACGTGGCGTTCCCGGTGCGCGAGCATACGGATCTCGAGGACGAGCTGATTCGCAAGCTCGTGCTGATCAAATTGCATGCCGTCGGCTTGAGGGGCGCGGCGTATCTGATGCCCAGTGAATTGTCGGGCGGCATGGCGCGGCGTGTCGCTTTGGCGCGCGCCATCGTGATGGACCCGGAGATTTTGATTTACGACGAGCCCTTCGTGGGCCTGGATCCCATCTCGCTCGGTGTGATCCAGCGGCTGATCAAACAGATGAACGATGGGCTCGGCCTCACGAGTATCGTCGTGTCGCACGATGTGCGTGAGCTCGCGAGCATCGCCCACGACAGCTATTTGCTATCCGGCGGGAAAGTGGCCGCTTCCGGCACGCCGGAGCAATTGCGCGAAAGCAAACTGGAAGTGGTGCAGCAGTTCATGAGCGGGCTCGCGGATGGGCCTGTGCCGTTTCACTATCCTGCGCCGGACTACGAGGCGCAGCTTCTGGGACGGGACAAATCATGAGCGCCGCGCAACAGGATATCTTGCCGGTTCGGGCGCTGCGCAAGCTGGGTCACGTCGTATTGTTCCTGCTGAGACTTATCGGGCAATGCGGCCCAGCGCTAGGACGGCCTCGGCTCATCGTGGCTCAGATCTACAACGCCGGCGCCCGCTCGCTGATCATCGTCATGCTGTCGGGCTTGTTTGTCGGCATGGTGCTGGGTTTGCAGGGCTTCGATCTGTTGCAACGCTTCGGCTCTGAGGATGCTCTGGGTGTTGCGGCGGCGCTGGGTCTGCTGAAAGAGCTGGGCCCCGTCGTAACGGCGCTGCTGTTTGCGGGCCGCGCAGGCACTGCTTTGACTTCCGAAATCGGGCTGATGCGCGCCACGGACCAACTTACTGCAATGTCGATGATGGCGGTGGATCCATTGCGTTATGTCGCCGCTACGCGTTTTTTGGGTGGCGTCGTGTCCATGCCGTTGCTGGCCGCTATCTTCAGCGTCGTGGGGCTCTTTGGCGCCCAGCTCGTAGGCGTTGGAATGATGAACGTAGACGTGGGCGCCTTCTGGTCGCAGATGCAGGGCGCGGTGAATCTCGACGATGTCTATGAAGGCGTCATCAAGAGCTTTGCCTTCGGCCTCGGCTGCAGCCTGATAGCCGTCTATGAGGGATATCATGCCGAACCGACGGCTGAGGGCGTCGGCCTTGCCACCACGCGCACGGTCGTGGCCTCTTCGGTACTGACCTTGCTACTCGACTACATTCTGACCGCCGCTTTTTTATAAGAGAGACATTATGCGCGCCAGTCGCTCGCTCGAAATCGGAACCGGCCTGTTTGTTTTGCTCGGCTTCGCCGCGCTGGTTTTTCTGACCACGCAGCTGCCTGCGAGCGGCCTGAAGCTGGGCCATGTGAAAGAAGGCTTTCACGTCACGGCCAAATTCGACAACATCGGCGATCTCAAGCCCGGCGCGCCAGTGAGCATTGCGGGCGTGCGTGTCGGTGAAGTGGAGGCAATCCAGTTCGACCCACAGGATTACAAGGCGGCGGTGAAATTGCGCATCGACCCCGAGTTCAACCAGATTCCCGAAGACAGCGACGCCAGCATCCAGACCCAGGGTCTGCTCGGCGGCAAATATGTCGGTTTGAGCCCGGGCGGCTCGGAAACCTATTTGAAGGATGGGGGTCAGATCGAGTTCACCCAATCTGCCGTCGTGCTCGAGAATCTCGTCAACAAGTTCTTTGCCAATATGGCGAGCAAGGACCCTGACACAGCGCAACAGCAATCCAAGGAGCCGTCAAAATGAGATCGATCGTTGGAGTAGTTCTGGCGTTGTTGAGCTGGAATGCGGCGGCGCTGGCCGCACAAGCGGATGCACAGGGCCCAAGCCAGGTGGTTGAGACCGCGGCGCAGGCCATGCTCAAAGACCTGGACGCCAACCGCGCCGCCTATAAACAGGATCCTTCGAAAGTAGAAGCCCTGGTGGAAAAGCACCTGCTGCCGCATTTCGACACGGCTTACGCGGCGCAGCTGGTGTTGGGCAAGCACTGGCGCACAGCCACCCCTGAGCAGCGCAAGCGTTTCATAGACGCGTTCTATCATTCATTGCTGCACAACTATGGCAACGCACTGGCCGAATTCACGGGCGACCGTCTGAAGGTGTTGCCGCTCAAGCTCGACCCCAATGCGGAGCGCGCCACGGTGCGCACCGAAGTCAAACGCAGCAACGGCACTCGCATACCGGTTAATTATTCACTGCGCAAAACCCCGGACGGCTGGAAAGCCTGGGACGTCGTCATAGAAGGCATCAGCTATGTGAAAAGCTTCCGTGAAGACTTCGGCGCAGAGATCGACGCCAAAGGTCTGGATGCCGTAATCCAGCGCATAGAAAAGGGCGGCGTCCCTGTAGCCGTCCAGAAAACCGCGTCCTAAAGTGGCGTCGCCTATCTCCGTCGAGGTGACGAGCCCGTCTCCAGGCCGCATGACGGTAAGCGGCGTGCTCACCTTCGACACAGCCAGCCGCGCCCATGAGGCCGGCCTCAAAATCATTGCCTCATCCCAATCGCCCGTCCTGGAAATAGATTGCGCCGCCCTGACCGATTCCGACAGCGCCGGTCTCACCGTGCTGCTTGACTGGCGGGCCGTCGCCCAGCGCGATAACAAAACCCTGCGCTTCACCCACATCCCGGATGTCATCCGCGCCCTCGCCGACATCAGCGAGATCGAAGCGCTATTGATCGCGTAAAAACCGCTCGAGCAGGGCCCGCAAACTGTCCGGCTCAAACGGCTTGCTAATGTAAGCGTCCATCCCCGCAGCCGTGCATTCGGTCTCCGCGCCCTGTATCGCGTGAGCCGTCAACGCCACAATGGGAATGTGCCTCTCACCCCGCTCCAGCCCGCGAATTTTCCGCGTAGCCTCATAGCCATCGAGCTGCGGCATCTGGCAGTCCATGAGAATCAGGTCGTAGTGCTCCATCTGCCAGGCTTCGACTGCTTCGACGCCATTGCCGACCACGTCCACCCAGTACCCGAGCTTTTCGAGCGTGCGACGCGCCACCTTTTGATTCACCGCGTTGTCATCCGCGAGAAGAATGCGGCGCCGCTCCTGTCCGGCGGAGGCACGCCGATTTTGCTCAGCAGTCAATGTGGGCGGCTGTATGGGTGAAGCAGCGGAGGTCGCGATTCCAAAGCGAGCCGTAAACGAAAAGGTGGATCCCAATCCCTCCCAACTCTCAACTGCGGTAACGCCGCCCATCATGGTCACCAGGCGATCGACGATCGACAGCCCGAGCCCAGTGCCCCCAAACCGGCGTGTGGTAGACGCATCCACTTGCGAGAAAGGTTTGAATAGCGCACCGAGCCGTTCCCCAGGAATTCCGATGCCGGTGTCGCGCACCACAAAGCGCAGCATTGCGCCCTGCGAATCGTTTTCCAGCATCGTGACTTCAATGCCGACTTCGCCCTGCGAAGTGAATTTGACGGCGTTGCCACAGAGGTTGATCAGAATCTGACGCAAGCGCCCGGCGTCGCCCTCGACCACCGCGGGTACCGCCGGGTCTACAAACAGGCTGACTTTGAGATTCTTGGCGTGTGCAGCGCCGGCGATCAGGCGCACGACATCATTCAGCGCGCCTCGCAGATCGAAAGCGGTGCGTTCGAGCTCGAACTTGCCGGCTTCTATTTTCGAGAAGTCGAGGATGTCGTTGATGATGGCCAGCAGCGCGCGGGCGCTGTCCCGGATCGTCTCGACGTAATCGCGCTGCAGAGGAGGCAAGGTCTCTCCAAGTAACAGCTCCGCCATGCCGATCACGCCGTTCATGGGCGTGCGAATCTCATGGCTCATGTTCGCAAGAAACTCACTTTTCGCCTGGCTCGCCGACAGGGCGGCATCGGCCATTTCCCTGGCGCGCTCCGTGGCCGCGATCAGCCGCCGGTTCGCGACGTCGAGCCGCGTATTGATTGCCCTGAGATCGTGCGTGCGCTCGTTGACGCGTTGCTCCAGGTCTTCCAGCCGACGCCTGACCAGCCGGGCAAGCCGCCACTTCTCCGTCAGCGTATCGGCGAGCTGCAACACTTCGATGTTGTCGAACGGTTTTTTCAGAATGACGAGCCGGTCGGAGCGACCGAGCTTTTTGAGAATTTCCTCCCACGAGTAATCGGAATAGGCCGTGCAGATGACGATCTGCACATCCGGGTCCTGTTCCCATATTCTCGCCGTGGTTTGCACGCCGTCCCAGCCGGGCGGCATGCGCACGTCGACGAACGCCATGGAAAATGGCTTGTTCTGCTCCTGCGCCTGGCGCAGCAGAGCGACTCCTTCCTGACCCTGCAGCGCCGAATCGACCTGAAAAACTTCGCGCGCACCCGCGGCCGGGGCAGCGCCAAAGAGATTCGCCTCGAGCTCGGACAAAGCATCTGCGCCTTTGAGCCGGCTGCCGAAAATCTTCTTGAAATCCTGATGGATCGCGGGGTTGTCGTCGATGACCAGAATGCGCCTCTGCGAGGCCACGTCCGCCGTATCAAGCATAACCGGGCTCCGTAGGATTCAAAGGCAAATCGAGGGTGAAAGTGGCGCCACAGCCTGCGCCTTCACTGTAGACGCTCAAGGAGCCGCCCAGCTCACGGGCGGCCAGGGCGCCGCTGTGCAGACCGAAACCGTGGCCCGCGCTGCGCGTCGTAAAACCATGATTGAAAATGCGCGTCAGATTTTCTTTTGGGATGCCGATGCCGTTGTCCGCCACCGATATCTTCACGCGGTCCGCGCTGCTTGCGACGCGCAGCGTCAGTTGTTTCGCGGCTCGCCCCGAGTCCTCGCAGGCCTGCTTGGCGTTGCGCAGCAGATTCACCAGAATCTGCAGCACTCTGTGCTTGTCGATGTTGAGCGATGGCGAGCTCGCAAAATCGCGTATCACGGACACCCGATGGCGCGCCATCGCATCCGCGTTCATGCGCAGGCTATCCTCCACGAGCTCGATGACGTTGACGAATTCCCGCACTCCGCAAGCCTGCGCGTAGCTTTGCTGCATCGACACGATTTCCTTGATGTGCTCGATGTTATTGCGCAGGGATTCCACCTCCTTGAGGATGCCCTGGCGCTCGCTCGCGAGATGCTCGGCAAGCTGCACGAGATACGCCGGCACATTCCTGCCTTGCGGGTTACTGGTAATAAATGCCGCAAGATTGTGTTCGTGCTCCTTCAGCAGCGTCACGACTTTATCGAGGCCCGCGGCCCGGGAGTTCTGTACGCCCTCGGCCACGAGGATAGCCGACACGTTCACGCTGTTGAGTACATTGCCCACATTGTGCAGCACGTTCGTCGCGATTTCCGCCATGCCCGCTTCGCGCGAGGCGTCCATCAGCTGTTTGTGCACACTTTCCACTTCCGCCTGCGCCTGTTTGCGTTCGGCAATTTCCCGCGCCAGTTCCTCGTTGGCCTTGCGCAGCGCAGTGGGGCTCGGCAATTGCAGCGCTGCGGGCACCAGCCTCACGAGCAGGATTGCGGTAGGCACCGAGGCGAGCGCGGTAACGGCTTTGATGGCGCCGGCAATCCAGTACACCGGATGCCAGATCACGATCATTTCCATCACGTGCGTCGTGCCGCAGGCGACGATGAAGACTGCGAAGCACAGGAACATCCAGTTGAATTCGAGATCCTTGCGCTTGCGCACCAGATAGACCAGGGTGAACGGGATTGAAAAGTAGGCGAGCGTGATCAACCCGTCGGAGACGAGGTTCAGCCAGAGCAGACCCGGGTCCCAAAGATAGCAATGCCCGTGCGGCATGAAGTTGTTTTCGAGAAAAAGCCGTCGGATGAACTCGACCATGTGCTATCCCCTCTCAGTTTTCACTGTCCTGTGAATCCTCCAGCATTTGCTCTTCATCCACCTGCCGGTCCGGCCCCTGGCCATCCGTCACCAGATACTCCCGCCGCTGCAGATAGGCATTGCGCATAAACGCGTAACGGTCGTAAGCCTGGTTCAGGGTGTCATCGACGTCCAGCAAATGCACTCGCGAGTCGAGCACCGACAACGCGTACAGGCTCAGGCGGATGCGGTCGCGCTCCACATAGGTCAATGGATTGGCGGTGGCATCCGGAATACGCGCCACGCCGTCACGCATATTGGAGGGCCCCAGGAAAGGCAGCACAAGGTATGGCCCCGCTCGCACACCCCATTTGCCGAAAGTCTGCCCGAAGTCCTCGTCGTTTTTATCCAGCCCGGCATCGCTCGCCGGATCGAGCAATCCGCCCAGCCCAAGGGTGGTGTTGAGCAGCAGCCTGCCGGTATCGTTGAGGCCGGCTTTGAATTTTCCCTGCAGCAGATCGTTCACGAGAGTGAGTGGCGTATCGAGGTTGTCCATGAAGTTCGACACGCCCGTCTGAATGAAGCGGGGCGTGACTTTTCGATAGCCCTTGGCGACGGGCCGCAGCGCAGCGCGGTCGAGCGCATCGTTGAATTTGAACGTAGCGCGGTTTACGCGTTCGAAAGGGTCGCGCGGATCGTGCTTCGCAGGGGAGTGAGCAGCGCATCCGCAGATCAGGGCAGCGGCAACGAGAAACGAGGCGCGAAGATGACGCATCATGGCTAAGGTATCGGGGTTCGAAAGGGTCGCAATTGTAGCAGCCTCGTAGGTTGGGCTGAGTCTGCGAAGCCCAACGGTTCCGTACGCCAGGATATTGGGCTTCGCAGACTCAGCCCAACCTGCGGTTATTGCCTGGCCCTGCGTCCCCTGCGCGATTCAATGAGCACTTCCCGGATTTCATCGAGCCGCGCCTGGAAGCGCTGCCTTTGCACGCTCGAGAGATTGGGCGCCGCAAGCGCAAGCTCGAGTTGCTGCACCGCGAGGGGCAGATCGCCGCTCGCGATGTGATATTCGCTCATGTAGTAGTAGGCATCCCCCGTGTCGCCGGCGGCGCTGGCCGCGAGCGCCGTCAATTGAATCTGTTCGGGCGTGGGCGCCTCGTTATTGAATACGTCGAGCAGCAGCATATGGGCTTCCTTGGCGCGGCCGTTGGCCATCAATGCCTCGGCATAGCGAACGGCGATAGGCACGTTGCGGGGGAAAAGATCGGTGGCGTGTTGAAATGTGGAGAGCCCATCGTTCGTCTGGCCCGCGGCGATTTCCGCCTGGGCGAGCGCGGCATACAACAGCGTGAGACCCTCGTGTTGTTGCACCAGCTCATCGAGTATGCGCGCGGCGTCTTGCGGCTTGCCGGCGGACATCAGCGCCAGCGCTTCGCCATAGCGTTTGCCGAGCCCGGATTTCTCGTCTACTTTCTTATATTGGCTTAGCGCGTTCGTCTCGTGCGGCAGGGTAATGACGCGCAAGCGTTCCCTAATCAATGCGTAGCCGGTGGATTCCGACACCTTTACGCGTCCATATTGCAGAGCGCGATTGCGCGATTCGGCAATGCGGTTGCTGTTCACCGGGTGGCTCTGGATCATCTCCGGGACGTAAATTCCCGCCAGGCCCTCGCGGCGGCTGAGAGTTTCGAAGAAGCTCGGCATGGCCTGTGGATTGAAGCCCGCGGACGCCATGAAGCCGATGCCGACACGGTCCGCTTCGTTTTCATTCGCGCGCGTGAAATTGATCTGCTGTTGCGCGGCCGCGCCCTGCGCTGCGGCAATGGCGCCCATCATGGAGTCTCCGCCGCCGGCTGCCGCGCCAATCAAAATAGCCGCGAGGATGGCGGCCGCCGCCGTGATGCTTTGTTTGCCTTGTGCGTGAATGGTGCGCGCGATGTGCCGCTGCGTGACGTGCGCAATTTCGTGCGCCATGACGCTTGCCAGCTCGGATTCATTTTGAGTGGCGAGCACGGTGCCGTAATTGATGCCGATGAAGCCGCCGGGCAGCGCAAAGGCGTTGATGGCAGAGTCGCGCACGGCAAAGAAATGAAACTGCCGCCCGCCGTCCGGCGTCTGCGCCGCGATGCGGGAGCCGATAGATTGCAGGTATTCGTTGACTTCCGGGTC
>Ga0065707_10081724_pt1 | contig 61294 bp, 26 predicted proteins | sample SwiRhicommuniRL3_FD_59094 | JGI IMG/M metagenome (GOLD analysis project Ga0065707, IMG submission 59094) | Switchgrass rhizosphere bacterial communities from Rose Lake, Michigan, USA - RL3 v2 (version 2) | ecosystem: Host-associated > Plants > Roots > Rhizosphere > Soil | place: East Lansing...
TCTCCGCCAGGAATAACCAACGAGTTACACGATTCAAGCTGTTCCTTGGTCTTAACCTCTATAAAAGAAAGCGCATACTTTGAATATTCGTCATATTGTTTAAGGACATTTTGAAAGAATATGAGATGTTCTCTGAACGCACCTTGTAGGGCAAGAACACCGATAACGAAATGTTTTGAAGTAGTCATCCAAAGAAATTATAATGTGAAGTAAATTATTAAAGACTGAAAATCAGCTAGGATGAAAATATGGAAACTCTGGGATGGAAATCTTATTCGAAATTGAAGTCTTGGAAAAAGAAAGGTAATAAATTTCCTATCAACTATTACTGTTGTCGCTGAGTCCTGCTGATTCTGGCTAGAGCGATCCGAGTCGATGTAAGATTTTGTGAGTCACGGAGTCAATTCCCGAGTCTTCCAAAGGTTGGAAGTCGCCAGAAGAATGAATATCCAGCGATTCCGATGACCTCTCGTTATTATTTACTGGCAGAGACCCATTCGGTGTCATTAATTCACTCTCTGGAACTGTAGGCTGTGTCGAAGTGCCTGCGTCAAATTCCGAGTCAGAAATCAAGAGTCCAAAATATGTTATGTGGGGTTTCAGCTCCAAGTACGCATGCGCTTAAAAGGACGAGATAAAAGGTAATTTTTCAAATGCCTTATATAAGAGAGAAATTTCCAACGACGTTACAGCATTAAATCAATTCGCCACTAGAATTAGAATTACTTACTATCTACAATGTCCAATTTCAAAGTTAAGGCCGGTTTGGCACAAATGTTAAAGGGTGGTGTTATTATGGATGTCGTAAACGTCGAACAGGCTGTTCTTGCTGAAAAGGCTGGTGCCTGTGCAGTAATGGCATTGGAAAGAATTCCTGCTGACATGAGAAAGTCTGGTCAAGTATGTAGAATGTCTGACCCACAAATGATCAAAGAGATCATGAAGGCCGTTTCAATTCCAGTAATGGCTAAAGTTAGAATTGGACATCTTGTTGAAGCCCAAATTCTCGAAGCCTTAGAAGTGGACTACATCGACGAAAGTGAAGTCTTGACTCCTGCTGACAAAACCAACCATATTCCAAAGTCTGACTACGGTGTTCCTTTTGTCTGTGGAGCCAAAGATCTTGGTGAAGCTTTGAGAAGAATCAACGAAGGTGCTGCTATGATCAGAACAAAGGGTGAGGCTGGTACTGGTGATGTTTCTGAAGCCGTTAAGCACATCACTATTATCAAGAAAGAGATTAAAGATGCTGTTGACAACTTGAAGACTCCTGAACAAGTGGCAGAATATGCTAAGACATTACGTGTTCCAGCTGCTCTTTTGCAAGAAGTGATCGAGTTAAAGACTTTACCTGTTGTTAACTTCGCCGCCGGAGGTGTAGCTACACCTGCAGATGCTGCATTGTTGATGCAATTAGGATGTGACGGTGTTTTCGTTGGATCTGGTATTTTCAAATCATCCCATCCTGCTAAATTGGCCAAGGCAATTGTTAATGCTACAACCCATTACGATGATCCAAAGGCAATCTTGGAATACTCCACTGATTTGGGTGATTTGATGGCCGGTGTTAGTATCGATTCTATTAGAGATAGCGAGAGATTGTCTAGCAGAGGCTGGTAATAGCACAGAAGATGTAAACACTTGGCTCGCTTACAAATTTAATTACCAATATCATAACCAATATTCAGTTTGCAGAGAATTGAAATCCAGGCTGCCATGAAATACTTTAAACGAGTATAGGGGTTGCGCTCTTCTGAGCTCTCCCGGATCGGATTTTTTGCAGCCTTAGACCTTGTATATTCGCTTGTATAGTTAAAGAAGTTAGAGCCTTGAATCAAGAAACCGTCGGAAAAACTTGTCACCAATTGGCCGAAGTTACGTTCTAGTACTTTTTTTTGGCTCGTCGAGGCCAAGTACCCTTGGCGCACGAAGAGCTGTATGCTACATATCTGCATGAAAACCGTATATGTGTGTTTTTGTGTCAGGTATATTTTTTGTGAGACTCGATACAATTAATTGCGGCAACTGAGAGAGACTACGGATAGGAAGGGTAGATCATGATATGATTGTATAAAATTTTATCAGAAGGGTTATCACAACTAGTATCAACGAACCCGTGAATCCCATGCAATATTCATATCCTTCTTTCCAGGAGTATCGGGTGGACTCTATTACTGACGTTCGTTATGAAAGATAATAGTAGTAAGTTAAATCTATTCATATTCTGTAATACTTTGACTCTCGATGAATGTTCTATGCATTGAATAAGATTTCTAAATGTGTCACATATCACACGCCTTTTATCGTCACGAAGCACGTTTTCTCTGCATAACTACTCCACTTGTTTGAATAACTCTTGTATTTTAAGTGAAATTTGGTGGTGAATTTATATATTTGATTAATTCTTACTATTTATTTGCCAAATATTCCTAGCAGACCTCCAACAGCTCCCAAAACCAATCAGATAATTGGTTTCAACACCTATCTAGCCATTTGGTAGAATAGGTTCATGTTTTATTGTCTGTAGCCCTACGATATATTTTCCATAATATGATTTATTATTTGCTAAATTGCAATTATATCACCTAAAATGAATACAAGAGATGTAGTTAATCCGAAAGTATGATGACAAATATAATTATATCTCAATTCTCGCTTATCGATAATTAGTGGTCGTCGCCTCCTCAAGATCAACAGATATATTCTCTAAAACACTGGAAAAAATTATAGCTGTTGAGTTACGTCTCGCTTTTATTTGGAGTATGGGAGAACAAGCGTTAAAAATCAAGACTGCTTGGATGACAAGATTGCAAAACATACACTCAGAAATTCTTGTGGATGAGTTTTCGAGAGTTTCACCATTTCATAAGTAGTCAAAGGACAGCACATTCTTTATATATACAAAACAGCATGTTATGTTACTTGCCGGCAATTCCCTTCATATCAAAAGCCCAAGGTCGAGCTACCTCCATTGGCCAAAGAGTTGACAATGAAACTGACACGAATAGTTGGTTTGGGTCCTGGGTTAGATGTGTGCCAGAGTTGGCCAAGATAAGGAAATCAAAGAGTGTCCCAAGTTCTAGAAGGATAGCAAGTTCTTATAAGATTGCAAGTTTGGAGGTTCCGTTTAAAATGCCGGAGACTACGCGGCAGAGAAGCCGTTAGAATTCTAATATCCTAACTAACATCTTGAACGAATGCTTAGCCTGAAACTTCTCTTTTGGTCATAAATTTATTCATGCTTTTTATTCACACAATCTGAAGTGGCTGCACCTTCGATTCATTCTGTATTGTGGCGACTGATATAAGCATTAAATTTTGAAAAGTAACGATTTACGCAGGCATGATTTTAGAGAATGCCCTTCGTACTAGATTTGTTTCTCCTAGAAATAAATCAAAATAGTTAAAAAAAACAATAATCAAATTATTAAACATTAGTGTATATTTTTATACGTATAAATTATCTAGACTTTTTGGTAAGCCTCTGTCGTTTTTTATCGGAATACTAATTAAATCTGCCGCTTACTAAGAACCACCTGTAGGTAAATAACAATATCACACCAATCACACACTCCATCATCAAAGAAAGGAAAGTAAAATACTTATAGTCACCAAACATCAACGAGTATTTCGATGGATTGGTAAAACTCAAATTGTGAAAGACGGCCACAATCGCGTACAGACACCTAATTACCAAAAGACCGGAAACCGCCAAAAGAAGTCTGGCTGGGAGCACGTAGTGAGGATTGTTAAAGTTGACGTATATCACAATTGCTGCAAGAACAAGTGTGGCAGCAAGAAACATGAGCGAGGAGACTTTGTTTTCAGTAAGGCTTCCACCGGAAGCCATCTGAGAACTACCAACAATCGATAAGATTATAGCAATAAGCACGAATAAAGTGAGGACTTCCAACGGACCCAGAAGATACTTTGCGATAAGCTTGGGAGCCCCATTCATCTCGGGCCACTTGGACGGCTTAGTGTACATCTCTTCGTCATTTTTAACGTCTTTTTTCAACATGCATTTGACAAATGGGAAAGCACTCTTTAACAATACCCCAAGTGAGACGGAATCAAACACATACACAGCGATATAGAGTCCTTGATCGTATTCTGATTTATGTAAGAATACCAAACCAAGGATTCCACCAAGCATCTTAGCTAAGGTGAAGCCTCCAAAGTAGCCAGAGAACATCCATAGTTGTTTTCGATTCTGGACTTTATTATGGAACATAGAGATGAGTACTATATTGACAATTGCAAGCGCAGTAAACCAAATAATTTGTACATAACTGACAATTTGCCATTGATCGAACTGATTAACCTTCATTTCTTGTGGTATAAATGTTTTATTATGGAAATACTTTGGACCTTTTATAATAAAAGTTATAAAAGGTCCACAACATTTTGCAACAATTTACGCTTACATAAGCGCAAACTCCGGTTCCGTATGTCATATGCACGCTTAAGTAAGCGCCAAAACAAGCCTGAGGCTAAAAGCAATAGGCTAAACGTTCCTTACGTCCTCGATGTTCTATTTAGAAAATCTCAGTTGCGTTACACAAACGAAGTTCATGAATCTGGCTATATTTATTGTTGCCCAGCAAAAACTAAGCGAGAGAAGATATTCTACGAAAGATGACAATATGCTAGAGATGAAAAGCTACGAGAGCTGAAAAGCTACGAGAGCTGAAATTCACCAGATCTGCGAGACAATAGAGACTCTAAAATTCACACAACTCTCAATTGGAGAACGAATTTCCGACCTTCGGCCCGATTCCAATTACAAATACCTTTGCTAAACATTGGTTATGAACTTCTAGAAAACCTCGTATAAGTACTTCATTTCAGAAGGGCCCTCATTAATGACTTGAATTAAATACAACAGATTACACCAATGGAACCTGTTAGACTTTGAAAAAGACAGATCATCCTTGGGCGAGTTGATAAATTTACTCTAATTATCTCACCCTACTTCCTATTAACATCATATTCAAACTTAACCCTATATCATATACTTCTACGTAATCAGATCTTTGTCTAGGAGCACTGGCACTTTCACAAACTAGATAAGGACCCCCACTATCTGATTATCGGATTAGTTCTTTAAACTGGGTCATCGAATCTTACTCGAGCAAAGGTTATCTTTAGGTAATTCTACCAATACGAAAATATTTGATACTCTAGAAAACTCCATGAACCTGTCAACAGAATCACGGGAAATCCAGGTTCTGGATATTGTGATTCGAGAATATGTGATGAGATGAAGACTCTCTGCAGCACGTTGAATTGTCCCTCATAGTACTCTTTCCAAGAGGGTTGTAGCAAACTTCTATCAAATCTTCTGGGTAATTATCTGCACAATTCTTGGTTGAATATCCACAAAGGAGCAGCCAAATACCTAAGTTTTTGAAACTAGTCTTCTCCAATACTCGGGCTTCTGGGTCTTTCAAATCTCATGAAAGCTTGAGCGTCTAGAAGTCTATCTATGTGATTCAGAGTTTTTATGAGACTTTAGAGTATTGGAGAATATAGAAATCTTAAAGTGTGCATATGAAGGACTTACCTTGTCTTTCAACAAAGTGGCTCTCTTAAGAGTTTAACGAGTGATTTTAAAAGTTGTTCTTACAAAAAAATCATAGAAATCAAGCTGAATAAGTTATATTTGTTCAAAAGCACGGACTCTGACCAGCTCTGACCAGCTCTGAACTGATACTAGATATCTGATATATCTGACACTTCCCTGGTAATGGAAGTTGACCGACCATCATTATCATCTGAGTTCGCTATTTGGTAGAGGAAAGGTCAACCTGTCAATATTTGTTGGAGTTATTTTGACGTGAATCGAAACTTCGACCCTTTTGAATCTTCGACCCTTTTGAATCTTCGAATCTATGAATCTTTGAATCTTTGAATCCTTGAATCCTTGAATCTTTGGATCTTGTAAAACTCTTAATAATTCACAAATACTACACTAATATTCACCTATAAAATACTACGCTCAGTCTTCAGTATTTGTGAGTTATAGTGACATTCCAATTCTTCGCTGCGCTCAGTATTGCATTATCTGAGTTCAACTATCCATTTGCGAAAGAATCAACCCACTATCGTTAGTAACCAGTTTAACTTATTAGTTTCCAGAATCAAATCGACTATGGATTCTATCTACTTCAGCATATGAGGAATCGATAGCGTAAACGAAATCTCGATAATCATGAAAATATATCTAAAAATAATGCTAAGGCCCCAAGCGAGCAATTTGATATTAGATGTGAATTGATACCGCCATGCCACGGTGTATTCTTAAATGAGCCCCCTTCTAAATTTCATATTTGCAAACAGATTATCAGCCGGTAATTTCAGAAATGAGGCCGATCTTCAGTAGCGGTTCGGCAAGTGGGCACTTTTGATGGTTGAAGAAACTCAACACTTTGTTAATTATGGTCTATTCTTCAAAGCCACAAAAGCTCCACTCGGTTATTCCTCGAGGCTTTGCAGAAAACAACCAATGAGAGATCTTCAACTGCAATCGGGTCTACTTAATCATAATACTCCACTTTCTTATGGTGATGTGTAGATTTTTATCCGCTAAAGCTGAAGTGATTCCCCGGGTTATTTGTAAGAACTGGAGGGCCAAAGCAGAATTTGGCTTGGTAAGGCTGTATTGGCTTGGAAGGACTGTATATAAACCAATCGCAACCAGATGAGGACCCACAATCTAATCGAGAACAGGAATAATGGCGTGGAATGAGTTTGACACTCCTGCACACCTGTCCGCCGAGTTTCTACTACAGCCGCTAAAGAATCTAATCAGACGGCCGTATGCAGTACACGACACTGATCTGACAGTTGATTGGATTGAACATTTACTAGCGGCTAGAAATGTTAACAGAGAGAAGGGTCGTAGAGAATGCCTCAGTGGTCGGTATTGATCTATAATCAAGATGAATGTACATCTCTCCCTGCTTTGATTTTAACTAGTTAGCGTAATTTACATCAAGTTAACATCGGTTAGAAGACTTTAATACAACCCCACACAGATCTTCACTTGAAATTATAATTATGAGATGGCATCTAATCAGTCTAGAATGTACTATATGAATATCTATCTATTTCAAGAACCTATACATCTACAATTTTACTGCTCATTCAACTCGTCTAATCTTCGTTCGTTATCTAGTAATAATCTGCAATATCCGGTAAAAATATACTATTACTACAGTACAAATAATTTTGATTCGATTAGAGACTTACTTGAAACTTGCTAGAAACTTCGTACCGGAACTCAGCTCATCTCCAAACCGGAATCCAAAAAATGCCTCTCGATCAGAATTTGAATCAGGGCTCTTTTCACAAAATACTTACAGTGGAGTTGGCTTGATACCCCCTCCCAAGCATAGGTATACTCGTAAGATTTGTACACATACGTTGGTACGTAAGTTTATATCAGTTACGCTGTCACGAGTCCGTCTATTTCTGCCTTTTAAAAAGAAATTGCTTTTTTCTATAAACGGGAACCGATTCCGGCCAAGACATTTCTGACGTTAGCGGCTACCTGAAAAATCACTCAAGTTCTTTTTTTCAGTTGATAAGACTGAAACCTGGGGTGATAGAATAAACGGAACTACACTTCTGGGTGATAAGATCCGCTAAGGATATAGATAAGAAACAGTGCCATATATAAGGTACCACAAGAGTCTTCTATTCCACTCTTACTACTATTTAAATCAGGTTCTATTAGTTAAGAGAGTCATTTGTTAAGAAAGAGATTTAATCAAGAAAGTCCTTTGATAATTAAGAGAGTTCTTTGATAATTAAGAAAGTCATTTGATAACTATCGGATACTTGAAATATCAAACGTCATTATAAATCACAAGTTAACTCAACTTGCTATTACAGTTTTTATATTAAACATCACAAGACTAACGAAAGCTATTTTCCACCATGTTTAAAGAGAAACAAGACATCACTATTGATGTTGAACAGTTAGGTTCGACAGAACAACATATTGTTACTACAGGGTTCGAAGATTTCAACGATAAGCTCGACGTTGAAAAATACGGTACCACCCAAAGAAAGTTATCCTCAAGACATGTATCGCTCATGATTATTGGTCAGAGTATTGGTACTGGGTTGTTTGTGGGTCTTTCATCACCTTTGGTTACAAGTGGATCTCTCTCGTTGTTTTTGGGATTCATATTCTGGGCATGTCTTATGATCTGGCCGTTGATGTTGGCCGTTGGAGAGATGTGTAGTTATATTCCTTTGAAGGGAAGTTTCCTTCATTTTGCTGCTAGATGGGTTGATCCCGCCTTAGGTTTTGCTTGTACTATGATCTACTTGTACACATGTCTTATGTTTATTTGTGTTGAGGCAGTTGCATTTGCTTCTGTGATTGGTTACTGGACCGACGTGAATCCAGGTGTGTTTATTGCTATTGCGTTGATACTATTCTTATTCTTCAATGTTGTTGGTGTAAACTGGTATGGGGAAATTGAGTTTTGGTCTTCGATTCTTAAAGTGTTGTTGATTGTTGGATTGATGGTGTTTGGATTGATTTCCATGGTTGGAGGTAATCCTCAACGTAAAGTCTATGGATTCCAACATTGGAAAGAAGGTGGATTGATGAAGGAATATCTTGTTAGTGGATCTACTGGTAGATTCTTGGGTTGGTGGAATGTTTTGATTTACGCTGCCTTTGCTTGTGGGGGTCCTGATTTATTGGCCATGGTTGCTGGTGAAATCGAAAGTCCTCGTATTAATATTGGTAAGGCTGCCAAGAGATCATACATTAGAATCTATCTCTTCTACTTTGGTGGTATTTTCTTCATGAACACCTTGTGTGCTTCCAACAACCCAGATTTGCTCGCTGCCAAAGCTCTGGGTGCCGCTGGTGCCGCTGCCAGTCCTTGGGTCATTGGTGTCAAGTCTGTTGGTGTATCTGGTTTAGACTCGCTTGTCAATGCAATTGTGATGACTTCTGCTTGGTCTTGTGGTAACGGTTTCTGTTATGCTGCCACCAGATGTGCGTACTCTGCTTCTTTGGCTGGTTACTTACCAAGATTCTTCTCGAAATGTCTTAAGAACGGTGCTCCAATCTATTGTGTTGTTGGTTCCGTGCTTATTGGTATGCTTTCGTTCTTGAGTGTTGGAAGATCCACCGCCGAAGTCTTCAACTGGTTCATTAACTTGGCTACCACTGGTATCCTTTGTACCTATTTGTGCATCTGGTGGTGTTACTTCAAGTTCAGAAGTGCCATGAAAGCCCAAGGCAACCCTGTAGAGAGTCCGGATTATTCTTATTACAAGGTTCCCAAATTCATACATCCATACATGACTTACTTTGGAGTCGTCATCAATGGTCTTGTATTGTTTTTCAACGGTTTCTGGATCTTCTTCCCGGGACAATTCCTGATTGCAAACTTATTCACATCATATTTTGCACCGGTCTTTTTCATTGTCTTGTTTGTCGTATGGAAACTTGTCAAGAAGACCCACTTCAGATCCAACCTTGAAGCCGATCTTACTACTGGTAAACAAGAAATCGATGAAGAGGAAGAAATGTACTTGCAAGATCAGAAAGACGCAGCAGTGATAGCCACCACTTGGCCGAAGCGAATCTTCAACAAGTTATTGGACTTTTGCTTCAAATAGATAGCAGTTAACAAATTTAAAATATATGATATATCCAGACAAACCTAACGTTAGAACCTACAACTAACTAACCAAGCGACCTTGGTGATCGTATCTGGTTTCGGTTATTAGACTGCACTTAGCAAGCAATTCTAATCTTAACCGACAAGACATTTATGGAGGGGTTTAGATTGTGGGCCTACGTAATCGGGCATTTCAGGATCAAAATTCACCAATAACGTACTGTCACAAAGACCAAGCCTGTTCGAAAAGCACAAGCAAGCTCGTAATGTTCAAGCATGTTCAAGTCTAAGCCTAGGTCAGGTGTAGGCTTTATATGACTCGATGGTTATCTTGGTGGTGATGGTTATCTTAGTGGTGACTGTTTACCTTGACCGTTGCCTGATGACGAACCTCGTTATCTTCTCCAATAGAACCCTGCAATTACGATGGGTCAAAATTGAATTAGGCGCGGTGGAGACTCTTCAACTTCGAGCTTGCATATTCCTAGAAGAAGCCTAATGGTTAGAAAAAATATCCCACCCCACCACTAAGCTCAGAAAATTTCACTACCCACTTCCCACCTCACCTCCCAGTCCCGGGGCCAAATAGACGTAATTGCCACTAATGAAGCCAACATTAATGACCGAGAACTACCTAACGGCTACTTCTGGAAGTGCGGCGATATGTAGGAAAACCGAACGGCGTTGTAAATTTCTTAGATAATTTATTCCACTACATTTTTAATTTTTTTCTTCGACAGTTTCATTAAACTGTACAAACCGCAAATATCGCTCTCCTATTGGCTCTTTTAGAACCACGTAAATGCATACTTAACGGAAGAATACGGACTTATTTCTCCCAATTCCAATTTAATAGATAAGGAAAAATTTTACCAAAGATTATGCTATCATTGGCATTCCTTTTTATTTCTTGGCAATGGATGCAAACATTTAGGGCGTTGACGGAAAAAATAATTGTAAAAAGAACTGAGGGGGGGTCGTGCGAGATTGCAAAATACTTATCAGCGATGGAGAGAGTTTCATATATAATGGAGGAATCTGGCGATGAATTGAGAATTAACGTTTATACACTCTAGATCATTTAGAGTTGGTATTATATTTTCAACACCCTTCACACAGAGTATCTGAGAATTCTGTGAGTCCCTTGCACCTTAAAGTATTGATATTTTAAAGTTCTTTTAGAGTTATCTCTAGATTCATTTATTTAGAATTGTTGTCAGTTCTTTGTTATCAATTCCTTGTTGATCAACTTTAGATAACGGTTTGCCAACTATAAAGTCATCCAATTTCGTCGTTGATAATACTTGTCCACTTTGCTTGTTTAATCCATCAGGTGTGTCATTTAAATCCTATTGAGTAATTTCCGTCCACAAATAATTATTTTTATCAAATTATTTTTTAATAATACTTTCCCCAATGCCCTCGGATTTAGAAAAGAGCCATTCTGGTTCAAATCGTGCTGATGACTTGGTCTCAGTCATTTCTCGTCATACTGAAGACTACAACTTATATGTTTCCAAATCCCATCCATCTGTGGCCAACTTGGCCTTACAAGATGGTAACCGTTTAAGAAAATCGTTAGATTCAAGGCATGTTACTATGATTGCTATTGGTGGTGCTTTAGGTACCGGTTTGTTAATTGGTACCGGATCTGCATTGAAAGCCGCGGGCCCTGGTGCTATCTTAGTAGCATACTCTCTTATTGGTTTCTGTGTATTTATGGTCATGGCCGGTCTTGGTGAAGTTGCTACTTTTGTCCCATTGAATGGGTTTGCTAACTACTGTCAACGTTATGTCGATGATGCCTTAGGATTCGCTTGTGGTTACGTCTATCTTTTCAAATATTTAATTTTACCTGCTAACCAGTTGGTTGCCGGTTCGTTAACAATGCAATATTGGGTCTCAAGAGACAAAGTGAATCCAGGTGTTTGGATCACAATCTTTTTAGTCATCATTTTGGCTATCAATTTATTGGGTATCAGATTCTTTGGTGAAATTGAGTTTTGGTTGTCTGCATTAAAGGTTATCACGTGTTTGGGTTTAATTATTCTTTTATTTGTTATTACCCTTGGTGGTGGTCCAACTCATGATAGAATTGGGTTTAGATTCTGGAATGACCCCGGTGCTTTCCTTCATTATGTCGATAAAGCTAAAAACCTTAATATTGAAGGTTCAAAGGGTAGATTCGTTGCATTTCTCTCGGTACTTGTCACCGCCGTCTTTGCCTTTTTAGGTACCGAATTGGTTGGTATCACTTTTGCTGAAACCAGAAACCCAAGAAGATCTATCCCTAAAGCCATCAAGCTTACTTTCTACCGTATTGTTGTTTTCTACATCTTGTCTATTTTGTTTTTGGGTATGACTGTGTCCCCAAGAGACCCATTGCTTTTGTCTGCCTCTGGTTCTACCGCAAGTGCTTCTCCATTCGTTATTGCCATCAAAAACGCTAAAATTAAGGGTTTAGATCATGTTATCAACGGTTGTATCTTGTTGTTTGTTTTGTCTGCCGCTAACTCTGATATGTACGTTTGTTCTAGAACAATCTACTCATTATCTGTTGCTGGTTATGCTCCTGCATTCTTTGCAAAGACTAACAGAATGGGTGTTCCATACTACGGAATTGCCCTTTCCTTTGCATTCACCTTATTGGCTTATATGACAGTTTCTTCGTCGTCTGCCGAAGTCTTTGTTTATTTCGTTAACGTTGTTTCTTTGACTGGTTTATTGGCCTGGTGCTGTGTGTTGACTATTCACATTAGATTCATGTCGGCTTGTAAGGCCCAAGGTATTGACAGAAAGACTGATTTGGCTTACAGATCTCCTTTACAACCATATGGTTCATACTTTGCCCTTGCAGTTTGTTGTATTGTCATCCTTATTAAGAACTTTACCGTCTTCTTAGGTTCTCCATTTACCTACAAGAATTTTATTACTGGATACATTGTTTTGCCAGTATTTATTATCATGTACTTTGGCTACAAGTTTTACCACAAGACTTCAATTATTGCTCCTGAAGACGTTGACATGTTCACTTTCAGAGACGTCATTGATGCCGAGGCTGCAGAGTTCGCCGAAGAAGCCGCTCAAAAGAAGGCTATTAGAGAAGCTGAAGGTAATCCAAGAGATAAGGAATGGTACTATGAAACCTTCTTGGGCTGGTTGTTCTAGATGTTCTAACTGGTCATCTCTTTTCATCGTAACTTTAGTTATTAAATTGTTAAATATAAGCTTAATTTCTGTACCGCTCAAATTTTGTAAAGCTAAAGACCATTGATATTATTCAGACTTTTCAAACTTTCATACTACCTGGATTACCTTGACAGTATTCGCCCACTGAAATATGGTCACAACTTTGAAGACTTAGTTGCTCCAAATTTTGTGACGCTCAAGAAAGCTTTAACCCCCCACCTTTAACAATAAAGAGCCAAATAATATCGATTTTTCATAAAAAAATAATGTTATAAATGATAATATTGAAGAAAATATTTATGATGAGATTACTTTACCATTAAGTCTCAAGAATAAGCTAAAATAATTGAAGAGATTGACGAAGAATTAGATAGCTACTCGGACGGGTGTGAATTGTGATGCTTCGTATCGATTCGGAAATATACGATTTCTACACTCAAAATAGTTTACAAGAAAAGTTTCTCCGATTAGCTTGTTCTCCAGATGCAAGCGATCACGAATTCCTGGGGCTGACATATAGAAATACGTCATTTTATCTTAGAATTCGATAGAGTATTTTGACACAAGGGCAACGAACCCATGCGTTTTGGAAAGCTATTTTGGGTGCGGAGAAATTGTAGATATTGGAACGTACACGACTCGCTAGCTTGAGTAATAGAAGCAAATGCCAACTATCTATAAAGAGTTTTTGAAAAGTTTTTGAAGAGTCTTTGAATAGTAGGTTTAATAAACGATATTCTTCCAATATACGGTGGTAGTATCTCAAATACATTGAGATGCAAAAACTATGGAATGACAGCAAACGAATATCGAAAGCGGTACATAAGATAGCCACGAATGGGCCCTAAAGAGCTAACCCTTAATAAATATGAAAAATACTTTAGTATTTGTATCTAATATTAGATAGTATTTCTTGATTTCAATGAAATTAATAAAGTTTTAGTTATTTGAATTTTTCAAGCTAAACTACTAAATGGTTCATTATCTGTATGCGCTATGTTCTTCACAGCATGATATTTATTCTAAATTGATTTAAGCTCTTTAAGAGAAGCTATCTGATTATTATAATAGTAATATAATGGATCAAAGTGATTTTGGTTAATAGAATAATATAAAAGAATGTCTGATTGAAGCTAAAATAACTTATAAAAAATGAAGACAAATTTCAATTTAGAAATTCAAGTAATTTTGATCCAATATCCATTATACCAGTTGTGGTAGACAGTTGAGGTTAAATAGGGTTAATTTCAAGGTAGTCTATGGATATTTTAAAATCAAGGAGGAATAGAATTTGGTCAAATTAAGAATCTTGTACTACTTTCGTATATAAATTATGATCTTCAAGTATTTATTTCTATTTAAATTAGCTAAATAACTAATAGTTGAATAAGCTGGACCTATCTAGTTGACTATATCAGAAAAAATGATTGTATTAGTCCATTCTCTGACTAGTCGCAGTATGTCACTATCTATTCAATCGACTGAAAATATCTAATACGAGCAATTCACGATGATATCTGCGACCAGTACTTGTCGATATATCTTTCTAGTACCACACAATCCATGTCTAAAATCAACCAATACCTGGCATTCGTAGAAAAGTTCACAGAGTTTAGGAAGTATAATACGACTCAAAGAAACTCAATTTCACCTATTTTTCCTGAATATTTCAATACATAGCAATCGGACGGAATTAGATACTTTAATTGAGCTGAGCCATGTACAATCCAGAGTCTAATTATTATATACCGAGGTTCGTAGAGTGAAGTGTTTCTCAACATCCATATCTCCTTTCCGGACCTTAGAGGTGAAGCCCAAAAAACTTCAAGTTACGGGAGGACGTCATAGAACGTCATAGAGGTCGTATAGGGAAATTAAGATGTAATGGAACATGTGGATTAAAGTGCGAACAACACTCAGCGATATTTCCACAACTTTCATATACGAGTATCGATTGGCTCGCTCATTCATTCTAGAAGCTGATGATTTATGCTTCCTACTTCGTAGATTTCTTTAAAGCCTACTGGGCCCAAACTGGAGATAAAACATCCAATTAAAGAAATCCATTTTTTTGTACCCCAAAAGAGAGCCACTTGGATCCAGTGGTGAATTCATGACTTTGGTTTACGTAAATCACTATCCCTTATGCAATTACTTCAGTGTTGAGTTATTTTCCCAACCACCAATGGAAATATCCGTCCTTGCCGAGTACAATATGGTCCCACCCTTGCCTTGCTGTTGGCTCATTTCGATTGCCTCTTGGATTCTTTGTTTATCGTTACTTTTGTAGTATATTCCTAAAGGAATGAGACTATTTTGATCTAGACCGCTTTTTATGGCTATATTCCTTTCGAATTCTCAAAAGAATCATTTGACTGTTGTTACAACTACCCCAAATAGTAGTTCTTAATTCAGAAATAGCCTATACGGGGTATTGGGTATGTACTCTAGTCCAGTCAACACTCAAGCCCGGTTATGCACTCTGCTCCAGTTCTGTACTCTGGTCCAGATATGCATCTTCAACTAAATTGAGATCATCATCCTGCACACAATCGATTTCGCAACCAGACGTAGAACATCACATTCAGAAAATAAAGTTTAATTGACGAAGTGTTATTTCGTCCCACGGCCTGCGGGGGGGTCAAAAGACACAATCAAGTCCCGTGAGGTTGCTAGAATCAAATCAGTTATACCTTGGACACTTTTCTTCTCCATTTTTGATAACACACAAAAACTAGTAGTGTGCAAATAATACAAACCGCAATGCTATGTTGGATTACGACGACCAAGTGATATTTGTATACGAGCGTCCGATAATTTGTGTGATACGAACCCTGAAGTTTAGTTCTATTGTTGAAAACTCTAACGTTTTCGAAAACTAATATTGCCAAATGCGGACAGCCTGTGATATTCAAGATTTCCAATTTCGTTCAACAATAAAATTTTGTGTGTCGTTGGCATCTCATGAAGCTTCCTCTGATTGTAAATAGTTGTGGGCATATGATGATGAATTCGTAAACCACTCTGGATACGTACTGAGAAAACCATCTGCTTGTTAACAGGGGGCATATAATTGACCCTTTCATGGACCTATAGATGGACACGAAATTAATTATTCTACGCATGAAATCTTATTCTTAATTCCTTGACCCGTTGTTGCAAGGTAAACGTGGTGATATCTCCTTTGACTTTTGTTTGGAGCTTCTGTAAACTTGTAACTATTCGTACCATTGAACTTAATTCGTTAAGCTTGTTAGCAACTCTCGATGCTTTCGCCTCAGACGGAATAGAAATCTCCCCATATAGTAATTGAAGACAATACTCTAAGGTAAACACGTATACGGGAAGCTGTTTGAATTAGGAAATTATATTTCAACAATTACTCTTCCACTCCACACCAGAGCTCTGGTTATCACTTTTGTGCACAATCTTCTGCAGATGACTCCACCTTCAGCCCATGCATTATTTTTCGGCCTTACCAGAAAATAAATTTGGGCTGCAGTATTGTTCACCTCGATTGCCTACTGCAGTTTATTTGCAACCCTTCTTTTGGAACTTTTTGTAACAAATCCAGACACCAGTAAACTAAATGTGAACGTCTGGAAAAATTATATAAGAAGGTAAGTCTTCGCTTAGTTCCTTCACAATATTATATCCAAATATCACATTCGCTTAGTCTTCAAATGTTAAAACGCTTTATTATTTTTGCAATCGTGAACTTGGGTCTAGTATTGGCCCGAGTGATCACCGAAGACACTGTTGACAGTGGTATCATTGATCTTTCTATTGGTGATATTGTCATCTCTGATAACGTCTATTGGTCTATTATCAACAATGCTCTCAGTGTATTCACAGGTACCCTTCAAGTTGGTACTGGTGCAGGGTTTTACATCACCAGTAACAACAATTTGGTTGCATTATCAGTCACCCTCCTCGGTGTATTAAACTCAATTGAGAACAAAGGTATTTTGTCTTTTAATTCTGTTCTTTCTTTGACTGCCCCGATTTATACTCTTGCTGGTTTATCCTTCAGTAACGATGGTGAAATGTACTTTGGTGGCGATGGTTCCGTTGGCATTCCAGTTATGTCGATCACCTCAGTCAATTGGAATAACAATGGATTACTTACTTTCTTCCAAAACACAAGAAGCACTGGATATGTCACACTTGGACTTCTTGGAACTTCGATTTCAAACCCAGGAACTATCTGTCTCATCAACCAAAGTTATCAGCAAACAACCGCCATTCAAGGTTCAGGTTGTATCGATGCTGGTAAAAATGCTAATATTTGGATTCAAAACTCTTTGTTGAGTGTTGACCCAGAACAGACCATCTACTTGTCAAGCTCAGACTCAAGTCTTAGGGTTGAAGCTTTGAGTTTTGCTCAAACTTTCAAAGTTGCAGGCTATGGTAATGGAAACATCATTGGTTTGAGCTTACCTTTGAATATATTAAATCCATATTCCTATAATGCTGATACAGGAATTTTGCAACTTAACTTCCCTCTCTTAAACCAGAAGTTTCATATTGGAACAGGCTACAATCCAGGCTTGTTTAGTGTCGTTACTGCTAATTACGGTGCTGGTATCATTCCTATTTTCCGTGGAGCTGTCAGTTATAGTGGACAAGTACCTGCTGGTGCCACCACACCTGACGCGTGTTCTCCGTGTAAGTCTCTTCCTTCCCCACCAACAAGCTCATCGTCTTCGTCGTCTGCTCCGTCGTCTGCTCCGTCATCTGCTCCATCATCTGCTCCGTCGTCAGGTCCATCATCAGCTCCTTCGTCTGGTCCATCATCAGGTCCATCATCAGCACCATCTTCTGCTCCATCATCAGCTCCTTCGTCTGGTCCATCGTCAGGTCCATCATCAGCACCTTCGTCAGCACCTTCGTCAGCACCTTCGTCAGCACCTTCGTCAGCACCTTCATCAGCACCTTCGTCAGCACCTTCGTCAGCACCTTCGTCAGCACCATCTTCAGCACCATCTTCTGCTCCATCATCAGCTCCTTCGTCTGGTCCATCATCAGCACCATCGTCAGCGCCTTCATCATCTCCTTCGTCTGGTCCATCGTCAGGTCCATCATCAGCACCTTCGTCAGCACCTTCGTCAGCACCATCTTCAGCACCATCTTCAGCTGCGTCGTCAGTAGCATCATCAGCTCCATCTTCTGGTCCATCATCAGCTCCTTCGTCTGGTCCATCATCAGCACCATCGTCAGCGGCTTCATCAGCACCATCTTCAGGTCCCTCATCAGCTCCTTCGTCGGCTCCATCTTCAGCTCCATCTTCAGCTGCGTCGTCAGGAGCATCTTCAGCTCCATCTTCAGGAGCATCTTCAGGAGCATCTTCAGCACCATCTTCGGGAGCTTCTTCAGGAGCTTCTTCAGGAGCAACTTCTGGAACCGGATCCGAATCATCTAAAGTGGCCCCTACCACCTCAGGTGACAATGGAAATGGAAACGGTAAGACCACCACAAGCTCCGGGACAGTTACTGGACAACCTACAGGAAACGGTTCAGGTTCTGGAAACGGTTCAGGTAATGGAGGTTCCGGTTCCGGTTCAGGTTCAGGAAATGGAGGTTCTGGTAACGGTTCTGGAAACGGTTCAGGTAATGGAGGTTCAGGTTCAGGTTCCGGTTCCGGTTCAGGCTCTGGTTCGGGTTCAGGCTCTGGTAACGGAGGATCTGGTAACGGATCAGGTAATGGAAATGGAGGTTCTGGCAACGGAGGCTCTGGAAACGGATCAGGACCTGGAACCGGTTCAGGTTCAGGATCTGGAAACGGATCAGGTTCAGGATCTGGAAACGGATCAGGTTCTGGCAATGGTTCAGGAAGCGGCTCTGGAAGCGGTCCTAGTTCAGGTTCAAGTTCGGGCAGCAGTGCCAGCTCCAGTCCTACCATAATCCCTGACTCAGGATCCAACAGAAAGGCAACCGCTTCATTAGTGGCGCCAGTTGTAATTTTGATGGGACTCTTGGTAGTTTAAGACTTGAGAGTTCTCTTATTTCATACCCATTCCTCGTAATTCTTTCTAACTTCGTTTCACTTTCTGTTTATGTTTCATTAATATTCTCTTTTTTTCTGTTTATAATTAAGTGCTTGGGTTCTCTATTTTATTTGTGTTTTGGTTGTAAAAATAGCGTGCGACTACCATCTTATTCGATATTGTACAAAATCGAAGGCATCAGAATTGGAAGTGCTCAAACGAGCAATGAAAACAGGTGAATGACTGGTCCACACTCTGTCTCATGGGCTCAGCTTTCACTTTAAGCCTATTTGTAACCCATTGGTAATTTGTCCCAAATCCACGTGATCTACTCTCGCGTAAATCTAGCGAGAATATTCTTAGGAACCAATAGTCACTTACTGCTTAAGTTACAAGCGAGAAATATCATGTTGAGTTCCCTGGTACGGCCATAACAGACCACTTTCCGACCAGCCATACTGAACACTGAAACAAAAATTGACGTACCCAGCGAATTCTAATTTGTTAGAGAGTCTGTTCCGCAAATGTTGCTGATGTAGCCTGAGTCTTCGGTGCGTTATCGCAAAACTCTAGTATCTCCACAGATTTTAGCAGTCTTTTTTTCACCACTCTATCACTACGCCTGTAAACTCGTAGCCACTAATATTACTATACGACAACCCTGCCCAGGATATCTTTTCAATTGCTTTAGCCGTTCGGTAGTGCTAGGTATCTTGGTCACTATAGCAACCACTTATCGCTGGGGTAGAATTAGTCAATCTGTAAACGTTTCTTTTAATCCGCTTTCTTTTAATCCGCTTTCTTTTAATCCGCTTTCTTTTAATTTGCAATTTCTTTTGACCAGTAATTTCTCTTAAAACCTAACATTGGTTCCGCCACAAAGTTACTTCATGTTCACAAAGAAAAAAGGCCAGCCAGAATGTGCTACCACGAAAATTCACATTATGCAGGGTAAGTGAGAGAGACCTTAAAATGTTTACTTCGCGTGCTGAGATGACTTGAAATATTACTTGAAATATTATCAAGAAACCGATTTGTTCTAAGGTTAATTTCACCTCTACCAGTTACCCCGGATTTGAAAGTAGCACAAAATGAAATTTCCGAACGTTTTCCTACATCTAGTGGTGACATTCCCGCGACATTATACGAAATTTTCAACGGCCCATCGGGCTATTTTATCCGGTCGACGGTTAGAATGCGCCGAGCTGAGCAAATGGAAAAGTCTCTGTGCAGAACAAATTCCCTGTTCTTAGAAGATCATAAATTTCACTTGAAAGATACCAATTCTTCTTAGTACCGTAACTGGCTTGTAAAATTCAATTCAATGGCATACCAAACAAGTTCCCGCTTCAGTATTTGTTTTCAATTGCTTAATAATCAAGACGACAACTTGTTTTTCCGATATTGCTATTGTTCCATTAACTTTGATTGCGATGTACCATCGCAGCAAGTTTATTCCTCAAAGCATTTAACTCCGGGCACAAAAACTCGGACATAAAATTGAAATTCAGCCATCGATTCCATGCACGGCTATAGGCACGTATTAGTAATGAAAGGCATGCGGCTTGAAATGGCTCAGCTTCAAGAGTCTATTTAAGTCTTTGGATTTGCACATTTAAGTCATTTTAGGAAACCACTACCAGTAACTCCCAAATACACAATACACATATCATAATGTCAGTCCCAGCTAAATTTACAGGATTCGCCATGTCCCAAAACAAAGACACCTACAAACAATCACGTCTTGTTGAGTACGAGCACAAGAACGTCAACCCAACTGATGTTGTTGTCAAAAACATTGCTTGTGGTATCTGTGGTAGTGATGTCCACACTGTCACCCAAGCTTGGGGTCCTACCACCAGAGATGACTTGGTAGTTGGCCACGAAATCATTGGTCACGTTGTTGCCGTCGGTGCTGATGTTTCCGAGTTTAAAGTCGGCCAAAGAGTCGGTATCGGTGCTTGTTCTAGCTCTTGTGGTACTTGTGCCAGATGTGTTGGTGGTAACGAACAATACTGCTCTAAAAGAGTCGGTACTTACAACTCTGTCGATGTCCACTCTGAAAACTACAAGACTCAAGGTGGTTACGCTTCCCACTCCATTGCGAACGAAATGTTCGTTTTCCCAATCCCAGAGGGCTTACCATCTAATATTGCCGCTCCATTATTGTGTGCCGGTTTAACCACATACTCTCCACTCGTCAGAGGACTTGGTAAGGACGCTAAGGGTAAGACCGTAGGTGTTATCGGTATTGGTGGTTTAGGTCACTTAGCTATTCAATTCGCCGCCGCTTTAGGTGCCGAAGTTGTTGCCTTCTCCAGATCTAATGCCAAGAAGGAAGAAGCCTTAAAAATGGGTGCTACATCTTTCATCGCCACTGGTGAAGAGAAGACTTGGCCCAGCACCAACGCCGACAGATTCGATTTCATTTTGAACTGTGGTTCGGGTGTTGACGGTATGGACTTGAACGAATACTTGTCAGTCTTGAAGGTTGATGCTAAGTTTGTTTCCGTTGGTTTACCACCAGTAGGTAACTCTTTCTCAGTCTCTCCATTCAGTTTCTTGGGCCAAGGTTCTTCTTTCGGTGCCACTTGTCTTGGTAGCAAGAAGGAAGCCATTGAAATGTTAGCACTTGCAGCTGAAGGCAAGGTTAAGCCTTGGATTCAAGAATATCCAATCGGTTCTGAAGGTATTGCCAAAGCCTTTGAAAGTCTTGAAGACGGAACAGCAAGATACAGATGTGTCTTGACTGACTTTGATAAGGTCTTTAACTAAACTTTCGTCGCCACATATAGTTAGATTCAGTCTGAAGAATTCACTCAGAGTGAAAGTATATAGTCTCTTCGAAACTGGATGATAATTTATTTTAATAAACCAAATAGATCAGCATTATTGTATTATCAGGTTTGAAATTGCACAACTCCAATTGAAAGGATCTGGAATTTTGTAGCCAGGTTGTCGTACATTTATCACAATTCATGAGCTTGTTCCTTAATTCTCTATGAGTATTGACATTGAGAAAGGCTTGCAATCTTACAAATATTTTCATAATTTTGTTCAAATTCTTCCAAAATCAAGTGTTTTCGTTTTAGGTAACACAAATCGAAAATTCACATAAATAACTCTCAAATACCTTCAAAGATCCCTTCATATTTCATATTGTAAACCTCTATTCCAGAGACCGAACCTATAATTGAAGATCTGGCCCCTAATAATTAACACTTATTTATGTAAATACCCTGACAAGTCAATTCTAACATATAATCAATAACAGATAAAGGACCTATATTTACTTATTAGTGATAGGGATGGTGAGTATACACTATTCAAATCCCGTAGAATTATCATATCTGACTTGGCTTAATAGTTAGAATGACGAATCTTGATAGTTCAGGATAGTGAGTTTAGGACTTATTCATAAATATGGAAGTTATCACTTTACTAAGCTGAAGAGGCTTATAATGAAAGTGCTATCCATAAAGATTACTACTCATTGTTGAAAATCGAATTCCCCTTAGATATCAAAATCTATCTATTATTCTTTTTAGAATCCAACCACAACAATTGAGAGATCCAGACTATCATATTTCACAACACTAAATAATCTCATAAATCCTCTATGAATCGTCCAATCTAATAGTATAGTAGTATAATATAATATCGGTCTGTGAATTAGGGATATGGTCCTATATACAACTAGTTTGGCTAGGTATAAATGGAGAACATAAACAACTTGTGGTTGTAAATTTGGTGATCCATTTTTGCAGCCAAAATCGCTAGGAAATTACAACATTTTACAGCCATGAAAACCAATACAACTAGTATAAAGAAGAGTGAAAACCTAAATGAACACAGCTAGCTATATTATTTTACTACTGTTGAGCACCGTCTTCTTGAATATCTTATTTCTTCTCTTTTGGGTACTATTGATATTGTGGCATCAAAAAACACGTCTAGATGTTGTAACGATCTCTTGTTGATGTGTATACGTTTTATACATGCCTTAATTGCATTATATCCTCTGTTTGACATTACGAAACTTGTTTGTTGGGTTATAAAACCATTTGCTTTATTGGGATCAATCTACTTCATAATATTAAGGGAGCCACATCCTGTGATGACGAAGATAAGGAGAGTTTATAGTGGACCGAAGGCGAAAAAAAAGAAGACTGATGCTAATAAGACTAAGATTTAAAGGTTTCTTGGAAACGAATGGAAGAAACAATCTTTCTAAATTTCGATTGGTCTATGGGACCAAGATTTAGTAAGATCCAAGAATCTCAAGGGGTCCTTGAATGAAAGGAATTTCTTAATGTAACCGTCAAATTTTACTCTAGTGAACGAAGCCACCACATCAATAAGTTTTATAATGGATGTCAACGAATTTTCATCATAATATATTTGTTTGAGTCTTGGTCAACATCGATTCCTGGTTCTCATTGATGAAATAATATCTCTTTCTGAATTACTCTTATTGCTTAGCAGAACCTGCTATTGTTCGGATCGTCTTAAAAAACAAGCCGTGCTTCTACAATTTATACTAGAGAAAGAGAATACCTGCTAGCATATAAATTGTTCTGTATCAAAGAGATTCCAAAGTGTTTGTTCCTGAATTCTCAGTCAATTTGCCATGGTCTCGAGCCCATAAGATCGTATCTATTGCTGCGAAATCTCTATTGTTACCCTTTGATATGTTGCCAACTCCTTGAAACTTCCTAGATCTCACTCGAAATCAGAGTTAATACCAAACAGACCAACTTCTAGCAACTTATCATAACTTCTTATCTCTTCTTTATCTTTTTCCATTCAACTCATCACCCGTCAAACTCGTGAATTTGAAAACGTTTTTTGGTTTAGGAAATTTTGAAGATGAGTATCAGAAGTGAACCAGACACCACCATCAAAAGTGTATAACTAATATGCTCACTCCACATTCCATAATACCGAGTGATCTGTCCACACTCGTGGATGGAGAATTTTCAGAAAAGTTTCATCCAAAACCAGATATTCAAATCGATTTGACTAAGTTGGAAGAGTTGATACTAACAGATCCGCTTGAAACCGATATTTCTGATATAGAAACTGGTGATTTGATTGATATCGATCATACACTCAATCCTAGCTATGCTTTGGATGACCTCAAACATAACTTGAACGATTTAGCCCAACCAAGAGATAACAAAATCTCAGAATCAAGAGATAACAATCCCCTCAACAATACACACACAACAAATGAATATAGTAATAACCATAACTTGAGGGAAATTTCACTATCTACAAAGAATCTTACTTCATCCATCAATGATCAACATTTGAATCAGATTTCTCCATTTTTTCAAGTAAGCCAAACTAAATATGGCGGAAGAGGTTGTTTTGCATCAACAAGTATATCGAAAGGAACAGAAATCCACAACAGTTATCCAATAAGTACAACCATCTCCAAACCGTTCAAAAAAGAAGTTTGTACCAATTGTTTTCACTACGACAACGGAAAAACCTTAACGACAAAAATATCAAAATCTTTAGGGACTAAGCAAGTTTTTACACTCTTCTTTTGTACAGAACAATGTAAACAAAAGTTTACAGACGAAGATTTCAACGAAGTTTACACCATTGCTCTTTTAAACATTGAAAAGTTCTATCTCAAAGGATTGAAGAAGCCAGAGGAAGATTTGAAGGTTCCTTCTCAAAATGTTTTGGAGGTTATAGATGAAGAGTGGAGCAAAGTTGCAGTTTGGGAAACAAACATGTTATCTATAAAACCAATAAAACGAATAAATGAGATACCAAGAATCTCGGAGACAGAATATATTGATATCAAGTACATTGTTGGAGTACTTTTCGAGTTATTCAAGTATGAAAATCAAAAATCTGACGAGTCTAAAGGTCTGTTAAAACAATTACTCTTCCCTGAACTCACCACTGACGAATCATCCCAGGTTGAATTGAATCTCTTTACACTTCTTCAATCGACGGAACTTGAAAAAGTGGTCAAATATCCATACCTACTCTACTCCTACATCAACATGTATAAGTTTATAAAGTTGACGAGTTCGGAAGAATTGCAGCCATTTATAACTTCATCGATAGTCAGGTCAATTCTCGGCAAAAACCTTTCCAATGCATTCGGGATTTGGTCAGATACAACATGTGAAACTGAAGATAAAGAATACTTTGGATTTGGCGTGTTTCCTTCTTCTTCATATTTCAACCATTCTTGTGATCCAAATATCAAAAAGACTAGAGTTAAGAACAAGTTACTATTCAGAACCACACGAGATATCGAGAAGGACGAAGAGTTGTGTATCGATTATGGAAACTATTTAAATGAGAATGTGTTGAAGAGAAGAGAAGAGTTAGCGGAATGGTTCTTTGATTGCGGGTGTGGAAAATGTGAAAGAGATTTGGCTGAGATCAGTCTTAAATTATGATTCTCCTCAATGACCATGTGAATTATCCTAGATCCATTCAAGTATTGAATCAGCCCGGCAAATAGCCTTGCAAACTAAGCATATTTTAAGGTAATTTACTACCCACAGATCATCTTGAAACTCTATCATATATATTACAGAAGGAACTTATAATGATTCTATTCATGATTCTATTCATATAATACAAAAACTCCATAAATATCTCCATTCAATACTAGAACTTCCCTCATTAACCACTCTTAAACTGTAAAATCAAAGTCATGGTAAAACTTTTTAAACTCCTCACACTCCTCAGCTTCCTTCGGTCTAGGCTGGATACATTTATCCCAACGAACTCTCTTCTGCAAGCCTAAGGTTTGCGCCAACACTCTTCTAGGGAACTGTAAATCAACACTCTTGGAATGTTCGGTTAATTCACAAACAAGAATTGTTGTCTCTGATTCGCTCCTGAACAAAGTGAACAGGATATAATCCAGATTATTTGTGATTCTAATGAATTCAAGGTCCTGGGGTGAATACAGTTTGAATTCCAATTTCTGATTCCGTTCGAACCTTTCGTTATTTTGCGTAGCCTTGTCGTGAACTGCAGCGATGAAAGCCTCTATCGCATCTTGAGGAATTGGAAGAAATTGGATATGATGGTGGATATTGGTGGAACAGTTGATCTCGAAGAACACGAGTCTGTAGAAGGGTTTATTGGTCTGGAATGTTCTAACCAAAGTCTTTTGGTATTGGTCGATTTCTTTAAATACTGGAGAGTCGGTGATGTTAGTTCCTTCGTGACGAAGCGTAGGTACATGTTCAATTGGAATTATGATGGCATGGCCCGAGAAGTTCAAGTTCTTATTGGCACGAGTTAGGGGACCTTTGGCCACGGTAAGGTATGAATGTGTCCCTATAGAGATAATCATATGAGTCTCGACTTTTGGGTTAGATAAGCAGAAGAAGCATTGTTTGGGGGAGATTTTAGGTCTCTTAGGCATAGGTTCGTCAAGAAGAGATGTAGTAGATACTTCACCATCATTAGGCGAACTTTCTAATTGACGTTTAAGTTGAGTAAATGGATTTTCCGTCACCTTTGGTACCTCGGTATCGAATTTAGACATCCCAAATGCATAAAACCACTTCTCTCCCGAACCTTCTTGTCCCAAACTCACAAACCTCGTCGTTTTGTCCAGACCCGACCATTTGAACGGTAAACTTTCGTAGAACTTTCCATATTCATGGCCAACACAGAAATGGTACCTCGGCTTAATTTCCTTCACGACATCATCGATCAACTTGTCACCAACTAATGATAATTGTTGCTGTTTGGCGATAGCGTAGGGCCAGTCATAGGTCACCAAAATATCGATTTCTGCAGTATTTTCCTTGACCAATCGTATTATCTCGTCTTGATGGGTCTTAGTTTCTCCCACGACATACATAAATGTAAAAGATCCCAGTTTGATGGTGGTGACCAAGTTTTTCAAGTATGTCAAGTTGGTCTTGACATCGACACTAAGAGAAAGAGCCTCAGTTACGCCCTCAGGAATTATTTCATTGGCAGCCTCGCTAAGATTCTCCGCCTCGCTAAGATTCTGCACCACGCTGCTGATTCCCAGTTGTCCTCTGGAGAAATATGTACGTCCAGTCAACTCAGTCTGGGGAAGTTGTTTGACCGACTCTGGTAGAACATCTCCTAGCAAGAGAGTTGCTTCAAACGGCCCGTTTTTTTCATTTTGCAAATTGGATTTCTCCAACACCTTATCCAAGTTGGTTGGCGAAGGGTTGAGAATCAAGAATTTAGTCTTTGTAGCCATTGGTGTTGTGGGTAGTTGGCGATGAGTTGGTTGAAAATCAAATCCGGTTATATTTGGTTGAAAGTTCCGGTCCATTATTGAGAATGCCCTCGGAATTGCGATACTATTTCCGGTTATTGTTTACCTTTCAAACATCAACAAATTATGACAACCACTTTAAACCACAGTATGACTGAACCAGGTGATACTAGTATTAAAGTGTTGGTACGGGTACGGCCCTTATTGCCCCGTGAACTCACGAGTGATGTCGAGTGTCTTGTTAGTATGCCAGGGAACAATCTCACCAAGATTCGTCTTCCCCAACTTCCCTCGATCCATATGAAAGAAGTTAAAGTAGAGACCAAAACATACAAGTTCGACGAGTCAATATGGTCATACAACAAGGAGGATTCACATTATACCAATAATCAACAATTTTACAACAAAACCGGATTAGATATCATAGACCATTTCTTCCAAGGATATAATGTTTGTCTATTGGCATATGGACAGACCAGTTCTGGAAAAACCTTTACCATGATGGGGGACAAATCGGAGCCTGGATTGATTCCGCTAATTATCCGAGATATTTTGAAACAGAAGGAGATTCTAGTAAGTGAACGAATCAACTGTGAAGTGAGATTCTCATATTCGGAGATATACAATGAACAGGTGAAGGATTTATTGGATTCAAATGACAAAAAGTGTCGTGTACGGGAACACCCAGTTACAGGACCATATGTAGAGAACTTAAATGACTTTCAAATCAACACGTTTCAAGAATTCAGCAAGCTTTTGAACCAAGGTAACGGCAACAGATCTACCGCTTCGACATCGATGAACGACAGAAGTTCACGGTCCCATGCGATAATAACGTTAACCCTCAAACAAACAAAGTTCACTGAAGGAGATTCCGATACTTCACTTAATATAGGAGATGCAGAGGAAGAAATGATCTCTAGTATTAAGCTAGTAGACTTGGCCGGATCTGAAAGACTTGCAAAGACAAAGGTTTACGGGCAACAAGACCGAATGAAAGAAGGTTCTTTAATCAACAAATCATTAACGGTATTAGGACGATGTATCAATATCCTCGCAACTCAACCAAAGGCCATAATTCCATACAGAGACTCGGTACTCACCTACTTACTTAAAGAAAACCTCGGAGGAAACTCCAAGGGCTTCATGATATTCTGTATATCACCAATTGACTTTGAAGAGACAATGCAGACATTGAATTATGCCAACCAAGTGAAAATGATCAAGACCACTGCAAAAGCCAACAAAACCAAACTCTCTTCAACCCCAATTGATTGGCAAGAACTCCAGCGCACAGATCATGATGCTATTTCTTCGTTAAAGGATGAAATCAACCTACTCACATCCAAATTGCATAGTCTAGAGGTCGAAGAATCGTCTCAACACCAAGATAAGTTCACCAAACTAATGAACTTCTTTGAGAGAGAAACCAGTAAGGTGAAGTTTGAGAACAAATACCTCAAGAAACAACTAAATCAACAATCGACTCAGATAGCGGAGATGAATAAATTTATTGACTACATGACCCATGCATATAATCATCTCCACTCTGAATTTACAGACCTACAAGCCCAAACTTTTAAACAACAGAAATCACAACTAGTGAGTTCCTGTGAAGGTAGCGTCAACTTCATAGACGCAGAGCTAGCATTGTTTGATCCCAAGTCATTCTAATCAGATGAAGTTCGATACATGTTGACCAGTTGTTGGTTACTAAGATTCTTAGCGACTTCGTGATGATCTTGGCTCTTAGTTATTAGTGAGATTCAGTGAGATTTAGGGACCTATTGAATACTGATGTTATTTCGTTGCCTTGAACTGCCAAATACTACTAAATAGTTCATTCCATTTATGGTCTAAAACTCCTCCACATAATAAACCCACGATAATCTCAAATTATCCGAATATTTAAGGCTAAAATCATCTCCCAAACTCCCAAACTACATACTTTCTTTATACAAACTAACCTCTTGAGCCGCTTTAAATCCGTGAACTCTCAAACTACACGTATTCCAACCAGTTCAGAATACATCCGGGCATTTAACATAATCCGACATCCGGGAATTCTTTCTAACATCCGGTATTTTTAAAGATTATCACCCCGTAGACTAAATAGACTTGAATTAACGAGCGTAGATACCCATTAACTAGTCCTTATAATTGACCAGTCCACAATGACTCTTTCTCAATAATATCCCCACAAGCAACTTCGCTACGCTTAGCTACGATAATTCACGAGGGCGTCAAAACATCCGGGGCACTACCCCAAAAATGACTTGTCACACGTCAAAACGATTATCATTTGCCAACCAAAACTTCTCTTTAGCTTAACGATGGATTTGGATCTAGATACGATGTTCGGAACTTCGGTTCAGGAGGCAGTACAGGCTACCATACGGATGAATAAGCCTATGTTTGTATTTTTGACCAAGGGAGATAACGACTTTGAGTCTGTTGAGTTTGTAAGCAAACATCTTTTAAGTGAAGGCGAGATCCATGAAAAAATGGGACAGATCTTGCTGGATAAATTTGTGATGCTTAAGTTAGTTGAAGATTCTGTGGAGTTTGGGTATTTCAAACAGATTTTCCTGAATTTGGTGTTGCCCAGTTTCTATATAGTAAGAAAAGGAGAGTTGTTGAGTGTGATTTCTGGGGAAGACTCCACGGAAGCGTTAGCGACAGTTATTGAGAGGATCGGGGGAGAGACTCAAGTACAAAGTGGACCGGGAACTGAATCATTGCAGCCTAGCGAGAATATCCAAGCCCCTACTGTTCCAGTACACGCTCAAAGTTCAACAAATCAAACTCCAACTATTTTAACTCCAACTAATCCAACTCCAACCAATGCAACTCCAACTAATCCAACTTCATTACCAATACAACCACCAGTAAATACAGTTAACTCCCCTTCAGTGTCTCACGATCAGTCTGTCCGTGAACATTCCAAGGTTGTTGCCCTCGAAAGAAAACAACAAGCCGAAGAACGTAAGCGTCTTCGTTACTTACTTCAGGCGGATGTCAGGGAACGTGAATCAAGAAAAAGAGAAGAACTCGAACGGTTTCCTATGAAAGAGTCAAATTCTGAATCTTCGACACGTCAGAATGTTATCCGTGAGCACGCAGAATGCATACTTTCAATCAAGTTGTTTGATGGAAGCTCATTGAAACACGAATTTAAACCTACACAAACTCTAAATGACGTCCGCCACTGGTTGGATACGGAGACGAACGAACCGATCATTCCTGAAGCGTCCACGCCATCCTTCTCAACATCGTCTTTCCCGCAACCTACGCACTATGTGTTTCATCATCCTACTATTCCGCGAATCACCTTTACAGACGACCAAGAATTTAACCTGTTGCAAGAATTGGGATTGTGTCCGCGGTCCGCTCTCATCCTTAAACCAATTTATGACGACAAGTATTCTAAATCGTACCCCGATGGTAAAGTAGCAAACGGAGGATTGTTGAAATCAATGGGTAGCACATTAGGAAGAATGGGAAATGCGTTGTATTCGTTCTTCGACTATGGAGTTGATGACTATCGTAATCAGAGTGAAGAAATCAGTACTCAAAGCGAGGACTATGAAGGAGACCATACCCTTAATACTGGTGAACCGACCGACAACAGATTAATGCAAGAAGACAACTATATCCGGTCGGGCACTCCGCTTATTTCAGCTATCGACAGAGCAACACCCATAATCGCCCCAATGTCTCGTAACCGATCCACCGTTTCAATTCCACAAGAACTGCAATCTGCAGAGATGCCCAACTACAGCCGCTCTTCTACGCCCAAACTTAACCCAAGGTTGCAGTCTATGAGTAGAATACAAACTATTCACGACGATTCCAAAGATTCCAAAGATTCTAAAAAGGACACAGAAACGTACAACGGCAATAATGTGAATCTCAAAAAAGACGACAACCTTCCTTAATCTTTGTTTGACACAAATACTATTTATGCCTCGTATTCACATCCATAGTGGAGATCTAGCACTTGAAGTGCTCTTCTATAGGTTATTGCTCGCGTTAATTAATATATTTCATGTAATTTAGACTAGTAGTGAAAGCCTGGCGAGAAATCGAGGCTCTGTGTTAGGGGTTCTATTTTAATAGACCTTTTCTATGGCTCCATCAATAATGATGAGTTTCAAAGGAATTAATTACTATAGAAAAATCAGGAAAGGTATAAGAGAGATTTGATTTTGGGGGATTTTGGGGGATTTTGGGGGATATTTCTATAGTCATTTTAAGATTCCAATCGTCTTTGTTGCTATATTGTGGGTAATTACAAGACAATATTATCGGAAATTTGTATGTGATATAATGGGGGATATTCCGGTTGGCCTGGATGTTCGCTTAGTTAGTAGAGGCAAACTTGGTCAATATTCAACTAACTGAATCTACCGATAGGCGTGTACTGCATATAACGAATTATTTAAATTGCAGCTAAATACTGAAAGAACTAATCGTTTCGCTCATAGGTATCTCTGGTTTCTGCTTATCAGGGTGATAATAAATTATTGGTACTCAGTGACCTAGTTAGCAGTCCGCATTGCTATTCTTAGTTATTCTTGTCGGCAAATGGTGATATTCTTGCAGCCTAGAACAATGAACGTAGGGAAGTATTTAAGAACTCACTCACTAATAATACACTAAAGCTCGCCGAAGTTTATCGAATGCCACTAATACTCACTAATACTCACTAATATTCAGTATAAGTCACTCTATAAGTCCCTAACATTCATTGATAACCATTAATATTAAGAACGGTTCACTAAATCTAACTAACATTCATCAATTTGCACGTAATCTCCACTAATTTTAAGTACTTTCTGGGCTCATTATTCACTAGGATCCACTGGGGTCCAATATGACTGACTAAATCTCCATTAATGATTACTAAATCACCCAATGTTCACAAATATTCACTTTTTCAACTCTTCTATTCGCTACGCTCAGTATTTCCTCGTTTAGATATTTTTGACGCGCACGGGAAAAACAAAACCGTCTTATACACAGGACACACAGATTAGTAAGTTACTCCCCAGAATTCATAATTCATAATTCAACTACGATAAACCATCGTTTAGTTACATCTTCCATCATTGCTAGTCTGGACAATCGGCAACATGGAGAAAATGCGCATATCGAATCTAGAGGGCCTTCTCAAATTTCCCGGCTCTCTTAATCAAACAATCCCCGATGCCTCAGTTTTGACTTGTGGATGTTTGGTGTCAGAGGCGACGTTTATCAATGAAAGCTCGCCAAAGTGTCCTACATGCGGAAATCCTCAAGTGACAATCCTCTCCGAAATCAAGCCGTTGAGAGAACTCTACAAAATCGTCCAGCAGTTGAATCTTCAATTAAACTCCACACAAACTAGACGTAGATCGTCTTCGAAAAAGAGTATACGGCTTGGATCCATGGATGAGGGAGCCAAGTCCATGGATTTGCTTAGTTTGTTCTACAAGTTTGCTAAGGAAGAAGAATATTCCGAAAAAGACGTCAAACCAGATACAGAATCTGACCATGCAGTGGCTCTGCCTATTGAGATCAATAGCAAACACGAAGCACGGTTCGGAAGCTATCAGCGACCCTCAAATACGCTATCGCTGCTTCCCACGTCAAACATCCACAACCCGTCAGTTTCGGTCTCGCCACTGCAATTTTCCGTAGAGAAATCACTAAATACGCCTCCAGCCCTCAGAGAACTCAACTATGAACAGAACTTATTAAAGAGTTTGAACGAACTGAAGGAATATAACTTCAGTAAATGCTTTCCGTTCCATAGGAAAATGACCACTTATTCCACCCAGCAGAGTAAGTTTAACATCGCATCCATGACACTGTCCATGTTGAAGAAGACAAGCCGATTTACCGGTAGCAGTATAAAAACGTATCTTGACTTCAATCTTGGTGCCGAGATCACCAGATTTGTGCTAATAACCGAAAAGAGGTGGGAATTGTATGAATGTATAGTTCCTACCAACGAAGTGGATGCCAGCAATATGAAACCTCAACTAGTGTGTTGTGGAAAACTGACTGGAGAGTACGGTGAGAACATGAATAGTTTGAATGCTACTCAGAATACCGATCTGGTGACGGGAGAAATCATCGTCAGAAACAATTTCAATCTGAATAGTTCCGAGGTATACTCCAATGACGGTGATATCAAGAAAAGATTGAAACTGTGGGACTTCTTGGACTGTCAATTGTCGAATAACTATTTAATTATTTCCGGAACAAAGGGGGTAATGCGTGCTTTTAATGTTAACCGTATGTCTCCGTATGGTTTTGGCCAGCCGGTTTATACCTACATCACCAATTTTCCTATCAGATGCATTGCAACCACACCTAAAGCTTCTTTGATTGCATGTGGTATTACTGCTAGAGAGAAAACTTCTGGCAAAGAACAGCCTTTCATTATCTTGCATAAAATGAACATGTCTGAGGACAACTACTTGCAGTCGGTGGAGCCAATTACAATCACGAGTCCTTATAACGATCCCATCAAGATCATCACCTTCAACGCAGAAGCAACCCATTTGTTATGTTGTACTGTGTGGGAGTCACGATATTTGGTGATAAAGTTGCGCAGCAATAAGTCATCTGATAACTACAAGCGGCCCCGGTTGATCTGGTCCGATGTTGTAGCAAATGCCACGCGGCGGTTTAGAGCAAAAGGCGAAAATGATACGTTTGTCGAGTCCGTAGAAGCAGACAACGAGTTGATGATGAATGATGAAGGAATTACCGATTTGCAATTTGGGGCAAAGTTTTCCAATACCATATTTCTTTCGTCGTGCTCTCTCCGGTCGCGGCCACCAGCGGTGATTCGCTTAGATGGAGCGTCGCTCGATGCTAACAAACAGTCGACAGTTTCAGATAGTTACAGTATGAGTAGTATTGAAGAGGAGGAATATTCCAGCATTATTTCTTCAGAAGTGGTGATGAAGGTTTCAGAAGTGGGTTCACAAATCCACAGATGCGCCCTCTCTCGCCGTGGTGACGGGATCGTCTTTATCAATAAAGATGGACAAGTTCTCTTGGTCACTACATCCAACTTCTACACGAGCAACCCCACGCCAATGACAAGGAAGGTCACTGTCCTTCTTGGAGAAGTAGCTAATGCTGAACGCTTCCCTGAAGCGGCTTCGGTTATATTTTCCTCCGATGGAGGGAAAGTGTTTGTTGTTGATCGAAAGGGGATATTTACAGTGTTTGACTTCACTAAGGGAATTCCTGGCGAAGACGTGGACGTAGTCAAATGCAAAATCATCAATATCTAGGAGAGAACTGATTTTGGGCCGATTTTGAGGGGGAGAACATACCTATAATCTTGGATATGAATCAGTTCAAGTTCTAGTTGATTTTAAATCAAGGACACTTGTCAAGAGCTGTTTCTAGACGTTAAATCTAGACGTTAGACGAAGAGGGTCTGGCGAGTCAGAACGTCTCCACTACGTCATTTCTCTGGACTTATAAAATTGGTCCGGGCACGACGGCTGCAAAATTGCAGCCATTAAGTTAGAAAGCAACTTAAATTAGGATTATTAACAAGGGTATGGACAAGTGGAAGTGAGTGGTATTTCCAGTACTAAGCTTATAAGCCTCCTAGCATATTTACCTTCAGGACCACGTCAATTAGAGCAAAATATCCCATATCCCATATTCAACTTTTCATATAGAGACTATTCTCGTTAGTTCGAGGAAAAAGTTAGTTTAAGGTTACTGAATATCTGAGATACGATACATAGTGGTACTAGTCAGACATTAGGGACTTTGACGAAGGTTGGAGGTATATGTAATACTGCAAGTTAGAGAAGCCTCTTCAGAAGCCACTAGAGAAGCCACCAGAGAAGCCACTAGAGAAGCCACCAGAGAAGCCACTAGAGAATCCACTAGAGAATCCACTAGAGAAGCCACTAGATAAACCACCAGAATAGCGTCTAAAAAAGCCTCGCTCTCAGCAACTCTAGTGGCTAGTGAGTGACTAAAAGGCCCCATGTGCCCTTCTGCGTAGACTCTTTTTGATCTAACACATAGACATATTTTCTAGCTAACCAGTATTATAACTAGCGTAACTATCCCCATACACAGTCACTACTATAGTCACTACTATAGTCCCCATTACAGTCGCATAACCACTAGCTCTTTCCCTATATAGATTCGTATACTCGGTCGTTCCCCTACCAACGCCACACCAATTTCTTTTTATTCATAATCACCAAATTTTTCCAACCATCGCATAACTAACACCACTTCACCAACGGAAACCTCATAGTCGCCTCATATCTAGAAATGACCGTCCCACCATTAAATGAAAGTGCCTTGGAACTCATCGGTAACACTCCGTTGATCCAATTGAACAGAATCCCCCAATCTTACGGGATCAAGGCCAAGATGTACGCCAAAGTTGAATTATTCAACGCTGGTGGATCCATCAAGGATAGAATCGCTAAGAATATGGTTCTTGAAGCCGAGAAACAAGGCAGAATTAAGCCTGGCTACACTTTGATCGAGCCAACCTCGGGTAACACCGGAATTGGTTTGGCCCTTGTGGGTGCCATCAAAGGATACCGTACCATCATCACCTTGCCAGAAAAGATGTCTAATGAAAAAGTTTCGGTATTGAAGGCTTTGGGAGCCGAAATCATTCGTACTCCTACCGAAGCTGCCTGGGATGCTCCTGAATCGCATATTGGTGTTGCCAAAAGATTAGAGAAGGAAATTCCAAACTCCGTCATCTTGGATCAATACTCCAACGTCGCCAACCCAGACGCTCACTACTACGGTACTGGTTTCGAAATTTGGGACCAAACCAACGGTAAGGTCACCCATCTTGTTGCAGGTGCTGGTACTGGTGGTACCATCTCAGGTATCTCCAGATACTTGAAGGAACAAAACGAAAAGGTCCACGTCACCGCAGCCGATCCAAAGGGTTCCATTTTGGCCCAACCTGAATCTTTAAACTCGTCTACTGAAAGTTACATGGTTGAAGGTATTGGTTACGATTTCATTCCTGACGTTTTGAACAGAAAGGCTATTGACCACTGGATTAAGACCGACGATTCGGAATCGTTCAAGTTGGCCAGAAGAATTATTAGAGAAGAAGGGATTTTGGTTGGTGGTTCTTCAGGTAGTGCCTTACAAGCAGCTTTGGAAGTTGCTAAGGATTTGACCGAAGATGATGTTGTCGTTGTAGTTTTCCCAGATTCCATCAGATCTTACTTGTCCAAGTTCGCCGACGACGAATGGATGAAGACCAACGGTTTCAAAGTCGAAGAAAACGATGAATCTACCAAGTCTGACGACTTCTTGGAAAACACCACCATCGCCGAATTGGTTGCCGGTAAGGCTCCTGTGGTGACTGTCACTTTATCCGACACTGTTGACAAGACCTTCAACCTTTTACACTCCAACGGTTTCGACCAGTTGCCAGTCTTGAGCAACTCCGGAAAGTTGGTCGGAATCATCACCTTATCCAAGATTCTCAAGTCCTTATCCACCAAGAAGATTCAATTGACCAACTCCATCTCGTCTATTGTTATTGACTTTAGAAGATTGGCTGATTTTGAAAAATCCTTCACTATTTCCAAGAAATCTGGATTCACCAAGAGATCTTACGAACCAATCACTTTGAACACCAAGTTGAGTTTGTTGAACAAGTTTTTCGAAACCAACTCCAACGCCATCATCACCGATGATGAATACAAGCCAGTTCAAATTGTTACCAAGGTTGATTTGATTTCTTTCTTGACAAAGAATGTCCAATTTTAAGGACAGGTTAAGGGGAGTTATTAGAGCGTAGACTTGGTGACTTCGTGGCTTCGTGAGATTCTAGAGATTCTAGAGATTTTGGAGTGATTCTAGAGATTTTAATCTACTATTTTCCCTAGTGTGGTTCTTCATAAAATATAAAAGCTCATAGACTGTAAATTAATGCATACTTATAAATAATACATATAACAGGATGTAGCGGCTTGGTGTCGAGTCTAGTGGGTTTGGTGATCATTAGCCACCACGCCTCAGTGATATAGCGATCTAAAGAAGGATATACTTATTTTACAGAAAGAGAATATCGATAATATACAGAGAGCGAAGCGTAGGACAGAGTCAGTATAAGAGACAGAGTCAGTATAAGAGACATAGTCATTGTTAAAGAGTCAGTGCAGAGAGTTCAAGAACCGAAGAGTCTGCATAAATGTTTAACCGTAGGTCATTAAGCTGATCTGCACATATTTGAATCAGATCAGATATTAAATCAGAACATTTCATCTCTAGGAACTTCAACAAATAAGCTCCCAATCTGCGGAAATTGGGGATCTAATAGTCTCCAAAGAGGCCAGACCAAGGAACTTAATGATGAGCTGGAGCTCAGTGGCTTCTCCCAGATGATGTTTTAATAAGGAACTTATAACGAACTCAAGGACGAGCTTAATACCCTCTCTCATAACCAAGTCACTACGCTCCATAATGACGAGTTTAATGACTCTTTCATCACTTGACTCTCTCATTACTAAGTCGCTACGCTCCTTAGTAATGAGCTTAATGATCTATGAAAACTTCCATCTATTACCACAGTTTTCACACGTACAAAAAGTAGTCAACGGTTCATCAGCAGATCTTGTTTGCATTTGATAGTAACTCACCTTTTTGTGCTTACACTTCCCACAAGTGAATCTATCGGTGACAGCTCTCTTCTCCGTGGCACCTTGAGCATCAAACAAGTTTTGTTTATTCAACTTTTCAATCTCCTTTTTCAAAGCCTCGGGTGCCATTTCATTCGGAGACATCTTGGTGAAGACGGAGGGCAGAATGCTTCCTGATAAGATTCTTCCCCTGAGGTCTGGATTCTTCTTGTTTCTGAGGTTCATGGTGAATGTTCTGAGTTTGTTTCTATAGTTGTCGTTGACTGCCAGGTATTCGCTCTTGAACACTTCGCTTTCGATCTCGGTAGCGATGGTGAGGATGTGGGACGACTTGTCGTTACGTTCGATGGCCAACGCGGTGTACAATGCGCTGACACTGGCGTTTCTCGTGGAGTTGTCGTACATGTTGATGATGACGCCGTCAATCTTGGGATTACGAGGATGTGTTGGTTTGTTGGCTTCGCTGGCTCCGTTTCCGTTGGAGGTGGTCTTAGGAACACTAGGAGGAGGCACCACTGCCGGGGCCTTCTTTTTGGAATTCTTTTCGTGTTGTACGGCATCTCTCCACTTACTGATCATTTCCTTCACTAAACTATTGATCTCTCCATTGTTGTTGGTTCTGAACTTATTGACGGCAACACCGACCTTGGTCTCTCGCAAGAGTTTTTCACTGGGACGAACACCTTCTTTTAAAATATTGAGTAACTTCAAGATGGTGACATCGTCCAGAGCCTTTTCAAGGTTGGACACGGTGGATTTGATTTCTTTGGTGTCCATGGTTAGAGGGTTTGATAGTTGAAGATGAAAAATTTGTAAGTGCGAATGAGTAGTCGCTAAGGAGCGTAGCGACTTAGCGACATTCTCGGCTTGTAGTGACCTAAGTCAGTAATTAGCGGTTTAGAATAGCCACTAAATGACATCTACCTCTACAGTCATTAAGACATTGTGTTTCTACGCTCCTTAGCACCCCATTAGCTTCCCCATAGTTCCCTTAACTCTACAACATCAGGACCGCAACAATTTTCACGTTGGTTCTCAAAATCGAATTTAAACCGTTTCAAACACTAATTCTCATACTTCTTACTATTACACTCACACACAATCTAATATCATGAATAGTACTACTGTAAATATAGGGAAGTTCCCGTTCGACTACACTGAACAACAAGTGTTGGAAATCGCAAAATCTGTGGGTCCAGTGGAGCTGTTGAAATTAATGTTTGATGAGATGACAGGGAAATCCAAGGGGAATGCTATAGTGAAATTTAAGGATGCAGAGACAGCGGCGTCGGCGGTTCGTAACTTGGATTATATGACACTTCCTAACGGAAGGTTCTTGAGATGCACATTCACCAGTGAAGCTGCCAGCGCCAGTAATAACGTCGAGAAATTACCTATGCTTCCATTGGGGGTACAAATAAATACCAACCAGCTGCCGAACCAGACCATATCTACGGTGGTGAGTAGTATTGATGCCAACAACGCGTTGCAAGTGTTGAAAGATGCCAAATCCATGACTGTGGAGAATCCTAGACTCACCAAATTATTGTTTGATAGTTTCCCCCAGTTAGCACATGCATTAGTGGAGTTGACTTTATTGACAAATACAAGCAATAGAGATCTTGTAGAGTTGACTTTGAACAAGAAACAGATTCCATTCACCGAGGTTACTATTGACCACGCCAATTTGTTGCGTGAGGTTGCTGGTCTTGGAGACGAGGATATTTCATCATTAGACGATGCAAAGAAGGATATTATCATGACATTGAAGGAGGAGATCAAGAAGGGCTCATTTGGACAAGTTGTGTAGAAGATAAAGATAAAGATAAAGAAAAATGTGCAAGAGCTACGAATCGGTGTTGATTGTGTGAACATAAAGAACAAAGTCACAAATAAGTTAAAATTTAATTATAAAGACTTAAGCGTACACCAGCTTTATCTAATAATTTTAAAGACTCGAATCAATACAAAAAGAATGCAATATTCACCTTCTGAATCGAAGCGAATACAACACAGAAAGAACTACTTTGTCAGGAATACCTTTGGATTTACATTATCGTCAGGTTCTGAGGTGAGATATTTGATATCAACAAGACTACATTGGCAACATTACGGAATTAAAAGGATATTCTACAAGTAATGTGGTCCAAATGGTGTTTTTAGCCTTCAATGATATTCAAGAATGCAAGATTTAAGATCAGACATTCAAATGCATCAAACATATATTGAGATCCTGCCTCTAGTCTTCAACGATGGGAGATTGTTGATGATAATTAATGGTTCTGAAAATTATTGATTCATACAATTATTGATTCATACAATTATTGATTCAGACAATTATTGATTCAGACAATTATTGATTCAGACTGTTGCGATTCAGACAATCATCGATTCAGACAGTTAACGATTCAGACAATTAACGATTCAGACAGTTACGACACAGATCGATTATCAACCACAAAAAACTACTGAAATGTGTCGCGTCAAAACCAATCGACATAAACAAGCTACAACTCCAATATCACATGAATAGTGGCGAAACTACGACAATCCCCCAACCTTCAAGATTGGGAAAGAACTACAATTGCGATTTTAGCATCCCCTGACGCTGCTTGAAATGACCCTTCTCGAGTACTCAACAGAAATTTGCTCAACAGACAAATAAGCGGAGTATTCATAAAAGAAACGGCGGAAACCAGCGGAACATCAGTCCACCCAGACTCACCAATGGCCGCGTATCTGAGCAAGATTCACCAATTATTCTGATCATATCTCCCATTATTGTTGGAACAGAATTAACGTCAATTCACCAACAATACATAACAATTGGTATACCACGAACATTACGAGTATGTTAAAAGCTAAAACTCATCGACAGTTCCTGTATCTAGTTAGATGTCACCGTAGTCTAAATCAACGGTCTTGCCTGCTGCAACTCTCTCCAACTTTATAAATTTTGCCTGTGATATTTCATGATTTAATGCTCATCACTGTCGTAAATATAAATAGACATACTTCACATGCACAAAGCTGTAAAGCAATCCTGACTACTCAACGTATGTCAGCGAGTATATGTATGGCGAAATTCGTCGCCAATTCACGGTAATATATTCACCGATTCATTGAATTATCACCAAAATGTCGCGACTTAAAACCAGACAAGAGCTTATTGAAGAGTACGAGAGCGAGTTCCTTGACCTCGTCTCGATGACCATCGATGTTGATGGCTCAGACAAACGCTTACATTACACCAAGGATATGGAAGATCCTCCACAACGCCTCCACTTCCACTTGCCAGAATATTGCACTTATAGGCTCTCTATAGGGTACAAGGTCAAGAAGAGACCGTTACAGGAACTCACCTACGTGCATGAAGTGAGGAGGCTTGGAATTGCAGTCAACTCTCGCCGGGAGTTAATCGCCGCTGAGGCTCCTGTTAATGACGACGATAACCCCGTCCATTTCAAGACGTTTGCCCCCACTAACTTACCAGGTGGAATAATTGTTCGAGGGAAACATCCTGCCTCTGCTTCGTTCTTGGAGGGAAACAAGACATTGTACACCTGCAAAATGACTATTGAGATCACGAAGAAGTCGGCGAAGCCCCGTATGGGCGGTTATGGAGCTGAGTGATGAGTGATGAGTTGTGGTGGTGGTGGTGGTGGTGGGACCGGAGTTATGTCGTCACGACATTGGCTTGTTTGGGTATAATGTCGTCTCAAACCTCACGAGACTTGAGTATGCGATTAGCGTACCATTAATTGCGGTCTGAGGTGGGAGTCCTTAGAATCTGCTTTGTTACGACGATGACGTCGCTGAATCCATTCCTGACAAATCTCAAACATCTTTTCTTACCAATTCTCAATGCATTCCTGTCCATTGTCAATTAATGTAGTCCGATGTCGGATTATTCTCTATTATCACCAGAATGCTTGACATTTTCTTAAATATAATGAATGTCTTAGAAACTATCCTTCAAGACTAGCTGTAGAACAATTAGCCTTAGAGACAGCCCGCAATTATTTCTATTTGCCAGGCTCGCTTAGTCCCGCATTCCAGCTTCCTGTTTATTTTCTAGATAGCAGTAACGTGACCATTAAAAATTACACAAAACTCATTCCGTTGCGGATCATGTCTTTAAAGAGCCTAAGGGAGTTCACTTTTAAGAAATTTTGAATCACCAGGTTAGAAGATACTGAAGAACCCAACAGGATTCTACTAGACAAACACGACTCAGACCCCTTTAGCTCAACAAATAGACAGGAGCCCACCAGAGCGAGTTATCACCAACCAGAGAGAGATATCCCAATTTCCCCCACATCGCCACTCCATACGACTTAGACTCCACACCAATGAGTTCGCCCAAAAGACGAATGGAGAAGGATGTCATGGAACTCATGATGAGTGGCCATGACGTTACCTTAATTGACAACTCGATGCAAGAATTCTTTGTCCTTTTCCGTGGACCCACTGACACCGCATACACGGGAGGAACTTGGAAGATTAGAGTAGAGTTGCCCGACCAGTATCCGATAAAGTCTCCCTCTATTGGGTTCATAAATAAGATTTACCATCCAAATATCGACGAGACCTCCGGATCCGTCTGTTTGGATGTAATCAACCAAACTTGGTCCCCGATGTTTGGCTTGCTAAATATTTTTGAGAACTTCTTACCACACTTGTTAAGATACGCAAACCCTAGTGATCCTTTGAACACCGAGGCTTCAAATTTGATGACCAAGGATGAATCAAAGTACAATGACACTGTAAAACGGTATGTACAACAATATGCAAAGAACATTACCATCGATACAGAAGAAGATGACGAGAAGAATTATAGTGAAGATGAAGATGACGAACTCAGTGACGTAGGAAGTTTATCAAGTGATGATGAAGAAGCAGCCGGTGAGCTTGATTTGTGAGCTTCATCCACGATACTCTGACGCATTTATTTCTTGAGTTTGCATTCTATATGGTACCGGACTACCAGTTTAGATTTTGGCCGAAATATGAGATGATGGTAGTAAGATAATTGACCAGGAACCAGAAACCAGAAACCAGAAACCAGAAACCAGAAACCAGAAACCAGAAACCAGAAACCAGAAACCAGAAACCAGAAACCAGAAACCAGAAACCAAAAACCAAAAATCAGAATACAGAATACCATAATACAAGAATACCCGAAAACAGATAATTAAGAACACCAGATATTTACACTCCAATATTGACTAGAATATTGGACAATAATTACCGGAATATAGTAACTCCTAAAGATTCATATTTTATACCACCGAATATTAATTCACTACCAAATATTTCGATATCAATTCTCTCCACCTCCTAAATAAACCACTTCTAATATATTTAAGATAATTCGTGGCGATCTAGATTTGAACTCTAGACCAACTCTCTGGTTATACCAGAGATGTAGAATTTTAGAAAAGTATAGAGATATCTATTAGTACAAATGTCTAGAGAGTACTGTAGTAAAAGTTATATAGTGAAGCTCTATTAATGAGAGTAATGTTGATGAGCTAACGCCACAATTGTTAATAAAGCTTATAAAACCCCCACAAATGCCTCTCACTCCCTGAATAGCCCCTGAATCATGCTCTCTCTCTCTCTCTCTCTAGTAGTTCTCCCACTATACCTCTTTCTCATTCTTGCAACCATTTAATTATATGCAGTCCACAAATATACTAGAACAAACTCATCATACTAATCTTCCTTATCATCGAACTACGACATAATGGCGCCTGCTCAAGAGATAAAAAAAGAGGTTGCCGAGGAGGAACCTATACGAAAGAAACAAGCTATTAGTAACGACGACTTATACCGCCGATCAAGTCAATACGAATTCTGGTCGTTCACAGCAGAATCGCTCCAAGAGTTAAGACAGAAAACAAACCAACATGGACGGGACAAGAGTGAGCAGCTATTTAACCATGCATTAGAGTCTTCTAAACAAAAGTCACCGGAAGTGTTTGAGAAATATCCCCTGGAACTTTGTGCAGAATCGTTGCTCGACTATGTTAGCTGTGAAGAGGAGACCAAGTATCTCAACTTCTATAGTCAGAATGTGATCAAAATTTCCAACTTTTTCAAGATGCCCACTCAAGTCAAGGCGTCAGCGATCTCCTTCTTCAAGAAGTTTTATCTCATGAATTCTGTCATGGAGTATCATCCTAAAAACGTGTTATACACGTGTATTTTCCTAGCAGCAAAGTCTGAAAACTACTTCATATCCATAGAATCGTTTGTGAAAGTGTTGAAAAATACTACGCCTAAAGATATTTTGGATCTAGAGTTTAATGTGCTACAAAGTTTGAAGTTTACGTTGTTGGTACACCATCCGTTCCGTCCTCTCTATGGATTCTTTCTCGATTATCAAGCTGTTTTATTGCATCCTTCACCTTTGATGTATGATGTTACGGTTGATACATTGGGCTCGGTCTACGATAAAGCGAAGAAATGGCTCAATGACCATGCGTTGTTGAGTGATATCATGTTTCTCTTCTCTCCTCCTCAGGTCGCGTTGGCTGCAATGTATGATATAGACAAGAGAATTACCGACAAATATTTAAAGAGGAAGTTTCTCCATGATAATCACGAAAAAATGGACACAATAAAGGAAGAAGTGAAAGTGAAGGTGGAGAAGGTGAAATTAGAGGAAGATGATAGTCTACAGGACGAGAAACCAGAACCAAAATCCGAATACGCCATACAACGTGAACAATATGAAACCATGGTAAGAACTATACGTAAATGTATCAAAATCGCCAAACAATTGCCCCAGGCCACTCTTGAGGAAAGTAAGGAAATTGATAGAAAGTGCTTTTTTGCATTGAATCCTGGCAGAAAGATTGAAAAACGCAAGACGAAACTTATGAACCCATCACCACCAGTAGAAGTTAAAGAAGAACAGCTGTAATGAAGTCAGAGAAAATAATTTGACTACAAGAAGAGATAGCCTTTCTTCTTATTAAACAGACGAAAAGATCATTAGATACTGACTATAAAGAAGAAAAGGAACATCAATACATCAAAACATCAAAAACGCTGACTCTTCATCAAGTTAACTCATACTAGCTGGATCACTACTGTATATTTAGTGACTGACAATTTCAACCGTAGTGAAGAAGATTGAGGACCAAAAAGATTTAGCTCCAAAGTGAAGTAACAGACAGCAATGAATCGATTCAATATTCATCAAGATTAGCTGTTTTCTACGAAATAAATATCCTAAAGATAATTTATCAACCAGTTATGTGTCAAATACGCATATTATGAGAACTTGTATATCAAATCAAGGTTATCCAGGGTTTATGAGTTAATGTTATCTTAATTTTAGTTCAATTTGATGAATATTTCTTTAATTTGACGAGTCTTTCTTAATATTGGTGATTCTTCTTCAATATTGATGGTTCATATCTTTAAACTTGTTCAGATTCTCAACTTATCATGATCTCAATATAATACGTTTTCTTGTGTCTCTTACATCTTATTTACTTGTAACTATATACTATCTATAGTTAGTCTGGCCACCAGAAGCTCATTAGAGCTTGAGAGATCGTCAATAAGTCTCTAAGCTCTTTAGTAACTCGTCTAAGTTCTTTGTTAGAACTTGAAATGGTCACTAAGTCGCTACGCTCCTTTGTAGCTCCAATGCGCATAATCCAGAATAAGAAATATATTCCGCTCGACTACAATTTGCATTTTATATATCTCTCTTCTTACAGCAATGTCGTACTCAAAATCGTACTCAAGGTCGCTAATCCTTACCAAGAGATACTCTACAATTGATTCGTCGCAGAAGGTTCTCGCCAGCTTTAAAAATCCCGATTTGATTCGAACCAATGGATATATCAATGGAAAATGGGTTCCAGGAAGTGAGGGTGCTACATTTAGCGTGAGGAATCCGGCACTAGCTCCAAATAATGGCTCTGAAATAGCACAAGTGTCAGGAATGTCGTTGGATGACTTCAATTCTTCAATTGGCCATGCCCACACCTCATTCCAGACGTTCAAGAAGACTACGGGCCGGTTCAGAAGCGAGATTCTATCCAACCTCCACAAATTACTCCTTGACAACAAGGAAGATTTAGCCAAATTGATTGTTCTTGAGAACGGGAAACCGTACGCAGATGCGCTAGGCGAAATTAAGTACTCGGCATCCTTCTTCCAGTGGTTTGCCGAAGAAGCTCCTAGAGTATATGGAGATATAATCCCATCATCCTACCCAGGAAGTCGGATTTTGACTATCAAACAGCCAATTGGGGTGTGTGGGATCTTGACTCCATGGAACTTTCCCTCTGCCATGATTGCGAGGAAGTTGGCGGCAGCCACGGCTGCTGGATGTACTACCGTTATCAAACCTGCTTCGGAAACTCCATTGTCGGCGCTTCTGATGGCACATTTGGCGGAATTGGCGGGATTTCCTCCAGGTTCTATCAACGTTCTTCCTTCAGAAAACACTGCTGCTGCCGGGTCCTTAGTCTGTGAACATCCTCTAGTGCTGAAGATCTCGTTTACTGGGTCTACTAATGTCGGAAAGATATTAATGAAACAATCTTCGAGCACATTGAAGAAATTATCATTTGAATTAGGCGGAAATGCTCCATTTATAGTGTTCGAGGATGCAGATATTGACAAAGCAGTAGAAGGAGCAATTTCATCGAAATTCAGATCCAGTGGCCAAACTTGTGTGTGTGCAAATAGACTCTATATCCACGAGAAAGTGTATGACGAATTTGCAGAGAAGTTCACTAAGAAAGTCAAGGAAACTACAGTGTTAGGGAACGGTTTGGCTGAGGGTGTGACCCATGGCCCTGTGATACACGAGAGATCCATGGGCAAGGTAAGATCCCATATCAAAGATGCGTTATCTAAAGGTGCAAAAGTCTTACTTGGAGGGAAGCAACGTACTGATATTGGAGAGAACTTTCATGAACTCACGATTCTAGGAAATGTCACCAGTGATATGGCGATCACTCACGAGGAAACCTTCGGTCCTATAGCTCCATTGATCAAGTTCAGTACAGAGGAAGAGGTAATTCGAGCCGCGAATAATACCGAGGTCGGGTTAGCTGGCTACTTATTCTCTAAGGATATTTCCAGGGTCTTCAGAGTATCGGAGGAATTACATTTGGGGATGTTGGGAGTGAATACGGGTTTGATATCGGAGGCAGCAATGCCTTTTGGAGGTGTTGGAGAATCTGGATTTGGAAGAGAAGGTTCAAAGTACGGGGTTGATGATTATCTTACTATAAAGGGGGTTGTTATAGGTGGATTATAGTGAGAGTCGCTAAGGAGCGTAGCGACTTAGTGACGTTCCGCTTTTGGAGATCATAGTAGTGACTTCGCTCAGCTTCTGGAGATCATAGTAGTGACTTCGCTCAGCTTCTGGAGATCAATTTAGGGACTTCGCTCAGCTTTTGGAGATTAATGACGTTCAGCCTCTTTTAAACTTCTGGAGATCAACTTAGTGGCTTCCATAAGCTTCTAATCAGCATATGTATATCTACTTAGTGATTTCCTAAATCTATATGAACCAATTAACTGTTCTCTTCGTTCTTAGTTCTCAAAAAGCTGCAAATTATCCAATTTAATAGGTCTCAGATTGATATATATATATTTATTCGCTATATGCAGTACACGAACTTCAGTTGATTCAGCTAGTGGCATATTGACCAAACTTGCTTGTATCAACTGAGTTAGCAACTAGACTAACCTGGCATAGCTCCTGAGAATCATATACAAATTTCCGGTGATATTAAATTGTAATTACCCACAATGTTCAGCATGAAGTGTAGATTACATATTTTAAGAGCTTTGATTTATTGATCGCGGAATTCAGAATTAGTGATATTTAGTGGAGCTAAAAGTAGTATAAGTGGAGATTAGTGCTCTCTCAGTGAACATAAGTGACTTATAAAGAAGACTAATGAGATTTAATGAATCAATTGTGAATTTTTTAATACTTCGGTACTTTCCGTATTCTTTTTAATGAGATTTAGTGATAATGATATTTGGAAATATTTAATGAGAGAAAACTAGTAAGATTGCAAAGTATATGTGAACTAAAAGCAGATTTAGAGAGACTTGATGAATTATTACAGTTTCAATTAGTACGCTAAGCTCAGTATACTAAATAGACTCAGTGGTTCAGGATTCTGGAGAGTAGAAACAAGACAGAGCGCCGCACAAACAATTTGCGTTATCAGCACGAGTTCCATATTATTGTCTGATAGTTATAAGTAAGTTTTCTGTAAGAATAGTGCAATCGGACATTTTCTCAGCATGAGCTCTAAAGAATTTTCTGATCTGACATTATCAGCACCACATCTAAAGAAGTGTCTGATTGTATATTCGTTCATTCGCTATGCTCATTCACTCATTCACTCATTCACTCATTCACTCACTCACTCTTTCATACGCCTTCATATCTATATTTCTCACCTGCTCAAAGGTCTCTACCTTATGATTTGGAATCTCTACTCCCTCCACCAACGAATACTGATCTTGGTTGAATCCAAGAATCTTGTTGGGATTCTTCATACTATAGAGAGACTTGATATTTTCACCGATAGATGAAATATCGGATTTGTTTTGGAGCACGTTTTGTAGTTGGGTTTGAAGATCTGCAATCAGTCTCTGATCAACAGAAGTTGTGATATCGTCATCGTTGTTGCCCTGAGTACGCAACTCTTGCAACTTGGCCGTGGCATCGAACTCGTCGTCACGTATTATAATATCTTCAGATTCCTTGTATATCAAAGCTTCTCTCATCAAATCCAAGTTTTCTACTAACTTAGCGCAACTGATGGATTTGAAGGTTAGCGAGAAGAGTCCTCCTTCGGCAGTTATGCCGTTTACGACGGAGGAGGGAAAGTTTTTTAACGAGGCTGGTGTGTCTTCATACTTGGTGGATGGTATGGATTGGTGAGGTCCTTTTGGGGTTAATTTCTGTATTTTGTATGTACTTTTGACCATGTTGGTTGTTGTGTAGTGTTGATATGGAGTGTTGATGTAGTAGAATTTGTACTGAGAAATGTGAGAAATGTGTGTCGCGAAAAACATAAGTAGTGTCGCGACATATTTCAGAGAACTAAGTGGGCGAATGTATTAGATAGGTATATATTAAGGCACAGACTACATAGTCTGGTAACTATTAGAGAGAACGTCTGGTCACACGAGAGAATTGATTAGGGGCTGTATGGTTTAGAAAAGTTCCAGCCCATTAACTCCATGAACCGTCTACTAGTCTCACGCTCCTATTAGTCTCACCCTCCAACTAGTCTTCTTTCTACTAGTCTTGTTCCTACTAGACTCACGCTACAAATCTGTACAAGAATATACGTCCATTAATAAAGTTAATTTACACTTTCCCAAAATATGTTAACTCATTTGATAAAGTTGAGTGTCTTCCAGAGGGTGGGTCTTCCGAGTCTAAAATCTTGACTAAGATATCCACCTCGGATAATACCTGAATCTTATCACCAGGAATATATAGCTGTTCCTAGAAATCTATCTTTGCATGATCCTCCTTGAGTAAATCGAAATATAGTTTATATCCACGTTAAATTAGAACTCATGGTGTAACAATTAAAGATAATAAAATCACACAAATCAGACATCAATGTCAAAAACAAACGATAGTGCTCTTAATTGGTTGTGTTCCTAGTCCGTTTCTAGTCCACTCTCATTTCATGCATTATTTGATCCAGATCTCTTGTTTCTCCTCCAGGTCTCTTGCATCTCTTCTATCATGGCTTCCAGAGCTCAAGCCATGTCCAGTGCTTCGACCAACGATTCTTCAATCCCATCGATCAAACTATCAATTTCTTCAACCTTCAAGCCACAACTCAAACTGATCAATTTTCTATATTTATACATCTTTGAATCAATACCAAAGTTCTTCATACTATGGGTGACTTTGTTCATCAACTCGTCTCGCTTATATTGCAACTGAGTGAGTTCTACTGCATAGTTGAACTGTTCCTCGTTCATTAAGTCGTCATCAGTATCAACACTTTTAGATTGATCGATTTGTTGGAGTTCGTTTGATTGTATAAGAGCTGAAAGTTGAGAGATTTGGTTCTTCTTGAGTATGATAGATAAGGTTTGCTCTTTTTCTTTCACGTCATTGTCAAGTGAGTTGATTTCGTTCACAACTAATGCCTTTCCTTGAGTGACATCACTTACGTTTTCAATACCCGATCTTGCTAGTAATTTCATAAAGTTAGAGAGTAAAGATTGATTAGAAACCTGCTTATCCTTTAGTTGAGTGGTAAGTTTCTTTTGATCTTTCTCTAACTGGAGTACTTCTTGCGAATAAGTGTCAGATAAAGAGTTTATCATGCCACTAACCATTGAGGATAAGTCTGTCATCAGAAGTTTTGAAGAGTGTGTTGAGTCAGGTTTTTTAATAATATTTCCTTCGTCATCTAGCTGTGGAGGGTTTGGTCGGTGTGTTTGATGAATAGATTGTTCGTATAAGCGTTTATCGTGAATTGGAGTACTTTCGACTGTTCTTTCGGAGATGACAGCCAACGGTTGATGTGTTTGTGAAGGGTACGGTATTTGGCTAGACGGATTGTTGTTCATATTTTGATGCTTTTGAATAGGTGTGGACATTGAGTCGTATCCTTTGAGTCCAAAGTTTTCAATAAAGATATTCTCCTTGTTGTCCTCAATTTTGATAAGTGTTTCCAACTGGGATTTATCAATTCTTGTCGAATTCAACAGATCATCTTCATCGGCCTCGTCTATTTGAATGGTAGTGCGCTGAGTATCTGGAGTTTCGACACCATTTGAATAATGTGGTTGTACAGGAGTGGCCAAAATTTGATACTGAGGATCCACATGTGGTGGAATCATATCATTATATTGTGTTGTGATAGAATGTGATTGTTGAGAGTGTGGTCTTGGATCTTGCTGAATATGTGATTTAGGAGCTTGGGGAGGAGGGAGCAAGTTACTCAGTTGAGTTTGATTAGTTTGGTTTCCTTGATAAGACATCTGCGAGGGCTGAAGTCTTTGCATTGTGCTAGATTCGCTATAATCCGGTAATATTTCAAGTTGTTTCATTAAAGATTTGGCAGTTTCCTTATGAATATTTTCAAGATCATCTCTAGCACCATGATCTAAGACAAAGCGAGCAATTTTGCTACTTCCAGATCTTGCTGCTAAATGCAAACAGGTGTCTCCATTCACGTCTTGATGATCAATAACATTCTTTAACAAATCTATTTGTTTACTAGGATTTTGACTTGAGAGAGATGACAACTTATTCAAAATGTGGTTGAGATAGTAACGCAAGCTGTCATGCTTTGATTTCATTTTCGAGAACTGACAAAGATAATGCAACGGAGTTCTGCCGTTTATATCAGTATTTATTAAACACAATTCCAAGTCATCCAAAACCTTGGGGAAGTTTTGGAGTTCAAAACAGTTATTGAAGGATACTAGTTTCGATAACGGGTTCAAACCAAAGTTATTAACCACCAAGGGACTTGCCCCTTTGCTAAGCAATATATGGATCATGTGGTAGTTTCCAATCGACGCTGACCAATGCAAGGGGGTATGACCTTCATCATCAATTGGTTCGTTGATATTAAAGTCGTAAGGGGGGTTATGAATAAAGTATGGAATTTCGCCATTGTCCTCGCTAAAGAATTTAAGCAACTTTGAGGCATAGGTGTCGTCCTCGTTACTTTCGGTTGGAACTGCCATTCTGCTTTTAATTGATTGTGAGGACTCGTCAATTGAAGATACAGAAGAATCACTGTCTTTAGCAATTGGTCTGGAGTTATCATCTAGTGACCAGTTTGTTTCATTTGTTGATTGCGAAAGGGATGTTTTAGGAGGGTTTTGTTGGAAGTTTCCGATGATTTGAGGTTGTCCTAAAATTTGAGAACCGTTTGGCGTAAATTGCTGGTAGTATTTCTGTTCTTGTGAGTCTTGTAGTTGTAATTGTTGTAATTGTTGCTGCTGCTGTTGTTGCTGTTGTTGTTGCAATTGAAGTCTTTGGAGTTGTACTTGATAGTTTTGGAAATCATTAGGTCCTGTTTGAAGATGCTGAGGATGTGGGTGTCCGATATTACCATTAGATGGTATGAACTCAGCGTGTGAGAATGTCGGTGGCATTTGATGAGGAGGAACTTGATGTTGTTGGATCTGCTGTTGTTGAAGTTGATACAATTGTTGTGGCGTTGGCTGTTGTGACTGACCTTGCGATCCAGGCTGTCCTCCTATAGATCCTTGTGAGGACATATAGGAGTCTTGCCGTGTGACTGAAGTAAACGAATTCATATGTGTGAGATCTTGGGAGTTATCAGGGCCAGGTTGAGAAGCTTTCTTTGTTGTTCTTTGTTTCTTCGTTGGCGTTTCCTCTGGCTTCTTTACCTTCTTTGTGTACTTTCTTTTTACTGGCGTCAGACTGCTTGCAACCCTGGGTGGGATCTGGGAAGGATCCTTTACGTCGATGTAAAGTACTGGCGCCATTTCTGCTGTAACACCGAAACTTTCGGCCAACCGCTGAGCGTCCGGTAACGGAATCCAAGTTCCTTGGAATCTTCCAAACCCACCTTGAATCTTTTCGTGTAACCCTTGTTGTACACCTTTTTCCAAAATCTTCGTACGTTTGGCTTTGGCAAAGTTACAGCATTTAAGAATCTGTGTAGCGTTCACCCAGTCATCCTTACATCTCCTCATGATGGAGTATTCTTCAAGGTTAGACTCATACACCTCGGTCTGTAAAGTTAGTAAGACGCGTTCTATTGGTTGGCAGGTACTTAATATTGGAGCGATCGGAGGGGTTCCATGTATGTCATATGAAGCTTGTTAAAAATACTAGCGTTCACGATTGGATGGCAACAAGCCTCCTTTTTCAAGAACTGCTAAGAAGTGCTCGATATGCTCGGAATATTTACATCAAGTAGATACAGACGAGCTCTTGTCTCTAAGCAAGGGAAGCTCACGTTTCTAATGACGCGCAAGCTGCTTAGCAAGTTGGTCTCCTGGTTGCCGCCCAACTCTCTCATCCCTCAAGGAGCAACATTCCAAATTTCTTCCACAAAAATCCAATACTTACACTAGAATATGTAGCTCGAAATACCCTGGGTTCAGTAGACATGACAATTGAAACGTTTCATATAAACCAACCTGAGTAGAAGTGTGGTCTGGATATTAGAAATTATCTAGCCGACCGCTTTTCTCAATTTTGGTGCGACCACTTTTTGATTTCTGGTTACGGAAAAATTTGACGCGTTCTGTTTTGTATATAGACGTGTGGGCTTTGGAGTTGTACAGTTACTGACTTAGCTGAGGAATTATTAGTGGCAGCAATTCTGTGGTAATTCCAGTACGTTTTGGATGACTACTAGAGTGATCTGGAATTGAAATTGATCTTTTTCATTACGTATTCATGAAGTTATTGTAAGATCAACAAAACAACGGAACAAAAGAACTAATTGAGCCAGCGATATGAAAAGAACCATAATTAATTCATAGAAGATAGCAGAGAAATGTTCATTGGGGTTAGTGTTTTCACTATAGCTTTTCGGTATCCAAAAATAGTGCCAATGGAAGGGCCACTTAGTTGTGGCATCAAATGTGCGACTATGGGCTTTATTGATATACTTAGAAGAGGCCACAGATTCAATAAACTCTAACTTAATTATAGCTCAAGTTCATACCAGTAATTGTATGTAACACACTACCCAATCCTTCATTAAAATCGTCTATGTTGTGGTTTTTTTAATCTCTACGAGCTAGCTAATATTCTTTTGCACCCATCCATACCGAGGTCTTAAATAATACTAACTGATTCTACGTTATAATTCTAAAAACTCATAATTGGTATTGATAATTCAGTTTCTTAAAAACTCCTTTACCTTCAGATTCCTAGGGTTATATAGATAAAAAGCATCTTAGAAATTCATGTTCCCTTAATGTGATAATATTCTCTACAACAATCCTTCTTCCTTCAACTCTGCTTCCATGGTTTTCACAGCTTTGCTCACGATAGCAACAATATTAGAGACATCCTCATCAGTGATAATAAAGTGTGGTGCCAAAGAAACATGATCTCCCACACCATGGTCACATCCCTGGTTTCCCATGACAGTAAGTCCCAAATCAAAGCAAACATCTTGGAATCTATGACAAATATCTAACTTCAAATCGAAAGACTCTTTAGTTTGCTTGTTCTTGACAAACTCAATGGACCAGAATCCACCAATCCCTCTAACATCACCAACAGTCTCCGAATCAGCCAATTCAAGTTGCAATTTCTTACCCATCGAATTACCCTTCTCAAAGATATTCTGATGTAAGCTCAATTCGTTTATTCTCTCTTGGATCTTCAAGGCCACTGCACAGTTGAAGGCATGGCCAGAGTATGTGTGACTTCCAAAAATGTATCCAGACCCTTTCACAAACGCGTCTCTGAATTTTGGCGATACAAGAATCCCAGCAATAGTAACATATCCTGAACCCAACACTTTCCCAATAGTCATGATATCTGGACCTTCCTCCGGAGTTAAGTAGTTTTCCCAACAGTTGAAGCCTCCGTTTGGACTGGCTCTACCGGTACCACACATAACCTCGTCCAACATAAAGACTAAATCATACTTGTTACACAACTTACGAATCCCTGGTAAATAACCTGGAGGAGGAGGACTTGTACCAAGCGATGATCCTGGCAAGGTTTCGACAGTCACACTTGCAATAGTTTCAGGATCGTTATCTAAAATAAGGTTTTCCAAATTCTCAAGTAAACGGTTAACGTATTGTTCCATCGTTTCACCTTCAAGTTTGTATCTATATGGATAACAAACGTCCATCTTCAAACATTGTTCTTCTGGTAATAAAATTGGTTTGAAATCTTTACCACGAGGATTGGATGAGATTGATAATGCTCCGATGGTAAATCCGTGATAAGACACTTTTCTAGAGATAAACTTGTACTTTTTAGGGTTTCCTCTTTCTAAATGATATTGTCTAATAAGTTTAAGAGCATTTTCATTCGATTCTGACCCCGAGGTTGTCCATAATGCCGCTGCAAATGCTCCTGGTGGAGAGTTTTTGATATAATATTCTCCAAGAGCCTCAGAATGTTTGTTGCCAATATAAGAAGGGTACGAGTAACTAGACACTTTGGCGGCCTCATTGATAATCTTGTGTACTTCTGGATCACCCCAGCCTAATCCTCCTACGGCTGCACCTGTCATACCATCAATCAATTTACTAGTTTTACCTTGGTGTTCCACAGTAATGTGGATTCCTTCACCATGGATAACATTTGGAGTTTGTTCAGCGATTTTAGCTTGGAAAATAAAGGAGTCTTGAGAGATTGTCATATTAGTTAGGTGAAGAGCTTAACACATTTAGATCTGTGCATTCCATGTCTATATATACCTCTATCTGTTATCTATGTGATGGAAATGGATGTCCTTGGAGATGGCAACCCGTCAACTGATAAGAAAATGCGCATTTGATATTGGTAGTGGCACGATTCAATATGCGACACCCAAACAGGCAAGATATGCGAGAATTGTTGTATGTGAGTAGAGCTAAGTCACAACGTTGAAGCTCGGGTTTGGTGGAAACCAGTCAATTTTGGTCGTATCCACCACAAGGTGTGGATTTCTGGATAAAAACTCAGCTAACCTTTGGGTCATTGTCTGGCCATTCCATTTTTCGCAGCCAACTTCCTTAATTGGCATCCCTAGCCGTTCTATAATACATCCACTAACCAATGAGCCCATTATGGCACCAATTATCCAGTCTCCCTTCGTCAAAAGGAACCCTGTTACAAATCCTCCGCAGAACGAATTTCCACCACCTGTCACATCAATAACCTTAGCCTGATCAATATGATACGCTGGGACGGAAAATTTATAATTATCAATGGTGTGCACATAACATCCGTTGGCTCCACACCTGATAAGAATCCCTGAGTTTGGAAGCCTCAAATACTTTGCAAATGTTGCAGCCACGTCTTCGACCTTTGTTGTAGCTTTTTCGGCTTGAGAAATGCTCAAAAGTGCACAAGCTTCATCGAAATTGGGTGTGAAAATGTCAACTTTCGCTAAAACCTCCGGCAAACCTGGCCAACTTTCCAGCAAACAATCTGCTGGTGAAGGTTCAAATATGTACACGGGTAATGAAGTGGTTGCCAGGTTTATTTTGTCAATAATTGATCCACAGCGTTCAATTGCACAGCAAAAGTGAAAAGATTTCGATTCCAAAAGATGACTAGCACTAATATCTTCATATTCGATTCTTTTACGGGGAGTGACTAATTTGAAGTTCCTAATATCGAACTCATCGTAAGCATTCACTCCTCTTGTGGTGAGTCGGGTGGGATCTTCTCTAAAAATCATCCCTGTACCCCACGAACGTAATTCCTTCTCAACAGCTTCAGGAAAATCGTTTCCTTTATCGATGAATCCTTTGATTTGCTTTCCAAGAGTGGCTCCTGCCACCATACGTGCTCCAATGATTGTGTATGAAGCACCGCCTCCGATAATGTCAAATTCCGGAGCTTTATTCATCAGAGAATGATACTGATTATCATCGATAATGAACATCCCAAGCGTAGTAAGAAGAGACATGTTGAGGCTGGATAAAGGAAGTCAAAACAAGAAGATTTTATGAATTAGTGAAAGAAATGACAAAGGACGCTATTGATCTCTCTATCTTTTATGAGATCAATTTGCGTAGAGACGAATTTAGGGAATACAAAGTGAGCTGAGACAAAAATAACTGAGAAACAAATGTCAATGCTATAATATCACAGTTTCCTAAGTGAGAGCTATTTGGAAACGATGAAAATGGATACTGTGTACAAACGGTTAGTGTGTTGAATCAGGATTACTTGAGACCGATTGGTTAAATTGAGATTTGCAAATAATGAAGAAACTAAGTCACCGAAGAATTAAATAGTTCAATTGATGCTGTTTGTATTCAATATACTGAATATATTAAAATTCTTGGTAATTATATGTTGGGGTGTCTTAATTCTACCGTAGTATCGGTCGAAAGATAAATGGAGAACAGAAATGATAGACAAAGGTTAGTTACGACAATTGAATAATGTAACTTTGAAGAGTTTCAGTGGAGGTCGACAGTGGTGCTATTTTAGTTGGATAAATGAGATCGATATAGTGTTTGTTGACTCCGGTTGATAATATGTCGCTGGAACGGACAGGTAACTGCTAAATGTGATATCAATGTCGTTTTCAACACTACTAAATGTCATATCAATTTCGAATTAATGTCGTTTTCAACGACTTAAATGTCGCAAATTATATTGAAAAGTGGAATGAGATCCTTCTTCTGGAATCTAGATCTTCATTGAAATTAGGGAAAGATATAGAAATAACTTTAATAGAAATAACTCTATGCAAATAACGAATTCACAAAGTATTTCAAACAAGACACATTGTTGGTATTCAAGTGGTTACTGCATTACTGTATAAAATTGATACTGTAACTACTTTAAATATTCCGCGAATAGAAGTCGGGCCCTAGGAGTTATAATGAAGCCGACCATTAAAATTGACTCACCGATTATTGTATAAGTACCCATTAAAATTGTTTGAAAGAAGTTTGGCAAAGTCTCTAACCCATACTATAGCAGATTTCTATATTTCCTTCTAGAATTACTTATCTAGCACGTCCTATATCTAAACTGATATATACCGAGATTTCGGCGGCGTTATAACTTTGATAGTCGCATTTATTCCGAGCCTGCAGAGAAAACGTTCAACGAAAATCCACACGTAAAATTGAAGTTCCTACCACACGCTGAAGAGTCTGTTGATCTGGACCTAGAATATATCGAATATATATATATGAAATATCAGCTTTTCTAATTGCACAAGTGAAGTTAAGAAATTTAAGCTGTGAGTTTGAGAGGTTTTACGATACGTGGAAGAATACAGATTACAAGAATCTCAAGCAATTCATATACTTGCTGAAACACGTTATTACATAGGAGAGTCCATACTGATCACGCTACTTGTTTTTAGCAACTTATAATAGTAGAGACTTATACTACAAGAATTATTACGAAGGATCATATTTTACTTCGCCACGACCGGAAGTACTGGAGCAACGAGACACCATCATACACTGAGTTATTTTCCTACTACCTAACTGAGTTATTTAACTACCTCATAACTAACCTTCAACGTACTACAAAGCTACAACCCCCTCGTCTAGTTACAGTTTCTGACTAATAAATCACTGAAGTGCTTTGATCTGTTCTAAAACACGCTAAATCATAAATTCACACACATCCTACTTACTTATATTCCACTATGGCTGTTAGTACAAGTTCTGTTGCAGGGATTGTGGCGGGCAAAAATCCATTGGAGTATTCGGTAACGACTCCCTATACCCTCTTTCTTTTCCAAGCAATTTTCATCATAATGCTCTGTCATCTCATTCATATTCCCATAAAACGTATACAACAACCAAAAGTTATAGCTGAAGTGATTGCTGGAATAATATTGGGGCCGACTGTTATGGGGCGAATCCCTAACTTTACAGAAACATGTTTTCCCAAGTCTTCTTTATCTGGACTTATTCTCTTTGCCAATATTGGTATCATATTATTTTTATTTATCATTGGAATGGAAGTTGATATTCAATTTATTCGCAAGAACTACAAAATCGCATTGAGTGTTGGATTGATCAACATGGCCATACCATTTGGATTAGGATGTGCTATTGCCAAAAGTTTGTATGATCACTATTCAGATGAAGACCAAATCAAATTCACAACGTTTATGGTTTTTATTGCAGTTGCCATGTGTATTACTGCCTTCCCTGTGTTGGTTAGAATTTTGACTGAGTTAAATTTGATTGGTGATCGTGTTGGAACAGTTGTTTTGGCCGCAGGGATCACCAATGATTTAACTGGATGGATTTTATTGGCATTGGCCGTTACCTTGGCCAACTCTTCAAAACCAGTGAATACGGTTTATATTCTTCTTCTTACAGTGGGATGGTTCTTGTTCTTGATCTACCCAGTAAGAATTGCAATGAAGTTTTTATTAAGAAAATTCACAAACGATTTAACAACTGGAGAACCTTCCCAGGTCAGTATGATGATGATCCTTGTTACTGTGTTCATATCAGCATTCTATACTGATATCATTGGAGTACATGCCATTTTTGGAGCATTCATGGCAGGAGTTATTATCCCCAGAGAAAATGGATATGTTATCAAAATTACTGAAAAGTTGGAAGATCTTGTACACATTGTGTTGATTCCTATTTATTTTGCAATCACAGGATTATCCGTTAATCTTGGTCTACTCAACACAGGAAAGGATTGGGGATTCACTATTGGAATTATTGGCTTAGCAATGGTTGGTAAGATTATTGGAGGAATGTTTGGAGCCAAATTGAACAAGTTTTTGTGGAGAGAATCGTTAGCAGTGGGAATTTTAATGAGTTGTAAAGGGATTGTTGAGATTGTAGTCTTGACAATTGGCCTTAATGCAGGAATTATAAACCAAAGACTTTACTCGATGTTTATTGTTATGGCATTGGTAACTACGTTTGCAACCACACCGTTGGCTCTATGGTGCTATCCGGTTGAATACCGTGAAAAGAGAAACAGATTTATCAAGGGAGAGATCAACTGGGATGGAACTCCAAGAAACTTGGAACCTACTGAATCACAAGAAGTCGAAGCCAACGAATCTCACGTAAAGCCCTTGAATGAGTATGAGATTAAAGAATTAAAAAACTTCAAGTTCACGAAATTGGTACTCTTGCTTAATAATATTGATACAATTTCATACCAAATGGCTTACATCAACATTTTCAACCATACGAAACCAAGAACTGAGATCAAGGCTATTCACTTGAGAGAGTTTACTTCTAGAACCTCACATCTTTTGGAGGCTTCTGCGTCTACTCCATTTGATGGAGAAAGTGAAGAAGATGAGAATGAGTTCATCAACGCTACTAATCAATTTGAATACAACAACTCGTCTTCTTTGTTGTCTATAATAAAATCTTTCTGTGACATGTCTGGGATGGTTTGTACCACCAAATCTGTTTTGTCGACGTTTAAAAATCACATTTTTGCAATCCATGAACAAATCACCGATCATTCCAACCTATTGATCACTGGAATCAAGTTAAACCAATTGTCAGTAGACAGTCAAAACTTGACGTTGTACAAACAACTTTACAGAGAGACCAAATGCCATTTTGGATTATTGTTGATTAATGATAGAGGTTCAGGCAAATTTGGAAGAGACGAATTGGTTAAGAATGAAAAGGAACCCTTTTTGAAAGCAGGATCCGATCCCATTCCAAATATTAGAGTCACAACTGAACCTACTACCCCTAACAATGAATTATCCCCAACTTCACCTGGGTTCTTATCCCCTCCAGCACACTCGAACCATCACTCTGATTCTTCCGACGAAGATAGTAAAGATTCCAGTTCGATCAACATTGAAGACTCTACGCATAAGACGTTGATCGATCTCAAGTCCATCAATCTTGTATTCAACCATAATGACATGTTGAGCTCTAGTGACTTGCTCTCCATAAAATTGATCCATAAAATCATTTCTCCTTCGCTCGCCAATGTGAATATCTTCATAAATGCGGCCAATTCGTCGCTTTCTACCTCTGACAAGTTCACCAAGAAGATCACCAGCTTGTTCAAATCAAAGGTTCCAATTGTAAAGGTTGAAATTCACTTCATCAAGGACGACAACTTTTCTTGTTGTATCAGAAAATCCAGCAAACACTTGGAGAACCAATTATTTGTGATTGCTAACAATGGCGAGAGAATTGTAGCAGGAAGCTCTGCTAATGACAAACTATTTGATACTGAGGTGAACGAATTGGTTAATTTGAGTGTTACTGAAGGTTTCCATGTATTGGTGGTGAAATCCGGTACTCGTACATAAATTGAGTTTAGGAAGGTACGTTCTCGCAGATTATGAGCTATAATTATGCTGGCATACTGAAATAGTCTCTCTCTTCTCTCGCTCGCTACCATCGCTTGTTCAATGACTCGCTAGGACTCTCGCTAGGACATTTGTATCCATGATATCCACGTATTTGATTTGCGTTTAATAATTTATTGCTTTAACATTCACAAAATCCAGCAAATAGTAAACTCAGGACTAATCTCATCTGATTTGCTGAGGTTTAAAACGCTTTGACTCTGGAAGTAATGTTAGGGTCCAAATTTTTGATCTTCACTGTGAGGTTCCAAATTTTTGATCTTCAACTCTGTAAAAATCTACTAATAATTCATTAATATTTACGATTAATTTCCCCTAAATCTTTACTGATACTAAATTACCGCTCTTACCCCATTTGAATTCGCTTTTCTTAAATTTGATAGGAATTTCACACTCCCAGATATTTCAACCAAAACCTCAAGAGTCATCTGAAATTGTCACTAGTAAATTTTGGTTCTCAAATTGCATTTTGAATTTTGCACCCAAAAAAACTCCGTATAGACTTTTTAGACGGTGTCTCTCTTAAACTCCACATAATTGA
>Ga0065707_10081725_pt1 | contig 60705 bp, 43 predicted proteins | sample SwiRhicommuniRL3_FD_59094 | JGI IMG/M metagenome (GOLD analysis project Ga0065707, IMG submission 59094) | Switchgrass rhizosphere bacterial communities from Rose Lake, Michigan, USA - RL3 v2 (version 2) | ecosystem: Host-associated > Plants > Roots > Rhizosphere > Soil | place: East Lansing...
CGGCTCGCGATGGTGCCAGGCGGCCGCGTAGCGATTGACGGTCTGGTTGAACAGGATCTCGTTGCGATACGCGAGCAGCTGCGGATCGCCCTGCGCCGCCGCCCACAACATCGGCGCCAGCCAGATGGAAACCGCTGCCAGCAGCGCAAGCAGGCCGAGCCACCAACGCCAGGCCTGGGCGAACACGATCTGCGGCGTCCACTGTCCGCGGCGCATGAAAGCGAACGGAATCAGGATCAGCAGCGGGAGGAAGCCCACCCCCTTGGTGATGATGCCCAGCCCCGATGCCGCCCAGCCGATTGCATACCAGCGCCACGCCGGTCCGAGCAGGCAGTGACGCAGCAGCCCGTATACGCCGAGCGTCGTCCAGAAACACAGCACCGAATCGATCTGCGCCTGGCGCATCTGCCAGACGAACTGCACCGAGAGCAACAGGGCGATTCCCGCGATCAGGCCGGTTTCGCGATTCCAGAGCCGTCGCCCGAGATCGTAGATGAGCAGCACGCAACCGATGCCCGCGAGCACTGAAGGCAGCAGGAAACCGCAGCGTAGCGAGTGCGTGAGCTGCGTGCAGATCGCGATGAGCCAGAAGAACAGCGGCGGTTTATCGGCGTAGATATCGGCGCCGACCTGCGGGATCAGCCATTCGCCACTGAGCAGCATGTCGCTCGCGATGAGTGCAAACCGTGGTTCATCCGCCGGCCAGGGATCGCGCAACCCGAGGCCCGTCGCGATGAGCACCAGGGCGGAGCCGATCAGCCAGAACCAGTCCTGCCGGACATCCCGAGGATCGTTGCGTCCCGGACGCAGGATGCGATCGACGAACGCAGTCATCGAGCGATCCGCCCATCGAGGATCCATATCGACCCGCCTGCAATGGTCATTGTTCGGTGACGTCCACTTGCGCCGGCTTGCGCCGGATCAGCCACATCACGCCGAACAGGTCGGTGATGCCGACGAACAATCGATTGCGCAAGCCATACTTGGAAACGCCGCGGGTGCGCGGGCGGTGATGCACGGGAACGGAGATCACTTTGCTCCCCGCTCGCTGGAACAGTGCCGGCAGGAAGCGATGCATGTGATTGAACCGAGGTAGATCAAGAAAGGTCCCTCGATGGAACAGCTTGATGCCGCAGCCGGTATCGGGCGTGCCGTCGTTGAGCATCCGGCCGCGGACGCCGTTCGCCACTCGCGAGGAAATGCGCCGCAGCCAGGTGTCCTTGCGGGTAGTGCGATTGCCCATGACCAGCCTCAATTTACCGGGGCGCTCGCCGGGAGCCTGCTGCTCGCTTGCAGACAGGGCACTCAGCAGCGCCGGAATGTCGGCGGGATCGTTCTGCCCGTCGCCATCGAGCGTCACGATCCATTCCGCTCGCGCCTCACGCACGCCGGTGTGGACCGCCGAACTCTGTCCGCACTGCCGCGAATGCCGCAGCAAACGGATCTCCGGCACCTGCGAGCGCGTCGCAATGACAGTGGCCACTGTCGCGTCGGTGCTGCCATCGTCGATGAAAATGATCTCGAACGGCCCGGAAGCGGCCAGCGCGGCCTGGATTTCCAGCGCCAGCGGCCCCACGTTATCTGCCTCGTTGCAGACTGGAATGACTACCGAGATCTTCATAGACGCGTGATTATATCGTTGCCATGCAGTTTGTAATGCTGCAAACCTGTCATATGCTCCCTCCCATGGTCTCTCAGCAGATTCCTCCCATCCATGACCACTACGGGGACGGTCATGGGCACCACCGTGGCGGCGATCACCACGGTCATGATCACGATCATGCGGGCTCGGCCAGCGGCACCCTGCTGGGCATTGCGTTCGCACTGACTGCGACGTTCATGGTGGTGGAATTCGCCGGCGGATTGCTCGCCAGTTCGCTTGCGCTCGTCGCCGATGCCGGCCACATGCTCACCGATGCAGCCGCTCTCGCACTTGCATGGGCCGCCACCCGCCTCGCCTCGAAGGCCGCCGATGCCCGGCGTTCGTTCGGCTATCAACGCCTGCGAGTCCTCGCCACGTTCGTGAACGGCTGTGCCCTGCTGGCCATCGTGGCGTGGATTGCTGTGGAGGCCGTACAGCGGCTGATGCAACCGGCAGCCGTCAACGGCACGGCGATTCTGTGGATCGGCGGAGTCGGCCTCATCGTCAATCTCGTGGTTTTCGCCCTGCTGCGCCGTGGCGATGGCCATGACATGAACATCGCCGCGGCATCGCTGCACGTGATCGGCGACCTGCTCGGTTCGGTCGCAGCCATCGTTGCGGGCGTGGTGATCCTGTGGACCGGATGGTCGCCCATCGATCCCATCCTGTCGGTGCTGGTCTGCCTGCTCATCGTGCGCGGAGCGATCTCATTGATCCGGCGCTCGGCGCACATTCTCATGGAAGGTGCACCGGACTGGCTGGACCCACGCGAATTACGCAGCACCCTGGAGCGCCACGTTCCGGCGATCCTCGATGTCCATCATGTGCATTGCTGGCAGGTGGGACCCAACGAAACGCTGCTCACCATGCATGTCGCGGTGGACAAGGATTCGGATCGATCCAGCGTGCTGAAGCAGGCGCAACTGGTGCTCGTCGAACGTTTCGGCATCACGCATGCGACGATACAGATCGAAGAGGAAGAAGATTGTGCGGATGGCAACGACTGGCGCTGCGCCGGCTAGGCTTCCCCACTAGTTCCCTTGGAGCACCCGCTTCGCCTCGCGGTAGGTCTCCAGCATCCTTGCCTCCATGTCCCGCTGAGCCTGTTCCATCTGCTCATCCGTCGCGTCGCGAGGCATGAAGAACGGCTCACCGATTACGATGCACACGCGGCAGAACGGCACCGGGAAAATGAACTTGTCCCACGTCTTGAGCACGAACGCAGGCTGCGCCGCGAAGGCCAGCGGGATCACCGGCTTCCCGGAAATCTGCGAAGCAAACAACGCCCCTGCTTTGAATTTGAAGCGCGGACCGCGCGGACCGTCAGGCGTGATCTCCGTGGAAATTTTCTCTTTCACGATCGCGTTGTAGACGCCTCGCACCGCGCGTAGTCCTGTATACGATCCCGATCCACGAACGACGCTTGCGCCATACGATTCCGCCAGCCACGTCGGCGCCTCGCCGTCGACCGACGGCGAGATCATGAAACCCGGCTTCAGTCCCTGCGCATAGGGGCTGACCATGAAGCGTGCACACAGCAGCAGGTGCTGATGCCAGCACACTGGGATCACGGCATCGTGTTCGGCTAACAGGGCACGCAATCGCTCCTGCCCGACAACACGCTTCCTGCTGCTGAACCACAGCAACTCGAGAACGCCTTTGCCCAGCCACATGGCCAGGCGATACGCGATCCTGCGTCCGAAAGTGAGCTCGCGTTGGGACTTGGTGCGGGGAGCTTTGGGTGAATTCATCGGGCGCCAGATTAGCAGCCGGACTCCAAAGCGCAACAAGGTTGCAACGGAACAGGTGTAGGCATGCTGGCCAGCACGTTCATCAGTACGTTTCGCACAATTCGCGTTGCGTTGTTTGCGCTCGACCGCCTGTTTTGCCATGCCGACAATGACAGCCATTCACAATGGAGAAGCAGCGGTGCGCAGTCGATTGTTGTTGGGTATTGCCGGGCTCGCAACCTTGTCCGGTGGGATGAGCGAAGCCTGGGGCCAGAGAGCGGATGTGGCGGAAGAACCGGTAGCGGAGCGCGTGGTCGTGGTCGGGTCGCGCGGCGCACCTCGAATGGCAACCGAAACACCCGCCCCCGTCGATGTGTTCTCTGGCGAAGAGCTGACACAGAAGGGCTTCAACGAACTGACCAAGGTACTGGAGTTCCTGTCGCCTTCTTTCAATTATCCACGCGCCGCGTCGGGCCCCTCCACGCAAGGCGCACGGCCGGCGACGTTGCGTGGCCTCGGGCCCGACCAGGTGCTCGTGCTCGTCAACGGCCATCGACGACACGCATCCTCACTCATCACGTTCAACAACACGGTCGGCCGCGGCACGGTGCCGATCGACTTCAACACGATTCCACTGGCTGCGATCGAACGCGTCGAAGTCCTGCGTGACGGTGCGGCGGCTCAGTACGGCTCCGACGCCATCGCCGGTGTCATCAATATCGTCTTGAAAGAAGACGATCATGGCGGCTTTGCCGAAGCCCAGTACGGCGAGACGCAACGCGGCCAGGGCGAAACGAAAATCGTCCGCGCCCGCCAGGGGCTAGCCATCGGCGACAGCGGCTTCGTTACGGTGAGCGGCGAGTTCAACGATCGTGACGCGACCAACGCGGCGCAGATCGATCCTCGCTATGGCCGCATCACCTCGCAACTCGGCGACTCGCCGGTCACCGATGTGAACCTGATGCTCAATGCGGGCACGACGCTCGGAGAAACCATGGAGCTCTACGGCTTCCTGAGCTACGGTCATCGCGATTCGGCAATGAATCCGCTCTATCGCGGACCCGAAGTCGCGCCTGCCGTCTATCCGCAGGGATTTCTTCCAGAGGTGGACCTGGAGTTGACCGATGCGGGCGGCGCGGTCGGCCTCAAGGGCAAGCTCGGCGACTGGGACTGGGATCTGAGCGACACCGCCGGCTACAACAAGGGCGACTACGAGGTCCTCAACACGACCAACACGTCGCTCGGCGTCACCAGCCCGACGCGATTCGATGGCGGCGGCGCACGGTATTCGCAGAACCTGGTCAACCTCACGGTGGGCCGTGAATTCGGCCTGCTCCGCGGCGCTCACTTGTCGGCCGGACTCGAACATCGTTACGAAGCCTATGAGTTGTCGAAAGGCGAACCGTCGAGCTATGCCGGCGCCGGCGCGCAGGGCTTTCCGGGTTTCAATCCGCCGGTGCCGGTCGATGTGAATCGGCATGCGTTGAGCGCCTTCGTCGACGGTGAACTCAGTTTGATCGAAGGCCTGGATGTCGGGCTTGCCGCGCGTTACGAGGACTACAGCGACTTCGGCAGCGAAACGACGGGGAAGCTCTCCTTGTTCTGGCGACCGCTTCGATTCGCAGCGTTCAGGGCCACTGCGAGCACCGGCTTTCGCGCACCGTCATTGCAACAGCAATATTTCTCCACGGTGACTAGTCAACGGCTGCCAAGCGGCACGGTCTCCAACGTCGGAACCTTTGCAGTCACCGATACCGTGTCCCGATCGCTGGGATCGAGCGCATTGCAAGCCGAGACCGCGACGAGCTATTCGGCCGGTATCGTGCTGACACCCTTGAGCAACCTGAACATCAGTATCGATGCGTACCATATCGATCTCGACGATCGCATCGTGCTCGGCGAAAACATCCAGGGACCGCAGGTCACCGCGATCCTGCTCGCCAACGGCATCACCAACGCATCGGTGGCCCGCTTCTTCACCAACGCCGCCGACACGCGCAACAAGGGTCTCGAAGCAACCGCTCGCTGGGAAGAGCAGTTGTCGCCGGGCAGCCGCTTCACGCTGACAGCAGGGTACGGCCGCTTCGAGAGCGAGGTCAGGCGCCTCGATACCAATCCAGTGCTGCCGCAGATTGCGCTGCTCGGACCGTCGTCGATTCTATTGATCACCGATGCTCAGCCTCGCAGCAAGACGTTCGTCGATGGACAGTTGGATTGGGGCGCTCTGCGATTCGCCGCCACGGTCACCAGGTTCGGAGCGATCTACAGTCCCCAGCTCAGCACCATGCAGGAAGGGCCGACCTCGGTGGACCTGCTGCTGCGTTACCAGGCAACCAGCTCACTCAGCTTCTCTCTCGGAGTCATCAACGCGGGCGACAAGTATCCGCCACGCATTCCTGATAACACCGGGCGCATCTACAGCGAGACGAGTCCGCTGGGCTTCAATGGGCGTGAATACTTCGCGAAGGTAGCGGTAGGGTATTGACGATGAGGGTGCGCATTTTTTTGTTTGCAGCGATCGCGATGCTGCACGCCTCGATGGCTGGCGCCTGGACGCGCCCCGGCCACATGGTCACCGCTGCCATCGCGTGGCACGAGATCGCTGAACAGCATCCCGAACTGCTGCTTCCCATCGGCAAGATGCTGCTGGCGCATCCGGATCGCGGTCCGTTCCAGATCGCCATCGATCGCACTACCGGCCAGGAGCAGGCGCGGCGCCTGTTCCTGGAATGCGCTCGCTGGCCGGACGATGTTCGTGGCTCGCTGTTCGATCATCCCACCTGGCACTATTCCCTCAGTGCGATTGGCGCCAAGCCAACGGGTAGGATCGCTGACGGCCTGCAAGGAGACGCGATCGAAGCGTTCACGCTTGCCTTTCATACGCTGTCGAATACGAAAGCCGAATTGTCGGACCGCGCACAGGCGCTTTGCTGGATGCTGCACGTTGCAGGCGATATCCATCAACCGCTGCACACGGCGCAATCGTTCTCTGCCGATTATCCGGAGGGCGATGGCGCTGGCGGGAAACGCTTCGTGAAAGATCCGCTCACGGGTGAAGCGATCAGCCTGCATTGGCTCTGGGACGATAGCGTCAATCGTTCCGGAGCGGTCGCGGATGTCGATGCTCGCGCCAAGGCAATTCTAGACAAGCTGCCGCGCTCCAGTCTCATCGAACTGAAAAGCTCTGCAAAGCCGTCCGACTTCGCTACTTGGGCGCGCGAAGAAAGTTTGCCGCTGGCGCAGTTCCTGGTGTTTCGCGCCGATCTGGTTACGGCACAGGCTGCCGAGAAAGCGGCGCCGGTCGCAGATAAGTATTGGACCGACGTGCAAAGAGCAGCCGAACGTCGCGTCGCCATCGCGGGCTATCGCATCGGCGATCTCGTGATAGCCGCGCTCGCGGGCGGCTAGGGAATTTTCGGGTCAGGCGAAAATCGATCCCGGCTGTGTTGCACGGATCGGTTCGACGCGGGCACGTATGTCTCGGGCGGGGATGTCTACTGCGTCGTCGCTCCAATCCATCGGGCATGACCTCGCCTCTGCAGCGAGCCAGCGCCAGAACTGCCGCACCGCCGGTTTGCGTAACCGACTTTCCGTGGCAGCCAGGCAATCCCCGCCGGCATGGCGAACGATCGGCAGGCCCAGGTGTTCGAGCCTGCCGGAACGCAGGAACGGCCCGACCGTGGGATAAGAACCCGGGGCGACTCCAAGGCCTGCCGCCGAGGCTTCGTACATCGCATTCAGCACATCGAACGGCAGTTTCGGTCCCAGCGTGGCGCTGTCGATGCCAGCCCGTCCGCACCACCATGGCCAGATATTCGGAGCGTGAAATACGCCCAGGATCCTCGAGTCCGCGAGTGAGCTCTTCCCTTCGCGAAAGGAGGCGGCGACGCCGGGAGACGCCACCGGCGAAATATGAAAATCCCAGAGCGGCTGCACCGTGAGCCCGGTGAGATCGATGTCCACCGAACAGACACCTAGATCGACATCGCCGGATCGGATCGACTCGGCAGTGCGCTCGGTGAGCACGACGACGTCGATCCCGGGATGTCGCAGATGAAAACTACCGAGGCGCGGAATCAGCCAGCCAACGGCCAGCGAGTGATAGATCGACAGAACGATCCGCTGCTGGTCGGTACGCCGCGCCAGATCCAGTGCGGCACGGCGCATGTCCAGGTAGATCGGCTCCAGCTCGGCGAGGAATTCCTGTCCCGCCTGCGTGAGCCGCATGCCTCGCGCCGTCTTTTCGAACACTTCGCAGTCGGCGAACTGGGCGAATGCTTGAATGCGCCTGGAGAATGCCGCCGGGCTCAGCGCACAACGCTCTGCAGCAGTACGAAAATTCGGTGACCTGGCCGCTTCGATGAACGCCTCGATCACTTCCAGCCTGGGCATCCGCCGCGACATGGGATCCCGCGTGTGTCAAAACATCACCATACGGCGGCGACATCACAGGTTTGTGACAGATGTTTGGAACACGGCGCGTCTTTCCTTATACTGCGCGCCCCCGTGCCGGTGTAGCTCAGTTGGTAGAGCAGCGCATTCGTAATGCGAAGGTCGTAGGTTCGACTCCTATCTCCGGCACCAAGAATTTCAACTACTTAGCCCCTATTGGTCCCTAGGGCCTCACCGACCACAGGGTTTTTTGCGGGGGTCCTGGAATCCCCTCGCCAACTACCCACAACAGCAGGCTCGTCTCGCGCTTCTCGTTTACCAGCTTGCTCAGCCGCTCCAGTTCGGCGATCTCCGCCTGGCTGTAGTGGGTCGTGATCCGTCGCGACCGATGCCCCAGCAGATCCTGACGATCCTTGAACGCGACACCCGCCGCCCGCTGCCGAGAGTGGTTCCAGCCGCTTGAACCCATTCACTGAGCGGTTGCGGCCCACGCGGTGCGGGTCGCAGGATCAAATCGTGTCGACGTCGCACCCCGCGGATCCTATCTAAGCCTTCCAGACGTTCAGGGCGCTGTGTTTAGCCAGATGGTTGAAATCCTCGTCGCTCGTAAGCAGCACCAACTCATGACGCAAACAAAGCTGCGCCAGTAACGCATCGATGGTCCCGATCTGCACGCCTCGCTTTCGGCAAAGATTTCGCAGGCCGGCTGCAGCAACGTGGTCCTCGCGATCTGGTACAACCAACGGGAAAGCCGCAAAGCGATCCACAATCTGATCGTGTGCTTTTGCTCCAGAGAACCCCTGTAACAACTCCTGCAGGACGATTCCCGTCGTCACAACTCGTTCCCCGCTTTCCAGTGCGCGAACCAACGCACCGACTTGAGGAACATCCGCAGGACGATCACGACGGAGCAGTAGAGACCATACGCTGGTATCCACGAAGAGACTCAACGCCGCGACCTCTCCTTTTTATAATCAAAGCCGGAATCCCATTCGAGTTTACCCGCAAGATCCAGCATTGCCTTCTGTCGGCGCCGCGCGATGAACTCTTGTAACGCCTTAGTTACTGCAGCAGCCTTAGTGCGCTCACCGCTGATTTTCAGAGCTTCTTCCACGAGGGCAGGATCGATCGAGAGATTAGTTGCCATGTGTAATACCTCACACATGACTTTACACAAGCGGTCAGGTTGTCGCAAGGCGACGCCCAGTTGCCTGACGCGACCCGCGACAGGAATCTTCGCGGCTGCTTCCAGCGACAATCGCCAGTCCTGCAGGGGCTGCCATCCGGTATAGCGGAAACCGATCGTCGGATCGGTGAGCCCGCCATCTGTCGGCTTGTCGAGCAGCACGACGTGCGCTCCTTTGAGATCGTAGATGAGCGTCGCCTGGTTGCGTGCGACCGCCGGCCGGCCGAAGCTGCTGAAGCCGAAGGTGTCGTGGAACTGCTCGATCGTGCTATCGAGGTAACCGCCCTGGTACGTGATCGCACTCGCGATCGCATAAACTGTCCAGTCGCGTGACAGTTTGTAGTGGAAGGTCACATCGATCAGTGCGGTTTCGATATCGAGCAGATAGTTCTCGCCCGGCAGGTCTTTGATTGCCTGGACCTCGGCGGGTCCTATGCGGCGCCGGCCCGTGGCTGCCGGGCTCGATCGACACGGCGTGCGCAGGGCGCATGTCGAGCCGGAGAAATCCGAACGGCGACAGATCGCGCGGGAGCAGCAACCCGTAGAATTGGCCGCCGTCGTCCGCGTGCGCCAGCGATATGCTCGCCATGCTCAACGTAACGATTCCGAAACAATGCAATGCGGAACCTGATCGTTTTCGCCCGTGTGACTGTGGCATGGCGTTCATCCCCAAGAACGAATTCAGCGCTTGCAGGCTATGCGACGCTCGATGCTGCGTGCGATTGCATCTTGGTATAGAGTTGGCTTCTCAACCCGTGATACGAACCGATACCTTGGTGTAATCCACGCGCGCCTTCGAGTCTGCTGAACTCCCCTCAACGCGTGAAGCCTTCGCTCACGACCTGATTGACACTGGCCATCAAGGAGTACCTCATGCGAGCGGCACTGAAATTCGTGGGCATGTTGAGCGGCGGCGGCGCACTGATCGCGACAATTGCGTTCGCTGCGGAGCCCGCAGCGAAGCCCAAGCAGGACAAGTACACCGTGAAGGTGCCGGGCGGCCTCGCCTTCTCCGAGTTCAAGGGATACGAGAGCTGGCAGGTCGTCTCCGTCAGTCACAATGCCAGTGCGATCGCCGTGATTGTCGGCAACCCCGCGATGATCGAGGCCTTCGAGGCCGGCATTCCCGACAACGGTAAACCGGTCCCCGACGGCGCCAGGATGGCCAAGGTCCACTGGGTGCCGAAACAGAACCGGTTCTTCCCGGATGCGACCGTGCCGGGCGAGCAGCACGACGTCGATTTCATGGTCAAGGACAGCAAGCGATTCGGCGACGTCGGCGGCTGGGGCTATGGCGCGTTCAGGTACGACACGGCGACCGATACGTTCACGCCCGCCACGACGGCCGACAAGCCGCCGCAAGCGAACGATGCCAAGTGCGGCGTCGCGTGCCACACGATCGCCAAAGACAGGGACTTCGTCTTCACGGAGTACAGGCATCGGTGAACGGCCCTGGCGCGGGGACTGTCCCCTCTGAGGGATGACCAACGGGAATGGCCGAAGGGCATGGGCCCATTCTTCATCCTCGATTGCTCGAATGCTGGCGCGCCTCTCTCGAGTCCGGACAGCCAGGGGAGGCACAGGCGCGTCTGCGCCGCGGCGACGGGACATATCGATGGTTTCTGTTTCGTTCTAGCCCCATGCGAGATACATCGGGCTCGATCATCCAATGGCTCGGCAGCATTATAGACATCGACGACGGCAAACGTGCCCAGGAAGCGCTGGCAGCCAGCGAGCGCGATCTGCGCCTGCTCATCAACAGCATTCCAATGTCCATCCTGGTCCTGCAATGGATGCGACACCCTGCTTCGACCTGGCGAAGAACCACCGCTTGCTGCTCACCTTGTCACGCCGCGCACGCTGTACAGCCATCATGGCATATACATCGGCGGCGGACGCGTCATCCACCACGCCGGACTCGCGTACGGACTTTGACGCGGACCGGTGGAGGACGTTTCTCTCGCACGTTTCGCGCGAGGCCGCGGCATTCGGATTCAGCCCGAGACAACAAGGTTCGATAGCCGCCAGGCGGTGGAGCGCGCACGCTCCCGTCTGGGCGAGCGCCGCTACCGTTCGCTGACGAACAACTGCGAGCACTTCTGCGCCTGGGTGCTGAACGGTGAGAGCTGCAGCATGCAAGTCGAACGGCTACGCGCCATGGCGCGCCGACTGATCGGCTGGTGTCGACCCGCCCCTCAATTTGGATTGCACCACTCTCGCGTGTAGTTCGCCGCGCAACTCGGTGGATGGCTCTCGTGGTTTCGATTCATCGGCAAGTGCTCGCATGCATTTGCGCAGCGCCTTCCACCTCCCGCCGTGGACACGCCGGTAGATTTTCGGAAATCGCTTCTTAAATCTTTTCTCGATGTCCGCGTCGCGCTCCGCAAGCCGCCCCATGACGAACAGCGACTCCCCAGGAAGCTGCGGCGATCGGCCCGAAACCATGCTGCCATACCGTTTTGCCCGGACTTGCACGTCCTGAAATTCGCCCAACTCATCCTGCAATCGAGCAACGGCGCGCGCAAACTTCCTAGCGTCTTTGCCGTAGATGGGCCCGAAATCATCTACTGCGTAGCGAAGCCGCTTCACGCGCGAGCGAATTGCGTGGTACTCCTCAGGCTTCGACTTCGGCGTGAGCAGATCGGCGCGCTTGCGTAGCTTCTTATGACGCCGTCGAATCATCTGGTACGCCGCCAGCTCAACGGCTAGCGGCGCTGGGACATGTCGTGGCGGTCTGCGGGTCTTGCGAAGGTTCTGGACCCAAGCGGTGAGCAGATGCTGCACGCGCGCCGAGTCTAGTGTTCGTAGCATGCGTGTCCGTGCGCTGCCTCGACTACGCTCCAATCGCGAGCACAACGGATCCACTGCCGCTCGCTGGCCTTCAGGCAGGTCAGCAGCAAATTCACGCAGATGTGCGAGCTGCACGTCGAGATCTCGAACCGCACCCAGTGCTTGCACCAGCCCGTGCAGAGCGCCGCGAGAACGGCTCACCCATTGCGGTACGTGGTTGCCGAACAAGCGTATCGCCGAATCCAGGCGACGCGCCGCGACGCGCATGTCGTGCAACGCCTCAGGCTGCTCGCCCAGACGCGTTCCCGGCTCGTGTTCGATCAAAGCTTGCAGGTACCGGCGAAAGATCGCGAAGGCCACCTCCGTCACAGCCATCGATCGGGTGACTTGAGTGGCGGCACCCAGCTGCACGTTGGTCGCAGGGGTCAAGCCCGCGGCCGACAGGCCGAGTGGAACTTGCTAACGCTCGCCGGTTCCAGATGGCCCACTGTGCGCATTTTCTCGACCCAGGCTTCATGTCGTTCCGGCGGGCCGTCCAGGCATTCGACCTCGACACGGTTGACTTGCTCCGACGCTCCTGTGCCGGTTGCTTCGACATCTTCTATTGCGACGGTACGGGTCTGATCGAGCGCGACTTCGGCCAGTTCGTTACCGCCCGCGCTTGGTGTGAGTACGAATCGCTCGCGCTGCGTATACGTTTGAAACAATCGGTTCAGCGGCCGCGGGCCAGCGAGCGCACGCACTCGGGCGCAAACATCTCCGCCTGCCGAGGCGATGGCATTGACGTCGGCTGATGAGAGCGGTTCATTCAGCTCACGTCGGACCGCCAGCCCGTCAGGCGATTTCGCGAGCGATTTCAGGGTGATTTCGATCGCATCGGACTCATCGCCAGCAGGTTGTGTTGCGAATGAGCTTTCCCGAATCCGCAAACTGTAGCCGGCGCGGTGGATCATCCAGTCGGGCGTGTCGTAGTAAGTATCGACGTTGTGGACCGTTGCACGAACTTCGACGTGCACATCGCCGTCGGAAGCGGCGCCCGAGAGCCACTCTCGGACGGCCTCCAGATCGGCAGTCGTGAACTGCCACTCCTGTTCGCGGTGGCCCACGGTTCGGATGCCAAGCAGTTGGTTTCGAAAGTGTACACCTGCAACGCTGACTTGGCGCGCCAACGATCAGTGCGCTGTTCAACTCGGCAGGATTACGTCTGCGCATCCACGCTCGCAGTCACCACGATCTGGTCGATAGCCGAAGTCGGGTTCGACTGGTGGCAGCTCGTGCCCCGACTCGACGTTTGGGTCGTCGTCGCGATCGGGCTGCTCGTGCCATCGGTTCGAAACAAACTCGTCTCGCCATCGAAGACAGCGACGGGGACGCGAGCTCTGGAGACGACGGCATTTTCACACCGTCCTCCGAGCAGGGGTCGTTCGTCTACCCCGGCAACTACGGCGTCTTCGATTGGGGCGGCGTCGCCATCGATCCTTCGCGCCAGATCCTGTTTGCGAACCCGAACTACATGGGTTTCGTCTCGCGCCTGCATCGCCGCGGCACCGTCGACGCGACAGGTGGCACTGGCACCGAGGCGGGCCTGCAGCCGATGACCGGCACGCCGTTCGCCGTGCGCAGCCCGGGAATATCGTCGGCGACTACTGGGTGAACTGGCCGACCAGCCAGTGGGGCACGCGGCTCAAGCTCAGGACCTCCGCGGAGACCTACGTTCAATTCGGCGCCTATCAGCTCAGTCCGGACTACGTCGACGACGAGTACGCGCGTAGCAAAGGTTTGTCATTCGACTTTCCGGAAACGCAGGGTTGGCTGCTGCCTCTCGAATTCGGCTGGACTCCCCAGTGGAGGGGACTGCCGGGCAGCTACAAGGCCGGCGTCTGGTACGACACGGCGGGCGGCGACGACCTCGTCGATGACCTCAATCGCCAGTCGCGTGCGCTTACCGGAGATGCCCCGAGGCAGCACGACTCACGCTACGGCGCCTATGTTTCATTCCAGCAGCAACTGACGGGCGAGACGGCCAACGGGGGCTGGGTTATATTCTTCAATGCGACTCAGGCCGATACAGCGACTTCAGCTGCGGACAGGCAGGTCGCATTGGGCGGTGAATATCATGGTCCGTTCGGTCGGCCGCACGACTTCGTCGGAATCGCCGTTGGCACCACGCACGCCAATGGCCGGCAGGCTCGCTACCAGCGGCTCTACAACGAGGCTCATGCCGATGACAGGAAACTCGTGCACGACGGCAACGAATACGTGGGCGAAGTGTTCTACAGCTTCTCCCCGGTGCGCTCGATGCAGCTCAGGGCCAATCTTCAGTACCTCCACAATCCAGGCGGCACCGATCTCGACGATGCTTTCGTGGCGGGGCTGAAGACCGTGATCTCATTCTGAAACCGGAACCTCATGAACGACTGGCTGGTGTACATCATGACCATCGCCGCGCAGCTGTCCGGATATCCCTATCCGGACTCGCTGCCCGAGGTGCAGCTGAAAGCGGAAAGCTGGTTCAGCCATCGCGCGTGCAAGGATCGCATTCCGTGCCCGGTGCTCGGGTTGTACGAGGACCGCGACGTCGTCTATCTCAGGGAAGACCTCACCGACGCCGCCAAGGACCACGTCGCGGTCCACGAGTTCGTTCACTACCTGCAACGCGCGAGCGGTCGCTTCGACCTGCACTCCTGCATGGACACGGACAAGCGTGAGCAGGAGGCCTTCCGCGTGCAAACCCGTTTCGTCATGGAGGTGCAGAACGGGTTCACCCGATTCGGGATCAATCACCTGCCCTGCCAGCCCGAATCGTAGTCGCTGGATCGAAGCTGCGGAGCTGCTGTTCGGGTGGAAGAAGGTCGAACCGGGCCTGCACTTCTTCGCCACGATCATGGTGGCGGTGGGCACCCTGATCTCCACGACCTGGATTCTTGCTTCCAACAGCTGGCTGCAGACGCCACAGGGTTTCGAAATCGTCGCTGGGCGTGTCGTGCCCACGCACTGGCTGCAGGTCATCTTCAATCCTTCCTTCCCTTACCGCCTCGCCCACGTGACAGTCGCGGCCTTTCTGGCCACAGCACTCTTCGTGAGCGCATCGGGCGCATGGCACGTGTTGCGCGGTCGCGCGACGCCGGCGACAAGAAGGATGTTGTCGATGGCGATGTGGATGATTCTGATCGTGACGCCCATACAGATGGCCATCGGCGACGCTCACGGCCTCAACACGTTGCATTCCGCACCGGCAGGCCGTTGACCTGGAACCATCGATAGACGCCATCCGCGCGTCGACAGCGATGTTCGATGTTGTATGCCTTCCCCGTTTCGATGGACTTGGCGCGTCCCTCGCAAGCTCAATGAACTCGTTGCAGAGAGGGCATCGGACTGCTTCTTTCGCCATATCGACTCGAACACGAGAAATTCAGACAGGCCCTCGTCGTTGCGCGTGGCAGGATAGATGCCGCTTCATCTCAGCCACAGTTACTCGCTCAGATGAACGCGCAAGCATCGGTTCGCGATCGGCATGCCGATCGGCATTTAAACTCACGCGCGAAACGGCGCTCATGGGACCACGTCAACCTCGAGCCACGAAACGCCGGTCGATCTCTTCCCAGTCCAGGTTGCGCATGAATGCATCGACATACTTCGCCGCGGCTGTGCCGTAATCCATGTGATATGAGTGTTCATACATGTCGAGGACGACCAACGGCAGCCCGCCGATGGCGCCGTGCATATGGTCCCAGGCCCACTGATTGCGCAGCTCGTGCGTATAGGCGTTGTAGGTCAGAACGCACCAGCCCGAACCGCCGGCGAGCGACATCGCCGTGCGCCGAAACTCTGCCTCCCATGCTTCATAGCTTCCATATGCCTGCTTGATGCCGTTGAGCACGGCCCCGCCGGGCTTGCCATCGCCGCCCAAGTTGCCGAAGTAATGCTCGTGCAACACGACGGAGCCGACACGGTGCAGTTCTTCGCGCTTCAATCCACCGTAGACGATCGGCGGCAGGTCCGGGTCACGCATGGCGGCGACCAGTCGCTCGGCAATCATGTTGAGCGTGCGCACCGAACCGACGTAGTTGTTCTCCCAGTGCGAGCGAATCAGCTTTTCGGAAAGCCCATTGAGCTTGGCCGGATCGAACGTCAGCGGTTTGGGTTCGCGGCCACCAATCAGCGACCCGCGTATCTCACCCGCAGGCGTCGTTACTTTCTGGGCATCCGCCAGTGAGGGAATCATCGCCCCAGCCGCCGCCCCACCGAGCAGCGACAGCGTTTCGCGTTTTGCTTCATCGGTCATCGTCGTGTCCTGCCTTTAGTTGGATTGCTTCGGCCATGAGTGGGTTTCCTCGCCGGATACCTTGCGCCAAGCGTAGAGCGAGTCATAGATCGGCATCGCCCGTTCCAGCAGCAGCAGATCGTCGGAGACCGACGCCGACAATCCCAGGGAAATCGCGAGGAGACCGGGCGCCTGCGGAGAATCGGCCAACTCGCCGGTATCGGCGGCGCGCACGATATCCGCGATTGCATCCAGCACGGGATCGTGTACTCCTGGAAATTGCGGCGGACGCGTATGCCCACGCGATCTCGGTGTGTAGACCGGCGGATCGTGCCTCGATCGATACCAGCGGCGCATCGATCGCCCGATAGCCGCGACGGTCAAACCAATCGAACAACGCGTCCAGGCCCGCGGTCAGATCCGAGGCGTGAACACTCCGGGTGTCGAGGATGAGCACCGCATGAGGTCCCGCTTCCAATCTCCGGAAAGACATGCCGGCGGGCATCTGCCCCAGCATCTCTACCGGAATGGCGACCTCGAGGCGAGCCTCCTCATCGGAAAGCGGATCGATCAGGCTGCAATAGCCTGCACCGAGGGCTCGTATACCGGCACGAGCCAACGCACTGTGCATCGCTTGCGCCTCGGCGTGAAAGGTCTCCACGAAATGGTGGCGATTCGACATGAACTCGCGGGCGGCAACTGTGATTGCCTCCCGGCAGGTATCGAGGATCTCCGGACTGTCGCTGCGGTTCGGATTGCGCATCAATAAGAGCGCGGCGTGAAACGCCTGCCGCTCTCGTGCGTAGCGTCGTTCCAACTCCCGGGCGAACTGCGAAAGTACCATCTCCGCGGCAGCGCCCTGCAGCGCAAGGACGCTGGCAATCTCATCGAGCGACAGGCCCATGTCGCGCAAGCAGCGAATCATGCGTCCTGCCGCCACCTGATCGCTGCCGTAGTAGCGATAACCATTCGCTGCGTCGACCCTGGCCGGCACGAGCAGCCGATGCTCGTCGTATAAGCGCAGCGCCTTCGGAGAAAGCTGGGTCGCACCGGCGTATTCACCGATCGACAGGAGGCGTTTCGAGGGGAGCGTGCTCACGGTCCGCCACTCTAAGCCTTGTCCCAAGGGCAAGGTCAAGTGAGTCACGCAGTCATCGGGGACGAGCTTCACTGCAGATTGGACCTTGCAGGAGCTTGGGAAGGTCGCCGGCATGTCGCGCTCGACATTCGCACTCCGGTTCAAGGAGCGGGTGAGCGAGCCGCTGATGCAATATGTGCCTATAAATCGGAGTGACACGGTCACGCGACACTTCGTCATACCAGTAAGCACTTTTAAGCAGCAGCATATTCAAGAACTCTGCCAGCGCTTTGATTTTAACTGACAGCTGACGATTGCTTGGGTACACAGGAGATATGGGTATCAGGATACAACTCATCCGGAAAGACACTCACAGCAACCGGGATGTTGTGGAATACGGTGAACGGCAGTGGCAACAAGGCACGCAAGCTTGGACTGGCGATCAGCTTGATCGTCGCATCGCCGGTTTTCCTGCCGCTGCGCGGATCGCAATCAAAGCCCGTGTCGACGCGATCACGCTCGCGCCAGTCGACGACTTCCGCCGCGACTCCGATCTGTGCAAATGAGCGAGTGCGGTCAGGGAACGATACGGCCGAATAGATCCACCGGGTTTGAGGTATCCGGCCCGATCGCGCCGATGGCCGCGCCCGTTCCGTCGGCAGGATCTCCGGCATTGATGAGCGGGCTGCCGGCGGCCGGCCGATAGAGGTCGCGGTAGTGCGAGAGCACCCTGCCGGTCGTATCTTCACCGAGCCAGATGCAGCCCGAAGAGACCCGGTACGGAATCTCATTCGAGCCCGACAGCTTGGGGTCTGCCTGAACGTCATGCGCTCCCGGCGAATTCTGCGCGATCCCTGCAAGATAGCGAATCGAGTTCGGCGCGAGCGGATTGAAGAACGCGTTGTAGTCCGCTGTAGTAACACGCGCGGAAGTGACAGTGCCGTCCGCAGTCGAAACGAATGCACGAGCGTTGGTCGGCTTCACGTCGATCGAGTTCATCAGCAGATTGTTCCGGATCGAACGCAGCAACGACCCCGTTCCGATATTGAAGATCGGCGCATCGAATGCTCCCGTCGCGCCCCCGACATCGAAGCTGTTGTTGTAGATGTCGAGGGCACTCTCGCCGTTGTACAACTGAACGGCGCCGTCGTACTGCGTGTTCGTTCCCGTCGCGTGCACGAATAGATTGTGATGAATCAGCGTGGCATTCGCGGCGCTGCGCCAGAATGCATGACCGCTATCGACGACGAGGTTGTAACGGAACTCCCCGCCGAAACTTTGTACCGGCCAGGAGCCGCCGATGATCACGTTGTGCTCCGCCAGCTCGTGGCTCGAACTCCCCTGCAGCCACAGATTGAACCCTTGACTGAAACCACCGTGATAGTCATGGAGCAGGTAATTGCCCTGCACCTTGTCATTCGATGAGTCCAGCAGCTCCAGAACGGCGCGGGCGCCCATAAGGACATTGCCCTGGCCCGCCGACAGTCCGCCGATCTGCCAGCCATCGCCTCCGTTGATGAGGAGAATGCCGCCGCCGATTCGATTGCCCTGCACGAGCTTGGCGCCCGAGGTATTGCCACCGAGCTCCAGCACCACCGGGACAGTAGGATCGTTGGAGACGTAGTTGAACTGGTTACTGGAGCGCAGCTCGTTGTTCTTGACCGTGATCGCGGCGGAGCCGGTAGTAGCAAACTTCATGGCGCCGGTGGCCTCGAATATCGATCCTTGAATGGAGACTGACCCGGAAGTCGCGACGCTGATGCCGAGCGCATTGAATCCGCCCAACCCTTGCACGAACGAATTCTGAATGTTGACACGGCCCGACCAGCCCGCCGCCGAGGTCACCTTGAAGCCATTGCCGATGACGGTCTTGTCGTTCCACTCCAGATCGGTGGAACCGCTCAACACCAGGTTTTGTGTCAGTGTGACCGTGCCCGGATGCGTGGGTGCGGCATCGACATGGATGGTAACGGCCACTTCTCCGTTGATGGCCGTTGCGCCGCCACCGGAGTTTGGATCGTATGGCACGTAGGTGACGGTGATCATGTGATCGCCCACGGCGAGTCCCTGAGGCAACCGCAGTTCCCATAGATTGAAGTCCGTAGTGCTTGGCGCGGCTGTGCCGACCAACTGTCCGTCGACGTAGAAGCGCACCTGCGTTCCGGAGCAAACGTACGGCGGATGACCGGGCGGGCACTGCCAGGCGTTGGTATCGCGCACATCAGCCAGCATCCGCAACGGCAGCCCCGCTGTGAAATGCATGTGCGGGGCCGGGCTCTTGATGCGGGTTGTGCTCGGCCCGTCTTCGTTCCACACGGGCTCGACCGGGTCCGAGGCACAAGCGCCGGAAGGTGGCGGCGCCGGCACGGTAGGCGGCGCCGGAGGCGACGGAGCGGGTGTCGGCGTGGGCGGTGGTGGGCTCGGGCTGCCGACGGGGGCATCCGAACTCTGACCGGCAAATCGCGGCGGCTGCTGAACGCTGGTCGGCAATGTACCAGTGAAGGTAACGACGCCCGAAGCATTCTTGATGTCGAGAGTGCCGCCCGTCCCGTCGGTGCTGAAGCGCGCAGTTGCGATGCTGCCGTCGGCCAATGTGAGCTGCGCTCCGGTCTGTCCCGACGCATCCGAGCGGACCGCGTTCGTGAAGGCGTGATCCGCACCGAGCACGTGCAGAAATCGCGACGAAGTATCGCTGGCATCCGCTACATCGACGCGGCTGCCCGAGAAATATTCCGTGTCGCTGGCGGTGTTGAGCGAGGACCAGGCAATGACCTGCGAGCTGAGGCCGGCCGGAGCGAGCCTCACGACATCGAGTTGATTGCTGCCACTGACGGCAGTCAGTCGATCGCCGCTGACCGTGGGAGTGCCCTGCACGTTGAGGGTCCAGATCCGGGCAATCCCGCTTCCGGCTTGAACACGATCGAACACCACCAGCGTGGCTGGCTTGATGAGCAGGAATTCGCGCTCGACCTTCGTCACCGCGGTATTGCTGGCGTACATCGGCGTGATGCGCGCGAGCGCATAGCTGTACGTAGAATTGTCCGCCAGCGCCAGCATGCTGCAACTCGCACCGTAGTTCTGTGCGATGTCCTGCCCGTTCTGTTGCAGGCGAATTAGATTGTGAGCCGCATCGAGCTGCGCCAGTCCCGAGTGCGTGTTGATGTTTTCATCGATGGCGAGCCAGTTTCCCTTGAAGAACACGAAGCTGCCCTGATCGCGGTGAGCGTGGCTCTGCGTATAGGGTCCGCAGATGAAGTTGAAATAGGTTGCGCTGCTGGTCCAGGCGGATCGTGCGGAAAACTGCCCCGTGCCGCTGCTCCAGTGGGCCGTCGGCAGGCGGCTCAGCGGCTGCCCCGTCAGATTGGATTGATCGAACAGAAAGTCTGCCCACAGGTTGAAACCACCGGACATCTGCGGCACCGACGATTGCGACAACAGCGTCTTGGACACTGCTGCAGCATCGTCACTGGGATAGAGCGCCGACAGGACTTCTAGATAAATGCGGTGATAGTCATAGAGCGCCGCGGTGGAGTCGCGCGACTGGTCGCCCGTGGGCGCGATGCGATCCAGAGTCGGCACGATGTCATGCATCGCCTTGTCGAACGAGTTGAGCGTGTGCGCAGTCAGGTCGGCGATGCGATCGCCGGTAGACTTTTCCCAGAGGTAGTACAAGCCGAACAGGCTGTTGAGCGAGGTCCCGTATCCTGTGCCCTCGCGCGAGCCTCCGCCCTGCAGATCCTTGTCGAAGGCCGGAACGACCTGATTGGCGATCTTCTCGGTACGAAACTTGGTAAGCCACGCTGGCGCCTGGTCGTTCTCGCCGTAGGTGGCGAGTCCCAGCAACATAGTGCCGCGCAGGAATGAGTAGTAATAGTTGTTCTCGGGATCATCGGCGCCCCACCCCGTTCCCGGAAATTTCCCGCTGCCCCAGCTCGCATTCTGCTGGTTCCAGACGTTCCAGATGGCCTGGTTTCCATAGTTCCTCCAACGAGTGCGTTGCGCATCCGTCATCTGCGCGCGGCACCAGTCATAGACAATGGCCAGACCGCCGATGTACCGGCCGATCTCCAGGTAGCTATCACCGGCCACTTGCGCCCGTTGATTCTGGCCGATGAGCGCCTCCTCCGACTTCACGAAGGTTTCGGTCTGGCCGACGGCGAAATTGCAGTAGGACATATCGCCTGTGACCTGGGTCATCAATGCGGCGTGCCACGGCTCGAAGCCCCAGTTGCCGGTGCCGGCGATCTCGCTGTCGACATAGGCTTTGAAACGCGCAGCCGAGCCAGCCTTGTTCGTCATCAGCGACTTCAAGCGCGACAACGTTGCCGCATCGGACACAAGGATGCGGGGCGCTCCCAATGGAGCAATCACCGGCGTCGACGGAGCAGGACTTGGAGACGCAGGCGTCGTCGGCGTGGAATCTGATGTCGGTGACGAGCTGCTGGACGGTGGAGCCGAGGCTCCGGTAGGTGGCGCAGCGGAGGCTTCGTCGCCACCACCACCGCCGCAGCCCGAAAGCAGAAGTGTGAGGGCAACCAGTCCCGCTCCGCATCGCGTTACTCGCTGCTGTCCCGGAGTTTCCCGTCTGCCGACATCGATCATGGTGCACCCCGAACTCTCATTCGATTGCGATCAGATAACAGGCCGCTCCCTGGGCTGGAGCCGCGGTCCAGCTCATCGTGTAGGTACCCGCCGCGGCAACTCGTTTGACAGCGATTGCGATTTGCACCCCGCTGGTGGGGCCCAGATCGAGGTACGACTCGATCACCTCGAAGCCGTCGCTCGGCACGGCCGAATGGTTGAGCTCCGAACCGTCACCTCCCCAAACCGCGATGAGCGTTGCCGGACCGTCAGTCTTCACTGAGCCCGGCGTTAGCCGACTACCTCTCTTGGGATAAGCGTAGCTCGCATCCTTGATGAGTCCGCTGTGGCGGATCTCGATCAATGCGAGGCTGATCTCATCCTTCGGATCGCTGGGCTTGGTGGCCGTCAGCGTATGGCCTACGCCGCCTCTGGCAGCAACGGCCGACCAGATCGCCGTGTAAAACGGTCCACCGGCATACATATTCTTGCGCCCGATCGGCGTCCAGACATTGCCGAAACTATCCGTGGGCACGCCAAAATTCGCATTCCGTCCCATGCTGATCGCAAGCAACGTACTGCCACTTGCCTCAGTGGCGATTGCCGCAGTCGTTGCCAGGGCGGTGCCTTTGTTCTGATCGTGCGTCAATAGCGTGTGCGCACCCAGTTCCGATTTTCCGGTCGCGGCTGCAGAGCCGGCTTCCTGTCGGCATGCGGACCCCAGGATGATCGACAGCGCGCAACAGAACAGCCTGAGCCGGGCGTAGGCCTCGCTTCTGAGATGCTTCGGTTCGTTCGAGCCAGGCGTCACGGGCTGCACTCCCGGATTCGGCCAACGACCGTTTGCACCACATCCATCGGTACTGTCGCGCTATTGAGAGCCGCGTCCGAATTCCAATCCGAGCTGCTGTTCATGTCGATCCAGCGGGCCGAGGGCGTCGAAGATAAACCCTGCCGTAATCGACTCATGGCGACAGAATCCCGCGTGCAAATGACCGTGACGTTGCCGGCCCGCGGCAACACCGTGGTCAAGTCAACTGCGGCCATCTCATCGATGAGCTCACTGTTCAACTGCATGCCGAGCACCTGGTCGGCAATACCGCGCTCATCGATTCGCAAGTGATCTTGCCAGGAAGCGGGAGCCATCTCGTCCTGCATGAACGTTCGATGCGCGTCCGCCAGGCCCCGCAAATAGCCGAGACCGTCGATCACCGGATCCCAGAGCACCAAGTGTTGGAAATGTACGCACCCTCGTTGCTCAGCAAGCGCCGCCAACAGTCCACCCATGCGCAAACCGACCGCGAGCACCTGCGACGCTCCGGATGCCGCGCGCAACTCGTCGACAGCACATTCAATATCGCTCAACCATGCATCGACTGTTGCGTCCGCATCGGCACCCGCTGAATCGCCCGTGCCGCTGTAATCGAAGCGCAGCACCGCGTAGCCGGCTTGCTCGATCTGTAAAGCCATGACGCGATACAGCCTGTGCGCCCGGGTTGCTTCCTCACCCATGGGATTGCACAACAAAACAGCTACACTGCGACGGCGCAACCGCGGAGCCTGGTGGAGCGCACCCAACAAGGGTCTGTCGGCTGGCCCAAAGTAATATATTTTTGTTGAGATAGAGCTCACTCCGCCCGATTTGACCAATGATGTCTACATCACCTGCGACTCACGAAAGAGTCGTCACGATCGGGCCCGATGAGAACGTCATCGGTATTGTCACCGAATCCGCTCGAGAAGGCTCGGAAAAGCCCAGACCCAACGTTGTGTTCCTCAACGCCGGCGTGCTCCACAGGGTCGGGCCGCACCGACTTCACGTAATGCTGGCGCGCCGGCTCGCAGCATCGGGCTTCTGTAGCCTCCGCATCGACCTTTCCGGTATCGGGGACAGCCGCAACGTGCCTGGCGCCCTGACGTTCCGGGAAAGCTCCGTCGCGGATGCCCGCAACGCGATGGATTTCCTGCTCCAGCATTCTCTGATCGGGCATGGGAGCACCGGCGCGTTCATTTTCTTCGGCCTGTGCTCCGGGGCAGATAATGGCCTGGCGACGGCACTCGCGGACGAGAGAGTGATCGGACTGATTCTGGTCGACCCGCCAACGTATGCGACATATCGCAGCCGGCTGCGCCGCATCGTAGGCCGGCTGTCCAGCTTTGGCGGAGCCGTTGGCCCGATGGCGGCCTGGGTAGTGGGCGCTGCAACCCGACAACTGCGGCGATGGCTACAGACGAGCACACACAGGATCACCGTTTCCGACCCCGCAATCTCCGCCAAGCCTGCAGGTCGACCGCGCCCGCTGCAGGAAGAATATTTTCAACAGATATCAACCCTGCTCGATCGCGGTGTCAAGATCCTGTGCATCTTCTCCGGCGCGAATGGTGCCGGATACAATCATCCAGACCAACTATACGAATCGTTTCCCCGCCTGCAGGGCCGCCTCGATGTCGCCTATTTACCTGCGGCCAATCATGTCTTCACGGAGCCAGACGCGCGCAATGCGTTGAAAGATGCGGTCACTCAATGGTGCTGCCAGAACTTCGGGTAATCGATGACCCTCGCGCATCAAGCGGCTCAGGGTGTTACAGAGCCGAGAAGCCAGCTAAACCACTGAAATCTTCCATCTCGCGGGGCAGCTTATGTCGATCGAAATCGAACGCAGGTCGAAATTGTCGTTGAAGGAATTCGAAACTCGCTACGCATCGAAATCGGTGCCGGTGCTGTTGACGGACGCGACGGCTCATTGGCCCGCGAGAAAAAAATGGAATCTCGATTACTTCGAAGCGAAATTCAACGAGAAAGCGGTACGTTTCGACAACAGGGAGTGGAAGGTAGGAGATTTTGTTCGGGAATTGAAGGCCAGCAACAGGGATGTCGTTCCCTATCTCAAGATGGTCAAACTCGACGAACAGCTTCCCGAGTTGTGGAGCGATGTAGGCGATCTTGCCTTGGCCAGAAACAATCGTCTGCAAAGCCGGCTGCTGCCTCGCTCCATGCGCATCATGAAAGGGATCGTCGCTGTATTCGTCGGGACCAAGGGCAGCGGTTTCCGCACGCTACACTGGGACTATAGCTATCTGCACGTATTCATTTCGCAGATATGTGGGGACAAGGATGCGGTCCTGTTCAGACCAGAGGATACTCCATACCTGTATCCAAAACCCGAGACGGAAAACCTGTCCCTGCTGCCGGATCCTTTCCATGTCGATCTGGAAAAATTTCCGGAATTCAAGCACGCGCAACCGATCAGGATCACCATCCGGGAAGGGGAAACCCTGTTTTTACCCGGTGGCTGGTGGCATGCAACTTACATTGGACAGCCCAACGTGGCCATAGCGGAAAGCACCCTGGACCGGTTCAACTGGGGCTTGCGCAAGCATTGGTACCTGAGTCGATACCGGCAAGCCAAGGTTCCGATCTTCAAAAGGCAATTGCTGAATCTCTATTTGTCCGCCGTGGACAAGATCATGAAGCTGCGTGGCCTGCTGAGAGACAACGGACAGGCGAGCGTGACGGTTGCAAGCCCGGACGCCGTAACGACTCTGACCGACGTGACGTAATGTGTAGCCAATGTCCATAGCGCACAAAGCGGCTCAGGGTGTTGCCTGGAATATCGTCTTCGGCGTCGGTTCCCGGCTGCTGCAATTGGTCGGGACACTGGTGCTCACTCGATTCATCGCGCCGGAAGCCTATGGCGCGGTGCTTGCGGCATCGATCGCCGTACAGACGGCCGGTATCTCCACGAGCTTCGCCTTCGGGCAATACCTGATTGCCCATCGGGCCGGCGCCGCAGTGGCCTTTCAAGCCGCTGTGGTGCACGTGCTGCTGGGGATCGCGACCATGGGTGTGGTCGTCGCATTCCGGTATCCGCTCGCGTCCTGGCTGCACGACGCGGCCATCGCAGCATTCATCCCCGGATTTGCGGCCGCTCATATGTTGGACCGACTGCGGTATGTGCCGGAACGAATGCTCACTCGCGAGCTGCGCTTTCCGGTGATCGCTGCCATCAACGGAACCTCGGAGCTGCTGTTCACCGCGGTCGCGCTGTTGACTGTCAGCCATGCCGGCGCCGCGGCAATCATGATAGCTACGATAGTCCGCGCCGGATTCTGCACGCTGCTGTTCTGCTGGAAGGCTCCGCGAGAGCAATGGCTGGTTCCCTCGAAGCTGACCCGGCCCGCGGTCCAATCGCTCCTGGGCTACGGCACCCCGATCATGTTGAGCACGATCTCGGATCATGCAGCGACACGACTGGACAACATCGTCATGTCCAAGTTGTTCGGCCCCGGCATCATGGCCTATTACGCGCTCGCCTACAGTCTCGCTGAAATGCCCGTGAGCAGCGTGGCCGGCAACATCGCCGAAGTGCTCATGCCCTCTTTCTCGAAGATGGAGGCCGCACAGCGGCACGCGGCGGTCATCAAGTCCGCCGCATTGATGACGCTGGTCGTCGCTCCGCTGGCTGTCGGTCTCGGAGCCGTTGCGCCAACGCTGGTGGCGACGTTCTTCAACAGCCAGTGGGCCGAGATGGCCCCGATGTTGATGATCCTGAGCATGATGACCATTTTCCGGCCGATGGCCTGGCCCGTGATTGCCTATCTTCAGGCCGCCCTCAAGCCTCGGCTGGTCATGTACGCCAGCATTTCCCGCGCGGTGGTGATCATCACGTTGGTCGGCATTTTTGGTTTCATCGGCGGTCCGCTGTGGGCCTGTGTCGGCGCGAGCATCGGCTATGCCTTCCATGCCGGATTTACCATCGCGGCCGCCGGGTTGAGCACGGACATGCCGGTCAAGGAATACCTTGCGGCCGTCGCCCGCCCTTTCCTGCTGTGCGTGCCCATGTTTTTCGGCACTCTTCTCATCGGCTGGGCTCTCAGATCCACCGGGCTGTCCAACTTCACGATACTCGCAGTGCAGGTCGTTGGCGGAGCTACGATCTACGCGCTCGCGGCCTTCATCGTGGCACGGCCGATCAGCATGACACTGCTGCGACTCGTGACCTTGGCCACGCGGCGGAGCAGCCTTCAGCCGGGAGCGGAGTGAGCATCTGCCTGGTGCAGCATGACGCAGTCGAATTCAACGATGCGCAGCTCGTCCTTGTCACGAGCCACCGGGAAAATGCCGGTCACCTGGAATCCCAGCTCGTTGTAGTGCTCGAGCGCCTTGGTATACGGCACCATGCCGTTATAGCAATGCTGCGCCGACAACTCCGACTGCAACCCCACGATCCGATCGAGAATGCCGCTCGCACCGCGCAGCACTTCGATATCCCAGCCCTGCGTATCCATTTTGAGAAACACCCGGGGCGAATCGAGACCGGCCACGCAGTCGGCGAAGATCGTGTCGAGCCGCGCGACCTGCACCGACTCGGACTTGGTGCGTTCCACCATGTTGCCGAACCGCTCGCTGCCGTACTCGTTGGATTCCAGGAACGAGTTGAACACGGTGCCCTGATAGACGTTCATCTCCTTGGCGCCCGCTTCCGCTCCTAACGCAACGTTGCGGATCAGCCAGCGCTTTTCTCGTCGCGCCTTGCGCGCCAGCGCTTCATAGTTGGCCTTGACCGGCTCGAAAGACACCACTCGTCCACGGTAGCCGATCTCGCTCAGGGTCTCGAAATACTCACCGGTGTGCGCGCCGACATCGATGACGCAGTTGATTCCGGTGCGGCGAAAGAATGACAGCAGGTGTCCCTGCAATGAATCGGCCGAGGGGAAGCGGCCGATGTGCGCGCCGACCAAAAGCCCCGTCTTGTGAACCACACGCTTGATTACCGGATTCATATGAGCTGGCATCGTTAGGTTGCAGGCAGAGCCTCGAACTCGAACCCGGAGCGGCTCCATTCCGGGATCAGGACTTCGAGCGCTTGTGTCGAGGCGGCGTGGTCGTCGTGGAACAGGATGATGTCGCCGGACTCGGGCGGCTCGCGGCGGAACGTCTCAATGATGGCCTCCGCGCCGTCTTTATAGTCCCTGCTATCGCGGGACCAGAGAACCAGGTCGTCGATACCGGCGAGACATCGCAGGTACTGCAGAGGAGCCAGCTCGCCCCACGGTGGGCGAAACGGATGCTTCGCCTTCCCGTCGAATCGGCGCAATACCGCATCCGTCTCGGCAATCTCCGAACGAGCCATGGCCGAGGTCATGGTTCGCCGCTTGCGGTGATTGAAGGTATGGTTGCCGAGCGTGTGGCCAGCAGCGGCAATGGCCGACACGATCTCGGGATGCGCCACGGCCGAGTTGCCGATCAGAAAGAACGAGGCTCGCACGCCGAGCTTCGCGAGCATGTCGAGCAGCGGCGGCGTGTGCACGTGATGCGGTCCGTCGTCGAAAGTAAGATACAGCGTCGGCCGCGATGACTTCACACGATAGACGATGTGTCTGCGTGCAAGGCCGAACCCGACTCGCTTCACTGCGTTCATACGGACAACGCTTCGAGCGCCTGGTTGTACGTGGGCGCACGCAGGACATAGTTGCGATAAGCGCCAGGATCTCCGGTCTCGCCGCGTTCCGCGGCCTTGATGATGTTGAACATCTCGCGCGCTGATACATAGTGCAGGACATACAGGGAACCGTCGTTGTAACGCCGCTCCAGATATTCGTGCATGCGCTCGACGGGTTGACCCAACAACACCTCCGCCTGCGTTTCTGGCGCCCCGTGCGTATGAATCTTGATGAACTTCCATTCCGGACGGCCTTGGACGGTCGGGGCGAGCCTGACCCAACGATCGATTCGCGCCGCGGTGGGAGGCTGTCCCGCACGCACATCCGAGTTTTCGATGCGTGGCAGGATGCCCCACTTGCGCGATGACCAATCGAATCCCAACACTCCCTGGATCAACAGGAGATCTCCGCTGCGGCTGCCCCCTACCGTCACAGGCTGACCCTGGTCGTGGGATTTCGGCTGTTGAGGATCATCGGTCGCGTAATAAATGGAGTTGACGGTCGCGGGTTGGGTATCGCTGGGCGCGCTGGGAAAGGTGAAGTCAGCGTAGCAGCCGCTGTTGCCGAGCACGGTCAGCTCGTCGTTGACACCGCACCACTTCCCATCGGACCGGCTGTTGTCCAGGCACCAGTTGCCGTGAATGAATGCCCATCGTACCTCGCCAGTGTGTCCATCTGTCGCCAGCGCTCCATGCCGGGAATGCAGCAGCGCCGTGAAACGAGAGAGCTTGCGACGCAGGCCCTCGGAGGTGTCATTGTCATGATGCAGATGCACCTCGATCTCGCCGAATCCCCGGGCGCAGAGTTGGCATAGCTGCTCCAGATGCTCGGGCCGGTATTCCTCCTCCGGGAAAAAGAACGAGTGCTTCGGATGACAACCATCTGCGTCCCGGAAGCGCTGCGCCAGCAGGGGATAGTCGTGACACCATCTAGCCACCCGGGCGCGTTCCACGTCCACGCCGGGACGCTTCCACCCCGGCTCGAAATGATCGACGAAGCAGAACATGAGGTGTATCGGCCCGGAGGCCTGGGGAGCACGGCGCAAGCGCGCCTGGAAATAACTGGGCAACCACTGCAGAACGTGGCGTCGGCGAAGCGCTTCCAGCACCAGCGCCGCAGCGGCGACGCAGAGGAATGCAATCGCGGACAGGACGATCATGGCAGCGTATCTGTTCATCTAAGCGTCCACTCGCGATTCCACGATGCGTCGCTTGCCCATGCGGGTCAACGGAATATCCTTCACCAACTCGACAGTCACCGCGACCGCAGGCCCGAGTTCGGGCGCGAGCATGGCTTTCACCTGGTCAACCAGACCTGTGGCCTCCGATCTCATCGGCACGATCTGGATGAGCAATGCATCGCGCCGCAGTTGCGTGATCTTGTAGAACCGCGCCAGGTGCAGATCCTTGAACATGTGGACGAAGTACAGTCCGGTCAGGCGCCGGCCGTCCGGCAATCGTATGACGTCTGCGACGCGTCCTTCGACGTATTTCAATAATGGCAAGCCGCGCCCGCAAGCGCATGGCCGCGGATCGATGACGGCGACATCGCCATTCTCGTAGCGTACGAATGGCATGCCGTAGTTGTGCAGATCCGTGATCAACACGCGGCCGGGCTGGCCCACGACCGGCCTCCCCTGCTCGTCGACCGTCTCGAGGATCAAATGATCGGCATTCACATGCAAGCCGCAGTGATGTTCGCATTCGGACGCGAGCAACATGAATTCGCGACCGCCGTAAGTGTTGAAGACCGGCGCACCGAACGCCTTGCGCAGTGTCTCCCGCTCAGGCTCATGGAGCGCCTCCGCACCCGTAATCACAGCGCGAGGCGCTGGGAACGAAAAGCGATTCTCGATCATCCATCGGGCCAGGGTCAGGCCACCGGAAACATAGGTGACAATGACTTGCGGACGTAGCTCGGCCAGGCGCCGTGCAACCTCGGGCAGATTGTCGTCGGACAGCTCGAAGATATTGAAATAGTGGCGGCCGAGAATCCGCTGGTAAAGCTGTTCCCTGGCGAGGCTCCAACCTCTCTTACCGGCGAACGGCCACGACCAGATGAATGCGCTGCGACAGCCGATGTCAGCGCCACCCCAGCGGTAGCCGCGCCACATCGTGGCAAGTCGCCGATACTCGCTGTCGCGATTGTATTGAAACTGAAATGGATCGCCGGTGCTGCCGCCCGTGGATTTGCGGACATTGGCGTGACCTTCGGTCTCGGACACGAAATCAGCGTAGCGATCGCGAATCCATTGCTTCGTCATGATCGGCAGATCGGCCAGACCGTCCAGCGTGGTCAGGCGGGCCGCAAGATCGCCTCGCGAGGCGGCCAGATTGCGGAAATGCGGCACGGTTGCGGCTGCATGAGCGAGCAGCCTGCGGAGCTTCGTAAGCTGCAGATCGCGTATCGTGGTCAGCGGCAGCCATTGTTGCCGTTCGTATTCGCGGAGATAGCGCAACATCGGCCGGCCGCGCAACCGCTCATCGTAGATGCTGAACAGCAGCTTGGGCAGTGACATACGCTACCGCACCCGCATGGCTTCAGCGGCCATCGCCTGTCTTTCATCGGCCCGCACCGTCCAACCGAGCAGCCGTTGCGCTCGATCGCTCCGGAACTGCATTCGAGGCAGCGCCGACTTGAGTCGATAGACGCTGAAGGGTGAAGCTCTCCCCAGCAGGCCCAATAGACGCTCGGAGAACCAGCCCAGGCCGAACACCAGCGCTCGCGGCACGCGCAACGTCACCCGGCGGGGATCGCAAACTTTGATGACGTCGTTCTGCGTGAATCGCGAGGGACTGACTAGCTGGACGATCGTACCCGAGGAGACCTGGGCTGATATCGAATCGAGCACTGCGCGGACCACATCGTCGACATGAACCAACGGGAGCTGCAGATGCCCGTCCCCGAGCACCAGGTTGATGCTCCCTATGCGGCGTGCCACGGCAGGAGTCATCAAAGGAATATCGCCGCCCCAGATCTGTCCTGGGCGAAGGATGACAGCGTCCACCTCTCCAGCCGCGGCGGCAGCGCGGACCAGCCTCTCCGCTTCGAGCTTTGACTGCGTGTACAGGCCGCGCAATGCAGCATGCGGCTCATCGGCAGCGTCTTCGTCGACCGGCGCACCTCGATCGCTACCCGCCCAATTCACGACCGATAGCGAGCTGACATGCACCAGACGCTTGCAGCCGAACTGCTTTGCCGCGGCGAGAATGTTTTGCGTGCCCACGACCGTGCTGCCACGATTGCGAGCCGCATCGCCGCTCATGGCAGCCCCGGCATGAATCACGACCGGTGCACCGCAGACCGCCGCATCGACGGCTCGTGGATCGCCGAGATCGCCGACGTAGTATTCAACATGGTCAGGGAGCGGCGCCGAAGGTGGCCGGCGCGACAGCACACGAACCCTTTTGCCGGCACGTGCCAGTTCCGCGACGATTGCGCGACCCACCTTCCCTGCACCGCCAGTAACCAGCACATCGCACGTGGGCGAACAGGGATGTGACCGATTCCAACCGACGTAGGTGCGCTCAGCCCCGCGAGCCACGAATTCGGTCCATCGAACGACCGCGGCGCCATCGTCCACACTGACAGCCGGCGCCTCGGCGCGGGCAAGTCGCCCGTAGAAATCCTGAATGAACCCGTGAATGCCTTGATACTGACGTCGACGCTTGGCGAGAAAGCGCAGCGTGTTTGCCGCCATCTCGAACAGCGGACGCACGGAATCCGTCATCGTATTGATGATGCGTAGCGCCGCTTGCGGCAGCCCACGGTGGCGCCGGAATGCGAGGAACATATGGAAAAGGTCGACGCGCAGCATTCCCGCCGTCCCGTGCAACAGCAACAGGCTCTGCATGGGACGAGCATTCCAGCTCAGTCGAATGTTGGCCATTCCGCGTTCGCACTCGACAACGGAATTCCATTCATCGTAGGGCAGCAACGGCTCGCCACCCAACGCACGATGAACAGTACTGATGTTGTGAATCTCTCCCAGAAACTCCTGGATCAGATAGAGCGCATGCACGCCGAGATCGCGAAACGCCTCGCCCGCGTGCTCATAGTATGCAGGCAATGCGCCACCGCTGAACGATGGATACTGCGAGGAGCGGATCACATCCACGCCGATGATCGATCCCAGCGCTCCGGACCGGACGATATCGCAGGCTCGCTGGATCTCCGGATCGAACAACAGCGAGTGGCCCACCGTGACCTGAACACCACGCGATTTCGCTGCCCCGGCGATCGCCTGGCAATCCTCCTCGCTGTTCGCCAAAGGTTTCTCGATCAGCACGTGCATGCCAGCCTCTATCGCGTCCAGCGCCTGGCTTGCATGGTACGCAGGCGGCACGAGCACGTGCGCGGCGGTGACCCCATCGGCTGCGGCTTCCGCTACGGTTTCGTAGCTGCGCACACCGAATTGCTTGGCGCGGGCTGACGCTCGATCCCGATCGACGTCGAGGAATCCGGCCAGACGCGCGTTCGGAGTGCGGCCGAGAGCGAGTGCGTGATGCTCCGAGATCGCACCCGCGCCGATCAACAGCACGCGAAAGACTCGATCTGCACCGTTGGCTGACAATCCACCGTTAGTCATGCTGATACGATTAGAAGTATGCGGACGAGAATGTAGAAGGCTGGTATGGAGGCGACAGCAGCGATCGCCCAGTGACGACCGAATTCCTGGCTGCCGACCGCGGGAATGGCCGTGTTGCGCGCTCGTGCACCGTTGTACAGTCCGGCGCAAAGCCCCCAATACATGAAGAAAAGAAACGTATAGCTGCGGCTGAGAAAGAACGCGCAGACGAGCAGCCCGACGCTTGCGTAGAACAAAGCGAGCCCCAGGTTTTCCACGCGCGGCTCACCTTTCGCGTTCTTGCCTGTCCCGGGACCGACCGCGGCGGCCGGAGAGGAATGGCCGAGGACATACATCTGATGGGCGGAAAAGGCCACGAGGGAGAACCAGGCCAGATAGCCGAAGAGACCCAACTCTGCCAGCACCAGCAGCCAGGAATTGTGCGCGGTCAGGGTGTTGTGCTCGGTGAACAATCCCAGGCCGACGCCGGTGAAGGGACGAGAAACAAAGAGCTGAAGAGCTACGTACCACGCATCGACGCGGCCGGCCGCGGACTCCTCGTCCGCGGACATGCCGGCAAGCCGGGTTGCCGCGAACAGGACAGGCAGGCTGATTGCGGCCATGACGCCGGTGGCAACCCTGCCGACGCGACGCATGCTCCACAGAACGGCGATTGCGAGGACTGCCAGCAGCCCCCCTCGCGAGTTGGTCAGATACACGCCGTAAGCGAACATGCCTGCGGCTCCCAACCAAAGAATCCTGAGCAGCTTGCTCGCCGGCTCCGAGGAGAGATACACCGCCAGCGGGAGACAGACGACGAACAGCATCGCCAGGTCATTCGGATCGTAGAACGGCCCGATGTACTGGATACGATGGAGTTCCGGCCACGTATCCATTTCCATCCCGGTCCAGCTTTGACCGTCGGTGGCGACTTCATTGATGCCATGGAGCACCAGAACCAGCGATGACAGGCACAGCACCTTGAATACGCGGCAAAGCGCCGTGCGATCCTCGGCCACGCTGGAACTGAGATAGAACATCATCGTCATCGGCACGAGATCCTGCACCGTCAGCATGACACCACCGAGCCAGCCGAGAGCGGCGCGCGACAGCACAGCAAACAGGCAGAACGCGGGGACCAGCCATTGTTGCGGCGCCGACAGAATTTTTGGGGACCTGAACATCCATAGAACGAATCCGACCAGCAGCGTGTAGCGCAGCAGATCGAGGCTCTGCAGCGAATCGACGTACTCCTGCGGCCGCACGACCACGAGCACAACGTAGATTAGAAACGTCAACAACATGTGGAAACAGGATCAACCGTGCCGCAGCGATACGCCGCACCGGCCCCTCACCTACCTCCCGGTTTCGTAGAGGAACTTGGAGAATCGCAAGTAGGCGCCGATGCGGAATTCCTGGTAGTTGTTCAAGGTATCGTTGCCGGTTCTGCGGCTGTATTCGGCGGTGACGACCCAGCGTGTCGCCACGGTCCAGATCGGCTTCGCGATCTCCGTGCCGATCATGAGCTCCCGGTCGACGCGGCCCGCAAACAGCTCGCCGCGATGGATCTCATAGGAGCCGTAGGCGACGATGCCGGTCTTGGAGCCCCAGATGAGGTGATACCTCGCATCGATCCCCTCGATGCGCCGATGCTCTTCGCGCACGGCCCCCTCCAGCGTGTCTTCCTTGCGGTAGTAGACTCCGAGCCCGAGCTCCGTTCGGTTGCGCCTGGTCTGGTAACCGAGCCGGACTATCTTGGAATCGAGCAAGTCGAGCGCGTTGGCGACATCGGTTGCACTGTTGCCGCCGTGGATGGATGCCTCGCCGATCCCGTTGCCCGCCACCTGCCCGAACAGATCCGATGGATTGGTGATCTTGCGCTGCAGCTTCATGTCGAATGACGAGGTATCGTGAAACTTGCGCGCCAGTGCGAGATCGAAAAATGGCAGTGCGTCGGTCGTGAAAGGCAGGACCGCGCGATTGACGCCCGCCTCGGCTCGTATCTTGGTGAACGCACCCTCGGTGTTGAAACGCAGCGACGCACTTTCTGTCTTGAACCGGCCGAATGCCTTGTAAGTGCCGTCCGTCTGGCCGACATAGGCTCCGATGTCGGTCTTGTATCCCAGGTTCTTGTTGTACCCCAGTGACAGGTCGACCTTGTCGCCGTTCAGGGTCTGCTTCTCGTAGTACGTGTTCGATACATAGCCTTCGGCGCCCAGCCACGTGGTATGGGTCACTGGAATGTGAAACGCCGGTCCGGTCGAGAAGACGTTGAAATCGGCGCGATTCAGCGGCGTGTCGGGCTCGGTCGGCGTCACCAGGATCTGGCCGGTGTTATCGCGCAGATGCCAGACCATGAGATCCGGTACGAGGTTGTATTCGGCGGTGATGGAGCCGGTGGTGTAGGCCTCTTGACCGAACGAGCCGCCGATGTACTTGATGCCCTCCTCGGAGAGACCCCAGGCTGCACGCAGCCGCCCCGTTTCCCACTTTCCGTACGTGGCCAGAGTAAAGTAAGCGACGGTGTCGTGCCGATGATTGGTCGCCTCGCGCAGCGCATTGTCGGTGTTGTAGACGCCCGTCAGCGCGAACAAACCGATTTCGTCCGCGTTCGCTCCTGTCGCCGCTAGACAAGGACTCGCCACCGCGAGCGCGACACGGACCCAACGAATCCTACTCGCCATACCGGCTCCCGTAACCATAGCCGTAGCCGCCCAGCGAATACCGAGCCATCGGTGGCGCGTCGACATCGTTCAACAAGAGAGCGCAGTTGTCCGGTCCACCGATCACGTGCACAGCCTGCTCCAGCGCTTTCTTCGGAGTGCTGTTCGCCCGGACGACGAGCACGACTCGTCCGACCGAATGGGCGAGAACCTGTGACTCCGACGCCCGCAGAATCGGCGCGCTGTCGAATACGACGATTCGCCCGCTCTTGTTGGCAAAGCACGTGTCGATCAACTCCTGGGTCTTCTTGCTGGCCAGGCGCTCGTTGGCGCGCTCGTTGTCCATGCCGGCGGGAATGAACACGAACCTCGCATCGCCGATCGGGTGGCCGACGTCCGCCAGGGCAGCTTTGCCGGCCATCACCTCGAGGAAGCCGGGCCGGTTCTCCAGTCCGAAATGGCGGGTCAGGTGAGGCTTGCGGAAATCGCCATCGATCAGGATGACCTCGTGATCCTGGTCGGCCGACAGCGATCGGGCGAGATTCCAGGCAATGAAGCTCTTGCCATCACCGGGCAACGCGCTCGCGACCATGAAGATGTTGCCGCGAGGTTGATTCGCGCCGCGTTGCATGCCCAGCAGGCGCCACTTGATGACTCGCAGCTCCTCCGTTAGGCGTTCGGCATTGGCAGGCAGGACGTCAAGGCTTTCCTCAGTCGTCGCGAGGGGAGTGAACTGCACCGTCCGTCCGCGCCACATCGTGCTTGCAGGCAGCCCGCCGACGACACGAATATCCTTGAGCTCTGACATGAGGACCGCCTTCAATACAGCGCCGCCAGCGCGCCGGAGTTTCTGGCGATCTCCAACCCGATGACCAGCGTCAGTCCGATCAGGAACATGGCGCCGACTCCGGCCATCGCGAACACCGAGCGGCGCTTGCGCGCCTGGAGAAGCTCGGGTGCGGTGAAGCCGACAGTACCCAGGACCGGCGCCTGTACCAGCGCAGTCACATCTTCGATGGAATAGCACACCGGATCGAGCGCCGACTTCATCAGCGCGACCCACACACCCAGGGCGATCGCTACAGCGCACAGGCCAGACAACAACAACGGGCGATTCGGAGCCGCCGGCTTGGCGCCGGCGGAAGCCGACTCGATGATCCGGAAATCGACGTCCTCGCTCTGCTCCGCTTCGCCCGACAAGCGTGCTTTTTCCAGGCGTTTGACCACTTCCTCGTACTGATCCTTCATCACGGTATAGCCGCGGTTGAGCTGCTGATATTCGGCCTCGACCTTCGGTACGGTGTTGGCCATGCGCTCCAGCTCCGCGATGCGCGTGGAGCGGCCGGCAACCTCCGCATTGAACTCGAAGACTTTGAGATCGAGCTGACTGAGCGCCAGCCGCAGCGAGGTATAGACCGGGTTGCTTTCGATCACCACCGGGCCTTGCGTCTTTCCCGCCACTCCCAGGGCCTGCAGGTATCCAGCACGCTCCTCACGCAACCGATCTACCAGTTCCTTCTGCGCCACGACCTCCGGATGCTTGTCGGTCCACTGCAGCCGCATCTGGTTGAGCTTGGCTTCGGCCGCGGCGATCCGATCGACGGACGTGCCGCCCGCCGCCGAATTGTCGGTGCCGCCCGCCGCCCCACTGGAGGTTGGCAGTGCCGTCACGGGACTCTCGCCGGACATCTGCTTCTTGATCTGGTCCTTCTGCATGAGCAACTGCGAGAGCCGATCCTGGGCCGCGTTGCGCAGATCGATTTCCTGCTGCAGCTTGGCGAAGTAATCGAGTCTTTCACCGGGCAACAGTCCCATGTTCCTGCGCTTGAACTCCGCCAGCTCGTTCTCGACACCCGACAGGCGCTTCTCGTATTCCTTCTTCTGCGCTGTCAGGAATCGCTCCGCGGAATCCGAGTGGCCGCGCTGCGTCCGGATCGTCCGCTTGATGAAATGATCCAGCACCAATCGAACCACTGCCAGCGACGTGGCGCGATCGCGATCGCGAAACGTGATCGTGTAGAGGTTGTCGCGGCTCGAGCGGCCGCCGGTGAGTTGGATACGCTGGCGCAGGCCGATGATGGTCAGCGCCCGGTCCTGGTCGCTGGCGGTTGACTTGTCGAGCTTCGCGTCGTCCGCAACCATGGTAAGAATCTCGTTCGACAGTAGCAGCTCACGCACGAGTTCGAGTTGCGGTTTCAAGTCCGACTCGACCGCCAGTCCTTTGAGGACCGGTGCGAGCGATGAAGCCGTGTTGACATAGACGCTGGCACGCGCTTCGTACTGGTTGGGGATCAGAAAGATGACCGTCCAGCCGATGATGCAGACGCACGCCGCGACGAGCACGCCCGACCAGCGTGAGCGCCAGGCATCACGCAGATACCGCAGGATCTTTTCGTTGTTATTGTTCATTTGCTGAAGATGATGGTCCGGCGCGCTGCTTTGACATGGGCGCTGACGTCAAAAGATGGAGAGTGGCACCACGACGACATCGCCCGGCAACATCGAAATATTCTGCGTGACATCCCCTTCGTAGAGCAGATCGTTGAGTTTCACAGCGATCTTCACTGTCTTGCCGCCGATGTTGCGCAATACTTTGGTTTTGTTGCCCGACGCATGCTCCGCGAGACCACCGGATTCGAGCATCACATCCAGGATCGTCATTCCCGCGCGATACGGTATCACCTTCGGATGCGCGGCCTGGCCGACCACGCGAATCTGGTCGGAGAACGTTCCGACAAATGACACGACGATGACATTGACCTTGGGCGAGCGAATATATTCGGACAGAGCAGCAGTCAGATCCTCGGTCAACTGACTGGCCGTTTTGCCCGCGGCCACCATGTCATTGACCAGCGGCATAGAGATCTTGCCATCCGGGCGCACCACGAGGGAGGTCGAGAGATCTTCGTTACGCCACACGAATATCCGCAGTTGGTCGCCAGCGCCGATGCGATAGTCGTTCTGCGAAGTCACCGGCGTCGCTGACAGCTCGGACGCGGCAATCGAGCCGTTGCCGGCGCAACCCACGAAAACCAATGACAACAGGACCAGGCAAAGCGACTTGATCAACGCGCGCCACAACACGGAAGTCATCATGTCGCACTCGCCCGGCCCCGGAGCTCCGTTGAACTTATTATGGTGAGCATTGCTGGATGGGTTCCCCGGCTTTCGCCCCATCCCTGGTGCATCAACCTGGCGCATCGATAGTAGTGCAACATGCGATTTAACAGCCATGTAAGCAGCCGGGTCGCGCGTCATCGGCGTGCTCTGTTTGCACCGTGGCTACAATAGCTGACGCAGGTCACAGTTTGAGACTGGTTTTACAAAGTCCGTCACCTAATTCAGCTATCTGCGTAAATAGGCAGCAGCCGCGCCGCAGACCGTTCCAGCGAGAAGCTCGACTCGATCAAGGACCGCCCGGCTGCAGCGAGTTGTGTTCGCAGGCTTGCGCTGTCGAGCATCCTATCTATTTCGCGCGCCAGCGCGGCGGCGTCGCCGGAGCGACTCAGCAGGCCGGTGCTGCCATTGGCAATCAATCTCGGATTACCTCCGACATCCGTCGCGACGACGGCTATTTCGTGCGCCATCGCCTCCATTATGGCAAGTGAGAGCCCCTCCATGTGCGAGGCAACGACGAGGATGTCGAGGTCGCGATAGATCTCTGCGCGGTCCAACACCGACCCATGAAAGTAGATATTTCGGAGATCGGTCCGCTGTGCCAGCGCCTCCAGCTTCGCGCGATCGGGGCCGTCACCGAACAAGTGCAGCTCGCATGCCACGGTGGATTGCAGGCGAGCCATCGCCTCGATCAGCACGCTCTGGCCTTTGACCTCGACCAGGCGTCCAACACATCCGATGCGAATGGGCCGCTGCGGCGCAGGGCAACGTTGCCGTCGGGGCGGTAGGTGCACCCCGAATTCCAGGACCGCATGGGGAACCCGCTTGGCCCCGTACGAGTGCCAGTGGACCTGCTGAGCCTGCTTGCTCACGAACGTCAACTGGTCTACATATCTATGCGTCCAACGATGCAACACCTTCCACGCGATGGAATCGTAGGCATGCGCTCCGTGACGGGTGTAAACAACTCTGCCTTTGAAGAAGGGCAGCAACGGCGCCAGCCGCGGCAAGCACCAAGGGGTATGAATGTGCAGCACGGCCGGCCTCGACCCATTCAGCATCCGTGCAATGGCCACCATCTTCGAATAGCCGGAAGCCATTCCCTCGAGGCTGGTGACCTTCAATCCCTGGCGGCACGCCTCCGCGCACAGCGGATCCTCGTCGCTGCCGAAGTTCAGGATGGCCGGTGCGAGGCCCTGGCGTTGCTGAACGGCCGCAAGATCGAGAACCACCCGTTCGGCGCCGCCGATCTGCAGGCTGCTGACCGTGTGGATGACCCTGCCCGTCGCCATCTGCGTCTCACTGCTGCGAGTCAGGGTTTCAACCAACGCTGGTGCCAGAGATTCAGCGCCATCAACGTCCACAGCTTGTTGCTGAAGTCACCCTTGCCGTCGCGATGCGCCTGTAACAGATCGGCAACGTGCTGGCGGCTGACAATGCCCTCGGCAGTGAATCCTCCGTCCAGCAGCACCGGGCGAGCCCACTCGCCGAGCCGTCCTTTGAACAATTCCACCACGGGGGTGCGGAAGCCCTGCTTCGGCCGGTAGATGATCGAGTCGGGCAACAGGCCTTCGATGGCTTTCTTGAAAAACCATTTCACCGTGTTGTCGCGGAGCTTGAACTGCGCCGGAATGTTGAACACGAGATGGGCATAGTGCGGCTCGGTGTACGGACAGCGCGCATCCAGGCCAAGACTCCTCGCCAGCAGGTCGAGCTTGCCGAGCATCAAATTCCCGAAGTAGTAATCCTGCATCATCGTGTAGACGATGAAATTTAGATAGTCGCGATTGGCGTGATCCGAGGCATCGAAGCGTGCACGGCTACGCGCGACCGCTTCCGCCGCGGAATCCGAACCGAGGTCCGCCATCGCCGACGGCGTCAGGATCTCACCTTTCGTCGTGTGCGGCCAGCCGATTTCGAAGCTCGAAAAATATTCCTCGCCGCGTGCTGCACGCGTGAGAATATCGCGGCGTGCTGGCGAAACGGCCGGCACCAGCACCGAAGCCAACTTGCGAACTATTTCTGGCTTGCGCATATACGGCTGCCAGCGCTCGTAGTAGCCGCGTCGGATTTTGATCATTTCCCCGTGGCCGCAGCACAGCTCATCGTTGGCCTCGCCGGTGATGACCGTCTTGACGCCGCTGTCCTTCGCAAGCAGCAGCGCACGTCGCAGGAAAATGCTCGATGGCTCCGATACGAGGTCGTCCAGGTCGTCGGTCACGGCCGAGATGGAACCGAGGAATTCGTCGGTGCTCATCAGGTGCTCGTGATGGGTGGTGCCGACGAATTGCGCCACCTTCTTCGCGTAGGCGAGATCGGTGTAGGCCGGGTCGCCTTCGACATCTTCGAGTCCCACCGTGAAGGTATGGACCAGAGCGGGTGACTCCACCATCTTGCCCATGAGCGCTACGTTCGCACTCGAGTCGTTGCCGCCGCTCAACATCGCGCCGATGGCGCCATCGGTGAGCCGATTGCGCACGGCGTTCTGGTGGAGTTCGCGAACTCGTTCGATGTAGTAGTTGGCATCGTCGCGCTCGGGTATAGCCTCGTCGGTGAGATCCCAGAACCGATGCAGTCCGATCTCGCGGCGCGCATCGAGCTCGGCAACATGCCCAGCCGCCAACTTGCGCACTCCCTTCAACAAGGTTCCCGGCCCCGGCACGGTGAGGTAAGTCAGATAGTTCGAGACGCCCCGCAGGTCGTAGCTCCGACCCACGACCGGATGAGCGATCAAGGATCGGATCTCGGAGGAGAAAGCAACTCCTCGGTCGCTCACGCTGTAATACAGAGGGATGACGCCGAGGAAGTCCCGGCCGAGGTAGAGCCGGCGTTCCTGGCCATCCCAGATGGCGAACGCAAATTGGCCATCGGCTCGCCTCAGCCCGCTGACGCCATCCGCGATGAATAGTTGCAACAGCAGCTCGGTGGAATCGTTCGAGGCAAGCTGCACGCCGCGGGAGCGAAGATAGTCTGCGACAACGGCCTTGTTGAATACCGTGCCGTCGCACACCGCGCGATAGCGATCTTGTGCGGCCGACGCCATGATCCCACCGCCGCATGGCCCACGACGGGCGGCGAGTCGAGCGTCGGACGAGCCGAAGGAGAACGCTTCGCCGGGCGCGCGTCTATTGAGCGCGGCCAGCATTGCATCCAGATTTTCCTTGGACGTCGCTTCAGCGGCGAGCGATCCAATCAAACCACATATTGCTGACACCGGCGCTCCTGCTTATTTGAGAGGGCTTGCGAGCACATTCTATATATGCGTCTCTGAGTAGATTTCATCGTACAAACTCTGATACGCGTCGATCATCGCCGTCAGACCATGACGCAGCTCCGCTTCGCGATAGGCGGTTGCTGCCATGGCGCGGGCGCCAATTGGGTTGCGAACCAGATCGAGCAGACCCTGGGAAAACTGTTGTGCGGATCCTGCCTCGAACAGTCGCCCGCTCCTGCCCTGCGACAGCAGGTCCGGAATCTCGTTGACAGCCGCCCCCAGGACGGGCACGCCGTTGGCTTTGGCTTCCAGGATGGCAATGCCGAACGGCTCGAACTTCGAGGCGAGCACGAACACGTCGATGCCGTGAAACAGGCGACCGACGTCGGCGCGGTAACCAAGAAACCGAACCCGCTGTGCGATGCCCAGGCTGGCGGCCTGCGACTCGAGTTCCGCGCGCAACGGTCCATCGCCGATCAGGATCATCATCAGCCGGGGCTCGGCACGCCACGCCAGTGCGAACCCGTGGAGCTGAGTTGGATAATCCTTCTGCTCAACGAGCCGGCCCACGCTCCCGACCACGATGTCATCGGGCGCGAGCCGGAGCTCTGCACGGATTCCTATGCGCGTGGCGCCGCCATCCGGCTCGACTCTATGAACGCCGTACGGCACCAGGCGCAGGCATGAGGTAGCGATTCCATTGAACGCACAGAATCCCTCTCCCAATGACTGCGACACGACGGCCAGCCGGCGAACGAGCGACGCGACGAAGCGGTTGCGAAGCCTGTTGCGACGCGACGTCGTGGCCAACTTCTGTGGCAGGAAGGCATAGCTTCGGTCAGGCACCATGCAGGCGAACGCGCTGAGACTGCCCAGCACCGCTTTGATTCCAGCCACGCGCGCGGCCAACCCTGCGTACAGCATCGGACGCGGGTTGTAGCAATGGACCACATCGGGCCGGATCCTGCGGATGACACGGAACATCCGCCAGAGATTGGCGAAGCTCAGCCGATCCTCGAGAGGAATGCTCACCAGAGGAACGCGACCCTCACGCAGTCGCGTCGCAAGCGGACTCTCTTCAGCATTGAAACAGACGACGCAGGGCTCGAATCGGCGGCGGTCGAGTCCGACCGCGAGATCGACGAGCGCCTTGGTTTTCCCTGAGAGGCCGAGTCCGTCCACGACGAGCATGACGGTGCGGCTCACACGGCCCGCCGCTCGATCCAGTGATCGTACCAGGCGGCCAGATTCAGCAGACACCATAGATCGAAGCTGAAATCCGCCTTCTTGTTTCTATGCGCCTGCCACATGCGGTCGATCTGCGGCCAATTGAATAGATCCAATTTGCGCAATGCGGAGTCCGCGAGCAGCCCCTGGGCCCAGCCAGAGAGCTCGCCCGCGAGCCATTCGGGCAGAGGAACCCGGAAGCCCTGCTTGCTCCTTTCAAGAATCTCGCGCGGTAAGAATGGCGTCACCGCCTTGCGCAGAACTAGCTTGGTGGTGCGGTCACGAATCTTGAGTGCCGCAGGAAGGCTCAGCGCATAGGACAACAACTCGTGGTCGAGGAACGGCGCCCGCGCCTCGATCGAGTGGGCCATCGAGATCTTGTCGACACGCATCAACAACAGCTCAGGCAGGCGGTTGCAAAGCTCCACGTAAGACATTTGCTGCAGCCCATCAGCGCGAGGATGTGCTCCGAACAGCGCATCGCAGTAGCGTTGGATGATCGCCGCAGGGCTTTCGTGCATGGTCTTGCGTGCTCCTCGGGTGAGAAGCCATTCCTTCTCCGTCTCCCAGAAGACCACGTCCAAGCCCCAATACAGCGGCTCCCCGCGAGCGGACCGGCGCAGCAGATCCACCCTTCCCGCGGCGGCTCCCGACCTCCGTGAGAATTGATAGACAGCCTCGCGTACGATCTTCGGCGCACGCATGAGTCGCGCCCATCGTGGCATGGTTTGATGCAGGATGGTGACCATGTCGTCATAACCACCGAACACTTCGTCGCTGCCCTCCCCGACCAGCACGACCTTGAGTCCCGCTTCGTGGGCGGCCTTGCTCACGAAGTGCATGGGAAGGCACGCCGGATCGCCGATCGGCTCGTCCTGCTGTACGACGAGCTCGGGCAGGTGCGCCTTGCACTCATCGGCGGCGACCATGACTTCGCTGTGCTCACAGCCGAACTTCTCGGCAACCAGCCGCGCATACTGCAGATCGTGAAAGTTCTCATCGGGCCCGAACCCATGGAAACCCACGGAAAACGTTCGCAAGGGCGTCGATCGCAATCGGCTCGTCAGCGCGACATTGGCGGAGGAGTCCAATCCCCCGCTCAGGAAGCAGCCCACCGGCACGTCCGCCATCAATCGCTTTTTGACAGCGGCCTGCAGCAGCTCGCGAACGCGCTCGATAGCCTCGTCCTCGGGCACCTGATCCGGCCATTCATCCTGCAGGGGCGACCAATAACGTTCGGTCCGTAGCTCACCCCGCGAATCGCAGATCAGTCGGTGCGCGGCGGGCAGTTTCTTGATACCGGCAAACAGGGTGCGCGGGGAAGGAACGTTGGAAAACGTCAGGAATTCATTGAGGGCGCTCGTATCGAGCTCGCGGCGCACGTGCGGATGCACGAGGAGCGCCTTGATTTCCGATGCGAACAGAAGCTGTCCGGGCAGCCGGATGTAGTACAGCGGTTTCTTGCCCAATCGATCGCGCGCCAGGATGAGCTGCTTGCGATCGGCATCCCACAAGCCAAAGGCGAACATGCCGTCGAGGCGCGAGATCCAGTCGACCCCGTACTCTTCATATAGATGAATGATGACTTCGGTGTCCGAATTCGACCGCAGGTGGTGCCCCTTGCGTACGAGTTCGTCGCGAAACTGCTGGTGATTGTAGATCTCGCCGTTGAAGGTCAACCAGACACGACCGTCCTCGTTGCACATCGGCTGATGCCCCAAGGGCGACAGATCGACGATGCTGAGCCGCCGGTGCCCGAGAACCACGCGCCGGTCGTCGCTTTGATAGAGGCCGGTATCGTCCGGACCCCGGTGCGAGAGAACCTCACAGGCTTTGGTAACGAAAGCGCGTCCATCACCATTCGCGGAACCGGAGAAATCGAACTGACCGACGATGCCGCACATGGGGAAGGAGACGCCTCTTAACGGGTCTTTTTGCACATGGTATCAGTCCCACCCTGGGGTCGCGTGCGCTTTCGCTTCTTTAATACAGCGCGTGTTTGACAATGTTCAGATCGAGAACTGACTGGAGCCGACATATGTAATACGCACGTAGACAATGTGATCAAGCAAACAACGTAGGAACCGAGATGATCGACCGGAACGATTCGCAGCTGGTGTCTACTTCCACCGGCACACGCCGGACGTCGTAGTCGTCCCAGCCATCGAATCGGCGGACGCCGCCGTAGTAGCTAAAGGCATAGCGCACGCCGGCGTCGCGCAGCGTCGACCGCGTGACGTTATCGAAGGTGCTGAGGCCACCGACCGGGTAGCTGAAGTAGCGCATCGGTTGGCCGATTTCAGTGGCGAGGCGTTCGCCGCAACCGAGGATTTCCTCCCGCTGACGTTGCGCCGACTCGCGAGCGAGAATCGGATGGCTGATCGTATGGCCGCCGATCGTCATGCCCGCTGCATGCATCGCGCGCAGCATGTCCCAATTCATCCAGAGTCGTCGCCCGGCCTCGGCATCGCAGCGTCCTGAGCCAGTTGCCTGCGCGACCGCATCAAGGTACGCCGCAGTGCGTTCGCCCGGCATTCGCTTATAAGCGCGCAATAGAGTGCGGACCGCGCGTTCGCGATCGGGCTTGTCGAACGAGAGCGGGGAGTAACTTCCCAGCCAGTCCGGCAGTTTGATCGCGTCGCGCGGGCTCGACCGTACCATCCATGCGATCTCGTCCCACCACGGCACCACCGGCTCGTCGACGAAACCGGTCGCGACGAAGAACGTCGCCGGCACGCGTTCGGCCGTCAGGATCGGAAACGCCACGTCGTAGTTGTCGCGATAGCCGTCGTCGAACGTGATCATGCCGTAGCGGCCACGCCGCTTGCCGAGCACGGTGGGCAGGTCCGCGGGACTGATCAGGTCGAGCTGCGCTTTGCAAAACCGGATCTGCTGGGCGAACGAATCCGCGTCCGCGCTCCATAGCCCCCTGTCGAACAGGGAGGCATAACCATCGCCCACGCGATGGTAATTGAGGACCACCACGCCCGACCAAGGCAGCAGCCGTGCGAGCAGCGGCCGAAACCCGCTTCGCGACAGCAAGCCCGCGGCGATCGTCTTCCTCATGCCGTACTCCCTGGCAGCAGCAGCAGCAACAGTCGCACTCCCCTTTGCAGCGCACGTCCGCCCCATGCCGCTGAGCGAAACAGCACCGAGCGCACCGTCGTCCGCCACAGCCCGATCTCCAGCAGTCCGGTGGCGCTCGTCGTCAGTCGCGCCTTGTAGGGGGCCGATCCGCTCAAGAAGTCGTACGCGGTGATGCCACGGCCCACCAGCGCACGCATCAACAGCAGGTGCGCCAGAGTGCCTGGGCTGCGCAGCGGGCAAGAATCATTCATGCGGATGCCCGACTGGTAGAAATCGAAACGCGTCCCCGTGACGAATCCATAGAGGATCGCGACCGGTTGCTTGGCGAGCGACATACGCGCCAGCACAACCCGACGGTCGCGCATCCAGTGGCTAACCATCGCGCGATGGAACGCGACGAAGCGCGGCGCTGCGAAGGCGCCTGGCTGTCCATTGGCGGTCCATCGTGCCTGGTGCAGCCGGATCAGATCGACGAACACCTCATCGGCCTGCGCTGCTTCTGCTAGCTCGAACTGGACTCCGGCCCGCTCTGCCTCGCGAATCAGCCGCCGCGCGTTCTGCCGGCTATTGGCTGACAGGCGCTTGAGATAGGCGTCGAACCCTCCGTTGAGATCGGCGATCAGACAAGCCCCGCGCGAGTTGCGAATGAGCCCTCGCGGCGCCGCCGCCGATTGCACCAACGCGCCCTCAGGGATGTTGAGCAATTCCATGTGATCGAAGCTCATGGCTTCGATCGCGCGCCACGCCGCGTCGCTGCAGATAGCCTCCTCACCAGCGCGACACAGCAGGTTGAGGTAATCGGGGCAGGTTTCCTCCACCTCCGCCTCGCCCGTCGATAGGAATCCGAGGCGCTGGATAGCAAACGGCCCGAGACGCTCGCGCCGCACGTACAGCGGCAACACGCCGATCAGCTCGCTGCCGCGCCACAGCGTGACGATGCGCAATCCAGCACCAGCCAGCGCCCCCGCATAGGAAGTCCACCATTGTCGCAGCCAGCGAAAATCCAGCGGCGTCGATGCACCCGGACTCGCCGCGTAGAGGGCGTTCCAGTCCTCGCGCAGCGTTTCCCACTCAGCATCGCAACACACGATCTTCACGCTGGGCCGGCTTTCCGCTGCCGTGATCGGGAGGGCGAGTGCGTTACCCAAAGAAGGGCTCGCTTGCGGCGTCGAGCGTGACGCGCGTAACCGGAATATGCCAGCGCCGCAGCAACGACCAGTATTCGGTCCGCGCGATCGGCGAGAATCCGGCTTTCCCGATCGCCTTCCGCGAGGCAGCGTTGCGTACGTTGACGTCGATGATCGCTTCGGCGATGTGATCATTCGCCAGCGCGGCGCGTATCGCATTCAGCAACGCTGGATAGAGCCCTTGTCCCCTGCGCGAATCGAGCGTGTAGAAGTTGAACAAGAAGGCGCGATCCGGGCGTTGCGCCATGCGTACGGGTCCGATCCAACGCGGCCCGCGCGTAACCCAGCCGAAACTGACAACCTCGCCATCGGCAAGCCAGCCGAAGAAATTGTCGCCGTGCGCGAAACGCTCATGCGCTAGATTTGCAGGCTCATCGGCAGCAAGCATCGCGGCGTCCACGCGTGCAAGATCACTCGCGGCGATGTCGGCTCCTGCGCGAAACAGCACCAAGCCAGCAGGCCTCGCCGCCGACGCGGGAACGCAAGATGCCTTGAAGATCGTAATTTGCGTTCGGCGCGCCACGCGAGAGGCGATGCTGCGAAGGATGCTCACCGAGCAATCTCGACAGGTATGGGCGGTGCAGGAGGCGCGCTTGGCAGCACACGCTCGCGCAAGTAAGCCATCATCGGCTTCTCGAACCACAGGTGGATTGCGACCGAAACGATCCCTGCCAAGGCGAACAGGCCGAGAATCAGGCCAATGGTCATGGTCGTGCCGAGCTCTGCGTCGCCGCGCAGTACACGCAGCGCGGTGTATATGATGTAGGGGTGAATCAGGTAGAGAATGTAGGAGGACTCGCCCAGTAGATAGATTGCCCGGTTCCTGGTCGTGAGGCCGTAGATGCGCTCGAGCAGCAGCGCCGTGAGAACTATCACGAAGGACGCGCCGCCCGCATAGATATGACGCGGGAAGCCCCAGCCGTTCACATATTCTCCGTAGCCGATGAAGATCAAGCTCGCGGCAAGCAACAGCACGAGCACCCATTTGCCGGCCGCGATGGTCGCGAACCGGTCCCGGCGTGCATCGAACCACTTGAAGACGTAGAACACGCCGATGCCGTAGACGAACTCGAGCACGATGGGCCGGGCATAGAAGTTCATGGCGGTGCTGTCGAGCGCGAGTTGATTGACCACCGTGGCAAAAGCGACGATGCCTGCGCAGCTCAGCAGCGGCGACCACTTCGGCGAGATCCGCAGCGCCAGCGCGAACACGACGTAGAAGAACATCTCGAAATTGAGCGACCACCCGAGGATCATGGTCGGGAACACGCCCGAATACTCGGTCTCGCGGGGGATGAACAATAGCGATGCGATCAGTTGGGGAACGTCGGCGCGTGTGCTCCGCAGCAGGTCAGGCATCGCCAAGGCGATGCAGAACAGACCCAGCGACGCAGCCCAGTAGAACGGCACGATGCGGATCAAGCGGCGACGGAGGAACTGCTGCGGATGCTTCGAACCGATGTAGGCGATGATGAAGCCGCTGATGACGAAGAACACGTCCACCCCGCGGCTGCCGATGCTCACCGGCAGGTTGAGACCGGCTTCCGAGGTCGTATGGAAATAGACGACGCTCATGGCGGCGATGACGCGCAGGATGTGAAGGTTGTATAGCATTGCTTGGGTTCGTGGCTCCACTCTCGGGATCAGTGAGGCGCGTGGAATACTCCAGTATCACGTACGCCCAAACCGAATACGCGCCGAACGGCCGACTGCGCCTTATGGAAGCTGTTGAGCAATGCATACTGCGTCCGGTCGCGGCCCACCGACTCTCCGATCGGATGAGGGTTGACGCCCCACCGCCGCAAGCGGGCATTGCCGCGATAGAGCAGTTCTCGCCGGCGCGTCGAATCGGTGTAATAGGTAAAGCTCATCGTGATCGACGGCTCGGGGCCATTCTCCACCAGGTGAGCGGAGGTCGATGGCATGTAGCCGCCAATGCCGGGTTCCAGATCGAATATGCGGGCCCGAGCCCGAAAACTCTCATCCCACTTCACCAAGGCGCGCGAGTGCTCGTCGTGAAACAGCTCCTGCGCCCGCTCGGAAATTACCGCTCTGTCGAAGGGGTCCCAGGCGTAGAGTTTCTTGGCGCCGCGGATCTGCAGGATGAAATTGTGCTCGTGGTCCATGTGGAAAGGCGTCACCGCGCCGGGTGACGTCACGAATATCCAGCCGCCGCGATAGCACATGCCCGGGTCGCGGGGTTCTATCTGCGGTCGCAGCTCATCGAGCACTTCGTCGACGAGAGCCCGGTAGATCGGATCGGCCTGCACGTTCAGCAGGGACATCCATGCATTGGCATTGGCTATATCCGCCAGAGTTTGCCCGGCGCTCTTGGGGTTCGGGTGCTGCCGAGGCGCTTCCGCGAATGAACTGCCGGCTGTGGCATCGCTGCTGTGCGTACGCACGAGCTTGCGCGCTTCCAATCGTTTCCCGAGCTCGATGAGCGCATCGATCTGCAGCAACGGATGATCGACCAGATGATGCGTGACGGCCTGGATCTTCCAAGGCTCGAACGCCGCACAGTCGATGACGACTTGGGCAGTCAAGGTACTCTCCGGGTGGCGCTCGGTGCTATCCTGCAGCGATGAGCCTCATCGAATTCGGCAAGCGGGTGGCACGCAATGCCTGGCGCATACCCGTCGTGGGACACGCGATGGCGTACGACTATTCGAGATACTTCGCGCGCCGTCCGCCCAATCGATTCCGAGGCGTCTACTCGAGTTTCGCGGAGGCCGAGCGGGCCATTCCGCCGGGTCAACGCATCGGGTATGACTACGCCGAGCTCACCAGCATGTACGGCGACCGCATGAAGAAGGCCTGCCAGAGCGACTATGCCGTGCTGTTGTGGCTGGGGCGCGTGATCGACGAGAATCGCGCGATCGATGCGAACACAGTGCTGTTCGATTTCGGTGGCCACGTGGGAATCAGCTACTTCGGATGGCAGAGTTACCTCGCCTATCCGCCCGGCATGCGCTGGACTGTCTATGATGTGCCGACCATTGCACGCGCAGGCGCAGATCTGGCGCAACAACGCGGTGCTGCTAGCCTTGCATTTGCCAGCGACTTTGCCGCTGGCAAGGACTGCAATGTGTTTCTCGCAGCGGGCTCGCTGCAATATGTCGATCTGTCGCTGCCTGACATTCTCCGCCGCATCGGATCGTTGCCACGCCATCTGCTCGTCAACAAAGTGCCTCTCTACGATGGCGAGACGTTCGTCACCGTGCAATCGACCGGCCGGGCATTCCATCCGTATCGCATCTACAACCGCGCCAGGTTCGTCGAGGAGATTCGTGCCCTCGGCTATCGCGTCGTCGACGATTGGAGCAATCGCGAACAGCACTGTGAGATTCCATTCACGCAGGGACGCGACATCGACGCGTACAGCGGCTATTACTTCGAGCGCGTTTAATTTCGCTGCACGCATTCTAGAGTGTCGGCTTGGTGCCGAGCATTGACATCACCCGCTTCAACATACGCCGGCTGAACGGCGCACCGGATCCGCTCGACGCACTGGATCCGGCCGACTTGTCTATCCCCCTGGCCCCCGCTCGTGCTCGATCGTACTCGGCGGCAATCTGTCCCAGTGTCTGGAACACGAAGGCTCGCGGACTGAGATTCACACCGATCCTATCGTGCAGCATCGCAACCGCACGCATGATGAGCAGGGAGTGCCCGCCAAGGTCCAGGAACGTGTCGGTCACGCCGACTGTCGGAACTTTGAGCAGCTCACGCCAGACACCGGCGACGAGCAGTTCAGTCGGCGTACGCGGAGCCTGCGAGGATATGGGGCTGCGGGCAGCTTCGATCATGCCGGGTTCCGGCAATGCCCGGCGATCGATCTTCCCGTTCGGCGTCAATGGCAATTGCGGCAGTGACACGAAGGCCGTCGGGATCATGTAACTCGGCAGCTCGGTACGCAGCGTCTCACGTAGCCCGCTTGCGTCGGGCTCGGCCCCTGCTCGTCCCACGACATAGGCAATCAATCGCGGGTCGCCGCCGTCGGTCGGCTTGGCCACCACCACCGCCTGCTCGATTCCTGCGCAGCGAGACAGAGCGAGTTCGATCTCTCCAAGCTCGATGCGATGGCCGCGCAACTTCACCTGGAAGTCCGTGCGTCCGAGGTGCTGCAGTCGACCGTCACCGCGCCAACGGCCTAGATCTCCAGTGCGATAGAGGAGCCGACCCGCAGTGGGCGAGAACCTGTCGGTCAAGAATCGTTCGGCCGTGAGCTCCGGCCGTCGATGGTAGCCCAGCGCCACACCATCGCCGCCAATGAACAATTCGCCCGGCACGCCGATGGGCGCAACCTCGCCCGCTGCATCGAGCACCCAGATCTGCGTATTGGCGAGCGGACGGCCGATCGAGATCTCACCCTGGCCCGGCTGAATTCGCCCGCAGCTCGACCACACAGTGGTTTCGGTCGGACCATACATGTTCCACAGCTCGCCGACTCGTTCCAGCAGGGCTTCGGCCACGTCGACCGGCAGTGCCTCACCACCACACAGAGCCTTCCAGTGGCGTCCGCCGCGCCAGCCCGCCTCGATCAGCAACCGCCACGTCGAGGGCGTTGCCTGCATGACATCGACGCGGTGCCGTTCGAGTAACTGACGCAACGCATGTCCATCCGTCGCCTGCTCGCGGGTGGCAAGCACGACTTCGGCGCCAACACTGAGTGGCAACAGCAGTTCCAGCACCGCGATGTCGAAAGAGATCGTGGTCACGGCGGCCAGTCTCGATCCGGCAGCCAGACCGGGCGCACGCCGCATGCTCTCCAGGAAATTGATCACCGCGCGATGCGGTATCGCCACGCCCTTGGGCTTGCCCGTAGAGCCGGAGGTGTAGATGAGATAGGCAGCATCATCAGGCGCGCCGCCTCGCGATGCAGGCATCGTCGAGGAGCGAGCCCGCGATCTCGCTAATGGGTCGAGCCGAAGCACACGACCCGCTTCCAGGTTCAGATGTGCTACGTCACGGTCGGTGATCAACAGTCGCGCACCTGAATCCGCCAGCATGAACGACAGGCGGTCGGGAGGGAATTCCGGATCCAACGGCAGGTAAGCCGCGCCGACTTCGAGCACGCCCAGCAGTGCAGCCAGCATTCGCGGAGAGCGATCTAGATGCAGACCGACGACGTCGCCAACGTTTACGGCTCGCTCGTACAGCATCGCAGCGACGCTGCGAACCTCAGCAGTGAGCTGCGCGTAGCTGACGGTCTCATCTGCGCAGCGGATCGCAATACGATCTGCCTCGCGCTCGGCCAGCCCCAGATAGGAAGATAGATTGTTCGCCGGCGACAACGGCAGTGCCGTGTCATTCCATTCGCGCAGCAGCGCAAGCTCTGCCGAACTGACGGCCAATAGCGCTCGCGCCGACGTCTTCGGTTCTTCGACAATCGATTCCAGCATCGCGATGAAGCGGGAACCGAGCTGCGCTGCCGTCGTGGCGTCGAGGATGTCCGTGTTGTAGTTCAAGCCGCCGACGAGGCCATCGACCCCATCCAGGAACCACAGTGCGACGTCCTGTGCTGCGGAGGGCTGAAACAGCGGAACGTTCTCATGGCGCAGATTGCCCCAGGCGGAAGGCCGCTGCCTCGCGTCCTGGTACGAAAAAAACGCCTGGTAGACGGGGAACCGGCTCTCGTCTCTCGGCAGGTCGAGCACGCGCACCAGGTGCTCGAAGGGCACATCCTGGTAGCCGAATGCTTCGAGCACTTCGGTACGCACGGAGCGCAGCAGCTCGAGGAAACTGTGCTGGGGATCTAGCCCCAAGCGCAATGGGATGGTGTTGACGAAGAAGCCCATCACCGATTCGAGCTCGGGCAGGTGGCGGCCTCGCACCGGCGTTCCGACGACGAGCTCACGTTGCCCGCTGAGACGGTGCAGCAGCAGAGCCCATGCCGATAGCAGCGTCATGAAAAGCGTCGCACCCTCCCGCAGGCCGAGCTTGCGCAAAGCTTCGGTCGTGCTCGGCGGCACCCTGATCCACGCAGTTGCCCCCTCGCCGCTTTGCCTGGGCGGACGCGGCCGGTCAACGGGTAGATCCAGCGAGGTCGGCGCGTCGGCGAGCTTGCGGCGCCAGTGGATCAACTGTTGCTCGAGGGTCGCGCCGCTCATCCATTCCCGCTGCCACGCGGAGAAGTCAGCATAGTCGACGGTGAGTGCGGGAAGGTCCGCCACGCGCGCATGGCGATAGGCGTCGTAGAGCGCAGCCATCTCTTCATAGAACAGATCGAACGACCAACCATCCCAGATCGCGTGGTGCGGCATGAAGAACAGCACGTGATCTTCTGCCGCAAGTCGGAACAAGCGGACGCGGAACAGTGGAGCAAGCGAGAGGTCGAACGGCCGCGCTGCCTCCATCTGGAGGCGGCGCTGCAGCAGCGGCTCGCGTGTTGCAGCGTCTTGATTGGACAGATCCTCGATTGCGAGATCGGTTTTCACGGACTCGAGAACGATTTGCACCGGCTCCCCACCGACGGTGCGGATCACCGTGCGCAATACGGGCTGGCGCCCGACCATCTCCGCAAACGCCTTGCCGAGCGCATCCACATTCAGCTCGCCGCGCAGCCGATGAGCCGACGGCACGTTGAATACAGTGCGTCCCGGATGTAACTGCTCCAGATACCAGACGCGCTGCTGCATGAGAGACAGCGGTATCGATTCGGAGCTGCTGCGGCGGGGGATGCTCGGCAAGGCGACTTGCAGCGCATCCTGTTCATCGAGCCACGCAGCCAGCTGCGCCACCGTCGGTCGTTCGAAGATGACGCTCAGCGGCACGATGCGACCGAGCTCGCGCCCCAGGCGGATCGCTATCCGAGCCGCCAGGAGCGAGTGTCCACCCAACAGGAAGAAATTGTCGTCGACACCGAGGCGCGGTACCGACAGCATATCTTGATAGAAGCGCGCGACCAACGCTTCGCGCTCCGTACGGGGAGCTTGCTCCGGCGCCGAGGCAGCAGCTTCACCAGGTGCGGGCAACGCGCGCCGGTCTATCTTGCCATTGGCTGTCAGCGGCAATGCAGACAGCGGCATGAACGCCTGCGGCAGCATGTAATCAGGCAGGCTGTGTGCAAGATACGCGCGCAGCGCCCGATCATCCGGCACACCATCGTGACCAACAACATAGGCCACGAGGCGCACATCGCGCGGCGTATCTTCACGTACAACAACTGCAGCCCGCGCGATGGAGGGGTGGCTCATCAGCTTCGCTTCGATCTCACCGAGCTCGATGCGATGGCCGCGTACTTTTACCTGGAAGTCGGAACGACCGAGGTGCTCGAGCACGCCGTCGTTGCGCCAGCGAGCCAGATCGCCGGTCCGGTACAGCCGGCCGCAAGTAGGAAACTGTGTAGCGTTCCCTGGATCGCACACCGTGTCCGGGACGAAACGTTCGCTCGTCAGTTCCGGTCTATTCAGATAGCCGCGCGCGACGCCCTCGCCGCCGATGTAGATCTCCCCTACCACGCCCACCGGGGCAAGCTGACCGCAATCATCGAGAACATGGAGCGCCGTGTTCGCCACCGGCAAGCCAATGGGGATAGTGCTTTCCACCCGCTCGACTCGATGCAGACTCGACCAGACCGTGGTCTCGGTCGGGCCATACATATTCCACAGCTCGCCCACCCGGTCCAACAACGCCTCGGCGACATCGACCGGCAAGGCCTCGCCTCCGCACAGCGCTTTCCAGTTGCGCCCGCCGCGCCAGCCCGCCTCGATCAGCAGCCGCCAGGTCGAAGGCGTTGCCTGCATTGCATCGACATCGTTCTGCTCGATCAATTCGCGCAATGCGTGTCCATCCATCGCTTGCTCGCGCGTGGCGAGCACGACCTCGGCACCTACGCTCAGCGGCAACAACAGCTCCAGCACTGCGATATCGAAGGAGATAGTGGTCACGGCCGCCAGTCTCGATCCGGCAGCAAGGCCGGGCGCCTGGCGCATGCTCTGCAGGAAATTGACCACGGCGCGGTGTGGCACCCGCACACCTTTGGGCTTGCCCGTCGAACCGGAGGTATAGATGACGTAGGCATCGTCGCCGGCACTGCCGATCTGCGGTCCAATCGCGTGCACACGCTGCTTGTCACCTGACAACTGATCTAGACGTACCACCTGCATGGCCGCGAGCGCGTCGTGCAGCTTGTCGGCCAGTGCACTCGTGGTGGCAACAGCGCGTAGCTCCGCATCGTCGAGCATGAAAGCTAACCGCTCGGCGGGAAATGCAGGATCGAGCGGCACGTAACATGCCCCCGCCCGTAGCGCGCCCAGGAGCGCCGGCAACAGCAGCAAGTCGCGCTCAACGAGCAATCCGACTCGATCGCCGGGCATGACACCCGCGCCGCGCAAGCCGTCGCTGACTGCGTCCATCCGCTCACCAAGCTCGCGATAGGTCATGACCTCACCGCCCGCACGCACGGCGACATGATCCAGATGCTTCGCAATCTGCTCGGCGATAAGCGTTTCGATGCGCTGAGCACGCGCAAATGGCAGCGCAGTCTGATTCCAGCGCACGAGAGCGGCGCGATCGACACTGGTCAGCACTGGCAACCGGCCGACCGCGCAGCCAGGATCGACGACCGCGCCGGCCAGCAGCTCCTCGAATCCCGACATCCAGCGGACCATCGTGGCCTCATCGAAGAGATCGCAATTGTATTGGCACTCCAGGCGCATCCCCGCCGGACCCGCATCCACCGCGTTGACGAAGAGCTCGAATGTCTCGAATGCCCGTGGATTGGACGCCAGCTCCAGATGCAGGCCGGGCATCGCGAGGGCCTCGCTTGCCAGGGCCTGGTCGATGTTGAACACGACGCCGATCAGAGGCAGCCGCCCCGGATCGCGCGCAATGGGCAATGCGCGTAACACCTGCCCGAAACTCACATCCTGGTGATCGTAGGCATCGAGCATCACCCTGCGGCTCGCTGCAAGCAGGTCGGTAAATGGCGCCGCGCGATCGATGGCGAGTCGCAGCGGCAACGTGTTCACGCAATGACCCACGAGCCCTTCGAGACCCGCCGACGCCTGGCCCGCCGCCGCGATGCCGATGACGAGATCGCTCTGGCCTGTCACGCGATTGAGCAATCCACCGAAGCCCGCCAGCAGCGTTGCGAACAAACTGGCGCGATGGCTGGCCCCAAGCTTCCTGACCTGCGCGATCAGAGGAGCTGCAAGCGTGTGATCGTAGCGGGCCGCAGTCTGCGTTCGCGTGCGGGGCCGCGGACGATCCGCCGGCAACGACAACGTCGGTCCGCCATCCGCAAACTGTTTGCTCCACCACTGGATGTTCTGCAGCACCTCGGGCGTGTTGGCGCGCTTGCCGAGTTCCGTGGCATAGGAAATGAAGGACGGAGCAGCCTGCAGCTCAGCGCTGCGTGCGCCAATGGCGCGGGCATACAGCGCCGCCAGATCCTTGACCAGGACCCAGAACGACCAGCCATCCAGAACGATGTGATGGCCGGTGATGACGAGCGCGTGATGATCGGCGGCCAGGCGCACCAGCTCGACACGTATCAACGGGCCGCGTTCCAGGTCGAACGGCTCACGCACGTGACGTTCGCCAACGGCGGCCAACATCGCCGGCGCCGATGGCTGATCGGCCGAGAAATCTAGCAGCGGCACTTCCGGCGCGGTGAAAGCGTCGGCTACTCGCAGGCGCGATCCGTCTTCAGTGAATGTTGCGCGCAGCGCATCGTGACGGCCGACGAGTTCACGAACCGCCTGACGTAGCGCGCCGACCTGAAGCTCACCGCGCATGTGCAGCGACACGGACTCGTTGTAGGCAAGGGATGCCTGCTGGCCGAAACGGTCTGCGAGCCAGACTTCGCGCTGCGGCTCCGTTGAATCCGCTTCCCTGGCAGCGGCCACGTCGACCGCATTGCGCGGCAATGCCATGTCAGCGACTCGGATGGGAAAGAACCCGGATGCCTGCATTTCCTCGGCGGCTTCGCGATAGGCTCGCACGATGGCCCGTATATCCTCATCGGTGTGCGCGGTCGTGAGAAAGCACGGGAAGTTGTCGAGGATATGAATGCCACGATCGCGCAGCATGGCGAACAGCAGATCGCCATACGGCAGTTCTTCAGTAAAGACGTTGCGCCACAAGGAGGCGAACGTGTTGAGCTTGAACGGAACACCGAGCTCGAGCATGGCTGCGTTGATCTCCGCGACCATTGCCGAGGTGCGTGCGGTCAGCCCTTCCTGCAAGCTCGGGCCGCTCGCACGCAAGTGCTCCAGGGTCGCCTTGGCCGCGGCGAGCGCCAACGGATGGCGAACGAACGTCCCCGCAAAATAGGTCACGCCCACGCTCGGAATGGAGGCGTCACCGTATTGCCATTGACCGCCGTCCAGCGCATCCATGAAGCGGCTCTTGCCAGCGATCACGCCGATGGCGAAGCCGCCGCCGACCACTTTGCCGTAGGTCGCGAGATCCGCTTCGATGCCGAACAATCCTTGGATACCGCGAGGATGCGCGCGAAAGCCAGTCACGACCTCGTCGAATATCAACACCGTCCCCGAATGCTCCGTCAACTCGCGCAACTGGCGCAGGAACTCGACGGGCTGAAAGTCGGGCCGCCGGCTCTGGACCGGCTCGACGACGATGGCTGCCAACGAATCGGCGCGCTCGCGCAGGATCTCGAGCGACTCCGGTGTTCCGTAGTCGAGCACTAGCATGTTCTGCGAAGACTCCGGCAGGATGCCCGGCGCCGCGGGAATCGTCTTGAGCTTGCGTGTCCCGCGGACGATGACCTCGTCGAAGATTCCGTGATAGGCGCCGGTGAAGATGGCGATGGTGCTGCGTCCGGTCACCGTGCGAGCGATGCGCATCGCCCCCATCACTGCCTCAGAACCTGTATTGCAGAACGCGGCGCGTTGGGCGGCGGTGACCTCGCAGAATAGCCGCGCCGTCTCACCCGCGAGAACGTGCTGGGGTCCGATCTCGTAGCCGAGATCCACTTGCTTGTGAATGGCCTCGCGCAGGAAATCGGGCTGCCAGCCGAACAAGCTCATGCCGAACCCTTGCAGCACGTCGATGTATTCGTTGCCGTCGAGGTCCCACATGCGGCTGCCGCGCGACCGCTCCATCACGAGCTGATAGGTCAGCTCCTTCGTGAGAGGACGGAATCCGTTGACCACGCGCGGGTCCGCCATGTGTGCTCGGTGCTCGGCGGTATATGACTTCGACCGCGCAGTACGCTTCGTGTAGCGCGAGACAAAAGCATCGAGCCGCGCTCGCTGTCGCGCCGTCAGCTCGTCCGCACGCGTGTGAATGCGGGCGATCGCACCAAACGCCTTCTTCACGTCGTAAGCGACAACGCCCGCCGCGGGCTCGTCTTCATTCGTCGTCAGCTTGGGAGCAATTGGCAACTTCGCAGCGACAGGAGACGGCGGAGGCGCTGCCGGCACTTCAGGCGCCTGCGCAGGAACTACGGGCGCAAGCGCCGCCTCCAGCAGGTCGGCGAGACTTGCCATTGATGGATACTCCTCCATCACCTGCCGGAAGGTGACCTTGATGCCCAGGCTGCGCTGGAGCTGCAGCGCAAGCTGGGTAAGGGTCAGCGAATCGAGTCCGAGTTCCAGCCAGGGCGCGGCGGGATCCGCTAAGCCGGCATCGATGCCGGAGACTTCCTCGACCAATGCCCGGACCTGATCCAGCAATCGGGCGGTTCGCGGCTGCGCTTCGATAGATGCAGCAGGCGGAGACTCAGCGGCATTCGACATAGGAACCGGCGGTGCTCGAGTCACACGACTATCCGCTGTCACTGCAACGGCCGCGGGCGGATCGACCCAGTGACGCTGCCGCTGGAACGGATATCCAGGCAGAGGACGGCGCTGACGCTTCTCGTGCGCGACGTACTGCGACCAGTCGATTGTGACGCCCAAGGTCCACGCTTTGCCCACCGCGGCGGCGAGTGCCTCGCATTCGCGCTCCACTGAATCGCCCATGGATGGCAAGGCCACTACCCTGCTACGCGCGTCGTTCTGTCCCAGTGACTGCTGCGCCAGAGTCGATAGCGTCGCGCGCGGCCCCATCTCAATGAGAAGCCGACGTGAGTCTGCCAGCAGTTTTGCCACCGCTGGACCGAACCGAACCGAGCGACGCAAATGCTCTGCCCAGTAGCTCGCGCTGCAGGCCTCGGCCTCGGTGAGCCACTGCGCCGTCACTGTGGAGAAGATCGGGATCGTCGGCGGCTGCAACGTGATGTTGGCCAGCCTCTCCGACATCGGACCGACCACCGGGTCCATCATCGGCGAATGAAAGGCATGCGAGGTGACGAGGCGGCGCGCAGCGACACCGTCCGCAGCCAGCTCATTCTCCAACCGCATCACTGCGTCGGTCGGCCCGGACGCAACGCAAAGCCTTGGCGCATTCTCGGCGGCGATCACCACGCCCTCGGGCAACCGCGGCGCCAGCATCTCGGCTGAGAGTCGAACCGACAGCATGGTACCGGATGGCAGTGCCTGCATCCGGCGTCCGCGTTCGAGCACGAGCGCAATCGCGTCCTCCAGCCGCATGACACCGGCCAGCGCCGCGCACACAAATTCACCCACGCTGTGACCGATGAGAGTGTTCGGCTGGAGGTTCCAGCTCATCCACAAGCGTGCCAACGCATATTCGAGACAGAAGATCGCCGGCTGCGTCACACTCGTTGGAACCAACGCAGCAGGGTCCTCGGAGAAGAACAGGTCGCGGGGATTCTCGCCGGTGATCTTCTCGATGATCCCGCAGCACTCGTCATAAGCGGCGGCCAATCCGGGCTCCGTCTCGTAAAGCCTGCGACCCATGGCCGCGTACTGCGACCCCTGCCCCGGAAATAGAAACCCAACCTCCGGCTGCTGCGCGCCGATCTCACGCGATGAGACACGCGCAGCATCTGTAGAAGTCAGCAACGCTGCCGCTTGTTCATGCGAACCCGCCACGACATAGCGTCGATGACCGAACGCCCGACGGCCAACACGCAAAGTATGCGCGACATCTGCCAGATCGGCGGCACTGCCTCCTAGCTCTGCATCACGAGTGAGGCATTGCGCGAGCCGCGCGCTCGCCTGAGCCAAGGCGTCGGCCGAACGCGCCGACACGATGAATAGCTGGCCGGACCTCCTCGATCGTTCCGACTGCGAGCGCAAAGGCGCTTCTTCGAGCACGACGTGTGCATTCGTGCCACCGAAGCCGAATGAGCTGATTCCCGCGCGCCTGCGCCTCTCGCCCCGCAGCCAAGGCGAAAGCCGCGACTGCACGTAGAAAGGCGTACTTGCAAAATCGATCTGCGGATTGGGCTGCTCGAAGCCGATGGACGGTGGCACGGCTTCCCGATGCAGCGCCAGGGACACTTTGATCAGGCTGGCCGCGCCGGCAGCGACCACCAGGTGCCCGACGTTGCTCTTCAGAGAACCGACACCGCAGAAGCCGCATTCGTGGGTGTGGCGTCGAAACGCACGGGTCAACCCTTCGATTTCGATCGGATCGCCGAGCGGCGTCGCCGTGCCGTGAGCTTCCACGTAGGAAATGGTGCGTGCATCGACGCCGGCGGCAGCATGCGCCGCGGCG
>Ga0065707_10000448_pt1 | contig 60536 bp, 117 predicted proteins | sample SwiRhicommuniRL3_FD_59094 | JGI IMG/M metagenome (GOLD analysis project Ga0065707, IMG submission 59094) | Switchgrass rhizosphere bacterial communities from Rose Lake, Michigan, USA - RL3 v2 (version 2) | ecosystem: Host-associated > Plants > Roots > Rhizosphere > Soil | place: East Lansing...
CCTCCGTGGTAATTCTGGTGTCGGGTAGGCGACAGAACACTTGGCGAATCCGTGTTTTCCCTGGACCCTGGTCTTGCACCGGTCACAGCGACCGGACAGGAGAGAGGAAGTGGTGGGGATGGGGACGGTGGAGCACAAGCTCAGCAAGGCACAGCGGGAAGCAATCGTGGCCATGGGTGACATGGGCATCATCCGTAGCAACCTTGGTGGCGCCATGGGTGTTGACCTAGAGTGCCCCCCGGTAAACGGGCGTACCCTAGCGGTACTTGAACGCGAGGGTTACGCAATCCGCATCGGTCACGGACCGTGGCGCCTACGGCTTAAGGGTGTTCGGGAGTACGACCGACTGACCGGACACACTGCGGACAACGCGAACAAGGGTGCGGTGGACCCGATCGACGCGACCCCGGTTGAGTCGCCTCAGGTAGTGAAGGACTGTTTCGGCCGTGACGCCCTGGTGGTCACGGTTGATGGGCGCACCTACACCGTTACGTCCGTGGACGAGTTCGGAGCCATCCGTACCGCCGAGGGTGCCACGGTCAACCCTGGCATGGTTGCCGAGCTTGACGCGGCGGTGTTCCAGTCGGGTCTGTGGGCTTTCGCCCGCAAGGTGTCCTCCTCGTGTCAGGCACCTGCCGGAGCCGCCGATGAGATCAGCAACCTATCCCCGGGCGCGATCGAGATGCTTGGGGAGCTTGTGTTCGCCGACCTCCGTGCCCGTGGGTACGACATCGTTGGCGTTGCGGCACCTGTCCCGACTGCCCAGGACGTCTCGGCGATGGTGGGCGACCCGGTGGGCTGGTTCGCTGGTCTGATCGCTGCGCCGATCCGCACGAAGCTTGCGAAGCGTAAGCGGAAGGCGGGTAAGCGTCATGCGTTCGCGCGCTGATTGGGAGCGGTGGGAGCGGGAGTTCAGGGGTGCTGAGCGGGTGTGGATCACCCGCGATGCGCGTACGCAGACGATTACGGTTTCTGACCAGTACGGCGGTATCGAAATCCGGACGATGAAGGGCGGTAAGTGATCATGGGAACTGTCCAGTACGTGCACAGGTGCGGGAATGGTCTCGGCGTGTCCGTGATCCCCGACCGTGAGCTATACGAGATCGCGGTGATCCACTTCTACGGGCCGGGGGATGACGATTTCGATCTGATCTATGACACGCCGATCACGGGCGATGTCCTTCGGGGACTGACGGTAGGAGAGGTCAACGAGGTCATTCGGCGCGTTGCGGAGCTTCCGCACCGTCCTTACGCACTGGAGAGTGAGTGATCATGGGTAAGCGTTACGCGGCCGAGATCGAGTACGTCAAGGGCGCGTACATGATCGACCTTACGGATGCCCTTTACGACGCGGGACACCCCGACGCTGACCAGGCGTACGCGGTCATGATGATCACAAAGAACATGCTGGCCATGCGTGCCGAGATGGCACGTGACATTGCGTACATCGCCAAGTATTCGGCCCTCGCAGTCAGCGAGCCGGACAGTCTCCTGTCGTCGACGTTCGCCAGCGTCCAGAACACCTACTCAAGGCACGAGACAGCGGCCGCTGTGTGGCGTGAAGCGCTTGACTTTGCCGTCCTCCCGATTCAGCGAAAGAAGGTCCTGCCATGAGTTACGAAATGCTGCGCATGCTGGCGTCGGGCACCCTCGTTGCCTTGATCTACGGGGTCGGAATCGTGATCGCCGTGGGCATCAACGGCGGTCCCGTGATCGGTCCCGCACTGGCGGGGATCACCGCTCCGGTACGCCGTCCCAACCGGTCCACGGGACGTCACCGGGCGTCGGGGACGGCTAAGCGCATTCACGTGTTCGGGGGTGCCCATCGTGCCTGAGGAGCTTCCCCCGGTGGCTGAGTGCGTCACTCAGGTGTACTCCGATGACCAGGGAGGGTGGTGGCGCTACTGCCTCACGTGTGATGACGGATCCAACAAGCACCGCCGTCACATCCGGGGACGCCAGGGTGAGAAGGACGCCCTGGTGTCGGCCCGCGATCACGCGGAAGCTAAGCGCAAGTACCGGATCATGTTGCGCGATTGGTTCATGTGGCGTGACGCGGTGATCGAAGCTACGGGCACCGGGGATTGGGATGCGTTCCTTGAGTTGGGACGCCAGCGTTTCCCGCGCAACTGGGCACCGGAACCGGTACAGGGTGCCGCCGAACGCGCCGAACGGATGCGTTTCGTTCACGAGCAGTACACAGCGATTCGAGAGAGGGACACTCGGCAATGGAGATCCTGAGTTGTGCCACGTGCGGACAGTTGGCGTTCCGTGGGCACGAGCACATGAAGCCCACGACGGTGCCCGGTACACACTGGGTTGACGCGTTCATGGCTTCGCGTGACTGCGGTTGGTCGCATGGTTGGGAGGTGCTGGGCATCGTTGAGCCGGGGGTGTTGGTGCATCTGGCGTTGTCGACGGTGCTGCGTCACGGAAGCATCGAAGCTTGGCGACGTGACGGCATTCACGTGGTGCAAGCCAGCCTCGGATACGGGAACCGTGTCCATACCCGTCATCGGGTGGGCTGGCCTCTGCGAGTCCTTGACGGTCACGACATCACGCCGGAGGGTTTGACGCTGGCAAGGCATCTGGCCAAGCATTCGGCGTCACAGATCAACCGTACGGACGTGGCGTACGTGTGGCGTCAGGCTGCCGGACTGTTGGGTGTCACGCTTCCGTGACGTTGCGGTGCTGGCAATGGCCGCTGTGCTGGTCCGCACCCAAGGTCGTTCACGGGGTCCGTGGACACCACGGGTACGGTTCGTGCCCTGATCATGCGGCGGCGCTGGTTAGGGCATTGTTGGACACTCGCCCGTCAAGAGGACTGGTGAGTGAGGGGATCGAGAAAGGTGCGAATGATGGGCCTGTCTGAGAACACGCGCGGCAACCAGTCTTCGGGGGGTGGTGTGGTTGCGTTGATCATGGCGTGTCTCGCCGTCGTGATCATCTTGTTGGTGATGCAGAACCACCGGGCACAGAACACCCCGACGCCGGTACCGTCCCCCTCCGTCTCGTTGTCGGCGACGTCGGAGGATGACGCATCCTGGTCTTGCCGCACCTCCGGCAACGGGCTGTGCGGGGACACGGACGTTTGGGTGTGGGGTATCCGCTCGTTCGCGTGACCAGCACTTCAAGGCACCCCTGGGCACGTAGCCCAGGGGTGCCTTTCTGTGTGCTGTCTGAGTCCGTGGGCTTCCGTTGTTGCCGGGGGGTACCTCGGGTATGGGTACGGAAAAATCTTGGCTCAGTTTGGCTCTCAGGGCGTTTTCGCAGGTCAAGGGCACGGAAAGCGCTTTCCCCGATATCCCATGATCATGGGAGCGCTCCCATGGGTAGCATGGGAAAACCCCCGACCCATGCAGGCCGGGGGTCAGGGAGTGCTGATCACATGCCCCCGTGTCCGCCCTGGGGATTCCAGCGGTGTCGGTCGTACCAGCGGATCACGTCCGCCATGATCCAAATGGGTCCACTGGACACCTCCGCCCAGGGCGCCGGGAAGTCGGGGTAGCGCTTGCGCCAATTGGACACGGTCGCTCCGGTGACATGGAAGAAGCTCGCGATGTCTCCGGCGCCCGCAATGTCACGGGGCCGGGCGGTACGGTTGGCCTGACTCATGATCTTCTTTCCTCCCTGGAAAGCGCTTTCCGGTGTCTTGACCTTGGGAATGGGCGGGACCCCTGCCGGGGTCCCCGTGGTGTTCAGCGGGTCAGGTTCGCCAGCGTCACCTTGATTTCGTTGATCTTGCGCTCAGTCTGCGCCCGGAGGGGGTGGCCTTCGGGGCAGTCGATGATCAGTGCCTCCATGAGCTCTCGCGCATCGGCGAGCTTGTCGAGCAGGTCCCGCTCAATCTCCGTGTTCGTCATGTCCGTGATCCTCTCTCCTGGCGGGCTTCCTGCCCTCCTGTGAACAGTCTACACGAGTCAACCCCCTATGCCAACTGGGAAAACGGAGATCACGAGCCCGTGACCAGGACAAACGTAGACGTCCAAAAATTCCAGTGTCAGATACCCGACAGAACTGTGTTCACATGGCCCGGTGGCTGGGAGGCGCCCTCAGATCCACGCAGGCGCATCGGACCCCCGTTTGCACCCAGGGACACCGGGGATGCCGTGATCATGCGCCTACGGCGTTTCCGCAGGTCAGAAGCCATGGCCAAAACGGACACAAGGGATACCGGGCCGGTCGGCAAGCCAAGTGTCAGCTACCCGACAAAACCAGACGACACAGCATCCTAGGAAGCCAGTCAGCAAGCATCCCAGCATCCTAGGATGCCATCCCTGACCAGGAAAAAGCCCAGGATGATCATGTCACCCTGGGCTTTTCGCTCACTCGGCTAGGACAGCCGTTCCGGATCCTCCCGCAGTTGCCGGGCAACCCTGGACACAGCCCACCGGATAGCCCCAGCACGCGACATCCGAACCCCGGTAGCCTCCGACAGCATCCGTGCCACCTCCTGAACCTCCCGTTCCTCTGCCTCCGTCACGTCAAGATGCCACGTTGCCACCAGGCACCCCCGCACGCTCGCAGTGTTCACACTCGTCATTGGGATCCCAGCCATCCGACCGGCAGGCGGGAACCAGGGACAGTTCCCCCATGTCCCATGACCAGTACAGGCCCGACTCGGTCACGGACTGAAGATGATTCGTGGCCGCGTCGCACAGTTCGTGCACGTAATCGAACTCACTGAAGGTCAGTTCGGGCACGTCGCGCCGGAAACGGTCCACGATGTCGTGTTCGCTGTCTTCCATGGTGAACCCGTGGGCTTCCGCGAGGTCGATTGCGCGGTACTCGTTGTGCCAGCCCATGTGACCGCTGAGGTAGCAGCCGGTATCGGCATCCGTGAAAACGATCTTCGATTCTTCCGTCATGCCCGTGCCTCCTCCCATGCGTCCACCAGCGCGTGACAGAGCCGGTCGGCTATCTGATACAGGGCAATGGCCGCAGCCTCAGTGAGATCCTTCGGCCATTCCTCGCTGAACTCTGGCTCTTCCTGCCACGCCCCGAGGTCCGTGAACTGACGCCACCGCTCGAAGGTGTAGACGCTCGGGGCATCGTCGGCAATCTCGTGAAGCTGTCCCCTGTCGTTCCTGTCATCCTCGGTGATGTAGCCGCCCCGGATGCCCTCAACCACAGCATCCCGAACACGGGACAGGAACAGTGCCCCCGGTGTCCAACGCTTACGGTGCCGCGAACGTCCCTCGTCAGGTTCCGAGCAGCCTGCCAGTCTGGCAAGCTCGTAGGGATTGAGGGTCGTCAGGGCACGGATGCCCCTGACCGGCTTGATGCGCGTTTTGGCCATGGTCTAGTCCACTCCACTCTCGTTGATCGCCATCTGTCCGGGGGCCACGTGGCCCCCGATTTTCGCGCCCTCGTTGACCAGGACGGGCGCGAAATCCCGTGCCCTGTCTGCGATGTCCCCCCACACCACTTCCAAGCCGTTGTGCTCCGGATAGTTGCCGAACGCGCCAGCTGACATAGCCTCCCAGAAGAGGTCCTGTACCGTCGTGTCCCCGATGTAATCCCAGACATCGGCAGCCGGAGTGTCTTCCAACTCATGCCGAAGATCCCAAGCCATGTACCCCCAGGACTCTCCGATCTCGTCATGCTCCAGGGACGACATGTCGTCCTCATCGAAGACCGGGTACTCGGTCGCCAGCTTGCACAGGATATCCAGTAGGTCAGGACCGCACTCGGCATCCTCGGTGAACCACGTGCAGAAGACCCCCAGGGAGTCGACGTTCACATACGACACGTCCACCCATGGCACCTGCGGGAAGTCACGTCGCAGTGACCGATAGTTGGACCGGTGGACCGTGGACGTCTGCCCGTAGGCGTCCCTACCCCGGGCGACATTGCCTAGGCACACGTACGGGCGGAAGCGCGGGTTGTCGTAGGTGCCCGGGGTGGCCGAAACCTTGGGAACCCAGGATTGGGTCTCCCACTCCACCCATGTCGGAGGCAGATAGCCACGGTTGGCGGCGTCTGCCGGATCAGCCCAGCCCAGATCGAAACTGGCGCCGCGTAGGCGCGTGATCACTTCGTCGAGTGTCAGGGTCACGACAACTCCTTGATCATGCAGTCCACGTACTCATGCGAGAAAAGATCCTTCATGGAAACCGACACCTCCGGCGACAGGGTGCCGTATTCCATGCCCCAAACGGACTCGTCACGCCCGGTTTCCTCGTCGACGACGACCAGCCCGACATATTGCCATTCCTCCCGTTCCCAGGAACGGATCACCTCCGGGGTGTAGCAGTCGAAGTCAGTGGGCTGGTTGAGACTGTCGGCGTACACCTTGACCGTGAACGCCCGACCGTCACGGATGATCGCCTTCGCATCAATCAAGGTCACAGAACCCACCCACGATCGACGTCGTAGCGCGCGTCACAGTCGTCACAGGTGACCGATGGGATTCCCCGATCACGGCGCATGCGGGCCACCGTATCCAAATCTTCCGGATGCACGTGCATCATGCCCGCAACCGGAGTGTGCCCGTAGGTCACACAGTACGGCTCGAAATCGATGTCCGGAATGTTCATCACTTCACGTCCCTCCAACCCTCAACGCCGTCCGCACCCCAACCGTAGACGGCCGTGGTCCCGTCATCCTTGCTGAGATCCCGACGTTCCGCGCTCCAGCCGTTCGGGCTGGCGTTCGGCCGCAGACGGCTCTTGTCGTTCGCATCCGTATAGTCCGGCATGCGACCGTCGTCACCCTTGCTCTTTGCCACGATCATTTCCCTTTCTCGTGAAACTCGACATCCCCGGACACCTCATCGAAACAGGGTGCCATCTGGACATGATTGCGGAAGTAGCTCCGGACATCGGCTTGGACGTCGTCCGTGCCGTATGTGGTAGCCCAGTCGTCAGGATCGACCGTGACCGTCATGACGATTCGGACCTTCACCGGTTTACGCACCCCAACCCCTACCCTCTCGCGCACATGGCGTCAGTGATCATGTCGCCCACGGCTTCCGCCGCATCCTCGCGGTCCGTCACTCCGTGATTGAGCATGTAAGCCGCAACCAGAAGATCACTCGCGGACACGTTACGGTCACGGGCGCCCCGCGACACGTACACCTCAACCAGTCCCGCCAGCAAAGCAAGCCCAGTCATCGCCATCCCTTCCCGTGCCACCATGGCACTTCCGCCACCCCCGGACATGCCGGGGATGACAGGAACGCCACGGTCACACAGTCTCGGCCAACAGACGCTCAGATTCCCGCAGCACATCGGCCCACGTCTTACACGTGGTCCCGTAGTCGACGTTGAAGCCCTTGATGGTTGCCGTGAACACGCGCGTAAGGTTCATGCCCGTGGTTGCGCGCGTCCGGTACGCCCGAAGCCTCATGCGGTCCGCCACCTTACGGACGCCGTCCCCCGTGACCACCGCGTCAACACCCGTCGACTCCTGGGGGTCGATCTCCGGCACGTCCACCAGTACCTGACAGTCCAGACAGTACCGGTTGCCCCGATGCGTACCGGAAAGGTTCATCGTGTGCCCTTTGTGCTGCGCGTACGACTCGATGGTGCTCATGATCACTCGCCTCCGAGTGCGAGAAAAACTGCCAGGACAACGACGCCAAGCGCCATGATCAAAATCTGAGGAACGGTCACGGAAACTCCCTAAGCAGCTGCGGGGGCAGCAACATCCGTAGCGTTCGCCCATGTGAACTCGCGGGTACGCTTGCACCCCTTACACGTAACGGCACCCTTGTCCGCCGTCATGTGATATTCCAGACGGTAACGGCCACAAGATCCCTTGTGCGCGCCCTGAACAAGCTTCGCAGCCCCAGGGTGGTAGTGCACCGTCCCCATCCCCACCACTTCCTCTCTCCTGTCCGGTCGCTGTGACCGGTGCAAGACCAGGGTCCAGGGAAAACACGGATTCGCCAAGTGTTCTGTCGCCTACCCGACACCAGAATTACCACGGAGGTGCCACACCGCCACCACACATGTGCCACTGGTCTCCTGGACACCCCCCGGGGAGCATTGAAGTCCAGGGCACGAGTCTGCCCTTTGGTGGTGGACGTCTGGCGCACCCGTTGCTCCGGTGCCATCAGGCGCCGCGCTGGTACGCGACACCGGGCACCGGGAATCCCGGCCCACCCTTGACCATGGGTTGCCCGAAGATCATGGCCGTACGTGGACTACAGGGTGTTGTGCCTGGTCACGGGCCTAAGGTGATCCATTAGCACAGAGCTGTGACCTGCGTAAACTCAAGGAACACCAGGTCAAGGGCACATCATCAACTCAGTAGAATATCGACTATGTTGTTGATCGATGAAGAACATAGTCAACCAAGCATGATGATCAAGGAACCCAGAACCCCCCCCAACCCCTCCCAGACCCCCCAGGCAACGCAATTCGGACAATCCAGGCCCCGGAAGGCAAGGGAAGCCACATCCCCGGTGGCCCGGAGGTCCTTCTGTCCTTGATCCGACAGTAATCATTGGCATCAATATTGGTGTACTGAACGGTAGTTCAGTTGATTCCCTAATTTTGTATGCACACGCAACCTTATGGTTTCCAGACTTTCTGTACCCCCGCAGCGGTAACCTAGTGCACTACGTTGTGCAGTATGCAATAGTATGTCCGAATCATGGGCTATGCAATCATGAACCTATGAACGAGATCGAATACCTCCCCACCCACGAAGACCTCCGGGAACAGGTACGGATAAGAGCCGCCCGCGAAGCCGGGGCCGTCCTCGACGCCATGACCCCGTACGTCAACGGAGGCATGGGAGACATCAGCCCCGGACATGTCATGGCATGGGTGGCCGTCCAGAAGTTCCGGGCCTCCCTGTACCAGGCGACAACAGCACCCGCAGACAAAGGGGACCACATTCCGGTTGCCACAGTGGCCCGGATGGTTGAGGAAGCCCGCACTGTGGCGGCCCTGGAAGCCCGTGAGGCTGTCCTCGCCGAGCAGCGGGAGTTGCGTGCCCTGGAATCCGTGAGCGCGCGGGAGAAGCTGGTCGCGGAGTTGGCGAGGATCAAAGCCCAGGCTTCCTAGGATACTGGGATGCCTGGGCTTCGGGTAGGTCAGTTCTCGTAGTAGCAGGCATACCGGTGACACAGGCACGGCCACGACTCCGGGAACCGTCGTGGGCCTTCCAGCATGCCAGCCTTGCAGGCTTCCTCCATGATGCGGCGAAGCTGGTAGACGCCGTGGGCACTGGAGGCCCGGTGCTTGGTGCGCTTCCAGAACTGGGTGTCGGGGAGGGTTCGGACGGCTTCGCGGATCATGTCGTCCACTTTCCAGCGGGCCGTGACCTTCCAGGATCCGTCGTCGCCCATGACGTGCCAGTTGAGTGCGTGGTGGTGGGCTTTCCCGTCGATCAGGGGTGCGAGGGCCTGGGCCACGCGGCAGTCGTGGGCTGTCTGCTTCCAGTCAAGGGTCATGGGAATAATGATACCAGGATGCCTGGGCATCTTATGTCACTGAGAGTAGCGACGCCCAAACGCCCACAACTTGCCCAAGACTTGCCCAAGCCCAGGACCTGCGGAAACGGCTCGGATAGAGGGTCTTGGGCAAGTTGGGCATCTTGGAGGCGCCCAGCACTCTCTTCTTTCTCTCTCTCTCTACTCTTTTATTCTCTCTTACCTCCTAAGAAGCTTCAGAGGAAAGAGATGCCCAACTTGCCCAAAACCAGGTTTCCGCAGGTCAGAGCCTGTGCATTTGTCTGGGCAACCCTGGGCATCCTGGGCAAAGTGAGCCAGGACACATAGTCAAGTGTCGCATCGGGATGGTAGGGTTCTCGTTGGGTGCGGCACGACGATCCGCACCGCATACCGGAAGGGTGAAGAGGGAGAGAGGGAGGCTGTAATTGAGATCTTCGTTGACTGGTCCGGAAGCTTTTCGGACGAGGGGAACATGGGGACCTGGAGCACCATGTGTGCTGAGCATGGCAGGTTCTACGTCTCAGACGGCGGCATGGCTCCCGACCAGGATGACTGCGTGGCCGCTGCGATCGAGCATGCCCTGTACGACCACGGGATCGAGCTGGTGATCGAACCGAATGACTGGCTGACATCCCATGCCAGTCCCGAGTACATGGAGCGTGTGTAGTGGATGCGGTGATTCGGCTGGAGACCGAGTGCAAGTGGGTCAACCGGGCCGAGAAGGGCAACAACTGGGACGAGTACTGCGAGGGCGGGTACGTCCTGAACGGTGACGGGCTCCGGGTGCGCCTGTGCCCTCGTTGTCACGGACGAGGATCCGTGCCGACCATAACCGGTTGGGAGCTGTTGGACTTCGTGAAGTTCTGGGCCGACAAGGAGGGGTCGTGAAGCGCTGGGTGGTGCAGGACAGCTACACGTTTCACGACGGAACTCTGTCCTACATGGATCTTTCGGAACACTGGTTCCGGTGGTCTGCCCGTAGTTACGCCAGGACTCTGTGCCGTTTCCTGCGCCCCAGGGACGGCAGGTTCGTGATCGTCGTGGCCGACCGTAAGCGCGAGTACAAGAACGAGAGGATCGGGGTGCAATGAGGTTCGTGGTGTACCGCAGCATGTATTTCGGCAGTGTCCGGCGTGACTTGACGCATCGGACCTTCTGGTTGCGCGGGAACGCGCACGCGTACGTGTGGAACGAGGTTCCGGACGCGTCCGTGGTGAACCCGGTGGGCCGTCACGCGTGGGTGATCGAGGACCGCTGGAGCGGTGAAGAGGTGGAGGTGTTTCGCTGGTGAAGTACAAGATCAAGGTGACCGAGGTGGACGCGGTCTTCTGGGACGGCACCAACCGTCAGGAGGTCATCGACTTCCTGAAGCCGTACCTGGCGCGTTACGGGGACTGGCAGGAATCGGGGCCGTACTTCGGGGCCGACGAGTGTCCGAGTTGCGACAGTCCGAACTGTCAGGACTGCAACTACGCCAACAACATGGTCCAGTTCTACTGGGGCGACGACATCGAAGTGGACGAGAAGTCCTGGATCGTGTTCTCCGTCAGCCCGGAGTCAGACCCCTCCGAGCCGGAGTTCGACGTCACGGTGGACTCGGACGAACTGTTCCGCATCCACCACGAGGTGCCGCAGTGACGTACGCGCCCTCAACGCACCGGATCAGGCAGCAGTACACCGGTCCTCGCCGACACGAGATCACCGTCACGACCAGGGAGCCCGGCGTGGATGTGCGGCGCCAGGTCTCCGGTGGTGACCCGGAAGTCATCGCATGGCTTCGGGCACTGGCTGACGAACTGGAGCGAGGTACCGTAACCGCATGAACGAACTGTTCCGGCCGAAGCCGTGGGAGTTCACCGGACGCCGGACGGAGCGCAATGCACCGTCCGGCACCTTGTGTTCGGTGTCCCCGTGGTGTACGGCCCCGAAGCCCCGAGGCAACATGGCACACTGCGCCACGTGTCATATGTCCTATTCGGGTGTTTGGGCATTCGACAAGCATCGCAAAGACGGGTGGTGCCTTGACCCCGTCAAGTGCGGACTGGTCCAAGACGACGAAGGCATCTGGCGCTGCCCGCCGATGTCCCCCGACTACAAGGCATCACGGGAGGTGCTGGCTGCGACCAGGAGACGTCGAAAGCCCTAGACCCATACCCGAGTAACCCCCCGAGGCTTCTGTGGCCTCAGATTGGAGAAGCGAGTGGAAATTCCTTGGGCCACCGAGCCCTACAGTGAGATCATTCCCGGCCTGTGGATGGGCGGACACTACCGGGCCGACAGAGACGACCAGACCCTCGGCGTGCCCGTGAAGGTCACCGACGAGTTCGGCCTCGTGGTGTCCCTGTTCCAGACGGACCTGCATGACTGCGGACCGGACCGGGGCATTCCGGAGATCGTGTTCCGGATCCCGGACGGCCCACTGGACAAGTGTCAGCGCCGGGTTGCCCAAGACTTGGCGAACCTGATCGTCCACGCCCTCTCCGGCAACCTGAAGGTCCTGGTCCGCTGCCAGGCCGGATACAACCGGTCCGGTCTGGTCGTCGCGTACGCCCTGATGGCTCTGGACTTCAGCCCAATTGGGGCTGTGCTACAGGTCCGGGAGAAGCGCTCATTCTGGGCGCTGTGCAACAGCGATTTTCTCGACTACCTGGAGGAAGATGATGTCTGAAGCCGCCATCCACGAGGTCCTGACCCCGTGCCGGTCGGTGCTCAAGCTTCCCGAGGAGGAGTACAACTGCGGACACTGGGACGATCACGAGGACGAGTTCCATGAGGCCCTGTTCCCCAACTTCATCATCCAGTGGAACGACGAAGGCCGCTGGATCCACATGTATCGAGGGATTCTGCGATGAGTGAGGTCGAGTACACGTACTGTCCCGGCGAGGACTGCGTCCGGAAGGTCGTGGTCTGGTCCCTGCCTGACGGGCAGCTCGGGGTCAACTTCTGCTGCGTGGACTGCTGGAATTACACGTACGCTCTGATGCTCCAGGACTTCGGGGCGGGCGGGGATGCCACCGAGGACGAGCTGTTCCACGGACACTCGGCCCAGTGCGTCAAGCGTGCCCAGCAGCGCGAGACGGCCCCGGTGACCGAACTCGCCACGTACGTCATCATGGGTCCGTCGCACCACCAGGCGATCCGGGACGCACACCGTGAACCCCCGGTGTCGGCGGTGTAAGAAGGTCAGCTATGCCAGCCACTTGGAAGCCCGCTGGGCGATCCTGACCCAGTGGCGGTACTTCAAGGCCCCGGAGCTGTGGTTCTACGAATGCCCACACACTCCGGGGACCTGGCATCTGACCAGCAGGAAAGGCTACAGCACCAACAGGCAGTGAACCGGCCCCCAGGTTGCCCTGGGGGCCTTTCTCATCTCCAGCCGACGTGGCTCTGGGGTCGTGTGCCGCCTTGTGCCTGTGCCTGCCACGTGTGCGGGTTGATGCCGATGCCTCTGCGGACCCGGATCCCTCCGGGGTTCTTGACGGCCTCGTACCCGAGTTCGGTCATTCGGTTACCGAACTTGATCTTGCCCATGGGGAAGCCGTTGTTCTGCCTCACCCACTCCACATACACCGAATACGCTTGGGCAACCGTCACCTCGGACTTCGGGTCCAGGACGATGATGCCCTCATCGGACGCGTTGGCCAGGAACTCCGACACGCCATCCGACTCCTCCCGGTACTCCTTCACCGCCTCACGCAGCGCTGGAGGCTCACCGAGACCTTCGGTCAGGTAGGCGCGGACCCCTTCCAGGATCCAGTTGAAGATCCCCGCCAGTTCGTTGTCGATCATCCACTGGCCGAGCTTGCCCTCACGGGCCTCCTTGGCGCTGCCGTCCTCGTTGTAGAACGTGTTCGGGAACTCGATCGGCTTCACGCGGCGCCAAATCGCCCCATCGCCCGCGTTCAGCTTCGGCCTGAAGTTCGAGGCCATGAAGATCGTGAACTGCGGCTTCCAGGAGATGTTCGACTGGTACAGGGCGTGCGAGCTGATCTCATCACCACCAGTAACCCGCTTCACCAGCTCCTCGTTCAACATCGTCCGCTCCGACGTCTCCGACGTCGCCACGAACCGGGTACCCCGAAGCGCGTGCAGATCATTGGCCCGCCGGGACCCGTCATCCTTCGTGTCCCGGAACGTGTTCGGGGCCGCCGTCGCCGCGAAATCCCCGAAAGCCTCCTGCATCACTTCGAAGAACACCGACTTGCCGCAGCCCGTCTGCCCGTGCAGGACGAAGAACGCGGCCTCCGACGTGTCCCCCAGCAACGTCATCCCGATGGCCCGCTGAAGATAACCCCGATACCCGGCATCAGGAAGGACCTCCTCCAGGTACCGGCGCCACCGGGGAGCCTGAGCATCCGGGTCGAACTTGACCCCGATCTTCTTCGTCAACATCAGCTCAGGAGCGTGCGGGTACGCCACCACATCCGGAACCGGGGTCACCGACAGGTCCGACAGGTCCAAGACCCCGTTGTCGACGGCGATCACATTCTTGTCGGCGTCAAACTGCTCCACCGAACAGGCCACAGCCTTCTGTGTACCGAACCGGCTCTTGACCGCCTTGTGCCCACGGTCCGACCGGCACCCGGCAGCGAAAGTGGCCAACTTCTCGGCGGACTTCAGTTCCTCCTTCGCCTCCGCGATCAGGTCCTTGTCCTCCGACAACCGGGCGTTCGCCAGGGCGATGCCAGCAGTGTCGACGAGTTTGCCGGTGTGGTCCTTGAGCTTCTTCGTCATGATCTCCACGGCGTCGTCAACCTCGGCACGCTTCGACTCGATCCACACACCGTCCTGGTAGACCCGCCACGCCTTCTCCTCGAAGACGTTGCGGAACTGACGGCCGTACAGGTTCACCATGGCGTGCGCGACGCCGGTCTCCGTGTACTCGTCGAGGGCGAACTTCGGGACGGCCGGGACGTCCATGGCTATCTCGATGTCCGTGAAGTCCGGCATCGTCAACGACTGAGACTTGACCCGTTCCGTCAGTGGGATCTCGTCAACCCAGTTCGACATCGGCTGCCTCTCCCCACCGAACCCTTGACGTCGCAGAGCACGGGCGGCGTCCGAGAAATTCCCGTTGTGTTCCATGAACGCGTAGAAGGCGAACTTCGAGATCGGTTCCTCGGTTGGCAGACCGGCCCCCGAAGACCAGACGTACAGGTTGTCCGACCCCTGGTAGTACAGCGAAGCCGACTGCCCGTCCCGCACCTCTTTACCCGGGCGGGTGTAGTACAGCTCCGAACCCGGGCCACGGGAGTGGAAGGTCCACCCGTACTCCGACAGCAACTGGCCCCAGTCGGTCTTCCGGTTGAAGTCGGCTCCCGGACCTTCCCCGTTGTCGGTGGGGATACCTGCCGGACGTGGGGGGGCTTCCGGCGTCTCCGGCATCTCATCCAGAGCTTCGTGGATCGCCGCGACCAGCAGCTCCCGCTGCTCCCACGTGATCGTGGGGACTTCCCCGATCCGTCCCGCCTGGCACGTCCACGCCTCACCGGACTTGTGGACCTTCCCCGACGACGGCGCGACGACCACGTAGCCTCCCTCACCCCGAGTCTCCGCCAAGGTGACGGACCGCAGCAGCGGGGAGGCTTTCAGCTCTTCAGCGTCCGGGGGGCGGTTGGCGATCTTCTGGTTGCCGGGCACCGGGTGGTCGGCGATGCGGTACAGAAAGTGCAGGCCACCGGATGGGGTGGACTCGCAGTAGCCGTCGTGGACCAGCAGCGTCCACAGCCACAGGATCCCGGCCTTCGCTGCGGCCTGGTCGATCTTGTCCAGGTGGTCCCCGGACGATGCGCGACCTTCCAGCTCCAGCATCTCCAGATTCCCGGACGCCTGCCCGCAGATCAGCCCGACACCCTGGTCCGGGGCCGTCTTGTACCAGCGCTCCACCTGCTCACGGGTGGGCCGGTCGCTCTGGAACTCCTTCCACCGGGCGAATGGGCGCTTCGTGCCGTCCGCGATGGTGGGGATCACCGTGAAACCCTTGTCGTGCCAGGTCAGGGCTCCGTCGAGGTGCGGGTTCAAGGTCATTTACTCCTCCGCATCTCCAGATGCTATACTGCACCTGGTCATTTAGTTCTCCAGAAAACCCCCAGGATCGAGCCCCTGGGGGTTTTTCACGTCTGGGGTAGATCTAGATCCTAGCGCTCCGGTCCGTCAGGTTCCACCGGCAGCTCACGTATCGGCTGACGATATATCGGGCGTCGTACGGTTCCCGCAGGCGTTGAAGCCGTCCCCGAACTCCGACTCGACCACCTTCATCGAGTAGTTGATGAGCCCCCCGGGCTTGATGTATCCGGTGATGCCCAGGTTCACCCCCAGCTCCTCGACCTTCCCGTTGGCCAGCATTCCGGAAGGCTCCATGTCGAAGGTCCCACGGCCCCGGCCACACGACCGGGGCCAACTCACGCCTGCGGGTCAGGGCTGTGCGGGCACGTCTCGGCCGCATTCGGAGCAGTGCGGCCACGGGTGGTTGGGCGACAGGTGCTCGTGCTGGCACTGGGCGGGCCGGATGTCGGCGGTGCACGGCTTGTCTGCGGCGCCGTGGACGAGGCAGCGGTCACCGGGCGTCATCGACACCGCTCGGCCGGAGGTGGTGCAGTACCGCTCCGGGTTGGCGATGGCGGGGACCGCCTCGGGGATCGGGCGGCTGTAGATGGTCTGGCAGGTGAGGCAGGTAGTCACGGTGTCTCCCTTGCTGGTTGGGGCGGGCGGGTCAAGCGGAGGGCTGCCAGCGGACGGCACGGACCGAGAAGGTTCCGTCCTCGTTGCGCACGATCTCCGTGCACTTGCTGGTGAACCTCGCGTGCTTCAACATCACGACCACCGACCGTCGAGGTAGTGCCGGACCGCCTCGGTGAACTCGACCCGTGTCGTCGTCGTCCCCTGACAGTGCGTGATCATGAACTCGCGCAGCACGTTGTCCAGGGAGCGGGGCTTGTCCAACACCCCCCGCAACACCTTCTTCTCCACCTCCGAAGCGGCCAGGACCACCACCTCCGTGGTCAACTCCCGTCCCTGCCACTGCGACACCTTGGACTCCTCGAACACGTCAGTTACAGTTGACACCAGTTCCACCCTCTCTCCAGCGAAGGCCCCCGGACCAGCGAGGTCCAGGGGCCTTCGCGTATCTCATGATCAGAACGGAGGCTCGTCCGAGTCGAAGCCATCCGAAGATCGCATCGAATCCAGGGTCGGCGCGGACGTCTTCGGCTGCTGCTGGGCCATCTGGGCCGGAGGGTTGCCGAACAGCTCGTCGGTGTCCTCAACCCGGCGCGTCTTACGTGCCGCCATGGCGAACGCCTGAGCTTCCGTCTCCGTCGTCGGAGCCCAGTACTGCGAGACGTGCTGCTTCATCGGCTTACGCTTCGGGTTCGTGTTCGGCTTCAGCGAATCGACCCGGGACCGCAGCATCCCGCCGAGCCGGGGCTTCAGACCCTGCTCCCGCAGAGCGTTCTGGATCGACCACAGCAGGTTCCCCTTCGCCCACAGGCGCCGGGTGCCGTCGTCGTCCTCCACCTCCGGATTGCGCTGCTTAGTGATCAGGTGGAACACCAGCAGCGGCTTCGGCTTGTTGGTGCGCGGGTCCATGACCACGTTGCCGTCGTCGTCGGTCTCCGCGAGCCGATCCATCTTGTAGATGATGCCCTCGGCGGTGTCGCCGGGCCGCGAAAGCTTCGCAGTGGCCGGACCTCCACCAGCGCTGAACAGGTCATCGATGTCGTCGTACGACATGGGGTCTCCCCTGGTTTAGTTGAATCATGAACTACTGGAAAAGGTCGTCCACGGGATCACCCGTGGTCTGCCCCGGACATCCCGTCCCGTCCGCAGGGGACGTTCCCCCGCGATAGAACTTGCACCAACCGCACAACCGGGAAGGTTCCGCAGGAATCCGGGCATAATTCTCCGGATGGTTCTGGACATCCAGCTCCAGAGCCTCGCGACCAATCCGGCGCACCCGCTTCACCGCCTCCCAGGCGGCATCCCGGTCATAGGGCCACGTCTTGACCCACATCTCCTTCAGGTTCCCGTCCCTCGGGAGCATCACGACCCCGACCCGTTTCACCGGCCTGCCAGCCCGGACGTTCCCGGCCCCGTACAGTTGGAACTGGGTTTCGTAGACCTGCCCGACGCCTTCCTTCTTCATCTTGCGGTAGTTGGCGCGTGACGGGTTCTTCAAGTCCAGGACCGTCTGTGACGGCCGGTGGTACAGGTCCGTGTGGCCCGGCAGCTCGTCGGAAGGCCACACTTCCAGCTCGGTCAGCCATCCGGCATCCCCGTGGACCTGCTGGTACGCCTTGATCTTGCTCTCAAGCCAGGTGTGGATCGAAGTGCCGACCGTCGAAGGCCACACTTCGATGTTGTGGTTCACCTGCTCGGAACCGGCCAAGGTGTATGCGATCTTCCGTTCGCACGGATCCCCGGCTTCCGAACATCCGAGCATCACCTGCTGTGATCGTCCCTCAGACCGGGCACCCCACAGGATGATGTCGGTCAGGTCCTCCCGCAGCGCTATGTCCCCGAGGGTGTCGTCCATGCCAGGCACGGTCACGTCGTCCGGGGCGCACGTGATGTGGTACGGGAACTGCTCGTACGGGTACACGACGGTCATCTTCTTGCCGCACACCCGGCACAGATGGCTGAACTCGGTCACGCCATCATCCACTTCGCCACCAGGAACAGGCAGAGGATCAGGGTCGTGGCATGTATACCGGCCTTGATGTGGGCTCCGGGTGCCGTCGACTTCAAGTGGCAGACCATGAACCCGAAACTTCCCGCAGCCATCAAGGCCCAGAACTGCTCACCGAACATTCCGTTCCCCCTCTCGTGATCCAGACACTACCGGTCCGGTACGACATGGACCATGGTCGGCAAGTGTGACCTTGAATACAGATCACCGGATGCTACAGTGGACCCGCAGGGTGGAGCAGTTCGGAAGCTCGGGAGACTCATAATCTTCAGGTCGTGGGTTCAAATCCCACCCCTGCGACGAGAACGCACGGCATTCCCCCTGATCAGGGGAATGCTCGGGGCGCCCTGATCGAAGCCGTCGTGCCGGTACCGGGTAAATCCGGAGGGGGTCCACCAACTTCAAGCTCAGGGGAGTGGGCATGGAAATCAACATCTGGCCGGACTTCGACGAACTTCCGGCTCAGGCTCAAGCAGACCTGGTCAAGTACTACAACATGTCGTTCGAGGAGCAGGCCGGGATGGCGTGGGTCGTCAAGGAACACGAGCGCCGGGTCCAGGAAGTCATGGAAGGCATGGCCGCAGCGCTGAAGGAACGGTTCCTGGCATGAGGATCCGAACCTTTGAACTTCCGACGAGGGCCGAAGACCCGATCCGGTTCGTGATCGTCTTCGACCGCTTGGCACCCGCAGACGCTGACGAATTCATCGACATCCTCAAAGATCTCAGTCGTTCCTGGGGAGCAGTGGACGCCCTCGTCTACGCGGACGAGGTGGAACTCGGATGATCCTCGCCGACGCCGACATCCTGCACTTCCGCAACCTCGGACACCTCGGCATCCACCCGTGGGATCCGGAGTCCGTGCAGCCCGCATCCTATGATCTTCACCTGGCCCCGTACGTGAAGAAGAAAGCCTACGACACCTGGGCCGAGAAGCTGATCTGGCAGCAGGAGAAGTTTGAAGAACTTCGAGACGGTGAGTTCTGGTACTTTCTCGAACCGGGCGAATTCGGACTGTTCAACACCGTCGAGACCGTCGAACTGTCCGCCAGTGTCGCAGGCCAGGTCATGGGCAAGTCCACGCTCGCCCGTGAGGCCCTGGCCGTCGAGACCGCAGGATGGGTGGACCCCGGCTTCAGTGGTGAACTGACCTTGGAGTTGAAGAACCACGGCGAGTTCCCGATCATGTTGACGGCCGGGATGAGGATCGCCCAGATCGTGTTCATGCAGACCCGCAGTGCCGCCCTACGGCCGTACGGTTCCGAAGGGCTCGGATCCAAGTATCAGCACCAGACCGGACCTACGGAGCCCCGATGAACAAGCCCTGTACCCCGATCCCATGCCCCGGATGGGAGGAGGTCAGGATCTCCGACGTGCAGCCGATCGGCTGGTACGGCGTGGATCTCAAGTACCTTCAAGGGACCTACGAGTTCCTGGGCAGGGAACACGAGCAGCAGGTCAAGGACCTCGTGGACACCATCCACGCCCAGGCCCAGGACATTCGGGAACGGTGGGGATACACTGACGACACGATCATCCGCGTGAAGCTTCCGGACGACTCGAACGTGGCGCACCTGTTCAACCAGGTGAAGGAGGCCACCGATGATCGGATCGAGTATGTCGGGCGGTGAGTGACACACTGAAGCCCCAGGGCGCGAACCCTGGGGCTTCAGTGTTTCCTAAGGTCAGACCGCATCCCAGAACTTGACGGTCTTCTCGCGCTCCACCACCTGCGTCAAGTCCCCGGTCCAGTGGGTTCCGTCGTGCGAGTAGTAGGTGCCGGTTTTGCGGAAGGTCTGGTCACCGACCTTGAACACGCACTGGACCCCGGAGGACAGTTCGAACTGTCCCGCAGTCTTCACGTGCGTGATCGGCAGGTTGCCCAGTGCCGGAACCCGGACCGTTCCGGTCTCCAGGTATTCGGTCAGCTCGGGCCAGCCGTCCACCTCAACGTTGCAGGGCGAGGTGTCCGGGTTCCACTTGGACACGTTCTCCAGGAACGAGAACGACTGTCCGTACTCGAACAGTGCCTCCAGGGCCTGCTCAACATGCTGGGCCGTGAACGGTGGCTGGAACATGTACTGCTCGATCGCTTCCTCAAGCGTTTCGGCGTCCATCACTTCACCTCCTCGTACACGGTAGCGATGACCTTCTTGCGCTGGACCTGCTTGAAGTCCCCGTCGTAGTTCGACTCCCCGAATGAGGAGTAGAACCCGTCCTTGCGGAAGTAGGCAGTCCGTACTCGGTCACGGCCGTGGCTGTTGTCGATCCATGTGACGGTCAGGACAACCCACATCTGTTCGCCGTCACCTTCGGACCCGCCGTACGAGTCCTCGATGCGCAGGTTGCCGATGCCCGGCAGCGTGAAGGACTTGCTGCGGGAGCACTCGTCCAGCTCGAACCACGAGGACGGAAAGTCCCCGTACTGGTGGCCCTCGTCGCTGAACTCGTCGGTCTTCCGGTATTCGCCGTTGGCCTCGAACCAGGCGTCGATGGCCTGCTCGACCTGCTCTGCGGTGTACTTCATCTTCGTGGTCCTCTCAGTGTGCGGTGATCTGGCCGGTCAGATAGTGCACGAACACCTGCTTGTCCATGCCGAACGTGTAGAACTTGGCCTTCGCGACCTCAGTGGACGTCACTTCCAGATCTCCTTCACGGTCTTGCTGGCCGTCACCTTCTTCAGGCCGTCGTTCCAGAAGTAGTTGCGGGCGTACGAGTCGGTATAGCCGTCCTTGCGGTACAGGACGCCGTCGACGAGCAGGATCAGGAACGTCGGCGGTTCGGTGCCCTGGAATCCGTAGCCGTCGTCGTTGTTGAAGTCGCTCGGGTCCTGCTTTGCGACGACCACCACATCCCCGAGGTTCGGGACGTTCACGGTATAGCCGTATGCGTGACTGAACAGGCTGTCCCAGGGCCTGCGGTTCCATGCGTTCAGGGCCGTGATGATCCGGTTGTTCTCCGGCATGTCCTGGCCGCAGGCGGGGCACTTGTCACTCATTGGTCTTCTCCTCCTTGACGAACTGCCACACGGCCTTGTTCTCGGGGAACCGGAGCTTCATGTCCTGGAAGGCGTTCGGGAACCTGACCTTCAAGTTCCCGGCGATCGTGTTCGCGACATGCCGGATCTCGGCGTCGGCGTGGATCGACGACCGCTTGGTGATGAACTCCCGCCACGCCCGGAAGTTCCCGGTCACGAACAGCCGCGTCTCCGTCATGCCGGGAAGCACCGAACGTGCCGCCTCCCGACATTCCTTCACCGTCAGGCCCTCGTCTTTCAGGAACTTCTCCAGCCGCCGGTACTCATCACGGGACTCATCGAACCCCGCATCCCATGCGGGACCGATGTCACCCTCGACGTGCTGGGCGATCGTCGGATGCATCACGTAGTTCAGCTTCTCGACCGGCACGAACCGTTGCGACAGCTCCGAGTACGAGAAGTGCCGGTGCCGGATCATCTCGTGGCTGAAGTTGCGTGACACGCCCCGGATCCAGAACGTCGCCTGGGAATGCTCCAGGACCGAGAAGTGCTTGTGGTCCAGGATGTTGGCGATGTATCCGGCGTTCGTGGCCGTTGCCGGGTTCGGCTTGGACCACGACTCGTAGCAAGCCCTCCCAGCCGCCTCAATTAGGGCTTCGGCACCCGTGGCGTCCGTGGACCAGCCGGTGGCCTCCTCGATGACCCGTGGGTCGAACTCGGTCCAGGCCACCAGATCGACCTTCATGGCGTATTCGACGATCACTCGCACTCCTCGTTCAGTTCGAAACTGATCTTGCATGTGGCCGCAGGGAACTTCTTGTTGTACCGGTGGGCCAGGATCATCATGAAGTTCCTGGTCTGGGACTCGTTCAGGTATGCCGAAGGCCAGTCATCGTCGCCGCCCCAGGTGATATCGAAGGCCACCCCGTACACTTCCTCGAACACCCGGACCTTGACGCCGTCCGTCTCCGTATCTATCTCGTACGGTCCCATCACTTCTCCAGGGGCTTCAGCAGGCCACGATTCTCTCGATGGCTGCGCATGTACCAGGCTTCCCCATGGCAGTCCAGGGGCATGTGCTTGAACACGTCGAAGTTGTCGATGATGAACCTCGACGACACGCCCTTCGTCAGGGATGTGATCGTCTTCTTCAGGGCCAGGAAGTACGCCCTGGCCGGGGAGAACCGGTAGTCCGAAGGGATCATCCAGCGCTCCAGGGCCGTCGCGTAGATCTCCTCCCGGAACATTTTGATCTGGTCGGCCCAGGAGAGCGCCCAGACCTTCTTCATGTCCATGGCGACGTCCTGGCCGTCCTTCAGGACCTCCATCCACAGGGGTCGGTCGTAGTGGGCAACGGTGTCGTGGATGCTGTCGTGGTCGTAGATCCGGACCACGGCGTCGGTGAAGAATGCCCCCGACTCCTGGTTCAGGTTGACCTTCTTCTTCCCGTGCACATCGGACCAGATCGGGTACAGCAGCTCCCACATTTCGGGGATCAGCTTGGCGCCCCTGGACTTCAGCCACAGGACGTCCCACATGTGCTTGTTCCAGGTGCCGTTGGGCAGTTCCCAGGAACTGTGGGAGACCTTCATGGTGTAAAGCTCGTCCGGGAACGCATAGGCCATGTTGCCCCGGTCCTGGTTGTAGAGGTTCGCCCACTCGGGGATGATCTTGTTGAGCCGGTCGTCCCAGAACACGTCGATCTTGCGGTCCGGGAACATGGCCTGAAGGTCATCCCGCGTGTCGGGAGACCAAAGGTCCAGGTCCTTGGACTCGCGCGGGAACTCCGAGAACCAGTTCCGGATCGCCGTCGATCCGATGATCAAGCCTCTCACTCGCACTCCTCTCTCCTTGAATGCGTGGACATGGCGGGGATCGAACCCGCGACCCCTCCTCCGGCCAGGGACCGGTCCACCGGGGAGTGCTCTACCGCTGAGCTACATGTCCAGCCCCCAGGGTTCGTTGACCAGCCGTCGCTGGCACATGGAACCCTGGGTCTCTCGGTGCTTAGCCCTCCGATGCCGTCGCATCTTTGAACCGGCCGAGCCCGTCCTCCCAACGGGATTCGAACCCGTGCTACCCGATTGAAAGCCGGGCGTCCTGGACCACTAGACGATGGGAAGTTGTGGTGGCCTTCGACCCACACGGGCCACCAGCGTGTGTCGTCCCCGGATGTTCACGTCATCCGGTGGGGTCTTGCGGTGTTGCCGGGCACAGGAACCGCCAGTCCTGCTGGACCGTCGCGGCGACAGCAACCGCGACGTGCCCTGTAAAGCTTGTGTTTCGAGGGGTCGAAGAGACTCGAACTCTCATTCCCGTATTGGCAGTACGGGCGCACTATTCCATTTGTGCTACCACCCCAGTGAAGGCGAGTCTTCCAGAGGGATAGGTTTCTGGGTTCTGGCAGACTGGAACTCCCACTTTCCCCACCTTTTAAGCGCGCGCTCCCTGATCTGGTCACCCAGGTACTTACTCGCCTTCGCGGTCACACCAGGAGTTGAACCTGGGCGCACCGGGTTTCAACCGGTAGCTCTACCCTCTGAGCTATGTGACCTGGTGCCAGCGGGAGGTTCGGCGCTTGATAGGCCCCGCCTTTTCCGTTGGCAGTGAACGTCAGGGCGCACTTACCGCCTGTGCTACATGGACCCCGTGACCCGGAGGTCGCGGTTCCCATGCCGGGAGTTGAACCCGGTCCTCCCTGACGTTCGCGTGGCCCCCTGGAGTCGAACCAGAGATCTCGGTTTCACCCGTGTGTTGCCGTTACACCAGACCACTAGCACCGGTAGCGATCCGATGCCCAGAACCTCAGGCGCCCCCTCGGTTCTGGAGATACCTTAACACACTTCGACATCCTCCAGTCAAGGAGACTCCGGGTAGCCTCCGTCACAGTCGACTATGCTGACCATATGGGTATGAGCTTCGCACAGCAGATGGCAGCCATGGAGCCTGAAGAAGTCCAGGCCGTCATGGACCTCGCCACCGACGAACAGCTCCTGGAAATGGCCAGGGGCGAATGGTGGTACGTGGCCCGTCCCGAACAGATCGCACCCCCCGGAGACTGGCAGCTCTGGCTCCTGCTGGCAGGCCGGGGCTTCGGAAAGTCCCGGTGCGTCTACGAATGGCTCATCGAACGCATCCTCGCCAACCCCCTGGATGTGGCGGGGATCCCGACTGAACATCTCGTGGTCGCCCCGAGCATCGCCGACTGTATCGGCATCTCGATCGAGGGGCCTTCGGGTCTGCTGAACATCTTGCGCCGCAAGGGCATCGAGTTCCACTACATCAAGAGCCCGAGGCCGCTGATCCTTGTCGGGCCTGCGGACGGCCCCAGACCCAAGATCCACTTCGTCGGCGCGGACAAGGGGGACGTGGGTCGCGGATCCAACCTGGCCACGATCGTCATGGACGAGTTGGTCAAGTTCCCCGACCCCGACAGCCTCTGGCGTCAGGGTCTCCTGCCCGCCCTGCGTGCCGCGCTACCCAACGACCACCCGCGTGCCGCATGTGCCACCACCCCGAAGCCCCTGAAGATCCTCAAAGACTGGGTGAAGGAAGCCGACGACCCCGAAGCTGAAGGGATCACCGTCGTCACCCGTGGCGCCACCTACGACAATGCGGCCAACCTGGACCAGCTGACTCTGCGGCGACTCAAGAAACAGTACGAAGGCACCACAGTCGGACGTCAGGAACTTGAAGGCGCCCTCCTCGACGACATGGACGGCCCGCTGTTCTCGTACTCGTGGATCGACGCCAAGCGCATCGGATCCGACGTCATCCCGGTCCTGGAACACATTGCGGTCGGCGTGGACCCGTGTCTCACGGGTGAGGAGGACTCCGACCTCATGGGTGTCGTGGTCGTGGGTCGGGACGCCAACGAGCACATGTACGTCCTGGCCGACGAGTCCGTGCCGCTTACCTCGGGTGAGGCAGCTCGGCATGCCTGGATGGTTTTCAACCGCTGGGACGCCGATACCCTGGTCATCGAAAACAACCTGGCCAAGGCGTGGCTGCGTAAGGTCATGGTCGACACGTATGACGAAATGAAGAAGGAGGGGATCTTCCCCGAGTTCTCGAAGGCCAGGCTCAAGGAAGAACACGCCCAGCAGGGCAAGAAGACTCGTGCCGAACCAGTGGCCCTACGTTACGAGCAGGGGCGCGTTCACCATGTCGGGGTTTTCGAGAAATTGGAGTCGGAGATGGTCTCCTGGGATCCGATCTCGTCAAAGGTCTCCCCGGACCGGATGGACGCCCTCGTGTGGGCCTGTTCCCACCTGATGTCCGGGGAGAAGCACAAGGTTCGGATCTTCAACCCTCTGAACCGGAAGATCGCCGGGCTTGGGTGAGGCCGGATGGTAGCACGGTCCGTGGTGGTTCAGGAACACATGCCGTACCATCACAGACATGATCTACCTCATCGCTTATGTCATCCTGGTCGCTGGAATCGCCAGCACCACCAGGCTCGTCCGCGATGACCTGATCCTCGCCCAATGGCGGCTCAACTTGCTTGAGAAGCACGGACCCCTCTGGTTCTGGAACCGAGTCCTCGAATGTTCCCGCTGCACATCGGTGTGGACAGCCATTCCGTGGACTGTGGCCGCAACCGGATACGCCTGGGCGTTCGGGACCACCTGGTGGCAGCTTCTCGCAGCCCCGCTGGTCTGGTGGGCTGCCGCATACCACGCATACCTGCTGATCCTCAAGGGGGAGAACTGATGGCCCTCGGGCGTCGCAAGGAACTCGTCATCCCCCCACCGTCCCCGGACGCCCCGAAGTCGATCATCGCCTCGGCGGCACGGATCGACGTGGCCCTCGCGCGTTGGCCCATGTACCGGTTCACCGACGAAGCCTGGCAGCGCGAAGCCTGGCAGTTCTACCAGTCCAACGGTGAACTGTCCTACACCGCCTCCTACATCGGGGCGGCCCTGAGCCTTGTGCGCTTCTACATGCGCCACGTCGATGACTACGGGGTTCCGCAGGGCGAAGTCGACGACGATCCGGCAGTCGCGGCCATCGCATCGACGATGCTCGGAGGCCCCGCCAAGCGCGGCAACGTCCTGTGCTCGTACGGCATCGGCATGACCGTCGCTGGGGACACGTACCTGATCGGCCGTGCCGCACGCCCGGGATACGGGGACCAGTGGACCATCGTGGCCTGCCAGTATGTCCGCATGTACGGGGGTGCTGTGCAGGTCGACTTCGGCCGGGGTCAGTGGGAGACCCTGGATCCGAACCGGGACATCATCATCCGGATCTGGAAGCAGTCCGCCGAGCGTCCGCTGCTCGCCGATGCTCCGACCCGTTCGCTGCTGCTGTCGTTCAGCCAGTTGCAGAAGCTGCGCATGTTCATGAACAGTGAACTGAACAGCCGTATCGCCAACGGTGTCCTGTACTTCCTGCCGCAGGAGTTGGCGTTCCCCGGTGATGCCGACAACAACATCCCGCCCGGTGCGCCTGGTGTCGCCCAGATGATCTACGAGGCGATGGCGTCCAACATCGAAGGCCACGGCACTGCCGCAGCCATCGGCCCGGTCCTCGCCGAAGCTCCGATCGACATCATCGAACGGATGATGAAGGATCCGATCCGTTTCGACGTCCCGCTGTCCGACCACGCCATGGACTACCGCAAGGAACTGATCCAAGACGTCGCACGGGGCATGAACGTGCCCTCCGATGTCGTGGAAGGCATGCGCAACGCCAACCACTGGCAGTCCTGGTGGGCCACCGAAGAGTTCACAACCAAAACGGTGGCCCCGCTGTGCGGGCTGTTCTGCGACGCCATGAACGAAGGCTACATCTACGGGGCGTTGAAGAAACTCGGCAAGGATCCGAGCAAGTACACGCTCTGGTATGACCTGGCCCCGCTGCACAACAGTGCCGACAAGTTCACCGACACCCTGAACCTGTTCCGCGAAGGAGCCGTATCGCTGGAAACCCTGCTGAAGTCCGCGAACTACACCCTTGCGAACGCGCCTGACGAGAAGGAGTTCGTGGTCCGGCAGCTCTGGGAAGTCGTGAAGCGTGACCCGACCCAGTTGCAGTCCGAAGGTCTGCGCAAGTTCATCGGCGCCGACATCCCCGACTACGCCCCTTCGCTGGAAACACAGCTTCCGCCACCCCCGCCGACCCCGGACCGGGTGCCACAGGACCGCCAGGTCGGCACGAAGCCGACCCAGGACACGGGCGGTCAGTTGGTCGATGACCTTCAGGCTGCCCTGGTCCACACTTCACCGGTAGTTCCTGTGGCCCATGCGGTGGTTCTGGGTGCCCTGGCTGTCGCGGGTCGGAAGTTGCGGACGACGCAGAACGAGTTCCGGACCTTGTTCCGGGATGTGGATCCGACACTCCTGCACACCAAGATCAAGGTGGGGGGTCCGGACAAGGCAGAAGACCTGCTGTCTGCGGCGTTCGTCACCGCCAGTGCCTCACTGGAACCTTTGAACGTGGACGTCCCCACCGTCACCGGTCATCTGAGGCAGTACACGAAGGGCCTGCTCGTCAACGGCATCCCCCACAATGCCGAACTTCTGCGCGCCTACCTGACCTCAGCGGGTGTCCGATGACCCAACCGCAGACGGTGGAACCGCCACCTCCCGAGGAGGTCCAGGGCGCCGAGAATGAGTTCACGGCACTGGTCCTGGCCGCACTCACGGTGTGGCTGGCCCTGGTGTTCCCGGCCGTCATGGCTTCGGTTGTTCCGAACCCTGCCGCGATCTGGCAGTTCCAGCCCGTCTGGGTCCGTGAAGTCGACAAGCTGATGCCGTACCTGGAACGTCTGGCACGGCGCGGATGGCAGCAGACGATGCGGCAGTTCGGGATGGATTTGCCGTTCCAGGCTGATCCGCTGCTGCTGGACCAGTTGGCCAGGACCCGGAATCTGCTGGTCCGGATCCCGGACGAAACCTACCAGCAGTTGATCAAGTCGCTGGCTACGGGTGTGGATGCGGGGCAATCCCGTGCCCAGCTTGAGCAGCGGATCCGCAACATCCTCACCATCACCGGCTCCGAGAACTGGCCCGCGAGAGCCGCGACCATCGGGCGGACCGAAGTCAACAGGTTCTTCAACGCCGGAGCACTCGCGGCAGCCCAGCGGGTACAGGCCGACACGGGACGTCGGATCGTCAAGCGGTGGCGGGACGAGAACGACAACCGGGTCCGTCCGGCACATGCCCGGGTGGACGGGAAGTTCCGGCCGCTGGGGGAGCCGTTCGAGGTCGGCGGTTCGTTGCTTCAGTATCCGGGGGATCCGAGTGGACTTCCATCGACGGTTATAAATTGCCGTTGTGATCTTGTATTCAAGGAGGCGTCATGAGCGACGACATCCAGGCCGCTGCGGGCCAGATGCCCCGGCAACTCCGCGCCTACTGGACTCACGGCAAGGGGGCTGCCGAAATCGCATGGGGGACCCCAAATGATTTTGATCGTTGCGTGAGTCACCTGAATGACTACGTAACGGACGCCAAGGGCCTGTGCAACGAACTGCACCACGACGCCCTCGGATACTATCCGGCAACGCACGCGAAGATGGAACGTGCGGCACACACGGCTGCCGTGAACTCCCGATCGTGGCAGTCCATGCCCATCGCGGCCCGTGAAACCACCTTCCGCGCCCAGGATGCGGTAGCTCGGGGACTGGAATGGGCCGGATCTTCGGCATCGAAGTTCAACAGCCTGTTCCTGTGGCGCAAGAGCGACGGGAACGCGGGAAGCCCTGACTCGTACCGGCTCCCGATCGCCGACATCATCAACGGCAAACCCGTCATGATCCCGAGGGCCGTGTTCTCGGCAGGTGTCATCCTGTCCGGTGGCCACGGGGAACTAGAAGGTGTCGTCGATGACCAGGAGAAGCTGGAACTGAAGCGGGTCGTGTCGGAAATCTACGACAAGCTGCGTGACGAATATCAGGACCCCCGGGTTGTGGCCCCATGGGAACGAGGCGGAAACGATCGAGAGGATGTCACAGCCGCCATGGACGATTTCAAGAAGGACTGGGAAGTCCTGTTCGGTGACCAGGTGTGGACCCCCGAAGGTCTCGTCGCCTCCGTCAACTCCAGCGGCTGGACCTCCATGCCGATCGCCGACGTGTCGCGTCCCTGGGACTCCGGCGCCGCGAAAGCCCGCGTGTGGTCGTGGGCGGACGGGGACTTCCGCAAGTACCGGCGTGCGTTCCTCTGGTACGACCCGGAACACGCCGAACAGAAGAACGGATTCAAGCTCCCGATCGCTGACGTCATCGACGGGGAGTTGACGATCATCCCGCGTGCCGTCAACGCTGTTGCCGCTGTCCTCGGTGGCGCCCGTGGCGGTGTCGACATCCCCGACTCGGACATGTCGGCTGTCGAGAACCTGGTGAACCGGATCCAGAAGCGGTTCCCGGACGGCGAGGACTCACAGACCGCATCAGCGGCACCCGTGAAGCCCCCCAGGTCCGCGTTCGAGTACAACCACAGTGCCGTGACCGGTCCGCAGCCGTTCACGGTGTCCGCTGACGGCCAGACCGCCTCAGGGCATCTGTGGCTGTGGAACAAGTGCCACGCCGGTATCGGCAACGAATGTGTCGTGGCACCCCGGACCGCCACCGACTACGCATACTTCCACAACGGCCAGGTGTTGACCGCAGACGGTGCCCTGGTGAAGGTCGGAAAGATCACGATGGGTACCGGGCATGCGGCACCGGGGCTGCGGTGGATTCCGGCAGCCGACCACTACGACAACACAGGTGTCCAGGCCGCTGTAGGCCGGGTCACCGAGGACCGCTGGGGTGGCTACTTCAACGGTGTCCCCGTGTCGACGATGACCGAGGAGCAGATCGCCGAGCTGCGGCGTTCCCCGATCTCCGGGGACTGGCGGCGCATCAACGGGAACCTGGAACTGGTCGCGGCCCTGGCCGTCAATACCCCCGGGTACCCGATCGTGGCATCCCTGGCCGGTGAAGTGCTGTCGATCACGGCTGCCGGGGTTCTCCTCGCCGATGGCACTGTCGCCAACGAGTACACCGATGGCGCGGACAACGAGGCTGAGTCACGTTATGCTGCGATCATCGACGAAGTGGATTCGCAGATGTCCGAGCTGCTGGCGAAGGGCCGGGCTCGGATGGTGCGCAAGATGATCGGGGTCATCCCGGAACGGAGGAAGTGATGGCTGGTGGATGCTGCGGTGGTGCGGCGGCTCAGGCTGCTTCGGTGGCTTCGCCGTACAACGTGAAGCTCCCGGACGGCACGACTGTCACGGTGAAGAGCAAGGCTGAGGAACGCGTGGAGCGTGACAAGGCATGGGTTCGGATGCGCAAGGATGCCCGTAACGGCGGGTACACTGTGACCCGGTAGGTGCGGGAGTGCCGAGCCGACAGGAAGCCCAGGGAGCTGAGACCCTGGGCTTCCTGCTTTCACGCTTTCAGTGCCTGTACGATCGCCGCGTACGCCATGGTCTCGTTGCGGTGGTATGAGGTGTCTTTGATCGCCTTCTTGATCCGTGGGTCTTCGGCGGCCCGGTCCAGGGCGACGCCCTGTTCCCGTGGGGTCATTTCGTCGCTGACGTACGAGGCTCGCAGGGCTGCGTAGTCCTGTTTCGCGTTCTCCCATGCCGCCCATGACATGATCATGGACTTCTTGGCCTCGTGGGCACTCTTGGATACGCTCACGCTTCCGTCTGCCGTGAAGATCGGCTTTCCCACTTCTCCTCCTTGATCCACTGCTTCTTCTCGCGCTTGCGGGCGATCCTGCGCGCCTTCAACACCGCCGGACCGCAGCACCACCAGGGCCACGGCCCCGAGGACCCCAGCATCCGACTCATCCCAGCATCATCGCCAGGATCGACAACCCGGCACCCAGGGCTGCGAAGAATCCCGCTACCCACATGCCGCATGACGGTCCGGTCTTTCCCGGCTTGCCTTCAGACATGCCCATCAGAATCCTCGCTTCGGAATCAGCACTCGAACAGGATGTGTCGGCGGTCCGGGAAGTCGGCGCACAGAACCTCCGGCTCCGCCTCCGTACCGTCGTAGAGCTGCCAGCCGTACGAGGTTCCGCTTGGCGGCAGGGATGCTGCAACGTGCTCGGTTTCCACAGACTCGTGGACGCAGGCACGCATGTGCAGCATGTTCTCGCTGATGATCTCGATCAGTTCCATCATTCCTCCATCGGTACGAGCGCTACGCGGAAGCCCAGCGCTGCCGCCATGATCATGTATGTCCCCAGGTTCATGGAACCTGCGGTCTCTGACTCGGAAATGGCAGACTGCTTGGTTCCGGTGGCTTGCGCCAGTTCGTGCTGCGTAAAACCCTGCACGATCCGAGACCTGCGCAGTAGGTCCACACCGTGACGTGGATCCTCGATCAGTTCCATCAACCCTCCTCGGTTACACATGACGATACTCAGACATCCCCGCTTCTGTCAACCCAGACTTTTTGACGAAGTAGACCAAGTCGGCTATCTTGACCATGGAGCCAAGCTAGCTCCCCAGGGTGATGCGCCTAGAGCCTGCCCGAAGAACCGGACCCCCATCCGGCCTTCGGAAGGCCGGACACCCTGAAGGAGAAGCCAGCAATGGCATTCGAGATTCCGGGCGAGGACACGCTCAAGCGACTGTCCGCAAACGCCCTCGAAGAACTGCGCGAACTCGCAGTCCAGGAACACACCAGCCTCCGGGCCTCCCTCGCCGACGACGCCACCAAGACCACCGAAGAGAACGTCGCGGCACTCCAGAGCCTCGTCGCGTTCGTCGGCCAGGTTGACGGGCTCATCGACACCGCCGAAGCCAACGCGGCTGCCGTAGCGACCGAGATCCCCGCCCGTCCGAAGAAGACCGAAGTCGTGGCGGCCAACACCCCCGTGGACGGCCCGAAGTTCGGCGAGGACGGCACCAAGGACGTCGCATCCCAGGTGAGCGCCCCGACTGTTGCCGGAACCACCGCGACTGTCGTGGAAGCCACCGTCACCGCAGCGTCGGCAGCCCCGACGATTGCCGACCTGGCCCCGTATGTGCCGACCCCGGCGATCGAAGAAGGCACCGAGCCGAAGCAGTTCTCGATCATCGCTTCGGCGACCCTGGACACCAAGGCCGGTTCCGTCACCTCCGGTGCCGAACTGGACTGGACCCAGCTTGCCGAAGCGTTCCAGAGCCTCGCCGAAGGCAACAAGAGCCTCGCCCAGTTCGGTGGCCCCGCCACCCGCCAGCGGACCCGGCTCGCCTCGATCCGTCGTGAGGCCACCGCAGACCGGGTGATCCTCGGCAACGAGACCTCCGAGCAGGCTTACGAAAAGCTCCGTGCCATGTCGAACGGCTACGGCAAGGACCTCGTTGCGGGTCGGATCTCCCAGACGGCCGCGAACGGCTTCTGCACCCCGTCCACGCCGATCTACGACACCTGTTCGCCGATCACCGCCACGGGCCTGCTGAACGCCCCGCGCATGGTGGTTCCGCGTGGTGGCGTGATCCACAACCAGGGCCTGGACTTCGCCGACTTCTTCGGCGACGACTTCGTCCTGCCGATCCCCGGCCACAACATCCTCACCGAGGCCCAGGTCATCGCCGACACCGCGAAGACCTGCTTCGAGATCCCGTGTCCGCCGTTCGTGGACGACCGCCTGAACATCGCGGCCCTCTGCCTCACCGGGTCGATTCTCCAGAACCGGACCTACCCCGAGTTCGTGTCGACGTTCGTCCAGGGTTCCATCGCCGCGATGGCCCACCTGGTGAACCGTGAGATCATCGCCGCGATCGTCACCGGTTCGACGGCGGTCACGCTGAGCACCGTTGACCCGTGGGTCTCGGACGGCACGGTCCTGTCGCAGCTCATGTCCGCCGTGGAAATGGCGGTCTGGGACCTGCGCTACATCTACCGCACCGACCCGAACCAGGTGTTCACGGTGGTGCTGCCCCTGTGGATCCAGGCTCAGCTCCGCGCCGACTACCTGCGCCAGAACGCGCGGGTCTCGGATGATCTTGCGGACAGTCTCATCCTGTCGATGTTTCGTACCCGTGGTGCCCTTGTGCAGTACGTCTACGACTGGCAGGACGCCTTCGCCCCGGGCGCCATCCCGGCCGCGAACCAGGCCGGTTCCATCGCAGCCCCGATCCTGTCGCTCCCGTTCAACGTGAGCTTCCTGATCTACCTGCCGGGTACGTGGGTCGTCGGTGAGCTGGACATCATCCGACTTGATCTTGTGTACGATTCGACCCTTTTGGCCCAGAACCAGGTGACCCAGCTCTTCATGGAAGACGGCTGGAAGCCCATGAGGATGTGCCAGCACTCCCGGGTCTACACGGTCAACATCTGCCCGAACGGTTCCACCGGCGTCCAGCGCGCCGTGACCTGCACGGACATCATCCCGTAATCCCTGAGTGGCGGGGACCCGGACAGGATCCCCGCCACTGCTCGGATTCAAGATCCTTAAGGAGGTGTACAGCAGATGGTAGCGATCATCCCGGCTCCGGTAATCCCGAAGCCGACCCCCGAAAGCCCACTCCGGTACGGCCTGTTCCAGGCCGCCATCGGCCCCCTGAACTTCCCTGACCGCCACATGCGCGGCGGGGGCCTGAAGTACTGGGAAGTCATGTGCGGTGGCGGCTCCGGGTATGAGATCGAATGCCTGGCGGCACTGGACACGAAGACGTTCAACACCGCCGGACTGAACGTGATCACAGCAGTGCCGTTCGTCGTGAAGTCGAACTTCACCTGCTCCCCGGTCGGCCTGAGCCAGCAGGAACTCGACGCCCTGGCACTCCAGAAGCTCCACTCCGTGGAGCAGGCCGTCCTGGAGTCGGTCTTCGACTCCGGCGACTTCGCACAGGCCCCGAGCCTGGCGAACAACCCGGCAGTCGTGAACCTGTCCGCGACATCCCCGAACGCCACCAGCGTCGTGGACGTCACGTCAGTGCTGGAACGCGCCATGTACTGCACCAGCCAGTACGGCGTCCCCGCCTACCTGCACGTCCCGATCCCGGTGTTCAACCGGATGAAGTTCGACCACCTGATCGAATTCGACGGTCTGCGCTGGCGGACCCCGATGGGTTCAGTGGTGTCGGCGGGCTGCTACGCGGGTCTCACACCTGTCGGAGCTGCCCCCGCTGAGGGAACGTTCTGGATGTACGCGACCGGCCAGACGGTCGTGTGGCGCACCGGTAACGGGGAAGAAGAGGTCATCCCGGTACAGGGTGCCCTCAACCGGACCACGAACCAGTACACGGCTCTCGTGGAACGGGAATACGCGGTCACTTTCGAGTGCGCGGTGTACGCGAAGCCGGTGACCCTGTGGGCACCGTGATCGTTCACCCTGACACGCAGGAGCTGCTGCCGGTGATCGGCCGGGAACTCCTGGCCCTGGCCGACAACGTCTACCAGGTCGAATACGTGATGTGGCCGAGCCCCGGCTTCCGGGTGCCGGAGGAACTGTTCAACCGGTGGGAAGCTCTCGGCTCGATCAGCGTTCCGGAATCTTCACAGACCCTGGAGCCGGAAGCCACCGAAACGCCTGAACCGGCCAAGCGTAAGCCCGGTCGGCCGAGAAAGAACACGGAGGGTCAGTAATGGCCAGCGAGTGCCACAGTGTAGTCCGGGCACCCGCGATGCGGGTGACCCGTCTCGACGCGTGCGGTGTACCCGTGGAGTCCGCGTGCTCCTCGGCCACAACGGACGGTTTCGTGGAGATCGCCCTGACGAAGATCCTTCAGGAACGTCAGGACGCTCTCCAGCTCAACGCCAACGGAGACATCTGCGTCGACAAGCCGAAGGAGCCGATCCTTCGCTGGTATGAGGCGAACATTCAGTTCTGCCGCGTGGACCCGGAACTGTTCAACATCATGACCAACGAGCCGCTGGTCCTCAACGACGCCGTGGCCCCGGTCGCGGTCGGTTGGGATACCGCCGTTGGTTCGGCATCGGCCGCGAACTTCGCCCTGGAGTTCTGGGTCGGTACCGAAGACGACTGCGACGACACTGACGTCGTGTACGGCTACGGTCTCCTGCCGTTCCTGCGTCAGGGCTACCTCACCGATGTCACGTTCAACAACGGTGTCGTCACATTCACCGTGAACGCGATCACCCGAGGCAACTCGCAGTGGGGGGTCGGCCCGTACAACGTGCTGATCAACCAGACCGGAGCCAACGCGGGCCTCCCCGGTCCGCTGCTGACCGCCATCGGCCCCCTGGTGCACAAGCGGTTCTTCTGGACCACCCTGGGTCCGCCGCTGTCCCAGTGCGGATGCATGGACGCCACGCCGCTGCTGGTTAACACGCCAGCCGGTGGTACGGCACCCGAGGACATCACGTTCACGATCCCCACGGACCTGAGCGGCAACCCACTGGTTCCGGGCATCCTGGACTTCGACGACCTGACCGCCGACCAGGTGGTGACCACCGGAACCCCGGTGGTCCACAGCTACACGGTTGCGGGCACCTACAACGCCACCTACCGCCTGACGACACAGTCCGGTCCGACCTGGACCTCGGCGAACATCGTCATCACCTGATCCGCACCTAGACGGAGCCCCCTGGCACACCTCCCCGTGGCCAGGGGGTTTCTCGTTGCGTCAGCTAGACTTCCGGCATGATCGATAGACATGGAAAGAGATTCGAGAACTGCTCTGGGTGCGGTTCAACTTTTTGGGCAGAGCGCGGGGCGCCCCAGGTACTCTACGACATCCACTTCTGCGCATGCGGTACGGCAGATCGGATCACGGCGGCGCCGGAACCCTCAACGATCCAGAGAACTCGGCGCCGTCGCAGCGGTCATGCCTTGCGGAAGTTCGCGCCGTCAAGGGAGTAGGTGATCCCGGTTCCGATGGCCTGGTCGGCGACACACACTCCGGTGGCACCTTTGCAGGTGAACCGGACGGCAAGGTTGCCGCTGGTCCTGCCGACGAACTGGACCCAGGCTGCCGGACGGTGCGCGGCGTCAATGGTGAACAGGGTTGTCTGGGCGGGCACGGATGCGCCCGTGTTCGTGAAATTCCCATCCATCCACACCCGGTTGTCCGAAGGCACGTAGGTGCTGGTCACCGGATACGGGGCACCCGTGTTGAGCGGATTGCCGTCGTTGATCAGGGTCGCGTTGGCTATGGTGCCGTTGAACGCGACACCCAGGGGCGCGCTGGGCAGCATTGACCGGCCACCGGCCGACAGGATGTCACCGTTTCCCAGGACCTGGAACATGTGCGTCGCGGCATCGGACAATGTCGCCTGGGCGATTGCCGTGGACAGGCCGTCACGGGCCGCGTTGCTCATGAACCGTGCGGGCACCTGGTCTTCTGGTACGCCACGGACCCGAAGTAGGTTGAATTCGTTGCCGTACACGGTCCTGGTGCCGTTATACAGCCAACGCCACGAGTCCTTCGCCGTGCCAGGAGTCACCAAAGTCGGCCGATTCCACAGGACGATCGTATCGTTTTCGGGAATCGTCCCGGCAAGCCGCTGATACGGCAGGGTACCGGTGGTGATCCACGCCGCATCCTGGTTGAACGGATCAATGGGTCCGCTGGCCGGTTCGACCTGGATGTAGTCGGAAGGCCAGGACCCGTCCTGGCGCACCACGAGGACCGGGTTGGTGCCGGGGATCGGGTTCGTGGTTGGTGAGCCTTTGGTGGAGTTGGGCAGGACAAGACCCGTCCCGACGAAGGATGCTTCCTTGATCCGCAGGGTGCCGATGGGGTCGCCGGGTACTTCGTCAACGGTGATGGTCAGGTCTTGGCCGAAAGCGTTGACGGTGGTGTCGACAGGCCCGGCCCAGTGGATGTGATCGGTCATCGGATGCTCCTACGGGGTCGCGAATTTCCCGGCCTGAACGAAGATGGCCTGGGTGGGATCGGACAGGTTCGTGGCGGTACGGGTCACGGAAACCCAGCCCAGCAGTGCCATACCAACGGTAAGCGGGTTCGGAATGTAGGTTCCGGAGCCGATGCCGTCGCGGGCTGCGGTCAGGGATGCGTAGGTCCGCTGCCCGTACTGCACAAGGATCTGTTCGTTCACAGTGTTGTTGGCTACGGCCCAGACCCGGAAGTTCGTGGACGTGTTGGCTCCACCACCGACCGGGGTGATGACTCCGGCACCGTTCGGGTCGTAGTTGGCCACGTCAAAGATCGTCGTGACGCCGGAGGCGAACCCGGGCTGCCCGGTGAGGCGCCGGAAAGTCATCGGCGCCTGGGCTGGCAGGACTGCTTCGTGGGGGTTGAGGTAGGTGGGGACCTGGGAGAACGCACGAGCGAACAATTGCCCTGATGCCTTGCTGATGGTCAGGGTGGCTCCGTTGGGACTGAGAAGGTTCCCGCTGGTCGAGAACGGCCTCAGGTTGTTCATCAGGTCAACGAGCTGGTTGTTGAGCTGCGACGGAATGACGGGGATCGTCTGGTCGACGATGATGTTCCCGGCTTCGGTGACCGTGAATCCGAGAAGCAGGTTCTGGCGCCGTTGTGCTGGTGTCGCTACTGTGGCCTGCTGGATAAGGGTGCCGGTGGAGTCGATGAGGTAGAAAGTGATGGGCGCGAAGGTGGGGACGAGTCCGGTGGTTCCGGGGTAGGTGACGTAGGTGATTTTCGGGTTGGTTGGTCCGATGGCTGCGTTGGTTGAGTTGTAGTCGATGATCCATCCGGTTGTCGCCGAAATGTCGATCTTCGTGAGGTCGACGTTCGGAATCAGTTCGCCACCGGAAGTGACGTTCGTTGACAGTACCGAGGACAGCAGCCGCATCACGTCACCGTTGACGCCCTGGTATTCGGCAGTCAGGGTGCCGTCAACGTTCAAGTCCCCGGTGATCTGGGCATCGTCGGTGACGGTCAGGTCGTCGGTAACGTTCAGGTCCCCGAACGTGCCGGTGGTGAAGTTCGCCGTCAGGCCGGACAGTGTGCCGATGCTGGCACTGTTGGCGGTCAGCAGCCCTGTAACTCCGACATCTCCGAGGACGCTCAAGTCATCATTGACGGTCAAGTCGTCACCGACCGTGACATCGAGGCTGAATGTTGCATTTCCAGCAACGCTGATCTGGCTGTTGAACGCCGCATCCCCGCCGAATGCGGACAGCCCGCCCACTCCGAGCTGGTCCCCGACCGCCAAGTCATCGGACACCCCGGCATCCCCGTTAACCTGAAGGTTCGCGTTGATGATCAGGTTGCCGGTCATCGTGTCGCCGGATTTGCGGACGAACAGGTCACTGTCGGACGGCGGGATCGGAACTGCCGCAGGTGACGTGCCCGCACAGGGGTCGAAGTCCAGTGGCACCAGGTCCGCGAACTCGGTCACACCGGGTGCGAACGGGATCTGAACGTAGATGACTTCCTTCAACTGGTCGGTGTTCACATACACCTGGTAGACCCAGTTGGTCGGGGACAGGTCCGGGTTGTCTGTGGCCGGGAGGACGATCGTGAACTCGCCGTTGACGTCCAGGGTGGCCGTGAACACTTTCCGGGTGTAGACGATGTTGTCCACGACGTCGCGCAGGTCCTGAAGCGTGTCGAAGGTTACGGTGCCCACTGCGGGCACGTTCGTGACGGGGGCGAGGATTTCGCCGTGAACTGTGACCGTGGTGAGTGCCATGGGATCATTCTAGGCTATAGACTTGGTTGACGAAGGAGGTGCGAAGTGTCCATGTGCCCTTGGGTGGTTGCGGATCCGCTGTGCTGCGACTGCTGGAACACGGCCGATCCGCGCATGAAGGAACAGGCACACATCTGGGCGTCGTCGATCATGTACGCCCGGACCGGTCGGCAGTTCGGCACCTGCGAGGTCACTGTGCGTCCGTGCGGCTACGACCAGTGCGGTGACGGAACCATGGCCTGGTACGGGGCCTGGTGGAACGGTGGCCTGTGGACCCCGTACATCCTCGACGGCGTGTGGTTCAACTGTGCCTGTCCTGGCCTGTGCAACTGTGAACCCGATTCCCAGATGCGTCTCGACGGCCCCGTAGCTTCGATCACTGAGGTGACGATTGGCGGCGTTGTCGTGGACCCGGACAACTACCGGGTCGATGACTTCCAGTGGCTGGTCGCGGAGAACGGGTTCAAGTGGCCCCGCTGCCCGAACATGAACAACAGCTCCGGTGGCGTGGACGTCCTTGAGGTCACGTACGCGAAGGGGACTGCTGTTCCGGCTGACGTGCTGCTGGCTGAGGCGATCCTGGCCTGCGAGTACGTCAAGATGTGCAAGGGTGACTCGTCATGCCAGTTGTCGTCGCGGGTTGTCGCAATGTCCCGGCAGGGCACGGACTTCCAGATGGTTCCCCTGGATGACATGTTGAAGGCGGGTCTGCTGGGTCCGAACCTGGTGGACCAGGTGATCCTAGGGTATAATCCCAACCATCTGATGTTTCGGCCTCGGGTGTGGGCACAGAACGTGAAGCATCCCAGGCAAACAACTTTTGCTTAGGATTGTCATGATTTCAGTGGAATACGAGAAGCTTCTGTCCTGGGGGTTCATCCCCCAGGGGGAATGTCTTATATCTCGTGCGACCCGGAACAAGTCCGGGTATCGGGTTATTTCGATTAAGAAGAGGCTGTCGTACGCCCACCGAGTTTCATACACTCAGTGGTTTGGGGACATCCCGCAGGGCTATGTGATAGATCACGAATGTCATAATCATGATGCTGCCCTGGGGCTGTGTTCCGGTGGAAATGCCTGTTTCCACCGGTCCTGCATCAACCCCGACCATCTAGCGGTTAAGCTTCCAGGGGAAAACCTGTCCTCCAGTGCCCTTGTGCAGCAGCACTACTCCCGTGGAGCCGTGCTTACCCACTGCAAGATGGGTCACGAGTTCACCAAGGAGAACACGTACACCCCGAAGTCCGGCTCACCCCGGCACTGTCGGGAGTGTAGGAGAACGAGGCTCCGAAGCTACTACTGGGCGAAAAAGGACTCTCGATGACTGCTGAGGATCCGGTCTGGATCGTCTCGAACCTGCTGCTGGACTGTCTCCAGGCCCAGTTCACTACTGGCGATCCGGATCTGGCAACGCCCGTAAATTTCTGTTGGCGCAGCGGTGAGGAGATTTCGGAGGACATCGACCCGTGGACTGGCGCGGACCTGTGCTGTGAAGGTCTGGGCTGGGTCAGGGTCGGTAACACGTTCCCGTCGTCGAACTTCCCGAACCCGGACGAGGTGAGCGTCAAGTGCCTGCCGACCGGCTGGGCTCAGGTGTTCGAGGTGGGTCTGCTGGGATGCTATGTGCCTGGCGGTCAGGAACACATGCCCACGTGTGCCCAGCACACTACGGCTTCGGTGCAGGACATGGCACGTCTGCGGATCTTGAAGCAGGCCCTGTGTTGTTTCGACGCCACGGATTGGATCACCAAGCGCGGTAGGCTGTGGACGATACAGTCGATCGAGGTTTCGGGGCCAAGATCAAATTGCATTTCACGAGTTGCAACGATTCTCGTGAATATCCCCAAATGCTGCTGAATGGGACAAAAATGGCACACAGTGATGAAGCTCAGCGTCGTCTCGGATACCACCCAGTCGGCTCCGAGAGCCAGAAGATCCGCTACGAAACGAACCGGGAACTCTACATGTCCCTGTTCGACTACGTCCAGAGCGTCGGAACCCCGAGCCGGGAACTGTCCCTGGCCCTGACCGCACTCCAGGAGTCCCTGATGTGGCTGAACGCCCACGTGGCCTGCAACGGAGTGGACGCATGAGTGTCTACACCATCCTCGTGGCGTTCGAGAACTACAGGGTCGGGCAGCTCGTGTTCGTTGACGGTCCCCAGGAACGCTGGCTCGGTCTGGAGAAGTCTGGGTACGTGAAGCAGGCGGCTGCCATTACCCTCGATGCCCCGGTTGACCTGGCTCGTGTCGACGAGTTCCTGAACAGTCCCGAGTCCGGCGTCAAGGTCAAGCGCCCCCGCAAGCGCAAGGAGGTCGGAGATGGCACGGATCAGGTTGAACCCGGTCCAGGTCCATCGGACGGCCAGGAACAAGGGCTGGACTGAAGTCAAAGGGCTGACCAAGGACGTCTTCGCCTACTCGAAGTACCTGGCGCCCCGTGGCACGCGCCGTCACGGCTCCGGCAAAAGCGTGGCCGCTACACGTCTGGCCGACACCGGGAAGGTCACCTACCGGGAGACTGCCCGCAGCGTCCACGGCTATGTGACGTACACGGCCGACTGGGCTGCCACGGTTGCCGTAGGGTCCCAGCCGCACCGGATCCCGAAGCGTGGCAAGAAGCTCATGGGCTTCTACTGGGCTCGGGCTCAGGCATCACCGACGTTGCGTAGGCACACGTGGCGTGGGAAGTCGTTCTTCACGAAGGTCCGACATCCGGGCAACAAGCGTCCGGTACGCTATCTTCAAACACCTCTGGCCCAGTTCGGGCGTAAGAGGAATTTCAGGGTTGTGACGGTCCGCAACAGCCGTAGTCGTCTGCCATGATGGGGAGATCATGATCAACGAAGAGTTCGACGAAGAAGCAGCCGAAGACTTCGACCCTGCCGTGCTCGTCCGCGAAGCCGAAGAACCAGCACGTCCCGAAGGTGCCTGGTCCCGGACCCTGGCAGGGCGGGAAATCTGGTTCCGGCCGATCACGTCAACCCAGCGGTCCGCGCTGCGCCGGTTCCACCAGGCAACCGTGAAACAGCTCAACGTCCTCGCTCCCGGAGACGACGACGCTGCGATCAAGCTCGCCAACGAGTTCTACGACGCCGTCCACGAATTCGTCGACTCCCTGTTCCTCGACGACGCCGATCGTCGCGAACTGCTGAAAGCCCAGCTCCGGGGCGACATGGACGACCAGGAACTGCTCAAGTTCGTCCTGTACGGCGAGGATCCCGCCGATGACGATGCGGAGCCCGTGTCCAAGCCGAAGCCGGTGAAGGCAGCGAATCCCGCGAAGGCGAAGAAGGCTGCCAATGCCAGCCGGACCCGGCGATGACGCGTACGGCCGTGTCCTCATCCGAGCCTTCGGACGACCATGGCTTCTTCGTGATGTCCCAGCCCTCGACTGGATCCTCGGGGCTGGAGAGCCAGGTCTCGCAGGAATCTTTCCTGGACTTGTTGATGACGATGATTCGTACGCAGCGTTCGTCATCTTCTCCAGTGGCCATGATCCCGATACGGATCTGCGAGGACTACGTGCCGCTCGCGTCGCTCTGGAACGAGCCGGACGACGCGAATGGTTCTGGACCTACAACCTGATCGACGAATGCCTACAGTCCTGGACTCAGGTCAACGGACTGCTGGTGCGCCAGGGCGTCTGGGCTGACCGGACATCGCTGCCGGACTGGCTCGATGCGGCGTTCACGCAGATCCTGGAGCTGTACCACGACAAGAAGGAACGGACCGCTTTCGAGACCAGGCTGCGTAAGGTTCCGAAGGACGCCCTCGGCACGGTGAAGCCGAAGTTCTCCGACCGTAACGCACTTATGGCTTTCGCGGCCCCGTAACCCTTCATCAACATGGTCTACGATTGACCCATGGCGAAGTTGGGTGAAGCGTACGTTGAGGTCCGGGCCGACCTGGACAAGTTCGGCAAGGACCTTGACCGTGGACTTCTCGCGCTCACCAACAAGTTCGAGAAGTCACTGAACTCGTCCCTGGGCAAGAAGCTCGGCACCGATGTGGGCAGGGGCACCCGCGAAGGTATCGTGTCCGAGTTCAACGGCATCGGCAAGGAACTCGACAAGGCCCTGTCGGGCGTGAACTCGGTCAAGTCCCGAGGGCGCAAGGTCGGCCGGGAGCTGTCGCAGGGCATCGGGGACGGGATCGACGAACACGGTCCGATTGCCAAGGCCCTATCGAACGTCATCACCGCATTCGAGGACGGCTTCTCTTCCCTGCCCGTGGAAGCCAAGGCTGCTGTAGCCGGTGCCATCCTGGCCTTGACCCCTATCGTCCTGGGCGGTGTCGCGGCCCTGGTGAACGTGGCGACTCTTGGGCTTGCCACTACCGTGGGTACGATTTTGGCTTTCCAGTTCAAGGAGGTTCAGGACCGGGGGCAGGAAACTCTCGACAATCTGCGGGAGCGTGCCGTCAGTGCGGCCCGGTTCTTCATCGATCCGTTGGACAAGGCATTCGACACGATCGACTACCGTTTGGCGCTTCTACAGCCGACCCTTGACCGCCTGTTCGAGCGGGCTTCCCAGTTCGTCGGTCCGCTGACCGACGCAACTCTGGGGCTGGTCGATGAAACGATCCGTGGTATCGAGCGGGGGCTTGAGGCACTTGACATCCCCGGCGTCGGTGAGGCGACAGTTCAGGGCCTGCGCGATATCGGTGTTGAGCTTGGTGAGCTGTTCGAGACGTTGCTTGCCAATGAGAACACCGATGAGGTTCTTCTGGACTTGTTCGAGTCGGTGGCCACGCTCGTTGCCGGGCTGAAGGTCTTCCTGAATTTCGGCTTGGACGTGTACGGGTTCATGATCGACCTGGCGAACGTGATGGGCAACGTCGCCGATGCCATTGGCGATGTCGTTTCGGCCCTTGTGGACCTGGCGACGTTCAACGGGACCCTCGACAACCTGACCGCCAAAATCAAGGGGGTCGGTGACGCCTGGCTCCAGGATGACATGATCACCAAGAACGTCATCAAGACCACGGACGAGTACAACGTCGCCGCTGACGGAACGCTCAGGTTGACGAAGAAGCAGGAAAAGGCCCAGAAGGAACTGATCAAGCAGCTCAAGGCCCAAAACGACCTCGTCAACGACCTGATCTCCACAAACGTCGACTACCAGGAAGCCGTCGACAACACGATCGCAGGCTTCAAGGAGTACAAGACCAGCCTCGACGCCGGAGAAGAGGCCGGTCGCGGCAACATCCGCAACATCCAAAGCCAGATCGACAAGCTGAAAGAGTACGTGACCGCGCAGGTGACCTCGGGCAAAATGACCGAAGGACAGGCGCGGACCTACTACAACAACGAGATCCAGCGCCTCAGGGACGAGTTCACGAAGCGTGGCGGGAACATCAAGCAGTTTGAGGAGATTTTCGGCTGGTTGACGAAACTGGCAGGCTTCCAGAACATCCCTGACAAGTTCGGGCCGTTCCGGATCAGTCTCCAGGACACCGCGACCCTGCTGAACGCGGTGACAACCGCAGTCACCGCCCTCGCGAACGCCCCGAAGCCAGCAGCCCCGAAGCACGGAACGGGGCGTGGACCGCAGCCGTACGCGGACGGCGGATTCATCAACGAGCCGACGTTCGGGATGCTCGGGGAGAACTACCGTCGCGAAGTGGTGCTTCCGTTGACCCAGCCGCAGCGTTCCATGAGTCTCCTAGCCAAATCTCCATTGGCCGGGATGTTGGGGGGCACCCCGAACGTGAACGTGTTCGTCGGCAACGAACAGCTCGCCAGTCGACAGTTCGCGGTGGCCACCGGGGTGTCACGCGCCAATGCACGTTCCATGACCCAGCGTCCCAGGAGTATCTGATGGCATCCTTGACCGCCACTGCTGATGCGACCACCGGCACGATCCGGATCGACATCGAACAGACGACCCTGCGGGACCTGTTCACCCGTGTCGTTGCGAACGGTTGGGGTTCCCCGACTGCCGGTCCGGCGTGGAGCACTTCCGGTGGTGTGGCTGGGGACTACGCCGTCAACGGAACCCAGGGAACGCACACATTCTCAGCGACGAACAGTCCACGGCGCACGTTCTCCCTGGCGGCAGCGGACGCGGACATGGGTATCACGGGCCAGGTGACGATCGCCGTGGCTGCCCTGACTCAGCCGATCCAGCCCGGTTTCATGGTCCGTTACACCGACTCCAGCAACCACTACTTCGTCGAGATTTCGATCGCCCCCAGCAACACGGTCACCATGAACCTGCGCAAGAACGTCCTCGGGGTCCTCACCACCCTCAACTCGGTCGTTCTGGGGCAGGTCCACGCCGCTGGGGCCACCTGGCTTGCCAGACTTGAGGTGTGCGGGCACACGTTGAAAGCGAAGGCGTGGAGGTCCACGGTCACCGAACCGGGCTGGCTGGCGACGGTCAACGACTTTGACCTGACAACCGGGCAGGGCATGGGTGCCCGTAGTGTCCTGGCCACCGGGAACACGAACGGGTCCACGGTGTTCGCGTACGACAACTTCGCGGGCTACGTGTCCCAGCCGATCCGGTTGTGGCGGGTTCTGCCGGACGGCACGAGGACCGAAGTCAGGGGTTCGCCGGGCAGCACCGAGAACGCCACGGCTGCCGCAGCCACGGCGACAGCGACGTTCTACGACAATGAGGCACCGTTCGATGTGAACGTGTTCTACGAGCTGACGTCCGGGTGCAACACGGTTGTGGAGGCCACGTCGAACACGGTGGTGCTGGACTCCAACGATGACGGCTGGCTGCGGGATCCGGTGGATCCGACCCGCAACATCCGGATCGTCATGTCGTCGTTCTTCAACGAATGCGTGGACGTGGACACTGTCGTGTTCTCCGGTCTCGGGGCCAGGGAGTATGCGAACTCGGCGGGGATCTTCGACATCATCGACGATCGACGCCCGGTGACGGTCTCGCAGACACGGAAGAACTATGCCTCAGGGCTGACCCTGACCTCGTACACCTTGGATGACATCGACAGCTTGGAGGACCTGTTCGACCCGAACCGGATCCTGTTGCTGTCCCTGCCTGTTTCGGGAAACTACGGGTGGGCTCACCGCAGCTCCGGAACCGACTACATCACATGCTTCGACATCACCCAGTCCGTGATCGGCGTGGACCAGGGGGTGACGTCGCGGGTATGGGATATCCCGTTCCGGTTGTCTTACGCACCACCGGACACGTCCGAGGGTGGTACGGGCGGTAACGGTATCGGGGGCGCTGGGGCCACCTACGACGATCTGGCGGCTTCGGCGCTGGGGTTGACGTACAACTCTTTGACAGCTTCGGGTGAGACGTACCTTCAGGTCGCGCAGGGGGTCGGATACTGATGGCATTCCCGGTCACTGACGCCCAGAAGGCGATGCTGCTGGGATCTCATGAGATGTCGGCCCGGACGGTGGTGTTGCGTAACGGCCAGAGTCTGGGCCAGATTCCGGTTGTCGATGCCCAGATTTCGGCCACCTTGCGGACCCAGGGCGGCCGGGACGGCGTCCTCACCGTACCCAGGACCGTGATCGATTCGGGGCTGCTGAACCCCCTCTCGGACCAGGTGATCATATACACGGGCGTGAAGGGGCAGTTCGACGTCCCGGTCTTCACGGGACGTGTCGACACGAACGAGGACTCTTCGGAGGGCCTGGTCCGGTGCCTACTGCTGTCGACGGGTGCGGAAGCTATCCGTGCCCAGTTCGAGGTTCCGTGGGCGGCGACGAACGGGGCTCAGGCACGGGTGGAGATGGCCCGGATCCTGCACAGCATCAACGCATCCTGGGGCGTCGACTTCATGGATGCCGATGCGACCACCATCCCCCCGAATCTGGTTTGGGAGGTTGATCCCGGCCAGGCTCTGGATCAGATGGCGCAGGCAGCTTCACTGATCTGGCAGCCTGACCGGGTCGGCGGGTTCGTCATCTACAACAACCCGTATGCGATCGGCCCCAGTCTTGGGGCGTTCCCTGTGGTCACGTTACGGGACGGGGTTGGTGGAACCACGGTGACCGTGACCAACACTTCGTCTCGGGACGGCATGTGGAATTCGGTTACGGTGGTGACGGAGCGTGTGAACAACACGGATCCGATCCGGGTTACGGTGAAGGATACGGATCCGGCTTCCGCGACGTTCTGGGGTGGTCCGTTCGGTAAGCAGAACCTGGTGGTGAAGAATCAGGTTCCGCTGGATGTCACCCAGTCGCAGAGTGTGGCCACGCGGATTCTACGGCAGTCGCTGGCTCTGGTCCGGTCGTTCGGTATCACGTGTCCGCATATGCCGATTCTGGATCCGGGGGATGTGTTCACCCTCTGGTATCAGAATGTGGTGTATTCGCTGGTGGTGGAGTCGATCGACTATTCGTACAATGCGGACATGGAGACGTTCATCACGGCCAGGGAGCTGCGGGAGATCGCATTACTGGAGATGTTCGTGTGACACATGGTGTTACATTGACATCATGAACCTGTTTGCACGTATCATGCCCAGGGGGTACTGGATCGCAGCAGCCCTCACCATCACTACCCTCGGAGCCACCATGACCATGCCCGGAACCCCGAACCTGCCCGAATCGGTAGCCAACTCCACCGAATCCCCGGCCGTCATGCGCATCGGGGTCGTCGCCGACATTGTTGAATCGGACAGCATCACCGTTCGGATCTCCGGCACACCCGTACTCGTCCAAGCCTCCTACCTTTTCCCCCAGTACCTTCCCGTACTCGGGGACCTGGTGGCCGTCATCAAACAGGACGCCCAATGGCTGGTCCTGGGCACCATGTCCGGCTCCATCAACTCCCTGGCCATGAACCCGTCCTTCGAAAACGGGGCCACCGGGGCGACACCGAGCGACTGGAACATCACCTCAGTTTCCGGAGCCGGTGGCACCATCACGTTCCAGAAGCAGGCAGGAAGCTACCTGGGGCAGCCGATCGCCGGTAACTTCGTCGGAGCCGTCGACTTCACCAGCAACGGTGTAGCTGCCGCATCCCAGTCGAACATCACCTCCGACATGATCCCGGCCGATGGGAACGAACAGTGGACCGGCGCCCTGTGGATCGCCGGAGGCATCATGTCTTCGGGAACCCTGTCGCTCCAGACCCTGTTCCTGGAATTCTTCGACCCCAGCTCCGCACTGCTGTCCAGCAACACGATCGCCCAATACACTCTCGGCGACGTCACCATCCCAAGGACATACCTACGCCCGCAGGCCACAAACCCGAGCTTCACCTCACCCGTGGACACCGCATTCGTCCGTCTGCGACTCAACGTTCAGTTCGTGATGCCCGCCCCTGCCGGTGGCACCGTATCCACGGTGTTCTACGACTACGCCATCCTGCGCGGACCGGTGTAACCGGGAGCATCAACTAAGTCAAGGTATGATCAGGTCATGCTCACCACGAACCAGGGCCTGATCCTGCCGGACGGCACCGACAATGCGAACGTCCCGTTGACGTTCACCGACTTCGTGACCACGGCAGGCTCCGGCATGGAGAACCGCCTGGTTCAACGGTACCTGAGCGCCGCCGACCGTACGGCACGCAACGGCGCCCCGAACGAAGGCGAACTGTCGTACCTGTCGGACTCCGACGCCTACTTCTTCTACAACGGCACGACGTGGATTCCGTTGGCGAAAGGGTTCGTGGCCGACACAACCCGCACCTCGTCCAGCGCCGGGTTCACGAACGTGGAGATCGTCACCGACTCGCTCACGTTCACTTCGAACGGCCCGGCAGTCATCTACAAACTGAGCTACTTCGGTGTCGTACAGTCGACGGTGGCCAACGACCTGGCACAGCCCCGGTTCCGGTGGCAGACCGGCGGCACCCTGACCACCGCTGGCACCCAGTTCTCCACGGTCACCGTCAACTGTGACGTCGCGGGACGTGGTGCCCTTTTCAGCTTCTTCAAGACCGTGACCGGCATTCCCGCAGGCACAGCATCCATTGGTGTGACGATGGTCCGGAACTCGGGGACCGGGACCCTGACTTCGGTCGGTAGCGCGAACAACGAATGCTACCTGCTGCTGGAGATCGACTAAAACACCGATGGCCTCGACCCTTGTGGGGTGGAGGCCATCTCGTGGTTTCACTATCCTACAGGACGCCCTTGGTGGTCCGGAACGCCTTGCGGGTCTTCGGGCCGACAATTTTGTCAGTCTTGAGCCCGTATCTGCGCTGAAACGCCTCGACACATCGGCCGGTACCTTCGCCGAACACGCCGTCGAGTTCCAGGGCGTACCCGTAGGCCAGCAGGAACGCCTGCGTGTAGCGAACCTCTTTACCTTCGGAACCCTGCTGGATGCTCTTGCTCCACACCGGCTCGGACTCCAGGAACAGCCACTTCTCCACCGAGGTTTCAGCCTTCGGATCCTGGTGGATCGAAGTGTGCTGGTGATCCGGGTGTTTGTTCTCGCCCTTGTACGTCCGGGGGTAGAAGTTCCGGTAGTCGGCATCCCAGATGCGGGCACGGTGGATCACGTAGTTCGTGGAGCCGTGCAGGAACGATGAGGCCAGCATCGTCGGGACGTGGCAGTCGCCTCGGGTGTCGTCGTCTTCGGCATCGACCCGGTTTCGGCGGTTCGGATTGTGGTCCGAGCCGCCGTTCTCGGGGGAACCGGACGTCTGGTGTTTCGGGTCCCCGATCCAGCCGTCGTTCTCCCGTAGGCGCTTGGGATACTTGGCGCGCAGGGCTGTGCGGCGCCGGACGAGTACGGGTGCCAGGACAGCCATCAGTCGCCCCACCCATCGGTGTCCTCGGGGAAGTCGGAACCGTAGTATGCCTCGATGTCGACTTCCTCTTCCTGTTCGGCGACGTAGTGTTCCCCGACCTGCTTGAGCCGGACGGCGTCGAAGTCGGATGTGTCGTAGAACTTCTGTTCGCGGATCATGTATTCGAGCTTACTGGGCGTCGGGGGTGGTTTCCACACCCTTTGACAGTATCTCGACCATGCGCTCGTGGTCGCGCCAAAGGCCATAGATCTCGTGTTCGGTGCGGATGCCTTGATCGCACTCGATCTCTTCGATCCGGCTGAGCACGAACGCATGGGTGTAGAGGTGCGCGAACACCCGTGGCACCTTGCGCAGGCCCATGAACGTGTTCAGCAGGTGCATGCTGCTGGGGAGCATGACGTACGCGGAGGCCACGTTCACTGAAACCTCAGTGGTGCCGTGGACTCGGCGCCAGTGGTCATGCAGGGCATCCATGCGCCACTTGGCCAGGTAGTGCTCGATGGCCCCGTACAGCCGGTCGTTGAGGGCCTGGTCGCCGTGGTTGCTGAAGTTCAGTTCGCTGAGGGCGTCACCGAGAGCCATCAGGAAGTCGTCGTAGTTGCGCCAGTAGTTCAGGCTGGCACAGATGACGTCCTGGCCGGTGTAGTTCGGGCGTAGCGCGTAGCCCCCAGGAAGCATGATGATCTTTACTGTCTCGCTCACGCCTCGGTCTCCGTGTTCTCGTCGATGAAGTCCTGGAGTAGGGCCGCCAGGTTGCCCCAGATGGACTGGTGGCCCAGTAGGTGGTGGATGTGCCAGATGTAGGTGATCAGAATGCCGGTGAGTGGGGTGATCTGGCTCTGGCAGGCTTCGTGGTCCGCAACGACTGGCAGTTGCTTGAGGCAGATGCTGATGGCCTCGTCGAGTTCCTGCTCAGAGGTGTCGGCAGCGTACTTCTCCAGCATCTGAACACCGAGACCTTCAAGGTAGACGTCCAGGGAGTCTTCGAGGATCCGCAGGGCTGCGGGTCCACCGTTCTTCTTGATGGTTCGGTATGCCTGACCGAGGCCCTTGAGGCGTGTGTCCCAGTCTTCGGCGATGTCGAGAAGTTCCGCGTTCAGGTCGATCATCAGATCCTCCGTTACAGATGTCGTTACTTGACGATACTAAGTCATCCCATGCGATCACGTCAACCCAACAGATGAGGCGTACGCCATGTGTCGCGCAATATCATGACCACGTTTGGGCATCTTGTATGCACGTGCAGCTAACTGGCATGATCGAGGAGTGACGCGACCCATGGGCTATGAAGAGGATGCTCCACGTTTGTCCGAGATCGGCAGACACATCGGCAGCATCGACCGAAAGATCGACGACTTCCGCAACGAGGTCCGCCAGGCCCTCAACGACAAGGTGAGCAAAGAAACCTACGAGGCTCAGCGGGCAGCACAGAGTGACCGGATCGCGAACCTGGAACTCACGATCCGCAACGCGAACGCCAGGTTCTGGGGCGGCTTCGGAACCCTGGCGGTAGCCCTCATCCTCGCCATACTGAAGCTGAACGCATGATCCAGAACTTCCACTTCCGTGGACTGCTCACCGGCCGGGAAGGTTCCGATGTCGTCAAGCACCTGTCGATCAGGGGGCAGGAGATCGTCAAGAGACGCCTGGAGCTTCTGTCGGTCCGAGCCGCCCACGGCGATGGGATCGTGGACCTGTACCTTCGCGTACAGGGCTTGGATCGGTGGCGGATCGCCCAGCATGCCCGCAAGTTCGCGACGTTCCTGCTCGCCGGGCAGGGCCTGGGGTTCAACAAGCCCCTACAGCCGTACTCGGTATCTACCGAGGGTAACCGTAGGGGCTTGACGATCGAGGAGGGTCGGACTATTCGGGAACGTCCACGCAACGGTCACGGGCGCGGTCGCCTAGTGGAGTGCTCCGATCAGGAATCCGCAGCCGAAGCAGGCGACGGAACAGATGACGACCCAGACGGCCAGTAGGATCTTGAAGTAGTTCTGGGCGTCATGCTGCATGCGATGACCGGTCACCATCGACTCCGGCTTCCACGCGGAGCTTCTGTAGGTTCGCGAGGAACGCGTCCCGTTCGATGAGGTACCGTCCGCGCTTGGTGGGGACCCGGGTGGCCGTGATGCGTCCCGATTTGATCCACATGACGATGGTTCTGGGCTTGACCACTCCACCGAGAAGGTCGGCTGCCTGCTGGGTCGTGAGGTAGAGGGCACGTTCCTCCTCCGAGGAAATGCTGAAAGTGTCCACAAGTGCTCCGCTCGTTACAGTGTTTCACTTGACGATACAGGACCATCGTCAACGTCGGCAAGGGTCACATACCCCGCCTTGGCCAGCAGCATCAGGAAATCCTGCGGCCTCATCACCACCACCCCGTCACGGGCCTTAGGCTTCCCGTTGAGCCGGAACCAAACCACACCCAGATCGGCTCGGGCGTTCCCGGCTTCCCGGACAGCTTCCCGGATCCACTCCGGGATCTTGTACGTCCGTTCGTTCTTGGCCTCGATGACGACGTTGCGGATCCCTGCGATGTCGCCCTTGTCGTTGACCCCAGACAGTCGACGGCGCTCGGTCTCCTCAGCGATCATCTCGTCCAGGAACGCGACGATCGCGTTCTCCCAGAGCCTGCCTTTAGACTTCGAATATGCCGGACTCGGCATAGATCCTCCTTACGGGAAAGCCCCCGGACGGATCCGGGGGCTACGTGCCGTGCCGCTACTCGGTAACGTTGAACAGTTCAAGCATTGCGTGGGCGTTCGCCAGAGCCTTGCCCCAGGTGAGCCCAGAATCCTGGGCCATCTGCGCTGCCAGCAGTGCGGCGGCAGCCGCACGGTCCAGGCGGAACACGGACGTATCCACAACCGCCAACGAGTCCAGGTGCCGGAGTGTCGAGTGCACGCCTCCCTCCACCCGGATCCAGTACTTGCGGTCCAGGCCCCAGAAGTCCAGGACGTGGCCGACGATGCAAGACGGCTCCGTGGGCGGATCGTAATCCAAGTAGGAGCCCATCGGATGCCCAGCCTCGTCGAGGCCCTTCTGGAAATTCCAGCACCGTTCGACCTCGGCGCCTGGGTACACGTAGTCTTCGCGGTCCAGCGTATCCACCACGTGGCGCAGGGCCACCACGGCGTCCTTGCCGGTCTTGATGTCAGACATCTGTATCCTCCTCAACTGCGTGCCGGTATACGCCTTCGGACCGTCGTAGGGACTGACCCCAGGTTGCTCCCTGATCCTGGGCCATCTGGGCTAGGTACAGGACCGCGTACGCCCCCGGGTCAACCTGGGGCACCTCGTGATTCTCCCTTGCCAGGTAGTCCAGGGCCTCCTGGGTCGTCTGCATCCCGCCCTCAACAAAAGGCCAGTGCTCACGGTCCAGACCCCACAGGGCCAGGACGTGGCCGACGATGCATGATGGCCGCAGGTCGTCGATGCGGGCGAAGGCCGGGTTGCTCGGATATCCAGCATCGTTGAGTCCGCCGCTGAAGTTGAAGCAGGCGTTGGCGTTCGCACCGGGATACACGTAGTCCTCACGTCCGGCAACGACCTGGCGCAGGGCTTCGATGGCGTCCTTGCCGGTCTTGATGTCAGGCATCGAGCAGCCCCTTAGCCCGTGCCTCTGCGAGCATCCGCATCATGGTCTCGACGGCGGTTTCCTTGCCATCGCGTTCGATGCTGTTGCGCTCCAGGAACTTCTGGGCCATCCGGATCTGCCGCTGGTCGGGGGTGTCGGTGTGCTTCTTCCCGGGACGTCGGGCGACGATGAAGTCCTCGACCTTGGCTCCGAGCCACTTGACGATGCTGACGGTCAGGTCGACACCGAGGGTTTCGGTTTCGGTGTTCAGGAACCGGGTGAGCTGGGTGACGTGGACGCCGGAAGATTCGGCGACCTTCGTCAGGTACAGGCCCCGGACTTCCTTCTCGTTCTTGACGACGGTACGGAGCTTGTCGAAGTCGAAGTAGTGGCTGGACTTCTCGGACACGGTGGGCATGTTCTTCTCTCTCCTGTGGTGTTTCAGGCGTCGGCGACGGGCCGAAGCGAACGGGTGCGGTAGCTCAGGTACAGGCCGGGATTCTCTTTCTCGAACTTGGCCTTGTCGAACTCTTCGACAACGACGGGGCGCATGTACTTGCCCGCGATGCCGGGCTGCTCCTTGAGGAACTTGGCGGTGTTGAACGCGCCGGGGGTGTGGTTGGCCACAACGTTGCCGTTGATCACGATCTCGTCGGCGTCACCGATCCGAAGTCCGAGCCGGTCCCGGTACTTCTCGTATGCCTTCTTGGCGTCGTCGTACCGCTGCTTCAGGACCCGAAGCTCGTACCAGTGCTGGGAGTAGTCGGTCAGATCGACCTGCTTGAGCTTGCGTTCCTGCTGTTCGGGGGTTTCCGGGAGGGTTTCCAGGACCACGGTGTTCTCCTTACCAGAGTGGTTCGTCATCGAAGGTTTGGGGTTTGCGTGGTGCACGCTTCCTTGACTGCCCGCGACAGGCCGGACACGATACGTAGATGACTTCGTCTCCCCGGCCGGTCATGGTTTCCAGGTATCCCCAGCCGAGTGCTATCGCTGTCGACGGTGTTCCGGGGAACTCCCGAGGGCACGTGTCGCACGTTGCCGGGTAGCTTGGACCTGAGGTGGACAATCTCCGCCTCCAGTTCTAGGAGGGCCTGCTCGGTCCGGCGGATCCGGAATTCGAGGTCGGCGACGATCTGGTTGATGGAACGCGGAGGTGTCATCGGCTGTGTTGTGTCTTCCGGTAGTAGCGGGGGTCTCCGGTGTGCCGCATCATGCGGCAGAATGCGGTGAGCCAGAGGTCCCATGCGGCTGTCAGGGGCACTAGGTAGATGCCGGGTTTCCATGAGCCCAGTACCACCAGTGTCAGTGAGCCGAAGTAGCTCCAGTACAACGCCTTCATGGTGATACTCTAACACACTTAGACATGCTCCTGGCAAGTTCAGAAAACGAGACGACCATCACATCCAGAACCTTGACTTGATCTGGGTCCAAGGCGGACACTGGACACTTCACCAGTGGAGCAACCCCACCCCGGTACACCAGACGCACGGGTCGGTGCCGGGGCATCCGGACCACCGGAGAGCGGAAACACGAAGGCCCCCAGGAAACCCTGGGGGCCTTACCCTTACTCGGGAACAGCAGCCCTGAACAGCGGAGTAACCTCGCGCATTCGAGCCCTGGTCTCAATGTCCTTCTGGACCTGGGCGGCATGCTGGACCATCCGCGCCCTGTCCTCAGCTTCCTGGAACTTGCCCTCCCAGAACTCGTACACATCCTTGTACTTCTCGCGCATGGCGTAGTGCTCGGACTGGTACAGGTTCCAGTTCAGCCCAAAGAACTCCAGAATCAGCCTCTGCGGCTCCGTGGTATCCCCGATGATCGCGCCGGTCTTCGGAACGTATCGGGCCAGGAACAGTCCACGTTCCTGGAGCCACGCCAGGAACTGGCGCAACGCATCCTCTTCAGTTGAGAGCCGCGACAGAGCCTCCATGGTCGGATAGTCGGTGGCTACCCGTGGCTTCTCGCAACACTCGAAGATCTTCTCGTACGTCATGCTCCATCGTCCTCGCCGAGCAGGAACGTGGTCGCCGGGAACGCCGTCTCCAGATGCTCCCGGAACCGCCGAACCCCGGCCGCGTTGTTGACGTACCTGCGCTTCTTCATGGCCTTCTCGAACACTTCGGACTCGGCGAGGATCAGCTCCAGCATCATCTTCTTGCCCGCGAAGTACCCGGCGTCGAAGTCTAGGCTCACTCGATCACCTGCTTGTAGTCGCCGTACTCGACGGTCACCTTAACGCCCAGCGCCGACAGGATGCCGAACATCGTCGAAGCCGAGAAACCCTGGGCGCTCTGCTCCACCAGCCACATCGTGGACGCGGCAACACCGGCCTTGTCCGCAACCTCGGCCCGTGTCAGGCCCTTGGTGGTACGGACGTCGCGGATCAAGTCCGCAACGGCCTGAGTCTGTGGTGTCTTCACTGGAAACCTTTCAGTCTGTACTCGACCCGGCCCTGAAGGGCGCGGGCATGACGTTGGATCGTGGACAGGCGCGGATTGTCGGAGTGCTCAACCTGCCAGACGATGGTGCGCTCAACACCCAGAGCTTCGGCAACCTGGGCGTCGGTGGTGCCGTCTTTGGTGCGCTGCGCCATCATCAGGTCCAGGACCCCGACCCCGAGAAGGTCAGGGTTGCGCTGAGCCGCCTCCCACATGACGGAGGATGCGTCGAAGTTCGTGACACGCAGGTACGGGATGGCCATGACTGCCTTGCACACGCCGATGACCGTGTTCCAGGTCCACGATCCGATCGGTTTGGTAACCGGGCGCCCCAGGTCGTACAGGGTCGTTTCGGAGATCCCGCCACTACGGGCGATCGTCTCCATCTTCAGCCCTTGGCGGCGCCGATCGTGCAGGGCTGCCCAGAGACGCATCTGGAACAGTTCCCGGTTTCGGAAGTCCAGGGCGTGCCCTTCCTCCCACCGGTTTACTCCAGCCTGCCGCTGCTCGTTCACGCCGCAACCTCCGTGCTGCTCGGATCCTGGACACGGTGACCAGGATCAGGATCTGTCTGCGAAGGTGCTTTGGCCAGTCGGTGTCGGGCACCTTTAGATCGTTTGCGTCGAGCACGACGCTGCACCCCCCTGAGCTTGTCGCGGATCTCGGTGATGCCCGGCGACAGGCACATGATGACGAAGATCGCGGTCGCGGAGCATGTCGTCCACGCCAGGATCTCCAGGAGATCACGGGCGCTCATGGCGGTCCTTCCAGTCCTGGTATTCGGCGAGGATGTGGTCATGGATGCGGAACGCTGCCGTGCCCATAACGGGCAGGAGCACCACGAGGACGAGGAACCACGGGCCTATGAGGACCAGCCCGCAGATGACGGCGAGGAGTCCGAACCACATCCACAGCCACACTTTGTGTTCGTCAGACACGGGACTTCTCCCATTCGAAGAACCGGTATCCGGCACGCCGGAGGTTATTGATCGCCGCGACCCGGTCTTTGCGGATCGGCGGGTCCTGGCGCTTCGGGCGCTCCATCGCCACCTTGAACCCGGCCTCATGGCCGCAGCCCTCGCACTTCCAGTAGGCGTACAAGGGTCTGGTCATCCAGACCAGGGACTTGCGCAGCTCGTAACGCCGTCGCTCCGCCGAGTCCAGGGTGCGGAAGTTCTGGTACGAACTGTTGCCACACCTGGAACACCGCTCCGTGTGTGCCCGAGGCTGGGCTGCTGGGCTCAGGGTCACAGCGCCCACTGGGCCAGTGCCCACGCGCTCCCGACGCCGATGGCTGTGATGCCCAGCAGCGCGATGACGATGACCAGGCACGGGGACTTGTCGTTCTCAGGCCACTTGATCTCTGACTTGCGCACGTTTCTGCTTCCTTTCGTATGCCTTGGTTTCCATGTAGATGATGGCGTCCATCCATCCTTCGGCGTATGCGCCGATGATGGGTTCCCGGAACACGGGCCGCTGGGCCACCTCGTTGATCGCAAGGTCGGAGGCCCGGTTGCCCATCAGTTCGGCACGTCGCTGTGCCGCCCGGACGATGACGGCTTCGGGAACGTCGAGTCGGTCCTTGGACTTCATGTCAGCTCCAGGACCAGCTCGGAATGTTCGTCCACCATCTGGTGGATCATGTCGTCGAGGTCCAGCGGGTCCAGGGTCGGCCACGGGTCCGTGACGACCGGTAGGCGCGTGTCCCAGACATAGTTGCCGACCTCCTTCAGGCCGGGCGTGGACAGGTAGGTCAGCAGGCCACGGTCGTCGGTGCCGTCGAGTTTCGCGAACAGTTCGGTGAAGTAGTCGGTCACGGAATCACCTCATATGACCCGGAAAGTTCGTGCTCACTCAGGGCCTTGATGTCACGACCGTTGAAGATCGCGTACTTTCCGTCATCGACGGACGTGTAGGCACTGCCGTCGTTCGGGAAGATGTTCAACTCCATGTCACCATCGAAGTCAGACTCGATCATGAAGTCGAAGTTGTTCTTGGACAGGTAGTTGAAGAGTGCCCGGTTGGCCACCCTGCTTTCCAGGTCCACCCGGTATGCGACCAGGACGTTCCGTTCCCTCGGAATCAGCAGGGCCGCACCGGGCGCCTCCTGCTTCAACTGGGCGACGATGACGTCACGTGCGCTGGGACTCATGTCTCTTCTCCTTCGCCATGTTCTTCAGGGCCTGGGTGATCCCGTGCTGTAGGTCGTACAGGGTCGCCGGGGCTTTCGTGGTGCGCTCGGGCATCCAGGCACTCGGGGCGCTGGTTTCCAGCATCTCCGCGATGTGCTCGAATGCCTGGGCTTGGATCTCGGCGTGACGTTGCGGGGTCAGCAGGACCCCTTCGCGGTCAAGGACTTCGGCAAGGTCGAGGCCCTTGTCTCGGGCACGGTTCGCAAGGGTCCAGAACTCGGTCCTCGCCAGTTCGCGGATCTTGTGGCTCATCGGCCGCACACGAACCAAACGATGAAGCAGAACACCAGGGCTTCCACCAGATATATGAACGCCTTCGGCCACGAGTCTTCTTCGTTGCTCACAGACCGTCTCCTAGCCCGCAGTTGCAGAGAGCCTTGTGGGTCTCCTGGTTGATGATGTAGGCGTCCCACAGACGGTGGGCGCTCATGAGTCCGGCTTCCAGGACCATGGCTCCGGCCTGGTAGATGATGGCCCGGTCGGTGTCCTGGGGGTCCTTCGGTCCGATGCCCTCGTCCACCAGGGCATACTGCATGCGGCAGATCAGGTGCGCGGTCTGGATGTCCACATCTCTCCTCAGTTCGTTTTTGAACTCCTGGAGATACACTAACACACAATGACATCCTGGAGTCAAGTCCTGCGACGGATGTCACGGGGACGCCCCGCAGACCACAGACGACCAGCGCGGATACAATACGACTCCTTCGTCCGCCTGGCCTCCTGGGCGCACAGCTCGAACACCGGACACCGAGCACACAGCTCCGCCGCATCAAGGCACAGCCAGCAGTCCGAGCTTCCGAGACGATTGTGGTGGTGGAAGTCCAGATCCCACAACGCCGGATCGTGACGGGCGCACACGGCACCCTTCAAATCGCCCAAAGTGATCACAGGCCCATGATGCCCGGACATGGAGAAGCCCACCACCTCCAAAGAGACAGTGGGCCTCAGAAAGCCGGGCTCCCGCCCTGAAGGATGCCAGCCTACAGTACGTCCGCCCACTCCCCTGAGTCGATCTTCGACTGACGGTATCTCCGCCAGTCCGAATCCTTCTTGCACACCTGCGTGCAGAACCTCTGCACCTCAGTGGTCTTCATGAACGTCGTGCCGCACCCGGCACACTGCGTCGTCCCGTACCAGCCGGGAGAACACACACACGTGCGGCACTCCCGGTGCATCCGCGCCTTGCGGGTCATGAACCCAGCTCCTTCCGAGGCCGTATGACCTCACCCTCGATCACCAGCGGATCGGCCGTACAGGTATGGATGCCGCAGCACCCGTGCACCGTGTCCGCACACCACAGGGCTTCCTCGGCCGCAGGATGCCCAACGCCGCACGGGCACACACGTTCCATGATGCGCCGATCGTAACGCCACCTGGTGGGCCACGACTCCCACGGACCCGGCATCGGCCGGTGGATCACACACCAGTCCCCGATACAGGACCACTGGGCGTGGACCGTGAGCTTCTGGCCCACGCCCGTCGTGTAGGTCGGGCGGGAGCTGGGATCCCCGAGGATCGGCTTACCCCTGCCGACCATCAGATCACCTGTCCCCGCTGGTTCATCTGCCGCAGGGACTCAGCGATGGCCAGCAGCGCATACGTCTGGGCTTCCGCCAACTTAGTGGAGATGATCCGGGTGTCGGCACGGTCCGGTGCCTCGTCAAGGATCTCGTATGCCGTGTTGATGCAGGCATCCACGTTGATCTTGATCGACCTAGGCATCGCAGCCCTCCCCGGTCACCATGGTCCCGTACGGCAGCAAATCCATCGCCTCCTGGATCCGGTTCAGGGAACCGTTGATCCGCGCCAGCACCCCCAACGCCCGGAAGTCGGCGATATCCGCAAGTTCCGCGACAGCGGCACGGAAGTTCGGCATCTCCTCATGCAAAGGATGGAACAGTGTCGCCGCCTCATCGGTGCGGACGTTGATCTCGTGGGCCAGGTGCAGGACCATCGACGGCAGCGCCCCCATGGTCATCGAGAATACCGCCCGCGACAGCTCAGCACTCAGGCGCCCCAGATCCTCCACGTCCCCGTTGTGCTGGGCGTCGTGCATCGCCAGGGCCAGGTTCGCGAAGCCGCCCACGGCTTCCTTGAACTGGTCACGGAGCATGCCCGTCGCGACATCGATGAACTGCTCGTTCTCCTGCTCACTGAACTCGCTCACTGCTTGGTCTCCTCATCCTCACTGTCGACCTGGTTCAGGAACTTGTTGAAGTCGCGGGCCAGGTAGCCCGCCGTCCCCGTGAGCACGGCCGCCACGAGCACCCAGTCCCATGGGGCTGGGATCTTCGACACGGCCCAGAATGCGACGCTGAGCAGGACGTACAGGACTGCGACGACCACGGTCGACACGGCCACACTGATGATCTTGTTCTTCACCATTCCACCTTCTGCTTGACCGGCTCCGGGTAGAACCGGTGTTCCAGTGCCGCCACCCATAGCGGCTTGCTGTGCTCCTGGGCAGCCCAGGTCCTGCTGACCAGCTCACCCCGACAGGATGCCGAGGTTCCGAACCCTGCGGCTGTGGACTGCTGCGCCCGCCAGAATCCGCGCTCAGGAAACCACTCGTACGTGATCTCCAGAACCTGGGGCTCGAACTCGTAGAACTTGCCGTGATCCTTGTTGCCCCACAACACCCTCTCCTTGCCGGTCACGTCGAGGGCCACGATCGTCGTGATCTTGCTGATCTTCACGGCGCCTCCGGATACTCGACGACCCGCCAGTGGGTCACCGCGTCGTACCCCACGTCCGGCGTCCAACGGAAGCCGTCCACGGTCCACAGGGAACCGTCGAACCATCCGAGCCCCGTACGTCCGGACTTGGTGTGGACATACACCCACATGTGCCGGGGCGCTCCGAAGTCTCCCCGGAGCCACCCGTGCTTGAACCCGATCTCCTCCGCCAACTCCCTCTCTCCCTCTTCACCCTTCCGGTATGCGGTGCGGATCGTCGTGCCGCACCCAACGAGAACCCTACCATCCCGATGCGACACTTGACTATGTGTCCTGGCTCACTTTGCCCAGGATGCCCAGGGT
>Ga0065707_10081726_pt1 | contig 59833 bp, 70 predicted proteins | sample SwiRhicommuniRL3_FD_59094 | JGI IMG/M metagenome (GOLD analysis project Ga0065707, IMG submission 59094) | Switchgrass rhizosphere bacterial communities from Rose Lake, Michigan, USA - RL3 v2 (version 2) | ecosystem: Host-associated > Plants > Roots > Rhizosphere > Soil | place: East Lansing...
GCCACACTGCGTTCAGTTGCGGCGCGGCGGCATACAGCAGCCGGTGCAGCTCGAATTGACGGGCAAGCTCTTCCTGGTTCTCAGGGCTCGCGAAGAACCAACGATCGAAGGCCTCCAACTCGGCAGGAGTCAGCGCTTCGTCGGCCGTGATGCGTGTCAACCACCCCGCCGCTCCCGCAATCGGATCGCTCTTGTCATCCCATGTGTTATTCACGTGTGCTCTCCAGGCAAATCAATCCGCGTTTAATTCGTGCCATCGCCGCTCGCAATATTCCAGACCCAGCCTGAGCTGCTGATCGACGGTGATCCGGCTAATGCCCAATGCCGCGGCGATCTCGGGGCGTGGCTGGTGGTCAAAGTAGTGCCGGGCGAAAATCTCGCGCCGTTTCTCGGGCAGCTCCGCGGCGATAGTCTTCAATCGCTGTAGGGCGTCTCGCTCGATGAGTCCCTGCTCGAGGCTGGGCCGATCCTCGCTCACCTGGTCCGACTCCCGCCCCAACGGAACCAGGCTCAAGCCCTTTCGCAGCCGCATCCAATCCGACGTGATCTTCAACGCCGTGCTAAAGAGGTACGCACGGGGAGCCTTGATGTCGTCAGGACGGGCCAGGCGCAGCAGTCTCAAAGAGGCTTCCTGCATGACATCCGCGGCGTCTTGGGCGCTTTTCAGGGTCCGCGTCAGATACTTCCGCAATGCCGGACCATGATGGGCTAAGAGGCTATTCACGAAATCGCCGGTCTTATCCGCCATGATGTATGCGACTTTACCCATGCACCGTCCCCTGTTACTTCTATAGACCGGGAAAGTGGCAAATCGCGTTAAGGGAAAAGCGACTTTTTTTGAGTCGGGGCAGCTTCGGCGTCCGGCCCGGCGGAAAAATCATCTTTCAGGCCCGTTCCAGCCCGCAGAAGTTGACATAACGCACCAAGAGGACGAGCATGCTGCGGCGCAATCAACAGGAGGGCGCTGTTATGGACCACCTCGAGGACAAGACGAACGAAATGCCGAGGCAGATGGAGTCCGAGCTAACGGATTTAGGGGAAGTCTCGACGGAGACCCGTGGAACACCATTTGGTGGAAGCTGGGATGGTGGTTGGGGAGTTCGTAAACCCTGACCCGTACAGGTGCGCAGCGCTAATTGCCGCGCGCCTGTCCTGACTTCACCAGCCTTTTTGAAGGCCGAGGCTAATGACCCGGCCGTATGGCTTGGTATTCGCTGGGTCATAGCCTATTTCATGATTCACGAACGGTGGGTCTTCGTTGAAGATGTTGACTGCATTCAAAGTCAAATCAACGTCCCCAAGCCAGTGACCGCTTTTTTCCGTTCGATAGTTCAGCTGCATGTCGAACGTCGCTGTAGCACCAATGCGATTCACCGGTGAATGACCGTAGTCTTTAAAACTGTCGAGATAATCCATCGCCATACTGGCGCTGAATCCGGGCTGATCCCGACCGTGTCGAGACCATTCTGCCACGTTTCGAAAGCGAAGCCTCGGGGGATTTAACACCATGCCCACAAGGTCAGAGGCCGGCACAGCGCGTGTCAAGGCCTGCTCGAAATTCAACACATAGCTTCCATTTAGTCCGAAATTGAATCGGCCATAGTCCGTCTGCAGAGCGTATTTTAATTCCAAATCGACGCCGTTGACGGCCGTGGCCGAAAGATTGCGCACGCGAAGATCGAGGATAGCTGCCGGGGTGCTTGCCAAACAATCTGCGACGGAATCAAAAAATACCGGGCTGTTGCAAACTCCTTCAATCTCCGACCGCGTCGGATCTCGTGTCACAAGGGCGGACCATTTTTCATCCACGAGCAGTGTTTCTAATGCCACCGTGGGTGGGTAATAAAAAATCCGATCTTTGTAGTCGATCGAGTAGTAAGTTAACGATGAAGAAAGTCCCAGTATCGCCTCTGGAGCGAAGTCAAGCCCGGCCGTCCAGGTACGTGCTCTTTCCTCATGCAATTTTGGGTTTGAACCAGCTTGTGCAAGAACAAGCGAAAAACCGCTCGCCGACCGGGGATCCGCCAACGGAAACATTAGTGCCACATCCTGAGAATGATCATAAAGATCAACCAGCGTCGGGGCTCGAAAGGACGATCCCCAGCTGCCGCGGAATCGCAGTGAATCCGTTACCGACCAACGGATTCCGATCTTGGGATTGAAGGTATCCCCAAAATCGCTGTAACGCTCGTAGCGAGCTGCAAGCGAAAGATTCATACGAGAAGACAACGGCAAGGAAAGCTCGCCGAAAGCCGCAGCGATCGTTCGGTCGAATTCTCCTGACACTCTTATGTCACGGCCCTGGGTTTCGTCTCGAAACAGACCCTCGTGCCGCCGATCCACACCCAGTGCGAGCTTCGGAGTTCCTGTCGGCAATTCTGGAAGAGGCCCGTCTACGAGAGCGTTGACAGTCTTGACTTGAGAGATGGCCCGCTCTTGTTGCACGTAAAGGAGGGAGTCGAGGATTGCTGGGCTCGTGTTAGCGCCCGAACCAAACGGATTAAAAGCGGTGGCCGGATCGGGATCGGCAAGCGCGAGCGCCAAGCTCATGGGATCGGTTTGGCCGTAACCTCTCCAATCCATGTCTTCGCGGCCAACGTATCCTGACATATTGGCCTGCCAGTGATCGGTAATATGAGCCGTTATACCGAGACTGCCAGTGTAGGTCTCGGTCTTTCCTTTATGCCGGATCGGCCCAAACTCGTTGACGAAGTCATAAGCCACGATTACAAACGGCGATCCACCAAACGGATCAACGAAGAAAGGATTGCCGGCAGGCACGAGTAGTTGCAATGGCTGCCCACGTTCCGTGGCTGTCATGTCTCGATGGCTGTAACGCCCTTGGACAAAAAGCTCGAAATTCTCTGCAACCTTTTGAGAAGCGGTGAGGAACAAGTTATGTGTCGTGCGATTAGGTAAGAGATCGCGAAATTCCAGTTGATTCTGCAGATTGATAATGCCCGGCAGCAAAGCATCAGCTGTAAGCGATCTACCATCCTGACCGCTGGGAATTCCCAACACAGGGTCCTGTGAGAATGGATCGATGATATTGCCGGGATTGCTGAAGATGCTGCGCAAGTCGCTGCCTCCCAGTGGGCGCTTGTCGGCATTGGCCGCATAACTTCTTTGGCCAGCAGCGAGTTCTGTACGCTCGGAATATTGGTAAGTCAATAACCCATGGCCGCTATCCCAATGATGGCTGAAAAATTGCGCAAGCAACCGTTCATCGGCCCCGCCGAGAGCGGCTCCCAAGCGCGCCTGTGTTTCTCCTACTCCAGGGAGGTCCTTGCGCATGATCACGTTGACCACACCGGCAATCGCATCAGATCCATAGAGTGCAGAACTACCATCAGCGATAATTTCGATTCGATCCACGGCGCTCCACGGAAGCGTCGACACATCAACGAAATCACCGCCAATACCCGAAACAGGCTGCCTACGGCCGTCGATCAGGACTAGGGTCGCTCCAGTTCCCAAGCCCCGAAGATTCACGCTCGAGCCGCGAGAGAAATTGGCACTGCCCACAGAAAAGTCTTCGTTGGCACCGCCGCCAAAATTAAAAGGCAAAGTGCGCAGGACGTCCTGCACCGTTCCATAAGCCGCCTGTTTCATCTCATTCCTATTGACGATCACTAGCGGCGCAGTAATCGCATCCAGCCCGCGAATGAAGCTGCCAGTCACCACGACCTCTTGTGCATCGCCCGCATCGGTTTCAAGAGCTGCACCGACCGCCTTGACCGGTTCGATCAGCAGCGAGCCATCCGAGGCAAACCGGAACTTCATTCCGCTGCCTTCGAGCATCTTCCTCAAGGCTTCTGAGATTGTGAATTCTCCAATCACCGCCTGCGTTTGCACGGCATCCGCGCTGGGGATCTCGCCCAGGACGTAATACCCGTCAATCTTCGCTTGACGCGTGAATGCCTTGAACGACTCTCTCAGCGTCCCAGCGGGGACATTAAAATGGAGTTTCGGGCTTGCCGCCCACAGGCTTGAGAACACAAAAGACAAGGCGATAGCAAGCGCAAGCGATCGCTCTCCGCGGCCCTTCCGTCGGTGCTGTGTGGTCCTAGCGTCCATGACTTCTTTATTGCTTCTGGTTCATCGCCCTGAATCGATGCGCAATCACGCCGCTCCGTACCAAACACGGCCCAACGCATTGCAGAAAGTCGGCCCCGTAAGAAAGCCACCCTTCAATCCGCCTAAATGGTCAGGGTCAGACAGCCAGGCAGATTGCGGCGAGGATCATCCCCGATTTTCTTCGCTTGCGCTACCTAGCCTGGACAAAGCGCTTTAATGTGCTGCAAAAGCGAGGTTGATGGCCGGTCTCTCCGCGAGCTGCAAGCGCTTAATAAAACGCGTAATCTGGTGCCGGCACTGTCATTGGCGCGCCGGCTGATGGCGCGAGATTAAGGCGCGCGCCCGCTCGCCAACCTCTCCGCGAAAAGCGCGCCAAGATGGTTTCATGGTCACTTCGAGAAAGCTCATCAAAGCGTAGCCGACGACGCGACCTACGGCGACTCCGTCGCGCTCAGCGACGCGCTTACACCGCTCCACGAGCGGTGTACTGACCCACAGCGAACGCCAGCCTTGCGTGGACTGGCGAATCTTCAAATCCTCACATCTGCGTCGTTCAAAGCGTCGAAGGAATAGTTCAACAGCCTCATCGTAAATCTGATTCTTGCCACCGCGGATCGCCTCGACCGACTGCATGGCGCCGGTCACTCGCAGCCATAGCAGCGTGTCCACGTCGTCGACTACGTTCTGTTGCAGTGCAAGATGCAACAGCGTGCGCTGTCCCTTGGCAGCCACTCGCTGAGACTGGACGGTGCGACTAACTCGTAATTTAGGAGAGCTTTTACTATTTCGACTCGCCATCTGGCCCTCTTGCTTTGACGACACCGGACCTCAAACCCGCAATCCAGACGTCATTATTGTCGCATATTTTATCTTCTATCATTCATCGTTACCATGATACGATAATTAAATGTAAGCGGAACCTGAGACGTGACGGATTAACGCATCTTAACAATGATTGTTATGACTTCGGTACGCACCTACGACATTCTGCTGATTGATGCTGAGGAATCCAATCGGCAACGGTGGCCGCAGGCCCTGATATCCCGATTGAAGGCCCGCGTTAGCGATCACTCGCATGCGCGGTTGGCGTTGACGAGCTTCAGCCGCACCCGCTTCGATGCCATTGTCTGCGGCACGCGGTTAGCCGACACGGATTGCTGGCGCTTCATTCGTATGATTCGTTCCGCCAGGTTCGGAGGATTCCCAGACACGCCGGTATTCGTCATCTGCAATTCCGACGAGCTTTCACCGCTTACACCGATGCTTGATTTCCACACCCGACTTGTTCCGAGCGCAGATCCGGAGACGATCGCAGAGCACATTGCGGCTTTTGAGGTGAATCGCATGCGTAATTCGATCCTGATCGTGGAGGATGAAGAACTCGCGGCGGATGCAGCGGCCCGGGCGCTCGAGAAGCATTTTGAGGTTGAGATTGCCTATACCGGCGACACAGCTCTTGCTGCCTGGCGGAACCATCGGCACAAACTCGTGTTGCTGGATCTAATGCTCCCCGGCACGCCAGGCACGGACGTACTCCAAACCATTCTTGCGGAGAACCCCGAACAACCTGTCGTGATCATCACCGCGCTTGGCAGCACCGAACGACACGAAAACCTGATGTTGGCGGGTGCGATGGAATTTCTCTCCAAGCCACTCGACTTGCATTTTCTCGCGGCCACTTGTCACCGAGTCCTCCGTGACCACGCATGCCTAAGTGGCGCCGCTGTGGCCATGAATCAGGCCGCGGTCTTCGAACAGGTCGCCGCCCGCGTCCACGCAGCGACCTACACACTCACGTCAGGACGCACCGCCGAAGCTTCGCAGCATTTGAAGCGGGCACTGTACGCATGCCGGACGAAGGGTCCGTCGGACGATCAATGGGCCACGCTCTTGGAAGAGTTTTCAACCCGGGGACAACCACCATGACTCACTCGCAAAGGATCGCCATCACTGGCCTTGTCGCAACTTTGTTCTCCCTGTTATCCGAGCCATCACTCCCTCAGGAAAGCTCGTCCGAGGATATCGGGTCCGTATATGGCGGGTCGGAGATTATCTCGCTCGCCACAGGCTATGAACGCGCGTTATTTGATGCACCCGTATCGGCCTCGATCATTTCGCGCGAACAGATTGAGCAAAGCGGCGCTCGGTCTTTGGCAGAGTTGCTCGAGCGAGTGCCCGGCTATTACCTTACAAGCAATGACGCCCGCAGTACGCAAATCACCGTGCGCGGACTCACGCAACGCGTACTTATCCTCGTTAATAGCCTGCCCCTGTATCAGGGCTTCCTTAATGCCACCCAAACGCTCCATGATGTACTGCTGTTCGATGTTGAGCGCGTTGAGATTACACGTGGGCCAGGAAGCGCCATCTATGGCGCAGATGCCTCGGCCGGTATCGTCAATCTCATTACGCGCACCGCCGCTAGCGGTCCCCTAGCCGAAGTGGGTATGTTCGGTGGTAACGTCGACTCCCTCGGCGCGTACGCGCTGTACGGCAAGCCAATTCAGAACTTTGATTTGCGATTCTATAGTGCGTATTACAAAACCGACTTCAGCGATCGGACTTTCCAGTCTGATGCACAGACCTATTTCGACCGACTATTTCAGACTGATGCGACACTGGCGCCAGGCCCTATCAACGCCTCGCGCCAGGTGGTGGACGCGCGGGCGAACCTTGCCGGAGCAAATTGGGCTCTACGAGCCTCCCACCGCAACGAATCTGATTTCGAAACGGGTACTGGCCTGACCTTCGCCCTTGATCCGACGGGCACATACGATAGCCGCGTCTCGACGCTCGAGCTGGTTCATCACAGTAACCCGACTGCGAATTGGTCGTTACGCGGCTATCTTGCCGGAATCGAGATCGATCAGCGTGCACGCCTGCATCCGTATCCTGCCGGCGCATTTGGTGGCCTCTTTCCCGAAGGGGTTCGGCAAGATTTCGAGGTCGGCGAGATGCGTTACCGCGGTGAGCTCAGCGGAACGTTCGGCGGATTCCGCGGCCACACGTTGTTGTTTACCGTCGGAGGTTTCACGTCCGAATACGATACATCCACCGATGCTCGCAACTACATCACACGGCTTGGGTTGGTACTGCCGACACCGTCGTTTGGCCCTGGAGGTGGCATCGGCGACCCGGAAATCATCGGCGATGCCGATCGGGACGTCTGGTATACGGTGGTTCAGGATGAGTGGACGCCCGTGTCCGATTGGACTCTCACGCTTGGAATACGATTCGATGAGTACTCCGACTTCGGCAGCACTACGAATCCCCGTGCGGCAGTCGTTTGGTCCCCGACGGCTCGCACCAGTCTGAAGCTCCTCTATGGTACGGCGTTTCGACCGCCATCCATTATTGAACTGCAATCCAACGGAATATCCTCTGCATTGGGCAACCCTAATCTCGACCCGGTGAAGCTCGCGATGACAGAGTTGAGCCTTATCCATCGTGGTACGTCTTACAGCGCTAGCATCGGAGCCTTTCAATATCGGCAAGAGGACTTGGTCCAAACCGTGCCGAGCGCCAACTCACCCATCGGCCTCATGTACGTCAATCGTGATAGCGACCATGGGTGGGGCACAGAGACTTCTATCGAGGTGCGCCCGACGCCGAGGTTCGGGCTGGAAGCGCATTACACGTATCAAACGCACACGGGCTCCACTTCCGATAACACGAATGCTCAGCAGGCTCCTCGTCATCAAGTTTCGCTCGTCTTCAGCGCAACTCCATGGCCGGATTGGCGCGCGAATGCTTTCGTTTTGGGAGTTCTGGGCCGGCATCGCGTGAACCTCGATCCTCGTCCTGATCCTCCCGACTACGCGTTGGTGAACCTCACGCTGGAACGAGTAAATCTTCTCAACGGTCTAGACGCGTCGCTTGCGTTGCACAACCTCTTCAATAGGCGGATCGACGATCCAAGTGATTCCGCCGCCGTGCTTCCGCAGGACATTCCCGTGCCGGGCCGAACATGGCTCGTTCAGTTACGTAAGCGCTTCTGAGCGAAGCACCCGAGCGGCGCACCACCAGAGCAGGAGCAGCGGCACGAGTATCGCAAGTCCTGTGCTCAGAATGTCGAGCCAGGAGTGATAACTTTGCGCGACCATTAAAGTTGCGTAGCTTGCCCCAAGGACTGCGACGATCCAGCGCCACACTGTCCGGTGCTGCCAGAGCGAGGATGCAATCGCGACGAAAACGGCCGTGTGTGTGCTGAAATCAAGTCCGACATGTGGCCATACTCCGAGTGCGGAATCGAAGCCCTGCATGGCATAGGCGATACCCACGGCCACCAGCATCAGCCCATTGAGTACGAGAGCGCGGCGTGAATTGCGCTTGCTCGTCGCCCAGGGGACTAAGAGCCCAACTAGTCCCAATGTTGGGTTGATGGAATCGGCAATTGCATCTAGTGTCTCGTACGAAAACATTCAGCCTCCTTTTCGTCACCCATGTACTGCCGGTATCTGGACGAGAACGCGAGTACCCCGGCCCTTCTCACTCGCGAGTTGGACCTCACCGCCCAGCACTTCCGTGAACCGCCGCACGATCGCCAGACCGAGTCCAAAGCCCGAGAAGCGGCGCCCCTCCCCCATGTCGGCCTGCCGAAATTCCTGCCAGACCAGCTGCTGCTGGGTGGGCGGAATGCCGCATCCAGTATCCAGCACCTCTACCTCAAGCAACGTCGCCAAGCGACGCATCGTCACGCGAACAGAGCCATCCTCCGTAAACTTGCAGGCATTGATGGCAAGGTTGCTCACGATTTGCATCAGCATATCGCGATCCGTGTACGCCTGATCGCCGAGGACCTCGACCTCCAGCCTATTGCGATTCTTGCGTGCGAGCGGCTCGGCCCTGAGTCGCACGTCTTCGGCAAATTCGCTGAGCGGAAACTCCTCGCGCTGCGGTTCGTATCCGCTGGCATCGGCCCGCGCGAGCGCCAGAATCTGGGACAACCTCATGGCGAGTTCTCCGGTCTGTCCCAGTATGACTCCCAAGTACTCTCTGGCTTGCTGGCCCTCCGGTACGAACTCCAGCTCGCTGAGCACATCGCGCGCATTGGCCTCGATGACATGCAGCGGTGTCTTCATCTCATGGCTGACGTTCGCGAGAAAGGCGCTCTTGGCATGTTCGGTGGACTGGGCAGCAGTGGTTGCAATACGCAACTCCACCGTGCGTTGTTCCACCTGAGCTTCGAGTTCGGCCGATTGCCGATCGATGCTGTCCATCAACTGGTTGTAAACCTGCGCGATCGTGATCACTTCTTCAGGTCCACGAACCGATGCACGCCCGCCCGCGTTGCCCCCACGCGCTTGGCGCATCGTCTCGACTATTCCGAGCAGCGGGATAGAGGCTCTCGATGCAGCGCGAACCACCAGGAACAATCCTCCACCAAGGACCAGCAGGCCCGCCAATGCGCTCGAGCCTAAAAGATGCTGCAGCACGAGCCGGACATCGGCAGTATCGGATGCGACATGCAAACGCCCCAGTATTTTGCTGGTCTCGCCGGGCAATTTCAGGCCAGAGGCGGGTGCCGCGCGAATGGGCACAGTCACGCACCAAATCTGCCGTATTTGGTCGCCTTGCTCTCTATCACGCGCTTGACGATCTCGGCGCGAGAACTCGCAGGCATCGATGGAACCGCCAAGCGTCTCATCGATCGCGAGTCGAAGCCCCTGCGCATCGACCAGCTCTGCACCAAGCGTACCGGGGGCAGCGGAAACCTCCCGCAATAAAGTCAACGGGCTTTGAGGATCTTCGCGCGCCACGAGGGTTGCGAAGCCGGCCCGAAAGGCAAATGCCTGTGCACGGACCTTGGCCTGGCGCAAGCCTTCGGCGTACAAATGGTGTCGCGCAACGAGTAGGGTGACGATCATCGTTGCGCCCAGCGTCAGTATGACGATAGCGCTCATCATCACAATCAACTGGCCGCGCAACCCTCTCATGCGCAGTTACTCCCGACCTAAGACAACATCGAAGGTGGCAAGCTGCGCGCTGTTGACCGCCGGCCCTAAATGGGCTGCGACTCTGACATTCGCCGCGCGCTTAAGATCCTTCAGAAACTGGATCTGTTGCACTTCATCCTTGCTCAGTGCAAGTCGCGTGAGTCGCTCGCCCAGGAGACGCGGGTCGGGATAGTGCGCGAATAATGCTCCTTTGCTGACGTGCGCCAGCACATTGGAGAACACGACGAAGTTTCTCGACCAACTCTCCTCAATGATGCGCGGGAGGGTGTCGGAGTTGATGAAGTTACCGTCCTTTAGAATCCAAATCGCATCAGTGAGCGGATTACCATACCGAAACACATTCAGATAATGGGCTGCGGCCTCACCTACCGAGCTGGCTGAATACACCTGAAGTTGTAGGCCATCGGCACGAGCGGCTGCAGCAGCGGGCTTGAGCAACCATTGGTCAGACTTCGGATCAGTGACTACGATGACACGCTGAATCTGGGGTGCAACGCTCCTCAAGGTCGAAAGCACCAGCCTCGGATCCGGTGTGAGTGAAATACCGCTGGCTGCCGCATCTGCGGGCAAATCCACGGCTCCAATTACGATCGGTGCATCGAGCTTCATAGCACTGACCATCTGATAGGAGCGTCGGCCCAGCGCAATTACGGCGCGCGGGGATTGAGTCCGCAGCCGGGTCGAATAGTCCATAGCGGATGCGTTCTCTGCGATCCCAATAGCGTTTACGGAGAACCCTGCACGAGCGGCTTCGGTTTGGATGCCCACGCGCATTAATGCGAAAACATCACGCTCCGGTTGAGGGACATCTGGGTAAAGGACAATGAGTGCGCGAGTCTGAGCCAAGGACGTTTGCGCGATCAGAAGAACGAGGAGCGCAAAAACGTATCGCGCGATTCGCAGCAATTGGCGAACTTGTACGAGCGCACCCATGCCGCGGATTTTAGCTGCGCGGTACGGCTACGTTTCGCAGCGATCGCACCCGACGAATGGCATCAGGCAGGAGGTGGGTCTGAAGAGGCACTTGACCCCAGTAGTTTTCGGTGGTCGGGCCGTCACCCCAGGCTCGAACAGCGGCTAGGGTTCGTGCGCACAGGTCCTCCTGTTCAGATCTCACGCGCGCGCTCTTGCGACGTTTGAGCGCTACTAATTGCTCGAGCACAGCCTCCACGGGGTCGGGTAGCCCCGCTTGCTTGCTGCCTTCGCGATGGCTGAGTCGGCGGAAGAACTCAAGCGTGCTGGGATTCTCAGCTAGGGAAAGCAGCGCGGCTGCAACGATACCAGTGGGAAAGTGCTCAGCCTGCGGGTTCACCGTATCCAGTAGCGCGAGCTCTCGTGCGAAATAACCAACAGCGGCATAAACGTCGAACTCCTCTTCGCATCCGCTTCGCTCGGTGGAGCGTGCGATACCGCGACACGCGATACTCAACGCATCCACAATGGTGCCGGTCCTCAGCCGTTGCGAGGTGAGATTCAGGCCCCATTCCCGGTAGGCACCCGTGACGCGGTCGTAGAGTGTCTCGGCAGCAAGCTGCGTGTCGTAGGTGGCGTATAGGGCATTCAATTCCTCGCGCGAGGCGCAGCGGAACACTTGAGCGATAACGAATGGTGGCCGCCGCAGCTGTGCGCGTTCCCAAAGCAGCGCACGCGTATGGCCGTCGACCTTGAAGTACTCGCCATTGAGTTCGGCTGCTACTACCCAGCGTAACGATTCAAAAACCGGCCCCACCGCAGCCCGCGCCGCCTCCCAGTGCTCTTTGCGCGCTTGCCGCTCGGTATCCCGGCGACGCGGATGCTCGGGCAGCGCAACCCAAGCAGGCACTGACATCTGAACTGTGGAGCTACCGCCAAAGTCACTCAGCACTGTCCAGTTTGGCCCCGCTGGGTTGGGCTGCTGTGCAGGATTTTTATTCACAAGATATACCTGATTCGTTTCGGTTTACGAACAAAAGAGACTTTTAAGCGATTTAAATCTTTTGATGCGACTCTAGAGTTACAAATAATTCATAATAAACAATGATTTAATCGATCACCACACCAGTTCACGCAAGCAGAATAACACAGCTTGCAAACTTTGGAATGCGCTTGACATGACCCGAAACGAATCGTTTATGCTACGGACCAAATTCACAGGCGGGCCTTGGGTCGTGATTAAACGGACAAAACCAGCGACAAGGCGAAGCGCGCCAGGAGGCCGTGCCCGTTCGCCACAATCACAGCAGGAGCCCGAAGCGATTGGTTACGTGGATAGCGATGGCGTGGATCGCTTCAACTTTCGGCAAACCATCTGGCCCTACCCAACCGTGCGGATGCGGGCCACGCCTCGCTTCACCCGTGCGGCCGAAGTCCTTTCGGTAAACCTTCTTTGTCTAGTCCTCACTCAGCGCGACTCTCAAGCGTTTTACAGCCGAAGGTCTCGCTCCGCCGTGCGTCTGGCTCGTAATTTTTATGAAGACTGCCTGTCCGAGCTCCCAACGGAAGGGTGGCGCATTCCGCTTGACACCATTCGCGAGTGGTTACTCCATGCTCAACGCAAGTGAACGCGAAACCCAGTTACACGAAAGATCGGGGTTTGCACGCGAACGGCTGGACGTAATGGCGCCAGTGCATGAGCGGAAAGCTCCGCAATGGATTGATATTGCACCGATCCCTCGCGTGTTCGCGCCAGAGGCATTGCGACCACTTCATAATCTGAACCGGAGACTGCTCGATATCGTGGTGGATGAATGGCGACGAGGCTCCAGCGTTGCGAGCATCGCAGTGTTGGGAGAGCAGCTCGCCTCGCTAGACGACGAAATTCTCTGGCGGCTTGCGCGTGTGCCGGTGTCTCTAGTAGATGCGGAGTTTCGCTGCAGCGAAGCTTGGTATGCGGTGACTATCGGCACGCATAGCGATCATGAAGTTTCCGAGTCGCCTCTGCCGCGCGCGCGCGCACTGGAACTTGCCGGGCTCACGTTCGGACTCGCTGCGACAACGGCACGAGCAAGCTGGGAAAGCGCGCGCTTGATGTTCGGGATGAGGCCTGCCGTAGCAGACGCCTTCGCCGATTTCACCGTAGATCTTGTGCAATGGTTGGGACAGTCGCGCGCACATTGGGTACGCCCGCGGTGGTATGACCTCCCGCAAGAATGGTGTCGGCTGATCGCGACTGCCGAACATGCCGAAATCGCGCGTCTTCCGCCCGTTTCCATCCGCGCCGTGAATCGGCTGCTTGCCGATTTGGAGCCTGCAACATGCGTAGAGGCCGAAACTCGTCACTCTCGTCGCTAGAGGTCCTTGAACTGACGTGTCAGGTTTGACACTCGTATGGCCACCGGAGGACGTTCATCGAAGTTGGCTCACCGCGGTCTCCCCACCGCGCGTTTGGCAGGGGGCGCTGCGTCCCCTTTGCAGCTCCCCTTGCCCTTTTTCACCGCTTTGAAAACCGATAGAAAAGCAAACACAAATGGTTCAGAGCACCTGCCAGATGTCGCACTCAGATCGATAGCGCGATTGCCCAAGCTCGAACGTTTGACGACACGCGAGATTCTGAAGGTTGTGCCGATCAATCGTTCCACGCTGTTTCGCTGGGTGAAGAGCGGGCGCTTTCCCAAACGGCATAGAGCCGGTGGATGGCTGCGATCAGATGTTGAGAAATGGTTGACGGAGCATGAGGAAGAAGAGCTGTGATACCGCGTCTGCGTCGTTCACTTCTGAGAAGTACTCTCATCAGTCGTAGCCGCGCCTGGTTGCTTGAATTCAAGCGGTGGCAGTTTGCTGTATGAGCCGATGCCCTGCTGCTTGACGGCCTCCTTGACGTTGATGCAATCGGGATCGTTGCGCAGCTCGCCTGGATTGTTAGTGCACTCGCGCAGCTTCGTGGCCATGACTTCCGGTTTAGCGAGGTATTCCTCAACCGTATACGTCGCTTTGGGAGGTTGTGGTTCGCGAAAACAGCCGCAAAGTGTCAGCGCGGTAGCCATGCTGATGATGAGAGGGGTCGCAAGCTGCATAGTTGGAAACCTCCGGTGTCCCGAAGGTGATCTTGCTCTGATCTACGCCTGACGGCTAGATGGCTATTCTGTCCGGGCGTTGACGGCGGCTCGACGGCGTGCGTCTTCGGCGTAGGACGCGGCATCATGGACACGAGTCCTGGCGCCTTTGGATCGCATCCATAACATCCAAACCTTGCGCGAAAGTCCGTTGCCATAGGCTGTTGCAAGGTGTCGCGCTTGAGGGCTGCCAGCGGCTTTTCGCCAGACCACCGGTTCCAAGTTGGAGCATTTCTGCGCTCGATGCAGCAGCGAGTCGCATCCTGTTGCAAGACGTCTCGAGACGGCGCGTTCCTGGTGCGACGCCGGCAACGAGCACGCGCGCGCGTAATCGTTCCTCTCGTTCCTCGTGTATTCCATGGGGAAAGAGAACACTTGTCATGCAGAAGGCGCGACCCGCATGGACGGTTCGCGGCCTGCGAAGGATGGGCTTACCAAACGGGAAAAAGTATGCGCAACCCACTCAATAAGGAAAGCTCGACAGTACCGCTGTGCTGGCCGCGCTACCTGCGACCGCGGTCCGCCGCAAGGTATCTGGCCATGAATAAGAACGCGTTCAACGTGCTCGTCCGGCCTGCGGTTACGACTATTCCGCTTGGTAAGCGCGCCATCGCCTTCGACCGACTTGAACTTGATGCGTGGGCGGAGGAATATTGTCGGCGTATCGGCAGTTCCGCCCCTAAGAAGGAGGAACTGCTATGTCGAAACGAGGAACGCCAGGACTCAAGAAGCGCTTCCGGGCGAATGGTGCGTTCGAGTGGCATATCGATAAACGCATCAAGCGATACGGACGCCTTTGCGAAGGCACTGGCACGAGCGACGAAAGCGAAGCCGCGAGGTATCTCGCGCGGCGAATCGAAGAAATTCGCGAGGCCGCGATCTATGGAACGCGGCCGCGACGAAAGTTCAGAGAAGCCGCAACTCGGTACCTGACGGACTTTGCGTGGAAGAGAAGCATCGAGCGTGACGCACGGGCCCTGAAGGATCTGGACCCGTTTATCGGAGACTTATGGCTGGATCGCGTGCACAACGATTCGTTCGAGACCTACATCGAGGCTCGACGTCACCCAATGGATGGGCGACGTCCACTCGTTGCGGGTACGTTGAACCGCAATATCGCGGTGGCTCGGCGAATCCTGAACCTTACCGCACGCCTTTGGCGGGACAAGGGATCGAATGTCACCTGGCTCGCACAAGCCCCGCTCATTCAGCTCGACAAGAACGGGTGTGCTCGCAAACCGTATCCGTTGGATTGGTCGGAGCAGCACTTATTGTTCGAGGAGCTGGCACCGCACTTACAACGAATGGCCTTGTTCGACGTGAACACAGGACTTCGTGTGGAGGAGTTGTGCGGCCTGAAGTGGGAATGGGAGCAACGGATTCCGGAACTCGACACCCCCGAGATCAAGCGGAGTGTGTTCGTTCTTCCCGGAGCCGTGACGAAGAACGGCGAGGCTCGCGTGGTCGTGCTGAACGACGTCGCACAGTCCATCGTCCAGGAAGTGCGTGGCCAGCATCCGGTGTACGTCTTCACTTGGTTGAACCGAAAAGGAGAGCGCACGCGCGTCGCGCGCATGACGAACTCAGGATGGAAGGCAGCACGAAGACGTGCTGCGGCTCGCTACGAGAAAGAACTCAAGAGAGCGTTGCCACCTGCCTTTCGGCGGGTGCGTGTGCACGATCTGCGTCACACGTTCGGTCGCAGGCTGCGAGCGGCGAGCGTGGGTCTGGAAGATCGCCAGGATTTGCTGGGGCACAAGAGTGGTCGAATGACGACGCACTACAGTGCGGCCGAGATCGGCAACCTGCTGGCTGCCGTCAATCGTCTGGCAAATGTGGGGCGACGGATGGTTTGAAGGCTTTCCGGGAAGAGGCCGGATAAGCTGGGAAGAAATGGGAAACTCTGAGAAATAAGGCTTTTTCAGCCTCTCGTGGCCGCGGAGGAATCCACTACCGCGTGACACTAGGTTTGCAGTTTCAGGCCCGCCAAAGCCCTGGTAAGCCGTTTAATAGCCAATCAGTCTTGAGCGCAGAATTCTGCGAAAATACATGTGCTTATCGGCGTAAACCGGTGGGCTAGTAGTTCCGCCGAAGTGTTCAGATCACTGCCGTCGTTGAACACTTCAAAGACGGCCAAGTACCTGATTCCTTGAAGGTCGCGAAAAAGGTAGTGCGAGCGGAAGTGTTCACCAAAGTGTTTATTTTTGTTAGGAAGTTTTACCTAACGCACACTGCCGATCGACATGTCGTCACGTGAGGAAGCGGTACGCAAGATATCCTAACGAGACAATTACGATGCTGCCGATGACAAGCATCAGCGTTTTAGAGCGGCACCACCATCCTGGACACGCCACAAGCCGCGAGTCGTACTGGACCACCACCAGATTGTGATTGCCGACTATATGAGGGAAGCCGCCAGTGGACCTGGCATCTGAAGGTGTCCTGTCACGTTTTGCAGGAATGGCATCGCGGAGAATGTCCTGAATTCTCGCTTTGACATCGCGATCGTCCTTGCTTTCCACGACTCTCTCCGTTTTGTCGTAATCATGGCCGCGCTACTAGCCTAATTAAGCGAACTACCTTGGCTTTATCCATTCCGCGCTCCTTAAAAGAGTCGTAGAGCTCAACTACGATTTCTGCGCGTTTGGCAGCTGAAATTTCAATTTTCTCCGAATCGAGGTATTCCTCAACGTACTGGATCACACTCGTCAGCAAAGCATGGTTCAGCGGCACTGCTTCCACATCCGCAGGTTTTGTGTTAACGGCGCTCGATGTTGCTTGCTCTCCGCGTGCGTAAACCAACCACTCGAGTCTCGTGCCGGTAACGGTGCAGATTTCGATTAGGTCATCGACTCGCGGCTGCGTCTCTCCAGATGCCCAGGCGCGAACGGTGCTTTCCGGTAGCCCCAGTTTTGCGGCCAACCCGCTGATGCTGCCATAGCTGTTTTTTGCGAGATATGAAAGCCGGCCACCGAATGACCCGAGGTCATACAGATCGGCGTTTTTCGCCTTCTTTTTAATAACCATATAAGGCCCCTTTTTACCTTATTGACGGCAGTCCCGCCACAAATTCGCAGTTTTCCGTTGACTATCTCGCTGAAATCCGCGTATTTTTGTCGCCATGACAACAAGTATATCGCAGATTCCCACGACGCCCTTTGCACGCCGCGCGTGGATTAAATACCAACTCGAGCTTCGAGGACAAACGCTGGGGAAAATCGCGTCTGCGCATGGGGTCACTCGCGCCACCGTCCAAAAGGCGCTGCGTACTGGCTACCCCAAGATGGAACGTCTCATCGCGAAAACTATCGAGCTTGCTCCTCAGCATCTCTGGCCAGAACGCTATGACGCGCGCGGCGAGCGGCTCGCCAAGCGTGGACGTCCATGCAAAACATCCCTACCTGCCGCGGCGGTCCTATGAAGGAATGGTTTTCCGCATCGGAACTGACCGGCCTGCCTGGGATGCCACGGTCGAAAGCGACCGTTCTCAAGCGCGCAGCGGATGAACAGTGGATTTACAGGGACGCTATCAACCGCGGCGGTCCCCGCCGCGAGTACGGGTTCTCAGCCCTGCCCGAAATCACCCGCACATTTTTGCAAACCAATGCGGCTCAGCGCGTTCAAGAATTGTCCAATGCTGCGCGGGCCGGATCGGTTGAAGGCGCTCGGATAACCCTGCGTGAGACGTTGGACGGCAGCGCTCGCCACAACAGGCGCGCGGAGCTGCTGAAGGACTCCCTCTCACTGCCGGCCGCGGCACAAGCGAGACTCGATACCAAACTTGAAGCGTTGCGCCTTTGCGATCTCTATCGTGAAGCGCACGGAATTACCCTCACGCAAGCGACGCATGCTTTCGCTGAAGCCTACAACCAGGGACGGCTTGCCATTGACGAACAGCTGCGCGCAAAGCTGCCGAAGGTATCTGCAGCAAGCCTGCAGCGATGGCGCTTGCAGATGAAAAACGACGGTATTACCTCACTTGCTGGCCAGTATGGAAACCGCAAAGGGACATCAAAGATCGATCAACAGCCAGAGATGCGCGATTTTATTTTGGGCGTCCTGGTTAAAAGTCCCCATGCCCGCGGGACTCATATCATGCAAGCACTGCGAGCGCGCTACCGCGACACCGAGGATGTAGTGCTGCCATCGCTGCGGCGACTGGAAGCCTGGCTCAAAGGTTGGAAGCGCAATAACAAACAAACACTAGCCGCGATAGCCAACCCTGACGCCTGGAAAAATAAGTACATGGTGGCGCAGGGATCTGCCTCTGAGAGCATTGTTCGGCTCAATCAGTTGTGGGAGATGGATTCTACTCCCGCCGACATCATGCTGACAGACGGCCGCCATTCGATCATCGGCAACATCGATGTCTGCTCAAGACGTGGGAAATTGCTCGTTAGCAAAACATCAAAAGCGGTCTCCGTAGCGACATTGATTCGGAATTCACTTTTGGATTGGGGAACGCCTGAGGGAATAAAGACTGACAACGGTCAGGACTATACGGCGCACCATACCGAGCGCGTGCTGCAGGGCCTCGACATCCATCATGAGCTATGCCCTCCTTTCCAGCCTTGGCGAAAGCCGCATATCGAGCGCTTTTTCCGTACATTTTCGCACGATCTGGTCGAGCTGCTCGATGGATTCATCGGTCACAGTGTCGCCGAGCGCAAGAGTATTGAGTCGCGCAAAACCTTTGCCGAGCGGCTAATGGCCCGCGGCGACGTGATCGAAATCACGATGTCCTCCGCCGAATTTCAATACTTCTGTGATCGCTGGTGCGAGGACATCTACCAGCATCGCGAGCATAGCGGGCTGCACGGACACTCTCCTTTCCAGATTGCCGCAAATTGGAAGACGCCGGTTCGCCGTATTGACGATGAACGCGCACTCGACTTGCTGCTGGCGGAAGCGCCGGGAAACGGCATCCGCGTTGTTCAGAAAAAGGGTATCGCGCTCGACGACACCTGGTTTATTGCACCGGAACTCGAAGCTTACGTGGGCCATCCGGTTCAGGTGCGCATGCTCCCAGATGCCGGCCGTATCGTCATTTACGGCGGACCAGATATGAAGTTCATCTGTATCGCCACATGCCCGGAGCGGGCCGGTATCGATCGCCAGGAGATTGCGGCTAAAGCTCGCGAGACCCAGAAACGTCGAGTGCAGGCGGAGCGTGCTGCGTTACGGGCCATCGCGAAAAAGGCCAAGACGGATGACATTGTCGGCGAGATCCTCCGTGACCGCGCCGTGCAAAGCGGGAAGCTCGCCTTTTTCCCAAAGCGAGCCGACGCGCACGATACTCCCGCCCTTCGCGCTGCCGCGGAAGCTGCCACGGCGCTGGCGCCGCCGATTCGCAGTACCTCGGAATTGATGACATCCGAAGACTTTGCTGCCGCGCGTAAGCGAATCGATGAAGAGGCAATGGTGCCTCAGCCAGTTTTCGACACGCCGTTTCAACGCGCTTATTGGCTCTCTCAACAGGCATATACACGCGCGCTGTCAGGCGAAGAGCAGGATTTTCTCGCTCACTTCCGCATCACTTATCCGCGTGAAGCACAGCAAATGGACATGACGATGGAACAGCGATTCGGCATACGGGATGCCAAAGCATAACCCGGATCATTACGGAGCTCTTCAATGCGTACCAAGATGGCTATAGTCAAAAACGTCGTGAATTTACAGACGGCCTATGCGTCGCTCAGCAACCGCGATCACGGCATTCCAGGGATGGGGCTCGTGTATGGCTTCACCGGCGCAGGCAAGACCACCAGCATTGCGTGGCTCATCAACCAGGTTAACGGCGTCTACGTGCGAGCCAACGCCACCTGGACGCCTACGTCCATGCTGGGCTCGATCATGACAGAGCTCGGGGCTGCGCCACTGCATCATGGCGGAGCCAGGATGGTCGCTTACATCGTTGAGAAGCTTGCTCTCGACAATCGACCGCTTTTTGTCGATGAGGCCGACTATTTGCTTCAAAACACGAAAATGATCGAGACGCTACGCGATATTCACGACATCTCCGGTTCGCCTGTCGTGCTCATCGGAATGGAAGGTATCGAGCGAAAACTTGTGCATCGCCTGCAACTCGCTCGTCGCGTTTCGCAGTGGGTCGAATTCTTACCGGCTGATCTTGAAGATGCACGAACCTTTGCGACTACCGTGTGTGAAGTTGAAATCGCGGATGATCTCCTGCGACATCTGCATGACGAGACTAAGGGCAGCATGGGTTTGATGGCTGTTGGACTCTCACGCATCGAAACGCTCGCAAAGACAAACGGCTGGCGTACAGTTGATGTCAAGCAGTGGGGCGGGCGGCAGCTCTTCCTCTCGCGCGCGCCGAAAGTGCGCTGAGGACTGCGCCGCCATGCCTCGCGTGAAAGGCGCTCGGGACAAGGTCGCTGCCGCGGACAATGTTCGCGCGCACGCCTGGCGATCGATGCGGATTCTCCGCCGCTTTACCCGCCCGCAGCTCCAGACCACAGTGACTGGCCTGACAGAGACGAACGCTGCCAAGTTCATCCGCACGCTGCGTCGAGCTGGCTATCTGCGGGTGACTCAGGAGCACGTAAGCGGGCGTTCAGGCAGCTACGACGTCTTCCAGCTCATTCGCGACACCGGGCCGTTGTGCCCAGTGTGCTGGGGTGACGGGCAAGTCTACGACCTGAATACCAAACAGACTTTCGGAGAGGCGCGCAATGAATAAGTGCAGGCGTGATGAGGATTGGCTTGAAGCACTTCGAGCAGAGACCGCCCGTACTTCACAATCGCGCGCGGCTCACCGCATTGGCATGTCAGCCAGCGTCGTAAACCAAGTTTTAAAGGGCATCTACAAAGGCCGCGTTCAGCGTGTGGCGGAGCGCGTCCGTGGCGCGTTGATGAATCAGAAAGTCGTATGTCCAGTGCTTGGAGAAATTAGCTGTAAGCGCTGCCAGGATGAACAAGGTCGGCCGTTCGGCTCGACAAATCCCCTGCGCGTGGCGGTATACAAATCATGTCGCTCCGGTTGCTCTCACAGCAAGCATGGAAGATTAATGCCATGACCGTGGAAACGACGACCACGTTTTCAGATGAATATCTCGAATTCTATGCGGATCGCTATGTGCGTGCTGGGATTGGTATCCGTGGCGTAACGCTGCTTCAGTACCTGGTTAACCCGCACCGCTATGACAATTTCGATCCAGATCTCGATCCACTTCCGTTACTCGGAAGCCAAAGTCGAATCGCCAATCGTTTACTTGAACCTCATTCATTGGGCTGCGTGTGCAACGAGCGTGGCTGGATCATCCAACGCGTCGAGCGCAGTGCTGATGATTTCCTGCCGCGCCGGAGTAGCGCCATTGTCGAGCCCTTGGAACGCCGTCCTACGATAGCGCTTCGTGCCATTCGGCGCCAAGTGCAATCATGAGCACTCGCATTGACGCCCGCACCGACCGCCGTAACGCGGAACTTGCGAAGATCCACATCGCGCAGAAACAACTGGCTCTCGACGATGCCACATACCGGGCGATGCTCTGGTCCATTGCCGGCATACGTTCTGCGAAGGAATTAGATGGTAATGGTCGAAAGAAAGTGCTTGAACACTTGAAAGCATGTGGTTTCAAAGGCAGGCAACGTACTGTTGGCACTTATCCTGGCCGCCCACACAACATCGAAACCAATCCGCAACTTCAAAAGGTCGAAGCACTGCTTGCCGATGCCGGACGTCCCTGGAAGTACGCCGATTCGATGACGCAGCGGATGTTCAATGTGGATCGCGTTGCCTTCTGCAATCCAGATCAGCTGCAACGGCTCATTGCGGCACTGACATACGATCAACAGCGCAGAGCTCACAAGCCAAACCCTTAAGACAGATGAGTCAGTCATGAACGACGCTGCGCAAAAGTATCCAGAAATCATTGCTGATCTTGCCGACACGCTTGCCGCAGAACTGGTTGCCACAGGCATACCTGTAGAGAAAGCAGGGCAAATTGGACACAAGCTCGCTGAGCATATCCGTGTACATTGGGGCGGGCGGTATATCTATATCGCCAAAGGGCTGCATTACGACCTGTCGAATCGTGACATGCAGATCTGGCGCGACTTCACAGGGAACAATGTATCCGCGCTCGCAGGCAGATATGGCCTCACTGAGATTCACATTTACCGCATCCTTGCACGCGCCCGCAGCCTAGAGCAGCAACGACGACAGCCCGAGCTCTTTCCCGCCCCACGCTGAAATAGCTACGCACGGCGATTTCTTCCCCATTATCACCACCGCAGTATTCGGCGGAGCAGTGTTTCCGGGTCCACGTTGAGCGCCTTTGCAATCATAATCATATCGCTCGCGTGAATCGCTCTCCGCCCATGTTCAATATTCACGACTTGACGATGAGTGAGACCGAGACGGTCGGCTAACTCCTTCTGAGTTACATCCGCATCGTCTCGCGCTGCCCTGATAACCGTCAGGATCGCGCGATTCCACCGCTCGCGATCTTTCTGTTTTGCAGCTTTCTTCTTAGCCAGCTCTGACACATGCGCCCCCGAAATTTGGCGGGCGCACTATTTACACAATGGAACCTCAATTCGGGGAAAAGTGACCACGTAAGGTCACTATTGACCTTCCAGGGTAATAGCTTAAACTTTATCAGTAGCATGGCAGCACACGTTGTGCGACACATCACAATGGAAGGAGAGAAGAAATGCTCATCCTGACTAGGCGGGCGGGTGAGGCCCTGATGATCGGCGACGACGTCAAGGTCGCGGTACTAGGGGTCAAAGGCAACCACGTGCGTATCGGCATTCATGCGCCAAAAAGCGTGCCAGTGCACCGCGAGGAAATCTACGAAGCGATCCATGGCGAACATAAATCGGTGAACTCAGGGTGAAGAGCCTGCCGATAGCGTGGGCTTGACTTTTAATGTTGAACCTGATTACGTAATGGCTATTAGAAAAAGGAAGCTAGGGAGTGGGTCTAGTGGTCGCACGCATCGTTATTAAGCGAAGCGTCATTCTTGAATTCGCGTTCGGCCGTGGCATTAGGGCTGAAAACGAGCTGCTAAGTAAGGATTGCTGCGCCGCAATACGTGGCTGCATCGGTTCGCAGGCGCTAAATTCGCATGCCGTTTAGCCACCTGCCTCAGAAGAATTTACGCCGCGATGTAAGTCATCGTGTTCGCGTCATACCTGCATTAATCGCAATTTCCTTGCTGCTGATATCGGGATGCGGCCATTACTTCAACCCTTTTGCTGTTCTAGTTGTAAGCCCGAAGGACTCTGCGGAAAGCAGTGCAGTACAGGCAACCCTGGCAGAGTTTGCGAAGCACAGGAATTTAAGGCGAACACCCTCATACCAATCTTCAAGTGATTCGCCGGAATTAAAGCAAGAAAAAGAACGCACGATTTATTATATATCGGACCGCGGATTTTATTTTGCGGTCTATGCGGCTCCCCCGGAATGCATAGCGATCCAATTCATAGAGCGTGCGCGGGATTGGACACCTCAATCGCTCGCTAGTCTGGAAGAGCTGCGCGGAACGGTCATGAAGATTTCCGGGGATCGAGTCCGTTTAGCGAGTGCTCCTAGCGAGTGGAAGACTGTTAAAGCGAAGCTGGGAGCATATTGCACGAACAAGGAGTCACTGGACCCAAAAAGAGAGGACAAGACATGAAGCGTAGTCAGATCATCGCTGTTGGCGTTGCCTTTATTGTTACCCTGCTAGTGGTTTTCCAACAATACAAATCAAAGTCTTCGCGAAAAGACCAGCCATCGACTGCCGCAATTCAGATCAACTCCATCTCTGCATCTGAAGCATCAGGGGCAAAGGACATACTTACCGAGATTCAAGGTCTGAAAATACCGCCGGCTGCCGCTAAACAAATGGTTGCTGCATATTTCGAGTGGAAAGTGGCCCCTCAGTCATCCATATACCCCTACTGGCAGTCACCCGCAGTTCGCGACGCCCGTAATCGCATCACAAGATACCAAATCGACGAGGCAAAACGACAAGCGCTCATTGCAGCATTTGGGCAATCCGTTTCTGATGATCCAGACTTCGCCTCTATCTTTCAACCTTACCGCGATAAGTACCCTTTTCTCTCAACAGCGAAACAGTTGGAGATAGAGCGGCTCTCCTTAGAAGTCGATCGATCTCTGCTTAATTCAGGCAGCACGCCCATCCAAGCACAAAGCATTCTCACAAAAGCTCGACAGGTATTCACGGCAGCGCTTGAGACTCTCTTGACTAAAGAGGAGTTCGCCCAATATCAACTCCGAGAGTCGCCCGCTGCAAAAATGCTCGCAAACAGCGGCTTTAATTTCAATCAGAACGAATTTGATGCGATTTATCCCACGATCCCTAATGACGACGGACCGATAGGATTAAGACGTCTTGATGCGGAAACCATGGAGCGCGCTCGTGGCGTGCTGGGCGAAGAAAGGTTTATTGAATATCGAAAAGATCAAGATCCAATGTTTCATCTGCTCAGCACAATTGTCGTCGCGCATGGGCCCGCCAACGCTGACATAAACGCAGCCTATAACGCGGTTTATCAGAACCAGCAAGAAGAGCGAGAACTTGGGCACGCTGGTCCGGCGCCAAGTTTTAATGGGTATGAAAAGAAAGAGCAGTTAAAAGCCGACCTGAAAACAAAATTAACAACACTAATCGGCAATGATGCTACAGATATCTTCCTGCGCAGCATGGAAGCTAATAGTGGCCTGATGAAAACGAAATTATTCTAACTATCCGCGAACGTTCAAATTTTGGGAGCATAAAAGTGAAATCATATCTGCGCGGTCTAGGATTATTATTTTTACTGATCTCGTCTTTCGCCCAAGCCAGCGGTTTTGACGGCAGATATAGCGTGCGGACCGGTGATCTCAATAGCGATGGGCGCACCGATATTTATCTGCGATATATGCCTCGAGTTGTGTTGATTCCTGTTGGCAACACTCAAGCACCAATACCGATCCCGTCAGATGTCGGTGAGTTTGTCTTGCAGCAAAACAGTTCGGGCGATTTCACTTTACTTACCTCGCTTACATCAACGCAGAAGAATACGGTAAATCAATGGGCAACCCAAGCAGCTATCAGTATCCTTACAAAGGACTACAATCTCGATAATGTAGTCGATATCCTATTAAAAGGAATTGGAGCGGTTATTTCCGGGGCGCATAACGTTATCGTCTATGCATCATCGACGAAGGGCGCACCACCGTCAGTTGTAGCGAATGTAAACGCTTCATTGACTCAGTTTATTACCGATGTCGGCGGGTTTTCCGATAATCCCAACTACTTCGCAAGTGGCGTTTCCGTTCAGTGTCAGTGGGTATATATCTACACGCTGCACTATGATCCCGAGATTGGCTATTACTATACGTCTGATCCATATTTGATCTGCCAATTTGTGTTTGACCCGGGTAGCTTCAGCATTCCTGCCATCAATTTTTTGAACCGTTTCGTGCCGGCGGCAAATGCTGGGGAAATCATCGCTCAGAGTAGCGATGCAACTTCCATGTCACAAATTCTTCAACAAATCTTTGGCACCCCGTTCTTTAAAGGAACATTGGAGTTCGGCGGTACCGGTGATGCGGAAGGGTGCCAGGTAATCCCGCCGCAAGCGATTGATGCTTGCCTTAAATACGAAAGGCTCGCGCGCCTAGTTGACGTTTTGGCAGATCTATCAATACAGTCATTGGCCACCTCTCCATGCTCTGATGGCGAGACTCACCATTATGATTTGAACCCTTCCAATACGTTTTCGATTTGCCCAACCAATGGAAATCACTGCTCGACATCCAATGTCTATTGGGAACAACTAACACATCCAGCCCCTGGTTATTTCTATAACAACACTCCAATTTACAATGGCCAACCAGGTACTGCTTGGACGCAGCCAATCGTCTTTCATGTCAACAAGCCGATTCTCTGGCATCAGAATGAAACACTTCCGGGCCATGTATTCGACCCTGGAACTGTTACTCGACAAACGATTATCAGTGGAAATTCAATATTCATAACCACGGTCGGTACAGGCACTGGCAAGTGCAAAACATTTAATGAAATTATTGGCCCTGCATTGTTTCGATCTCTTGATGCGCAGATCGCGAATCACGTAAATTTTGGCATAACTGCAAGCCATGACCCGATTCCATGACCGAGTTTATTGTTTATCTAAAAACCTGATGAGCTAAATGGAGGAGAATGAAAATGAAAAAAGTATCTTTACGAGTGAGTTCGATGGCGGCTGCGGCGCTGATAGTTGGTCTGTTTTGCTCAAACCCTGCTTTTGCAGTAGGCGTTTGGGATGACAACGTAACGCTTCTGGGGGTGAGTCCCAATGGAGAATGGTCAACAGGAGACGATGTGCGAATCAAAAAGGCTGCCGGTGGTTCCGGGTGTACGGTGGTGAAATTTCGTCCTGGCTACGGGAGTATTCCGGCAACCAGTGTCGGCATTGATGTAAGAAACCGCATCTACGCTACAGCCCTTGCGGCTTATATAGCCGCCAAACCCGTGTCTATTTGGGTTTATGACATCCCTAATTGCTATGGGGTGGCGTTGATATTTACTAATAGCAGTGGGTTCTAGCTCGTTTGAAGAGCGCTATTCTTTTTTGAAGTAATTCATGATGCATAAAGCCGGCGCCCGTGCGCCGGCTTTATTGTTTTCGATGAACCTCGAAAGGAGAAGAAGTGCTGTGGCAATGCTCTGCGTTATTCACGCTTATCCGTCTTGGGCTGTTGCGCGTCATCCATTCTGTAAACCCTTTCAGAAGTCGTAACATCAGACCGCAGCCGCACAATTTCAGCCACTCTTGGATCGTCCTTCTGAGATTCTCGCGGGGCAAACAACGCTCTGTTTCGCTGATTCGCGTCCTTTTCCGGATCACACAGGTAGTAGATCGCCAAGCTCTTGCGATAGATGCCCTCGGGCTGCGTCAGAGGCCGGCTCAGTCCATGCCAGGAATTCTGCATGGTGTTGAACAATATCGCACGATTGAATTTTGGCTCGATTTCACTGACCAGCTGACCCAGGTGGTTGGTTTTCTCGTCGTGCGCCCACAGCCCAAGATGTCCGCCATACTCGGCGCGCATTTCAGGAGACAGATAAATGATCAGATTCAGCATGCGCTGCAACCGCAGCTTTGGATGAATCGAGTAATCCAGGTGGGGGTTAAGATTGCCGCCGGGTCCGTGTATGTGCCACCCGCCGCCATGCAGGCCGTGATCGATGTATATCTTCTTACCCAATGCCTCTTCAATAACACCCACCACAGCAGGCGACTGCAACAAGGCGAGCACCTGATACGTCAACGGAGGATATGCGTTCCAATCGTTGAGCGCCTTCTTGTCCTCGATCGGATTTTTATATGTGAACCATCTCGGCGAATCGTAGCTCAAGAACTCCTGGCTCAGCTGCGCAGCGACCTCGGGATCGAAAAAATCGTCGATTACACAGTGATCGAACGGTGTGTTTCCGATAAAAGAATTCAATGCTCTCTTGAGCGATTCTATCGCAATCATACGATCCTCGAGGTTGTAGTCAGTGGGCTCAAATGCAAAATCCTGCAATCGTCGTTCTTTAGAAAATTATAAGCGAAAATGCCGGTATTTTTTAAGAACTATTGCAGGTGCCGCTCCGCATGCCGCTGCAGTGTCTTTTGCATGTTCTTTTCCAGCTGCAGGGAGGCTTTTCCCCAGGTCCAACATTCCAGCGCCCGCTGCCGGCCACGCGTACTCATGTCCGCCCACAAAGCCTGATCCTCAATAAGTCGCTTGATCGCCTGACCGAACTCACGCGGATCGCGCTCGGTCAGCAAGCCGGTTTGGTTGTGAAGTACCGTTTCGCGCACACCGGCTTCGGCAATGCCTACCACCGGAGTACCACAGGCCATTGACTCCAACGCAACCAAGCCAAGAGGTTCGAGCAAGGTGGGAGTTACGGTCAGAATGGCCTGGTTATAAGCGCTGGCTAAGGCATCGTCCGTCACCAAACGATCAAACGAAACCGAAACGTCAAGTTTCTCCGCCAGCCGCACCAAGTGCGATTGATACTCCGCCGCGCCGTATGCGAAGTTGTAAATAAACTTGATGGGAAGTCGCTGACTTAAAGTTCCAACGCTCTTGATCACGAAATCCTGACCCTTTGCGGCATTGAGCGCGCCGACGCACAACAGTACGGGTTCCCGCTGCAGACCAAGCGGACGAAAGTGCTCCGTATCGACCCCCAGATAATTCAGGCGCGGGTAGATGCCGTAATTGCGATAAAGGTTCTCGCGCGAATACAGCGAACTGGTGCAGATCAATGTCGCACTGACTGCGTTAGCGCGATCAATCGACATAGCCCGATGCAGCATCAATTTTTTCAAGCAAGCCAGACGGCCATCCTGCGCGTGCCCTCTGTAATGTGGTTCCATTATTTTGGCCGAGGGCTCATGGCAGAAATAAAGAGAAGGGATGCGCAAGTGGCGCAGCAAGAATGGGCTGTTCGACACCTTGCATTGCATTACCAGAGCGAGATCGTAACCTCCGTCATTGATTAGCTTTGCAGTTTCTTGCGAGGCCTTTCGTACGCGGGAAAGTGAAACTAATCGACCGATGCCGCTGGCACCGGCAGTTTCGCCTCCTTCCACGAAGATCGTATTTCGAATCAGCGGCCGCAGATCCATGAAGTCTTCGGCCTTCGTATCGTACAGATACAGATCGACCTGATGGTTTTTTGCAAGGTATTTTACGAACTCGAACGCTGTTCGCTTGGCACCGCCTGAAGGCAGATTGTGGAAAAAGGCGATACGCATATGGCTGTTAGATTTTTTACGAGTAACCGTTCTCGACCATTTACTTTGCTATTGTATCATTGGAGCTTGGGCTGGGCGGGAACAGCGGAACTGTCACTACACGATTTCGATAATCTCAAGCCTTACAGTTGCGATTGAAGTAAGGCATCTCTTTTCGATCCAGCACGCCACCAAGCGCTAATAGAGGCACTGCGGCAGGAGTTCACTGCATGAAAGTTTTCTCGCAAGCACTACTCGATGACATAGCTGTCAAGGCTACGGCAAGTCCGCGTCAACGCGCGCATCAAAACATGCACAGCTCTACCTCGGATCTCGTGCAACGGTTTTTTGTCGCTGCCAATCGGAGTACCTATTTCCGCCCGCATCGCCACCACACGAAATCCGAGATGGCGCTAGTGCTGCGCGGTACTTTTGATGTCATCACCTTCGATGACGCCGGGACGATCGCGGCGCGTTACGTGATTGGGGAGGGGACACCGAATTTCGGTTATGAAATGCCTCAATTGACTTGGCACGCTCTCATCGCGCACGAGGATGGAGCTGCTTTTGTCGAAGTTAAGGAAGGTCCTTACGATCCAGCGACGGCCACGGAGTTCGCCCCCTGGGCGCCGGCTGAAGACGATGTATCCGCCGCGCAATTCCTGGAGCGCTTGCGGGTCGGCAATTGACTCCATTTGAAGGTTCGCGGTCTCTGATAGGTCCGATAATTTCCGCCGCGATCAGCGCCCTTTATTTTGACCGACCTCGCCCTCCTTTAGTCAATCAATATTAACGGGCATTAGCAGACCATTCCGAGTCGCATCTTTACGATGCGAAGCGTGAATACAACGTGTGTTTGTCCTCCCGGAATTGATGTCAGTCAGCTGCGCGAGTACGTCGTGCGGCCGGCTCTACAGCGTATCGAGCCGATCATTCCTTGGTCGCGAGCAGCCGAAAACCTCGTGATTGGTACAGGTCTCCACGAGTCTCGGATGCGATACGTGGATCAACTTACTGTCGGTCCAGGGCCGGCTTACGGCTTCTGGCAAATGGAGCGGCTCACCTACGAAGACCTTTGGAAGACGTACGTGCCCGTCATAGAAGGGCTCAAAACAAAACTGCTCGATCTTGCCGGTTTCGATGAATTGGCTTTTCCGCCAGTCACGGAGCTTCATGGCAATTTGTTCTTCGCGAGCACCATGTGTCGAGTGTTCTACCGCAGGATTTCCGCGGCGCTCCCCGCAGCAGACGATGCATTAGCGCAGGCTAAGTACTGGAAGCGTTATTACAACACATACGTAGGCAAGGGCACCGTGGAACAGGCTCTACCGGCATTTGAGATCGCGTGCGCCGTAACAGGCAGGGAAAGCTAACGAATGGCGATTCAAATTCCAGTAATTAGCGGCTTACTTGACATCGGCGGCAAGCTCATCGACAAGCTGATCCCCGATCCCGAGGCAAAGGCCAAAGCCCAGCTTGAGCTTATGCGCCTGGAGCGCGACGGGCAGCTGGAGGATCTCAAGGCACGCATGAGCGCGATCATGGCGGAGGCACAGTCCTCGGACCCGTGGACGTCACGCGCACGACCGACGTTCATGTATGTATTTTACGGCGTGATCATTGCGCTCGTACTCATCGCGCCGGTGGCGGGCATATTCGCACCGATGCAGATGGAGACCTTCTTCGCGAACGTGGGCAAGGGCTTCCGCGCCATACCGGAAGAACTCTGGTGGGTATTCACCGCTGGGTATCTCGGCTACACCGGCTTCCGAAGCTACGAGAAGAAAATTGGCGTAGTGAAATAGCGCATGGGCACGGCGACTACCATCACCATTGAACTGTGGGCGCTGATCGTGTTTCTAGCGACGTTGCTGCTCGCCTTCTTCGGTGCCGTATGGGCGTTTGCGCGGTTGGTCTTGAAGCAGTTCAGCGCATATCTCGACCAGAGGTTCAAGGCTCGCGATGAGCGTTTAGCTGAAAACAACAGGGCAATTACACAACGGTTCGATGATCACTCCAGAAAACTTGCGAAGGTGGACGAGCATAGCCAAGACATCGAGCGCGAAATCCTGAGACTGCGCGCCGAGCTACCCGAAAACTATGTCCGGCGCGAGGACTGGATCAGGTTCTCGGCCACCATCGACGCCAAGCTGGATTGGTTACGGACGCACTGCGAAGACACAAGACGGCTGATTGTCGGCGTAAGCGAACAAGTTAAGTCTCTGCGTCCTGGGGGAAAGCCAGATGGTGGGTGAAATCGACATGGAGAAAGCCCAACGTGAAGAAGCGCGCTGGCGGATTCTGCGCGCGCTCGATGCAGGGCGGCCGCGGCCCGTGTCGGAGACGATTCTCCTACGCACGCTGCAGGACATCGAACTTCCGATTACGCCGCACGGTTTGCGAAGAGAGCTTGATTATCTGCGCGACCGTAGCCTTATCTCGATTCATGGCGAGGAAACATCGACATGGACAGCTGAACTCACCCGCTATGGCGTTGACGTCGTCGAGTACACGATCAACTGTGAACCCGGCATCGCCCGGCCGAGAAAATGGGACTGAGCATGGGAGCCAGAGTATTGTTCGTTTGGCTCGCCTGCATCACCGTACCTTGGGTGGTGACGCTTACTCTGATCTTTGGCCTGCACTACTGGTTCAGCGTGGCATGGATTTTGTCTATCCTGCTCGGCTCTGTGATTGCGACTTGCCTCCTTATAGCAATCTTCTTCAGTCTTCTACGCTGGCGCGGATAAGATACATGCCTGCGCGCTCGAAGGTGTTGCAGCTGCCCGAACAGGTCCGCAGTGAGCTCGACAGCCGTTTAGTCCAAGGAAGTTTCGCGGGCTATGAGGCAATGTCGGCCTGGCTTGCCGTGCAAGGCTTCGAGATTTCCAAGTCCTCACTTCATCGCTATGGCGCGCAGTTCGAGGAACGCGTTTCGGCACTCAAGTTTGCGACAGATCAGGCACGCGCAATCGTGGCCGAGTCGCCGGACGATGAAGGCGCGATGAGCGAAGCCCTTATGCGCCTGGTGCAAGAACGGCTCTTTTCCGTACTTCTTGAAATCGATGTTGATCCAAGCAAGGCCAATCTTAACAGCCTCGCGCGTTCGATCGCCGAACTCGGCAGAGCTAGCGTTACGCAGAAAAAATATGCGCAGGAAGTGCGTGAGCGTACGAACGCTGCCGCCGAGGCAGCAGAGAAAATTGCCAAGCGCGGCGGGCTGTCTGATGAATCCGTGCGCGAAATCCGCTCGGCCATCCTGGGCATCACGAAATGAGCTTCGCGCCTCTTGCCAATGATGCGACGAATCGCAATGCGCCGCCACCAGTCCTGCTGCCGTATCAGCAGACGTGGATCGCAGATGAGTCGCCTCTAAAAATAGCCGAGAAATCGCGACGCATCGGTCTCACCTGGGCGGAAGCCTGCGACGACGTGCTGATCGCGGCCAAGGCCGGCGGCACGAATGTGTTTTATATCGGCCCCACACAGGACATGGCGCTCGAATTCATCGAGGCGTGCGCGATGTGGGCGCGTGCGTTCAACCAGGTAGCGACGGAAATCGAGGAAGGAATCTTCGAAGATGGTGGCGAGAAGGAAATCAAAACTTACAAGATCGATTTCCCCGGTAGCGGCCGGCGCATCGTGGCACTTTCCTCGCGCCCGACGAATCTGCGCGGCAAGCAGGGCGTGATCGTTATTGATGAGGCCGCGTTTCATCCGGACTTGAATGGCCTGTTGAAGGCTGCTTTAGCGATGCTCTTGTGGGGGGATCGCGTGCGCATCATCTCGACGCACGATGGCGTCGACAACCCGTTCAACGAACTTATCCAGGAGATCCGGGCCAAGAAGCGCAGGGGCGAGGTGCATCGATACACGTTCCGTCAAGCCGTCGAGCAGGGGCTCTATCGGCGGGTGTGTTTGCGCCGTGGCATCGAGTGGACAGCCGAAGGCGAAGCGGCGTGGGTTGCAGACGCATACGGCTTCTATGGCGACGATGCGGCAGAGGAGCTGGACGTCGTGCCGAGCCAGGGCGGCGGCGCGTTCCTGACGATGGCACTGATCGAGGCGCGTATGTCGCAAGACACTCCGATTGTACGGGGGCGGTGGAACGCCGAGTTCAATCTCCTGCCGGAGCTATTGCGGCGCCAAGAAATCGCGCAATGGTGCGAGGAGAATCTCGCGCCGGTGCTCGCACAGCTCGACGCGAAGCAGTGGCATGCATTCGGAGAGGACTTCGGTCGCGTGTCTGACTTGTCGTGCATTGCGGTGGGTGCCGAGGGCATGGACCTCGTCACGCGCGTCAAGCTCATTGTCGAGCTGTCGAACTGCCCGTTTCGCCAGCAGGAGCAGATCCTCTACTACATTGCCGATCGTCTGCCGCACTTTCGCGGCGGCGCACTGGACGCCACCGGTAATGGTGCGGCGCTCGCTGAATACGCTGTAGATCGCTACGGCGTGACGAGGATCGAGCAGATCAAGCTCAACGATCAGTTCTATCTGGAGAACTTCCCGCGCCTCAAAGGAGCGCTCGAGGATGGCACGCTCGATGAGTTACCGCGTGATCGTGAGATTCGAGATGACTTGCGCGCGGTGCGTAGCATCGATGGCATTCCGAAGTTGCCAAAGACAAAGACTCAGAAAGCGGACGGAGAAAAGCTCGCGCGGCACGGCGACGCAGCGATCGCGCTCTTGATGCTGCACTATGCAATGAAGCGTGACGTCGTGCCAATTGAATTCCGCAGCACGGGCGTGGAACGCATCGGTATGAGCCTCACTGACTTTTTGGGTGGCTGAGCATGCCAAAGAAGAAACCAACCAAATCCGAACTGACAAATGAAATTGCCACAATAGACAAGGCGATTCATCAACTAATTTTCTTTGGCGGTGGTCTGAAGCTCCTTATTAATGGCGACGATGTCCTGCGCACACGAAGTGCCAGCAAGGGCATCGCCATTTATGCGGACCTCGAACGCGACGCGCATGCAGGTGCTGTACTCGACAAACGCAAACGTGCCGTTACCGCACGCGAGTGGTACGTCGAACCTGCCAGTGAGGATGCTGGCGACAAAGAAGTCGCCGATTTCGTGGAAAAGACACTCAAGAACCTGCGCTTCGATCGAATCACAAAAGATCTCCTAGACGCCACTCTGAAGGGCTTCGCCGTCGTTGAGATCATGTGGGGCGTAGTCAATAACCGGCTTGTGCCCGTGAAAGTCATTGATCGCGACCAACGTCGTTTCATCTTCGATATTGATCGAAACTTACGCCTGCTTTCGCAAGCTCGGCCGCTCGAAGGCGAAGAATTGCCTGATCGCAAGTTCATCTTGCATACGGTCGGCGGCAAGGACGGCACGCCATATGGTTTGGGTGTCGGACAGAGGATCTTCTGGCCGGTATTCTTCAAGAGGCAGAACCTGTCTTTCTGGCTCATCTTCAACGAGAAGTTCGGCACACCAACCGCGAAAGGCACATATCCACGTGGCGCTACCGAGCAGGAGCAGACAAAACTTCTGAACGCACTGCGCGCCATCAGCCAGGAAGCAGGCATCATCATCCCGGAAGGGATGGAAGTGGAACTACTCGAAGCTGCACGCACCGGCAGCGCCGATGGATATGAACGTCTCTGCGCGTACATGGATGCGCAGATTTCGATAGCCGTGCTGGGCGAGACGTTGACGACCACGGTGGGCAACACCGGCGGCAATCGCGCCCTCGGAGAAGTGCATGAAGAAGGCCGCATGGAGCTCGCGAAGGATGACGCGGACGAACTCTCAGCGACTCTTAACGATACCCTCATTCGCTGGATCGTTGAGTACAACTTTCCAAGCCGCCCGCCGCCCGCTGTGTGGCGTGACTTCGCCCAGCAGGAAGATCTCAACACGCTCGCCGAGCGCGATAAAAAACTCAGCGAGATCGGCTTCGAGCGCACGCCTGAGAGCGTGCTTGAAATATACGGACCCGGCTACGTCAAGATCGAACGTGAGCCGCCGACTGCAAATCCCAACGGGCACAGTTCTGTCGCAACGCAACCCCACCAAGCTACTGCGCAATTCAGGGAACCGACAAGGGGATTTCTGTCGCGATTGAGTGCAGCACTCGCTCAAGTGCTCGGCTTTGCTGAAGGCGGGATCGAGGATCAGCGGGCGCGCAACCGCGACGACCAGAGAACCATTGCCCAAGCCAGCGAGCAGCTCGCAGGCGAGTGGGCGAAATTCATCGGCCCTCGCGTAAAGGAACTGCAGGTGCTGCTCGATGAGACGCAGGATCTCGCCCTCTTCCGCGAGCGCCTGACGCAACTGCTCGATGCTGACCCGTCAGTGGACTTTGTTGAGACACTGACCCGCGCGACATTCGCGTCGCATCTCGCCGGCCGTCTTCCGCGGTAGTTGTGAGGATAGTACTTGGCGCTTTCCTTCAGCTTCGATCTCTCGCCTGAAGCGGCTCTGAGGTTCTTCCGCAAGAAAGGCTTACAGACCTCATTCGCTTGGCAAGATATGTGGCAGCAAGAGCACGATGCGGCATTCACCGTTGCGAAGATGATGGATATCGATTTGCTGCGCGACGTGCGCGTAGCGGTCGACGAGGCCATCGCCAAAGGCACGACGCTTCAGGCGTTCCGCGCCCAACTCGAACCGCTGTTATTGAAGCAAGGCTGGTGGGGCCGTGCAGAGATGATCGATCCCATAACTCACGAACCCCAGCTCGTGCAATTGGGTAGCCCGCGGCGGCTTGAGACGATTTTCCGGGTGAACATGCAGACGGCTTATGTGGCCGGCGATCAGGAACAGATCGAGGAGACGGCAGACCAGGCGCCCTTCCTCATGTATGACGCGGTCGATGACAACAAAGTGCGTCCACAGCACAAGGTATGGGATGATACGGTGCTTCGCTGGGACGATCCCTGGTGGAACACGCATCGTCCACCCAACGGCTGGAACTGCCGATGTTCAGTGATTCAACTATCGCAGCGGGATCTGAATCGGGAAGGCTTGCAAGTCGCACCAAAGGCGCCAGTCGTCACGACACGCGAGTACACAAATAGGCGTACCGGCGAAGTTTCGCGCGTACCCGTAGGGATTGATCCCGGCTGGGCTTACAACGTGGGAAAAAGCCGGCTCGAACATCTGCGGGCAGAACTAGCCGAGAAGCGCCGGGCGTTCAACGATGACTGACATTCGCTACGAGATCGACGATCACGAAATCCGCAGCGCGATCAAATCACTGCTCGGCCGCACGATCCCCGGCGGTATGCGCAGTGTGTTTCTCTCAATCGCAAGCTACGGCAAAACCAGCACGCAGTTGCGCTTCAGAAAACAAATCGCACCCGATGGCAAAGCGTGGCTGCCCAGTCAACGCGCGATGCGCGATGGCGGTCAGACATTGAGACTTACTAGCCGTCTGCGAAATTCCATTTCCTTTATCGCAACGAATAAAAGCGCGGAATGGGGAACAAACGTCGAGTACGCAGCGACGCACCAGTTCGGACGGGAGGGGCCGGAATCGGTGTCCGCTCATCCCCGGCTTATCCGCAAAGCATTCGGACGCCGCCTGCGTTTCGGCGTGTGGCAGACCGTGACGGCCCATACCCGCAACCAGAATATTTCGGCTCGTGCTTTTCTCGGCCTGGACGCGGCGGATCGGGCGGAAATTTTGACCATCATCGCTGACGACCTGATTCGCTCGCTGCCCAAGTAGGGCTGCCCGCTCCCATGAAGGCGATCCTGACGGCCTATACGGGCATTAAAGTCCATGGTCGGCATTCCAAGCCCCCAAATTCCTTAAACGCTCCTCCGTCGATTTAAACGCCTTTCCGCCGATTTCCGTGGGTTAATCGGGAAGTGCGTCACTATTTCAGCCTATATCCACTGAAATCGGTTGATAAATGGGTACAGACGCCGCCATGATTCTCTTACGGCATTGGGCCAGCAAGGAGAAAGCAGCCATGACCCACAAACTTCACCTCGAATGTGATGACGGAGAGCTCCGTGAGCTGGAAGCCGCGCTCGCCGCGCATGCCGTTCGCCTGGAGCGCTTCCGCAAAAGAGAAGGCGGTAGACTCTGGAACGAAGCCAGTGCCGCCCTCGAATCCCTTGTCCGAAAAGTGGATCACGCCTGCCCGGTGACGCAAATCGGCACGCCAAACTTTGGAAAACTCCAAGGCGTGGGTAATGGATAGCAGCAACCTCTGCACGTTTCCGTGAAACCTCGCCACCGCGCACGTGCGACACCGGAGCAAGTGCGCATGATTCGAGAGTCTTTCGGGCTCACGCAACGGCAAACCGCCATAGTGATGCGCTGCCATCTGCGCACTTGGCAACGCTATGAGACGGGAAAGCTTGTCATCAAAGCCGCCCGACTCGAAACATTTCTAGAGCGTGCGCACGCATCGATATCGACACCGTCTCTCTCAAACCAAAGTACCGTTGACCCACAGACACGTCTGCGCGCTCTCATGCGTGAACATTGCATGACCTATCAGCAGTTAGCCGAGCTCGTGCATTGGAGTATCGACACAGTCAAAGCGAAACTCAAACCCATCTCCAGCCGCGGTCATCGACCGTTAACCGAACAAGACTTCGAATACGTCACGCTGAAATTAGCCGAACAAAAACGGCGAACTTAATCACAGCTCTCTGCGTCGACTTTTTCTACAACACTACAGCGCTGCATCCCCTAACGCGCGTTAGCAGACTCCTCCTCGGATAGCGCAGCAACATCGTCATTACTGAGATGTTGACGACTGTTCGGAGCAATTGACGTTGAGGACGCGCCTGCAAATATTCCGCACCGGCAAGCACACGGCGGCCAGCGGGCAAACGCTCGAGTTCAGCGCGCAGATGCTGCGCGACTCGGTCGCCGTCTACGATCCGACTCTACACGAAGCGCCGATCGTGATCGGCCATCCACGCGAGGATGCCCCGGCCTATGGGTGGATATCCAAGCTCGCGTTCGTAGAAGACGGCCACATCGAAGCCGAGCCGCATCAGGTTGACCCTCAATTCGCAGAGATCGTCAGGGCCGGCCGTTACAAGAAAATCTCTGCGGCTTTCTACCTGCCAGATTCTCCGAACAATCCAAAGCCTGGCTCGCTGTATCTCCGTCATGTGGGCTTTCTCGGCGCACAGCCCCCGGCAGTCAAAGGACTCAAGAACATCGAGTTCGCAGCCAACGAACAAGGCGTTATCGAATTCACGGATTGGTCTGGCGTGACCGTCGCCCGCATCTTCCGCGGTATTCGAGAACTCTTGATTAAGAAATTCGGCCAGGAAGACGCGGACAACGCCATCCCCGGCTGGGACATCGAGAACCTCACCGTTGAAGCGGCCGCAGGCGCGAAGACGCTATCACCGGCATATGCCGAGCCATCCACCCAGGAGCGGACGATGACGCCTGAAGAAATCAAACACAGAGAAACTGAACTTACGGCACGCGAAACGAAACTTCAGCAGCAGGAAGCCGCGTTCGCTGAGCGCGAGACGAGGATCACGGTCACGGAGCTGACTACCCGCCGCGCTGAATGCGTCGCATTCTGCGATCAACTGATCAGCGAGGGAAAATTGCTGCCAGTTCACAAGGACGGTGTCGTTGCATTCATGGCTTCGCTCGATGCCCGAGGTGTCGTGGAATTCGGAGAGGGTGACAAAGCCATCAAACAATCAGCGGCCGAATGGTTCCGCACGTTTCTTTCAGCTCAACTGAAAGTCGTAGATTTCAACGAGCGCGGTGGTGGCGATGCGGATCGTGGCACCGTGAGCTTCTCGGCTCCGTCAGGCTTCAGCGTAGATGAGGAATCCCATGGGATTCATCTCAAAGCCTGCGCTTACATGAAACAGCATCCCGGCACGGTCTATCTGCAAGCGGTAAAGGCTGTTTCAGCATTGTAAGCGCGCAACCCGATCACACGAGGATTTTATGAGCCAACAATCGATACCTCTTTTAACTCTGACGATCATCGCTGCAGGAGCGATTGCAGCACATCGGTTCGTCACCGCCGCGGGTGCGCAGGCGGGTGCAGATGCCAATGCGATCGGCGCATCGCGCAGCGCGGCCGGTACGGCGAGCGAAAAAATCCCGGTCGATGTGATCGGCACAACCGTTATTGAATCCGGCGCCGCCATCGCGGCGGGCGCGACACTCAAATCGGATGCCAATGGACGCGCGATTACGTGGGCCGCCTCGGGTGCCCGGCTCGCCATTGCACTTCAGGCTGCGTCCGCGGCCGGACAGCTCATTGAAGTCCTATTCATTCCCAACGCGGCGTAGCACGCGAGTAGCGGTTCAACACGTCAACAGATTCTAGGAGATAGCGACTATGCCTCAGATGACCACCGCGCAAGCACGCGTTGTAGATCCGGTCCTGACGACCGTTGCACAGGGCTACAAGAACGCGGAGATGATTGGCTCCGTCCTGTTTCCGTATGCCCCTGTCGGGCAGCGCGGTGGCCGAATCATTGCCTTTGGTCGCGAAGACTTCCGTCTTTACGCAACCGGGCGCGCTCCGGGCACTAACACGAAGCGCGTGCAATACGGACACACGAGCTCGCCCTTTGCACTCGAGCAGCATGCACTCGAAGGCATGGTGCCCTTTGAACTGATGGAAGAAGCGAGCGCAGTGCCGGGTATCGATCTCGGCTCCGGCGCGGTGCGTAAGACACAGAACACCATCGCGCTTCGCACCGAGAAAGCACAGGCAGATCTCGCAACGACTGCCGCCAACTATGCAGCCGCCAACAAAGTTACGCTCGCCGGTGCCGATCAGTGGTCCGACTACAGTGGCACGAGCCATCCCGTTCAGGATATCGAAGCGGCGAAAGAAGCGGTTCGCGCGAAGACGGGCAAACGCCCGAATACGGTCGTGATGGGCGCGAAGGTGTGGTCGAGCCTCAAGGAACATCCGGACGTCATCGAGCGCATCAAATACACGGGCCGTGATTCTGCGACCAAGGAACTGATTGCGCAGCTCTTCCAGGTGCAGCGCGTGGAAGTTGGCGACGCCGTCTACGAAAACGATGCCGGCGCGCTGGTCGATGTGTGGGGCACGTTTGTCATCGTAGCGTATACGGAAATCGCCAGCGCCGCCGACTTGGGTGTCCCGAGCTACGGCTACACCTATCGCTTGAGCGGCTATCCCATCGTCGAAATTCCATATCAGGACCGCAACGCGAAGAGCTGGATTTATCCTGTCACTGACGAAGTTTCGCCGGTCATCGCGGCAGCGGATGGAGGTTATCTAATTAGTGCAGCGGTTGCGTAAACAATCAACGTGGACGCAACATGGCACGAAAGAACAAACAGCTAGGCGATCACACCGCAACGCTAGGTGCGGAGTCTGAAGAGCAGACGGCAGCGCATAGCGATGCTGTTGGAAAGCTGAATCCAGGCGACGACGCTTCGGCCGTCGATGTCGTAGGACGAGGCCGCACTGCGGACGCGCAAAATCAAGCGTCGCCCACGCTGCACCCGGCAGCACCCCCAGCCAAGCAACAAACGAACTTAACTCCAAGCGCGCGATTCGTCGCCGTCTGGAATGTGAAGGCACGCGGCAGATACTACAAGCCAGGCACGCCGCTGCCGCATGACGCATTAACAACCGAGATGGCTCCGCAGCTCCAGAAGTGCGGTGCGATTACGCTGCTGGAAACTACAACAACTTGAGGTAATGACCATGAAAGTCAATTGGACACAACCGACGACGATGGCGAACGGCGATCCGTTTACCGCTGCAATGTTCGCCGGTTGGGAATTATCGATCGATGACAAACCGGCGATTGCAGTTCCGCTTGTATGGGACGGCAAGCCAGACACTGTGTATTCGTTCGATCTTGAGGCGCTTTCGCTTACGGAAGCGGTCCATAAGTTGACCATGCGCACGATTGAGAAAGATGGCGATAAGTCGGCACCGTCGCCGAACCTCTCATTCACTTACCGCAAGGTGCCCTCCGCCCCTTTGGTGCAATCGGTCGCTTAAAGGCGGCCGTGAAGAGACTGATCGAGCGGATCAAACAATGGCTGTGAAGGGCAACCGAGATACCGGGCGAGCTCAGTGACGTACACCACGCAACAAGACATGGTGGATCGATTCGGGCAAGTCGAGCTGCTGCAGCTCACCGATCGGGACAACACCGGCTCAATCGATACAACCGTGCTGAATCGGGCGCTTGAAGATGCCGACACAGAGATCAACGGCCATCTCGAAGGACGTTACACGCTGCCGCTCGTAAGGACACCGGCAATCCTGGTGACGTACGCGTGCGACATCGCGCGCTATCGGCTCTATGACGACCGAGCCACCGAACAGGTGACAAAGCGGTATGACACGGCGATGAAGTTCCTGCGCTTGGTCGCGGAAGGGCGGCTCTCATTGGGGCTCGACGATCAGGGAGAAGCGACGGCGCCAGCTGGCGGGCCAAGTCACGCATCCGAGGAACGTGTGTTCACACGCGACTCGCTCTACGACTACAACCGCAGCTGCTGAGTATGTCGCGCATCAGCACCGTTGAAGACTCACTCATCGAGCACATTAAAGAGGTGATGCAGAACCGCGTCCGCACCGTCGAGTGGGCGCCGCCAGATTGGGATGAGGATTTTTTCAAGCGGATATTGATCGCGCTGCCTGGCGTCTTCCTCATCTTTGGCGGCGGACAGAACCCAGAGCAAGGCGCGGCAAGCGTGAAGCTCAAGACTATATGGACGATCGTCGCCGCGACACGGCATGTGCAGGAAGCAAAACAACGTGCCCGCGGCGACGCGCATGAGATTGGCTGTTACGACATTCTCGAAACCGTCATACCGGCCCTTGACGGCCACGTTGTTGAAGACGTCGGCACGTTGCAGTTCGTCGTCTGGGACAACGATGCCGCAATGAAACTTGAGAAGCAGGCGCTCATGGTGCAGTCGGCGCGCTTCGAGATGTTGATCGAGATCCCGCGAGTGATTCCCGATGACGCGCTCGTGCCATTCGAGCGGTTCCACGGCACCTATGACATCGGTCAGCCGGAGGGTGCGCCAGTGACTGAGGACATCGTCGAACTTGAGCAAGAGCCTTAACCCTTGGATTCCACAATGACTAACAACACCGAACGCTTCTTGATCCCGAGCACTGGCATGCGCGTCGTCGATCCGGCCACGGGCAACGCGTTGCCTGCATTAGGCGCCATCGTGCGCGGCAATGAAATCCATTGGCTGCGTCGTCTCGCGGACGGCGACGTCACTGAGGGTATGGCACCAGCCGCGCCAGCAAAGCAGCGCGCCCGTAAGGCAAACGAAGAGCCGCGAACGGCGAAGGCGTCGCAGGAGTAAGCAATCATGCCAATCGCATTCAACAGCATCCCGATCAACATTCTCACGCCGGGCCAATACATCGAGTTCGACAGCTCGCGTGCGGTGCAGGGCCTGCCACTGGTGCCGCACAAGATCCTTGTGATCGCGCCGCGACTGGCGAGCGGCACAGTTCCAGCGCTCACGCCGACACGCATTCGCTCTGCTGCGGAAGGCGAGCTCGCGTGCGGTCGCGGTTCGATAGGTGCTGCGATGATCGCAGCTGCGAAGGCCGCGAATCCTTACACCGACCTTCACATGATCGGCGTTGCCGAGGCCGGCGCTGGCGTCGCAGCGACGGGCACGCTCACCTGCACGGGACCTGCGACGGCTGCCGGAACGATCGCGCTCTACATCGCAGGCCAACGCGTCGAGGTTGGCGTTGCTTCTGGCGATACGGCGGATGAAGTCGCAGCTTCGATCGTGGCGGCGATCACTGCTGACGCCAGTCAGCCGGTGACGGCCGCAGCCGGTGCAGATCCGAACGAGCATGTCGTTACTATCACGGCCCGCTACAAAGGCGAGACCGGCAATGCGATCGACCTGCGGCTGAATTACAACTTCGGGGAAGCACTGCCGGCCGGCGTCGGCATCGCGATCGTTGCAATGTCAACCGGCGCGACGAACCCGACGATGAGCACGACGCTCGCGGCGCTGAGCGATGTGCAATACCACACGATCATCACGCCGTTTACCGACGCGGCGAGCCTCACTTCGCTCGAAGGCTTTCTCCTCGATCGCTGGGGCGGGATGGTCATGAAGGAGGGACATGCTTTCGGTGGGGTCGCCGGCACGCACGGCGCAATCAGCACGGTGGTCTCCGCGCGCAATAGTCCTTTCCTCACACTCATGGGAGGGCAGAAGTCGCCATCGCCACCGTGGCTTTTCGCCGCGGTACTCGGTGCGATTGATGCACAGCAGGCCGAAGATCCGAGCAACTGCAATCGCCCGCGTCAGACGCTCGTCATGCGCGGGCTGCTGCCGCCGAAGGAAACCGACCGCTATACACGCGAGGAACGCAACACACATCTCGCCGATGGCGCAGCCACGTTTGTCGTCGATGACGGCGGCCTGATTCGGGTAGAGCGTGTCGTCACGACCTACAAGACGGCGAACGGCGTGCCCGATACTTCCTATCAGGACATTGAGATCATGCGTGCGCTCGCGTACCTGCGCTTCTCCACGCGTGCGCGCATCGCGCTGCGCTATCCCCGGCACAAGCTCGCCGACGACCCATTCGAGATCCCGCCTGGCCAGCCGATCGCGACGCCGCGCTCGATTCGCGATGAGCTGATCGCGCTATTTCAGGACTGGATGCAGGTCGGGCTGGTCGAGAACTTGGAGCAATTCAAGCGCGACCTGCTGGTCGAGCGCGATGCGACCGATGCGAACCGCGTGAACGCCATCATCCCGCCGGACGTGATCAACGGCTTCCGCGTGTTCGCGGGTCAGATCCAGTTCCGCGTGTAACACCTAACCGGAGCAACAAACAATGCAATATCTCGGCAGGGTCAAAGTTACGGTTAACGGCGAAGTGCTTGACACCCGGCCAGGCGCGACGCTCGACTTGGGCGGCGTGCAGCGCGCCGATGTCGTCAACGACCAGGCGATGGGATATTCGGAATCACTCAAGCCCTCGCGCATTGAGGTCGAAGTATCTCTTAGAAAGGGCCAAAGCATCGAAGCTCTGCGCCACTTACGCGATACAACTTGCGTCTTCGAGTGCGACACAGGTCAGCGCTACATCGTCAAGGATGCCTACACCGTCGATACAATCACGCTCACTGGCGGCGAAGGCGGCCGTGTGAAGTTGGTGTTGTCCGGTCAGCCTGCACAGGAAGTCGTCTCATGAGCAAACCCAAATACTCACCTAAGTACGTACAGCCGGAGCGCAACGACAAGGGCCGGCTCGTTGCGAAAGGCACGCTGAAGCATGGTCTCAAGATCGGCGATGAAGTGCATCGCGAGTTTGAAATGCAGGAGCCGAACACCGGCGATCTATTCGCGGCCGAGCAAGAAACTACTGTGCAGAACGTGATGACGTTCAACGGTGCGCTCATGGCACGCCAGCTTGTGCGCATCGGGAGTTTTGCCGGTCCGTTCACGCTCGGCATGATCGGCACTCTACGCACAGTCGATTTCAATCTGCTGCGTGAAGCGCAGACGGAGCTCGATGTCCTGGGGGAAGCCGAGTAGCACGGCAGTCGACGTTCCGGGACGCCGTGCTCTTGCTCTCGCTTAAGACGGGCTGGCCCCGTCGCGAGATCTTGGAACTGCCACCGGATGAGTTCTGGCACTACGTGAAACGCTTAGTGGAATCGAAGACGGCAAATGGCGGATCGTAATCTCACTCTGGCAATGCGGCTCTATGCCGACGCCGCGCGCTTTGTGCAGGGCTTGCAACAGAGCAGCAGTGCGGTCAGTAAATTTACGAGCGGTACGCGCAGAGAGTTCGACAAGCTGCGCAATTCGTTCCGTAGCGTCGAAAGCCGTCTCGCCGCGATCGGTATCACGATCGGTGCGACCGCCACCATCATTCAATCGGCGCGACTCGACAAAAGCCTGACACAGATCGGACTTACAGCCGGCACCGGCCGCAACGACGTCGCAAAGCTGCGCAAGGAACTTTTCAGGCTCGCGCAGGAGACGGGTCAGCCGGTCGAAGAACTGCAGCAAGGCTTCAACAACCTGATCCAGTCCGGTCTGAATTGGCATGAGTCGCTGCGGGTAATCGAAGCAACCAATAAGGCGATGGCCGTCACCAACGCGCAGGCCGATGCGCTCACCGGCGGCTTGAGTGTCGCGGCAACGGCGTTCGACTTCGATCTTTCCAAGCCCGGCATGGCGGTCAAGCTACTCGATCAAATGGTGGTTGCCGGCCGCTTAGGCAATGCTGAGCTGGAAAATCTCTCCGGCATCTTCGCACGCGTCGGCGTGAACTCGCGCGCCGCAGGCTTAGGTTTCCAGCAAACACTCGCATTCATTGAAGGCCTGTCGATGATCGAACGCCAGCCCGAGCGCCTGGCGACGCTCGCTGATTCGACCTTGCGACTGTTCACCAATGCGAACTATCGAAAGGCCGCGCAAAAGGCAACCAGCGTGCGGTTCTTCGATGATCAAGGCGCCGCGGGCGATCCATTGCAAGTGCTGCGCGACATGCGTACTGGGTTTCAAGCGATGAAGACGGATGCCGACCGGGCGCGTTTTATCAACAGCGCTTTCGGTCAAACAGATCTCGACACACAGCGCGGCTTGCGTACTTTGCTCACCGGCAGTTCGCTCGACCGCATCGGTCAATTCACCGACGACATAGGCAAGGCTGGCGGCAGCCTCGACCGCGATCTGCAAACCGCACTCGACAACTCGGTCAATCAGGTAGGCCGTCTTAAGGCTGCATTGCGCTCGGCAGCCGATGGATTCATTCAGCCGATCAACGCGGCAATCAATCATACGATCAAGAAGATGCTCGACAGTCGCGACAAGGGCGGCATGGGTTTAAGTGGCGGGCAAATTCTTGGTGGAGCGGCGGCTACGCTTCTCGGGGGCTATGCGCTCAAGCGTTTCGGTGGACCCTTGGTCAGCCGGCTGATCGGCGGCGCCGGCACTGTCGCCACTGGCGTTGCTGCGGGCAAAGCACTCGAAGTGGCTGCAGGCGTCACGCCAGTGTTTGTAACCAACTGGCCTGGAAACAGCAGTGGAGCCGCTGATGTGGCTGGGGGTGCTGCAGGAGCATTGGCAGCAGCGAAGGCTGCGAAGGTGTTTGGAGGTTGGCGTGCTGGCGCGGCAATCATTGCGGGGACACCTCTAAAGAATCTCGCAACACTGGGTGCCACTGGCATAGTGGGCGCCGCCGGAATGGCAGGTGCGGCGGGTGCTGCGGGTTATGGGGCCGGTTCCCTCATTTACAAAGCGATCGACTCAACGACGTTTGCAGACAAGCTGGGTGAAACCATTGCCCGTGCGTTGTCTCTCGTTGGGAACGATTCTGCGCGCGAAGCGATTGCACTCCGCAAGCGCGATGCCGAGCTGAACGGCACACTCAAGATCGAGATTGACGATAAACGCTCGCGCATTACAGAAATGAGCACGAACCAGCGTGGCGTAACGATGGATGCCTTTGTCGGCCGACAGTGGGCGATGCCATGAGCTGGCGCGATCAGCTACGTCCGGCTCGCCTTGGCAACGCGCCTTTCCTCGTAGAGGGCGCCGAAGCACAGCTCGGCCGCAACACGCAGGTACATGAATATCCGCTGCGGGATATCCCATACGTCGAGGATCTGGGTCGGCGCGCGCGTCGCTTCACTATGGACGCCTACGTGATCGGCCCGAATTACATGGCGGCACGCGATGCACTGATCGCCGAACTCGAAGCACCAGGCATGAAGACGCTGGTGCATCCGTATCTCGGCGAGATGCGCGTCGGCGTGGTCGATTCCGCAGGGCCGCGCGAGTCGACACGCGAAGGTGGCATGGCGCGCTTCAATATTGTGGTGGTTGAGGCGGGCGAGCTGCGATTCCCCGCTGCGACGAGCGATACACAGCGGACTACCCAAGAGAAGGCCGATATTGCGATCGCCGCGGCCGAAGTGCAGTTCGAGGAGGACTTCAACGCCGGCCGGTTGCCGGCATTCATCCCGCAGGCCGCAACCGCACTGGTGCGCGATTTATCGACGCGGATGAGCGAGATCGCGCGGGCTGCGACGACCATTCCGGCAGAGATTACAGGCTTCGTAAACGACCTTTCCGCTCTGGCCGGCTCTGCCGCGCAGCTCGTGCTCGCGCCGCTCACGTTGGCGCGCAATGTCGGCTCGGTCATCGCGCAACTGAGGACGATCGCAACCGGTCCACCGGAAGCATTGAAGCTGCTGCGGCAGATGTTTGGCTACGGAAATGGTCTGCCGGTCATCTCAACAGGCACCACAGCTCGCCAGCATCAAGTTGATAACCAAGCGGCGTTTTTATCACTCGTGCAGCAGGCATCCGTGATCGAAGCCGCTCGACTCACATCCGTCATGCAGTTCGTCTCGTTCGAGGACGCACTCGGTATCCGTGATGAGCTGATCGACGAACTCGACGCGCAAGGCGAAGCGGCGACCAGCGATTCGGTCTACTACGCCTTGGTGGACGTCCGCACCGCGATGGTCCAGGACATTCAGGTGCGAAGCGCGGACCTCGCGCGAATCTTGCGGCTCACACTTAATGACAACGTGCCGGCGATCGCTCTTGCGTACCAGCTCTACGGTGATGCCACACTCGATCAGGATATAAGCGCCCGCAATGGCATCCGCGATCCGCTGTTTTTGCCAAGTGGCACGGCACTTGAGGTCCTGTCCGATGTCTGATGTGCAGCTCAAGATCGGATCGCGTGCATACAGTGGCTGGAAGACTGTTTCCGTCACGCGTGGCATCGAACAGATTGCAGGCAGCTTCGAACTTGGCGTCTCAGAGTTGACGCCCGATGGCAGCGCGGCGCGCGACATCGTGCCCGACAAGCGAGCATCGCTCTCACTCGATGGCGAACTCGTCATTACCGGCTGGATCGATGAGATCGAAATTAGCCATGCTGCACACGAACACACGATCACAGTGCGCGGTCGCGATGTCACGGGTGATTTGGTCGACTGCGCCGCCGTGCACAAGGTTGGACAGTGGAAAGGCCAGACGATGCTGCAGATCGCACAGGATTTGTGCGATCCCTTCGGCATCAAGGTCACGTCCGACACCGATGTCGGTAAGCCATTTGAAACATGGAGTATCGAGCCGAGCGAGTCCGTATTCGAGAACCTCGATCGCATGGCCCGACATCGGGCGGTCCTCTTAGTCTCAGACGGCCGCGGCGGACTGAAGCTTACGCGCGCTGGCACTCAGCGCATCAGTACCGCGCTGGAGCTGGGCGAGAACATCCTCGCCGGCACGATGACGCTCTCATTCCTCAACCGCGCACGAGACTATATCGTCAAGGGTCAGCGCCAGAGCGACGATGATAGCTTCGGCGACGAAGTCACGGAGAAGAAGGGCACCGCTCATGACAGCAACATCAAACGATACCGGCCACGCATAGAGCTGATCGAGGACAACGGCGATGCCGATGTGCTGCGCCGACGGGCCGAATGGCGTCGTAACGTCGAAGCTGCCCGCAGCGCACGTGCTGTGATCACGGTGCAGGGCTGGCGGCATGCCAAGGGACTTTGGCAGCCGAACACGCTCGTAACTGTCAATGATCACCGGTTACGCATCGAGAAGCGGACGCTCCTGAACGTACAGAGCAAGTACACGCTCGACGGACAGGGCTCGCGTACAGAACTCACGGTGACGCTGCCGGAAGCGTTCAGCTTGTCAGCCATTCCAGAGCGCGAGGGATTCGATCTGAGATGAGTAAAGAACTTCATGCGCTTGCTCGCAAGCTCCGTCTCCTCTTTGGTTTGGGGCTGGTGAGGCAATCCGACGATACGAAGCGATTACAGCGGATGCAGGTCTCACTCCTCGCCGACGAAGTACGCGATGACTGCAACCGATACCAGAACTATGGCTTCGCTTCCCGTCCGCTCCCTGGCGCCGAGGCATTACTCGCGGCCGTTGGCGGTGCGCGCAACCACGTCGTCGTGGTCGTTGTCGATGACGGTCGCTATCGCAAGCGCGATCTCCAGCCAGGCGAGTCGGCGATGTATACGGATGAGGGTGATTACATATACCTCCAGCGCGGGCGCATCATCGAGGTCCAAGCTGGAACAAAGCTCAAGATCGATACACCGGCCGCGGAGTTCACCGGTTATGTCGATGTCACCGAGCACGTCAAGGTCGCCGGCGTAAAGGTGGTTGGCAGTCAAGGTGCGGCCGTGGCAGACGCCGCTGGCGGGGCGGTTGTCGATAGCCAAGCACGCGCGGCAATCAATACGCTTCTCGCGCGGCTCCGCTCGCATGGATTGATCGAATCATGAGCGATATCGCACTCGTTTGGCATGAAACCCAAGCCGATGCGCAGCTCGCTGGCGCTGACCTGCTTGCCGAGGACGGGCTAGAGACGGCTGTCATCCTCTCACTCTTCTGCGACGCTCGCTTGCCATCCGGACAGGCCGTACCGGACGGAAGCAATGATCGCCGTGGTTGGTGGGCGGATCAGTTCGCAGATATCGATGGCGATGTGACGGGCTCTCTGCTGTGGACGTTACGGCGTGAAAAGCGGGTGCCGGAGACCTTGGAGCGTGCGCGTCAGTACGCGCAGAACGCGCTCGCCTGGATAATCGAAGACGGCATTGCGTCCAGAATCCAGGTGCGGACCTCGTTTGTAAGTGCCCACGAGTTGAGTGACACAGCACGCTATCTGAACGAGTACGTGTTGGTTATCGAGATCGATATCGACCGACCGAGCGGCCTGACGTCGTTCCGTTGGGAATACAACTGGATGCAGCAGCTCGCGAAGAGAACATGAGATGCCATTTAGCCGACCAACACTTCAAGAGCTGATAACGCGAGTTGAGTTCGATCTGACGAGCCGCCTGCAGATCGTCGGTGCGCTCGCGCGGCGCGCGATGGTACGTGTGTTGGGGCGCGTGTGGGCAGGCAGCGTACACAGTCTGCACGGGCATCTCGAATGGATCTCAAAGCAGATGCTCGCGATTACTGCCGACGCCGATCAGCTTGAGCGCTTCGGTGCCGAACTCGCAGTCAATCGCAAGCCGGCAGCATGGGCGGAAGGTGACGTTACCTTCACTGGCAGCAATGGCACGATTATTCCTGCGGGTACACTCGTACAACGGCAGGACGGTGCGCAATACGAGACGCAAGCGAATGCGACAATTGCGCTGGGTACGGTTACGACGGATGTGCGTGCGATTTTGGCCGGCATTAATGGCAATGCGGATGCCGGCACAAATCTTTCTCTCGTTTCTCCGATCGTCGGTATCCAAAGCACCGCTACGGTGGCGGTTGGAGGCATCACCGGCGGCATAGATACCGAGACCAACGATGACTATCGCGGTCGCATCCTCGCCCGCAAGCGCCGGCCGCCTCAGGGCGGCGCTGAGTCCGACTACGAGAACTGGACGCTGGAAGTCTCGGGCGTCACCCGTGCGTGGATCTATGCCAACCATACTGGGTTAGGAAAGGTCGGCATTACGTTTGTGTTAGATAACGAAGAAGACATTATTCCAGATGGACCCAAGGTCGACGAAGTACAGGCATATCTAGTCGATCGGACGCGTAAGCCCATCACTGCGCAGATTATCGTGTTCGCGCCGGTGGCTGTAGAGCTCGACTTGGAGATCGCACTCAACCCGAACACATTGGACGTACAGAACGCGGTGCGTGCGGAACTTGCGGACCTGCTCTTTCGAGATGGCGGTCCAGGCGAAACTATTCGCGTATCGAGAATTGGAGAAGCCATCAGCGTCGCAGCTGGCGAAGATCACCACGATCTGCTCAGTCCCACGGCAGACGTGCAGCATGATGCTACCGAGATTCCCGTACTAGGGGACATCACCTTCACCACCGATCCATAAATATGATTCCCACGACCGAACAGATTGCATCGCAGTTGCAGAAACTATTGCCACCCGGTGCGCTCGCCCGCGGTTCGCTTGCTGTGATTGGACGTCTGTTGTTCGGCTCGGCTGACGAGATCGCCCGTCTATACGCGCGTTTGATGGCGTTGCTCGAAGAGGCACATCCGGGCAGCACGACGGAGCTACTCGATGATTGGGAGGCTGAATACGACCTCCCAGATCCATGCATTGAAAATCCCCAAACCATCGAGGAACGACGGGCTGCAATCCTGGCCAAGCTCAACTATGTCGGTAGTCAACCCGTCGCCTTTTTCTATCAGCTCGCCGCAAGCATAGGCATCACTATCAACATCACAGAGCACCATAGCTTTGAAATAGGTCGCGATGGGATGGGCGATTTCATTGGCCCGGACGAATGGAATTTCGTTTGGGAAGTTATTGCGAGCGATGACGTCGAGCAAGGACTTCGCAACGTCATGGAATGCAACTTCAAAAATCTAAAACCGGCACACACGCTGCCGCTATTCACGTACGAGAGTTAGAACGATGCATAAGGTCGATTCACTGGGCGCCACTGCTCAAAACGAATTCACGAACGGCAACCCGCAACTCGTCATTCCACGAACGCGGCTTGAAGCAAAGTGGATGAATGCGTTACAGCGCGAAGTTGTCTCGCCCATCGAGCAGGTCGGTATCGCCCTCGATGATGAGGATGACAAACAGCTCGTATCGAGCGTGCAGTTGCACGTCGGGACGATCACCGACCTACGTGCATTGCCTGTACCGCAGCTTCCAGCCGGCCGCACAGTGCTAATCTACGTCCGTGGTTACTATTCAGAAGGTGATGGCGGCGGCATATTCCGCTGGCAAGGTAACTCAAACGAAGACGATGACGGTGGACTCGTTATAGAGCCAGATTCGGAGCCTGCCACCGGTCGCTGGAAGCGCTGCATCGATGGAGGCATAGATATTAAGTGGTTCGGCGCCGTTGCGGGTGCTGACAATACCACCGCCATTCAGGCCGCGTGTGACTCGGCCACCGCTGGGGATACGGTGCGCCTGACGGTCGATGGCCTCATCAGTGCCCCGATCATCATCAGCGTCGGCGACATCCTAATCGATGGGTGCGGCCGGTCCCAGCAATTCCATCCGTCCTATGCACCAGACGTGGGCGAGGACTGGTCGTCCTACAACCAGATGTTTGTCGCTGATTCAGATCGCGTGTTCTTTAAACGCGTGCGCTGCCTGGGCAACATCGTCGATGGAGAAACTTACTACTTCAGCGGCTCGTTTATCTGGTTCGCCTCGGGGGTGAATGGCGGGGGCGTCGAGGAGTGCTACTTCAACAACCTGCGCTATGACACCAGCAACTCGGTGGCGATCCAGACTCGCAGCACCAGCATCGGGATCTCGATCAAAAAGAACAGGTTCGTGGATTGTTGCGGCTCGGTGTCGCTACAGGGCTTCTACTCGCACTGCCACGACAATTTGACCGAAATCACGGATGCAGCGGGCGCGGCGCCGTTGACCGACCTGCTGGGTGTGACCGATCAGCCCTACGGGACGGACGGCTCCACCGGCTGCAGCGTCATCGGCAACAAGGTATTCCGCAGCGCCGGCGCTCCCTACAGCGGTGCGATCATCGGAGCCAACGTCGGCTCGACCGGCTTTGTGATCGCGAACAACCAGATTTTCGGCGTCAGGGGCGGCGTCGCCCTGTACATCCGCGCCTGTACCAACGGGGTTGTCCACGACAACCTGGTCAACGGCCTGGGCCAGACGGCCGCCGCGGTGTGGAATTTGCTGAAGGTTGACGAGGGCTGCTCGGGCGTGAAGGCCCACAGCAACAAGCTGTTCAACCCACCGGTCAGTGGTTCGATCTTTGGCCGGATGCTGGTGGTAGCGACCGGCAATGATGCCCACGACAATGTGGTCGATGGTGGCACGGAAACCCATGTCTTCGCGCAGGCCAACATCATCGAGGGCACGGTGCCTGGCCCGATGCTGTTTGCCCGCAATGGCCTGCGCGGCGCCAATATCGGCGTGCAGTTTGAAATCACCGATAACGGCGGGCACGTACTCCTCCTGCAGGAGAATCGCTACAGCGGCACGATGACTTCAGCTTACAACAACGGCAACACCGCGACCCGTAACACGAAGATGTGGCTGGAAAACGAGCGGTATCTAAGCGACTCGCTCACTTCCTTTTTCTGCGTGAACACTTACCGCTTCTTCCTCACCAACGATCAGGTCGGCAACCGGATGCCGTTCCGATACGGGCGCAATATCTCGGCGCACTTCGGCTCCGCGCCCAGCGGGTCCAATGCGACGACGCTGCGCAAGGGGGACATTTTTTGGAATTCCACCCCAAACGTGGGCCAGCCCTTGGGCTGGATAGTCACCGCTTCGGGCACTTACGGTCCCGAGACCGACAACACCGGCGACACTGACGGCGCAACCGCAGTCATTACCGGCATGGCTGACACCAGCGACTTCTTTGTCGGGGATTTTGTGTCGGTCTCGGCGGGCTTCACCACCACCGGCCCCTTTGAAATCCTGAGCAAGACGGCCAACAGCGTCACCCTGAATACAGCCTCGAACGCGGCGCAATCCAACGTCACCGTCGCGACCGTGGACCCGGTAGTCACGGCGATGGCTAATCTGTGAACAAACAACACTGCCTTAAAGTAAGTAATTTGTACCAGCTGTTTTATTCCATCCACTGCGCTAGGACGCTTACATGAAATCACTTCCGATAATTCCCTGGATTGGTGGAAAACGACGTCTGGCCGAGAAGATATTGCCCATGTTCCCTGAACACACATGCTACGTGGAGCCCTTTGCCGGCGGTGCGGCACTATTCTTCATGAAAGAGCCGTCCAAAGTTGAAGTTCTCAACGATATCAACGGTGATCTGATCAATCTCTACCGCGTAGTCAAACATCATCTAGAGGAATTTATCCGCCAATTCAAATGGGCGCTCAGCAGCCGGGAGATGTTTCGCTGGCTGCAAATTACACCACCCGAGACACTGACCGACATTCAGCGAGGCGCGCGCTTTTACTATCTGCAAAAGCTAGCATTCGGCTCTCGCGTGGAATCCCAAAGATTTGGCACAGCGACTACCGCACCTCCAAAACTCAACCTGATCCGCCTCGAAGAAGACCTCAGTCAAGCGCATCTGCGCCTCTCGCGCGTATCGGTCGAGCAACTGAAATGGGCGGATTGCGTCGGTCGCTACGATCGGGAACACACTCTGTTTTTTATGGACCCGCCGTATTGGGGTACGGAAGGTTATGGGGTGCCGTTTCCGCTAAAAGAGTACGGCCAAATGGCGGAGATGCTACGTGCCATGAAGGGCAAGGCGATCGTGACCGTAAACGATATTCCAGAGATGCGCAGCGCGTTCGCAGGTTTGCGCACTAACCGAGTGCGCATTGCCTATACGGTGGGCGGCGCAAAGCGCGCGAAGCCGACTGTTGAACTGATTATTCGCAACTGGTAAATCTGCGATGACGAAGGAAGAGATTCGCTGTCCTAACTGTGATAAGTTGTTGGCGAAAGGCGTGGTGACGACGCTTGAGATCAAGTGTCCCCGCTGCCATGCCATTCTTCAATTGAGAGCCTTGAGCCCCCAATCAGAGCGCCTCCGAGCGTCGCAAGAAGGAAACCTATGCGATGCTCAAAAAGAAAAACCCGACAATCGGTAGCTTGTTCGCCGGTATTGGCGGTTTCGATCTCGGATTTGAGAAAGCGGGCTTTACAACCGTTTGGCAGGTCGAAATTGATCCTATCTGCCGGGCAGTCCTGCAAGCACGATTCCCGTACGCACGTCAGATCCCGGATGTGCGGGACTGCAACGCGCAAAACCTCGATCCCGTCGACGTCATTACGGCCGGCTTCCCATGCCAGGACGTTAGTGCGATGGGAAAGCGGCGCGGCCTCGCCGGGGAACGCACGGGCCTCTTCTGGGAAGTCTGTCGTATCATCACCGAACTACGGCCCGAATGGCTGGTGCTTGAAAACGTCGTTGGGCTGCTCACGAGCCATGATGGCCAGGACTTTGCGGCAGTCGTTAACGCGCTTGCCGACTGCGGGTATGTGGGACTGTGGCGGGTGCTTGATGCTGCGGGTTTCGGAGTTCCCCAAAGCCGTCGCCGCGTTTTCCTGGTCGCAGGTCTTGGCGTCACACCCCCCATCGAGCTGTTATCTGACGCCGCACCAGTGGAAGGATTACCTCGCACGTTTGCGCCGCTCGAAAAGCCACGGCCAGCGGATGAACGCCCTGCCTATTGTCTACTTGCCCACAAAGCGGCCAGCCAGATCGGCCTTGGCTGTGAGAATCTCATCGCTGTCGAAGGACGTCGGGATCAGATGGTTAAGCGGGCCAGAAGCGCTCAGGATGCAGGGCTTTGCCTCGGACTGGATGCGGCCAACTTTGCGGAGATTAGGGGTGCCGGAAACGCCGTCGCCGTACCGGTCGCGGAATGGATCGCCCGCAAACTGATCGCCGCCTGACGGCTCCCATAACGCGAATGGGAGGGGGCTGCTAAGGCGCTGCGGCAACTCCGTCGGCCCTCGACTAATGCCCCTTTCCTGACTGCCGTTTGGCCAAAAACGACGCATGATTTGATATCGCAAACCAAGCGACGTGAGGTCGCAAACCATGCGTCGCCTTACAGCAAACTCACGCGAATCTCACTCGGGCACAGTCTTGAGACTCGTCGGATGATCGCTAAGTTACTGAAAGCATTTGGTGGAAAAGGAGGGACTCGAACCCTCGACCCCGGCATTATGAGTGCCGTGCTCTAACCAGCTGAGCTACCTTTCCGCGCCGGGGACCCCGCCGAAGGGGTGCGCATCCTAACTGACTGAATCGCAAGGAAACAAGCCTTGCGCTGCAAATCCTGGATGAGTCAAGCAGGATCAGTTACTTGCCGCCGCGCAGACGCGTTGGCGCCGCAATCTCTCTGAAAATCCTCTCGAGCTATCACTCGATAATCTTTCGCTGATGTCGCAGCTCCATTCACTTAGCGGCATTGTTTTCAGTCGCCATGGCTCTTTTTGCGGACATTCCGTATATGTCCGGACCTGCGCCGCCGGGCATGCTCCGCGCCGACCGAACGGCCCCGCGGGAGGGTGCACGATTCCAATGACAAAAGCGAAAGCAACGATTACAAAAGTCTCACGTGTCGGCGTCACGCGCTATCTGCAAGTCTACACCCTGCTTGCCAGAGAGCTGGCTGAAGGCGTTTTCAAACCCAAAGAAGCATTATTGAGCGAGCCCAAGCTTGTGGCCCGCTACGGCGTATCCCGCACCACGATACGCCGCGCGCTCGCGCGGCTCGAGCGCGAAGGGCGAATCGTGCGCCGCCGTGGCAGCGGCACGTTTGCACGGCGAGTTGCGGGAAGACCTGCAATGTGCTGCCCTTGTTGCGGCCAGACCATCCCGCCGGCGCGGCGGTAAGGGGTAATCACCCGACCGAGCGCAGCTCCGCGGCAAGCAAGGATTCCAGTTTTTCCGCGGGAATCGGCGGGCTGTGCAGATAGCCCTGTTGCTCGCCGCAACCCAGGGCATTGAGAATGCGCAATTGCTCCACCGTTTCCACGCCTTCGGCGATGGTGCCAAGGCCCAGTGAGCCGGCAAGCGCGATGATCGTGGTAATCAGGGCGTGACTCGCCGGGTCGTTATTGAGACGGCTCGTGAAAGAACAATCGATCTTGAGCATATCCACCGGCAGCTGAGACAAGCGTCCGAGCGAGGAATAGCCCATACCGAAATCGTCGATTGCCACGCGCACCCCCTCGCTGCGCAGCAATTCAAGCGTATGGGTCAGTGAGTCGGCATCCTCCAGCACCGATTCCTCGGTGATCTCGACATCCAGCTCGCACCGGCCCCAGGAGCTAAGGCCAGCAAGCTCGAGGAAGCGAGCGCCAAAATCCGCGCGATTCAATTGCACGGGAGATACATTCACCGCCACACGCAATGGCCCAAGCCCCATGCGCTGCCAGCGCCGGCAATCCTCCGCTGCCTGGTGCAGCACCCATTCACCCACAGGCACGATCAGCCCAGTGGATTCAAGCACCGGCAAGAACGCCGCGGGGGATACGAGACCACGCTCCGGGTCCATCCAGCGCAGCAATGCTTCAACTCCGATGATGCGGCTGCTGCCTCGCTCCACTTGCGGCTGGTAATGCAGCCTGAACTGATTTCCTTCCAGGGCGCGGCGCAAACGATGCTCCAGCGCCAGACGCTGCGCCATTTCCGAATTCATCTCCGGCCGGTGACGCAAATGCCGCACGCCGGAGGTCTTTGCCTGGTGCAGCGCTGCTTCCGCGTTCTGCAGCAAAGTGTCGACATCGCGCGCGCCCGCAAGAGGCGCGAGGCCGCACTTCACGAACACCGGAATATCCTGCCCCGCGACCGGCAGCGGCTGGCCGAAAATAGCCGCAACTTCGCGATGCAACCCCTGCAATGAGGGGTCCGCCGCGTCGACGTAAGTCATCAGGGCGGCAAAGGTGCCGCCTTCAAGATGCGCAATCAGCGTCGTGTCGTCGAAATGCCGGCGCAGACGATCGGCTATCGATTGCAACAACAGATCCCCTGTGAAGCGCCCGAGCGAATCGTTGATGACACTCAAACGCTCGACGTCGAACACGACCACCGCCGTGTGATCCATTGCCGTATGTAAATCGCCGAGCCGCTTTCCGATACGCTCGCAAAACAGGGCGCGCTTGGCGAGCCCTGTCAATGGATCGAAATACGTGAGCTTGCGGATATGCTTTTCCGCCTTGCGCCGCGCCGTATGCGCCGCCACTTCATCGAGCGCGCGCCGCACTGCAGGCCCGAGGCGCGCCAGATTCGTCTTGAGCACGTAATCGGTTGCGCCCTGCTTGAGCGCTTCGATAGCCCGCTCCTCCCCGATAGTGCCGGAGACAAAAATGAATGGCACTTGCGGCGCCTCGGTGGCCGCGATGGCGAGCGCGCTCAGGCCGCTGAAGTTCGGCAAGCTGAAATCGGAAATAATGAGCCCAGGGTTGAAGTCAGCGAGCGCTGCGCGCAGCTCAGGCTCGGTTTCGACGCGGCGCCAGGAGCAGGAGACGCCCGCAGCCCTGATGCGGCGAATCTCGAGCTCGGCGTCGGTCGGGACATCTTCGACGACCAATATGCGTAGTTCTGGATCCATTCCTCGCTCCCTCCCTGGGATCGGACGCCGAGTATCTCCCAGTTGAATTTAATAGGGAACAGTACTTATGTGAGTCCGCGCTCAAACATTGAAGCGGAAATGCATGACATCGCCCTCGCGCACCACATATTCCTTGCCTTCGAGCCGCAGCTTGCCGCTCTCGCGCGCACCGGCCTCGCCTTTGCCTGCGACATAATCTGTGTAACCAATCACTTCAGCGCGTATGAAGCCGCGTTCGAAGTCCGTATGGATGACGCCAGCCGACTGCGGTGCGGTCGAGCCGGCGCGCACGGTCCAGGCCCGCACTTCCTTGGGGCCGACGGTGAAAAAGGTTTGCAGGCCAAGCAATTGATAGGCGGCACGGATCACGCGATTGAGGCCAGGCTCTTCTAGCTTGAGCTCCGCCAGAAATTCCGCGCGGTCCGCCTCTTCCAATTGAGCGATCTCCGCTTCGATTGCCGCACATACCGGCACCACCACTGCACCCTCGGTTTTAGCCCGTGTTTGCACTGCAGCGAGATGCGGGTTATCGACGAAGCCGTTTTCCATGACGTTGGCCACGTACATCACGGGCTTCGAGGTAAGGAGATGCAGGTCGCGCAGCTCCTTGAGCTCATCTTCGGTGAGTGCGAGCGCGCGCACGGGTTGCGCCTTGTCGAGCTGTATCTTCACGCGTTCCAGCAGTGCGAGCTTGCGCGCAGCATCCTTATCGCCGCTCTTGATTGCTTTTGCAGCCCGCTCCGCGGCTTTCTCAACCGACGCCAGATCCGCGAGCGCGAGCTCCGTATCGATGATTTCGATATCCGCCAGGGGATCGATCTTGCCGGCCACGTGCACGACATCCGCATTCTCAAAACAGCGCACCACATGGGCAATGGCGTCCACTTCGCGGATGTGCGCCAGAAACTTGTTACCGAGGCCCTCGCCCTGCGAAGCGCCTGCCACGAGGCCCGCGATATCCACGAATTCCACAGTGGTCGGCAAAATCTTTTCGGGCCTGGCGATGGACGCCAGCTCCCCGAGCCGCGGGTCCGGCACCGGCACCACGCCGATGTTGGGATCGATGGTGCAGAAAGGATAGTTCTCTGCGGCGATCTGCGCGCGGGTCAGCGCATTGAACAAAGTGGATTTGCCGACATTCGGCAATCCGACGATTCCACATCTTATAGGCATTCAATTCTCGTTCGAGGTGTGCAGCATGTTCATTGCCTTTTGCGGCCCCTGCTCGAGCATGACCGGCAAGGCGTCCGCGGCTTGGGCGATCGTTTCACGAATCATCCGCTCGTCTTCCAAGGACGGCCGCGACAATACATGCTCGATGCCGCGGCCGGGCGGCTTGCCGATGCCAATGCGCAGACGCCAGAAGTCTGCTCCGAGCTGCGCCATGATATCGCTGACTCCATTGTGGCCCGCTGCGCCGCCGCCTTGTTTGAGCCGCACGACGCCGGCTGGGAAATCCAGGTCGTCGTAAGCAACCAGCACCTCCGACACCGGCGCCTTATAAAAATTTGCCAGGCTTTGAATGGCGCTGCCGCTTTTGTTCATGAAGGTCGTGGGCTTCAATAACCACAATTCGGTAATCCCCACTTTGATGCGCGCCACTTCGCCCTGGTGTTTGCTCTCGTTACGGAACGTTCCGCCATGCCGGCGCGCCAGCTCTTCGACGAGCCAGAAGCCGACATTGTGTCGCGTACGCGCGTACTCCGTTCCCGGATTTCCGAGGCCGGCAACGAGTTTGAGCGACAAGCCAGACATGGGCAGAAAAATATCCGTCAAAAACCGCAGGACCGTAGGTTGGATTTAAGTCTTCGAAGCCCAACCTACGCAAACATCCGTCACCCCGGCTCGAGCCGGGGTGACAGCCAAGGCCCTTAAGCTTACTTCTTACCGCCCTCTTTCTTGGCGGGGGCCGCTTCCTTCTTATCGTCCTTCTTAGCTTCGGCGCCAGCAGCGGCGGCGCCGGCTGCAGGAGCAGCGGCGGCGCCTTCAGCAGGCGCTGCAACAGC